>Ga0302320_10007837_pt1 | contig 23412 bp, 13 predicted proteins | sample Bog_T0_3_FD_202130 | JGI IMG/M metagenome (GOLD analysis project Ga0302320, IMG submission 202130) | Peat permafrost microbial communities from Stordalen Mire near Abisko, Sweden - Bog_T0_3 | ecosystem: Environmental > Terrestrial > Soil > Wetlands > Peat | place: Sweden: Abisko, Stordalen Mire... | reverse complement strand
AAGAGCGAGAGTTCGGCTTCTCCACACCGCAGTGTGGTATTCTTTGACTGCGGGGTGGAGCAGTCTGGTAGCTCGTTGGGCTCATAACCCAAAGGTCGGTGGTTCAAATCCACCCCCCGCAACCAACCCTAAGCTCCACGCCATCAGTGATTTGAATCGGGTTGAGCGAGCTGCAAACCAGTTGCAACTCGCTCCCATTAGCTCCCATTCGTCTCAACTGTAGTCACTGACTGCTACGCTGCCCGATCAGACCCACGCAGATTCGAAAATATCATCTCCACAACCCGGCTGTTGGCAGCATGTTTTTGAGCTGAAACGGCCTGGGTATAGACGTTCATTGTGCTTTGGATGGTCGAGTGCCGCAGTAGTTCCTGCTGCACCTTGATATCCGTGCCAAGGCTGCGCAACATGGTTGAGTAAGAATGCCGGAAAGTGTGCCAGCCGATCTTTCCAATGGCCGCTCGCGCCGCTGCGGGCTTCAATTGACGATGAAGAATGCTTTCCTGCCAACGTGGTTGGCCGGTCGCGTTGGCGAACACAAAATCTTCTTGTTTGGCATACGAACTACGGCCGCGTAGTTCTTGCAGTGGTGCCATAAGCCGGGTATCGAGAGGAAGCGGCCGAAAAGATGCCTCGGTCTTGGTGTCACCGACCCTCCCATGAACAACGCTTCGCCGGACCATGACGCTGAAATTCTCCCAGTCGAAGTCACCCCACTGCAAGCCCATGATCTCGCTCACCCGAAGGCCGAGGCAGGCCGCAATCAAAACCATGGTGTGGTATGGCTGGGATAATTGCTCCAGCAACAAGCGAATCTGCTCCGCCGTCAGCACACGAGGTATCCCCCTGCGCGAACCGCTCTGGCGCACCAGGTCGATTGGATTGCTATCGGTCACTTCCCATCGCCGTGCGCATTGATACAGAAGGTGAAGCAGACTTCGAATATGGACCTTGCTTTTCGGAGCCAGCAGAAGCGACCGTAGCCATTGTTCGACGGGCACTGGCTTGAGTTCTTCCAGTAGACAATCACCCCACTGAGGTTCGATCCATTGCTTTAGCGCCGACAAATACGACCGCTGTGTTGAGTACCTCAGCCTCGGTAGTTCCTGCTCAACGTAGAGGTCCACGAGTGCGCGGATCGATGTAGGCCTGGCAAATCGGTGTTTGAGGTTAAGTCGATGCCGAATCGGTTCGACAGCGCGAAGAGCATCTGCTCTGGTGGCGTACTGAGCAATCGTACCAATCGTCCGCGCGCGCCTCCGGCGCAGCCCTTCTTTGGTAGTTTCATAAAAGCGAAACTGCCAGATGTCTTCGCCCCGGGTACGTTTCATTCTTGTAAGGCATCCATACTGATATCTTGGCCGTGAACTCATGGTTTTCCTCCGAAAGGTATTTGCGTCGCAGTACCAATTAGGAGTTCTCTCACGGCCTGGCCACGCTCGCGGGTGCATTTGTAGGCAGTCGCGCGGCGGTAAAAGACCAGACACCTGTCGTTTGATGATCGGGTTTCAAAGAGAGGCAGCTTGCCAATTTGGCAAATGGCCACTCATCGGGAGTGAGACCCGAGGCAAAGCGCTGACTGCCAATGCCTTCTGACAACGATCGTTGGGCCCACTACAGAACGACGCGTACTAGGATCCCCGGCTCCGCCTGCTGCGAGAAGGTATCGATGGCTTCGTCGAAGGCCTCCCGCCGCGCAATGCTGCGAGAAAACCTGGTGTAGTCACGCCTGAGGAAAGTCTTTGAAATTGTTGATGCCACGAGGCTCAACTTCCCCGAAGAGGACTTTTGACCCAGAACGCCTTCCAGCCTGCTCTACGGAATACTCTTCGCGGGTGAGGTGGAGCAGCCTTGACAGCAACACGCCTGCGACAATGTCTCCGAATCGACGTGATCCAGTGCATCCAACAAAATCCGAACCTACAACCCTCCGGTTAAACAGCCAAGCACAACGCGGCAGATTCAACGCTGAACGAAATTCGCCGGCAATAACGTTTGGCATCACGCCCTTTGGTGGGGGAGTTCTCAGTTGGAAGAGGGATTTGCCGGGAACAGGTTCCGCGCTATACTCCCAGCCGTGGAACCTGCCGCATCGAAGCCGGTCGCCGAACGCTGGCGTATCCTGAACGCGCAGAGCGATGAATCCCTTGCTGCCAATCTCCTTGCCGGCGAACAAGACGCCCTTGCAGTGTTGTTCGACCGTTACCACCGCCTGGTTTATAGCGTTGCGATAAGGATTGTGCACGATCCGGGCGAGGCCGAGGAAGTTGTACAGACAACATTCCTAGATTGTTATCGTGCGTTGGCAAATTTCGACCCCGCCAAGGGCACACTCAAAGTGTGGCTCTTGCAGTACGCGTATCATCGTGCGCTGCATCGCAAGCAGCATTTGGAGGCCAACCGGTTCTACCGATGGGTGGAACTGGACAACGTGGCGATTGAGTCCCGAATGTCCTCGGGGTTCGAAGAAGCAGTCGAGAGCGCGCAAAGGATGGGCCAACTGTTAAGCCGGGTGAATGCGAAGCGGCGTAAGATTCTCGAGTTTACGTATTGCGAAGGCCTTACGGCGGAGGAAATCGCCGTGCGGACGGGAGAGTCGGTGAACGTGGTGCGACATGAACTGTATCGCGCACTTGCGGCTCTTCGCAAAGAATTCGCAAAGAATCAGAACGTGTCCGAGGGAAAGCCGCGGGCCGCGATCATAAAGGAAGCGCAGAACAGCAATGCATAAACGCTTTGAGGAATTGTGCGCTCTCGCCGTAACCGGGCAGATTACGGGCGAAGGTAAGGCCCTGCTCGAAGAGCACGCCCGTAGTTGCGACGAATGCCGGGGATTTCTCCTGGACATGGGGCCACTGAAAGACCATTTAGCTCCGGTTGTCGCCGGAAGTCGGGTGCAGCTGATCGACCCGCCGGAAGGGATACGCCAGCGTTTCCTGCAGCGGGCTGCTACGGCAGGCTTGAACCTTCACGCAGAACCGCCGCTCGTGGCCGGGTTCCCGGAAATGCGTACCCCAAATCGTGCTAGCTTTGGCAAAACTCTTTCCGCGGTGCAGGAAAGCGTGGGTCAGTGGAGTCCTTTCAATTTGCGCTTGGCCTGGTCTGTGGCGGCTGCGTCCATCTGCGTGATGGCGGGGTACACGCTGGCACAGTGGCACTTCAAGGAAGATGTCAGCTCCGCAGTGAGTGTCGCGGCTGTTTCGCAAGTCCAGGGAACTTCTCCGGCCGCTTCTGACGCCACGATTGTTTCGAGATTGGAGCAGCAGAAAAAGGAAGCGGAAGATCGTCTCGCTGCGATTTCTGAGGAGCTAGCACGAGCTCATGCAGAAAAACTGGAAACGACGGGGGAATTGGCAGCCCTGAAGAAACAGGTCGCTGCAGGCGCAGAATCGCAGCGCCAGCTTGAAGAAGAGAAGCAGAAAGCGCAGCGAGCAGCCAGTCTTGTTGACAGCTTGCAATCCGAACTCGAAACTGCACGCAAGAAGCAGGCCGACCTCGATATCATCCTGACCGCGCAACAGAACGCGGCGCAGGACGCTACTTCCAAACTGGCCCGGCTCCAGGCAGAACTTGAGCGCGGAGGCGACGCGACTCTGGCCAAGAGTCAGGCCGAAGAGATGATCTCTGCCCGCAATTTGCACATCGTGGATGTCTATGACACGCAGACGAACGGCAAGCGCCAGAAGTCATTCGGACGCGTCTTTTACGTGGAGGGCCGTTCTCTGGTGTTCTACGCCTACGATCTTCCGAATCCGAAGCACTTAAACAAGGATTTCGCGTTCCACGTTTGGGGAGAGACCGCGGGAGCAAAAGCAACAACTTTCCGACTTGGAATTATGCACCCCGACGATCCAGTGCAGCAGCGCTGGGTCTTGACGTTCGACGATCCCAAAGTACTCAATCGAATCAATGCCGTCTATATCACGACCGATCCGCCCGCTCAATCGTCCCCTCATGGACGCCAATTGATGTATGCCTTTCTGGGAAGTCCCAATCATCCGTAACGCCGGACGATCCAAGACTACGGATAGCCCGCTTTCGTGCCGGGTTTCAGTCGATTCTTTTCCGCAGTAAGCGGCACGGCTATAGCGAAGGCTGCCTGCACGGTTCGATCGATAGGAAGGAATCCGGAAAATTACTGGCAAACTTTTCTTCGGTTCTCGGCAGACTTAGGAAAAGAGGGAAAAATGCGAACTCCACGATTTCCCATGTTGCTTGTTGTCGCGCTTGCGGTCCTGACCATCTTCGGCTCCTGCATCTGTTTTGCGCAGTCCGACAACGCTTCCGTCTCCGGACGCATCACCGACCCATCCGGGGCAATCGTTACCGGGGTACAAGTGCAGATCCAGAGCACCGAGCGCGGCGAAACGGAGACTACCGTGAGCAACGAAAACGGGATCTACGTTTTCCCCTTTGTTCGTCCTGGGCTTTACAACCTGACGGTACGGAAGAGCGGATTCCGGCAGATCGACTTTGTTGGCTTGACGGTCAACACCCAGGACCATATCGAGCAGAACTTCAGCTTGATCCTCGGTGCCGCATCGGAGTCCATAACGGTGACCGCTGAGGGCAATCGCGTGGAAACCTCCGGGGCGACGGCGACCAGCGTGGATCAGATCATGGTCGCGAACATGCCTCTGAATGGTCACACGTTCCAATCGCTGATTGGAATCACTCCGGGCGCCACCCGTACCGGCGGCGCGGGCTTGTTCAGTTTCAATGGGCAACGGGACAACTCCAACTACTTTACGGTGGATGGTGTCTCGGCCAACGTGGGCGTGAACCAGATCCAAGGTGCCGCGCTGGGGCAGGCGGGGGCCGGTCAGGCTCCAACCTTGTCCGCGATCGGCACTACGTCGGGTATGTTGCCGTTGGACGCGCTGCAGGAAATCAAGATCCAGACGTCTTCGTACGCCGCGGAGTTTGGACGTTCCGCCGGAGGCCAGATTGCCATAACCAGTCGCAGCGGGAGCAATGCGTATCATGGTTCGCTCTACGACGATCTTCGAAACGACGTGTTCGATGCCTGGAACTCTTATACCAAGTGGGAAAATGACACGCTTGACGCCGGCTTCAAGAAACCTCCATTAAGGCTGAACCTCTTTGGCGGAACTTTGGGCGGCCCGGTGCGGATTCCCGGACTGTACAACGGGAAGGACAAAACTTTCTTTTTTGTTTCCTATGAAGGGCTGAGGCTGAGTCAGCCTACCAGCGGTTATTCGGACGTGCCTCCGGACAGTGTCCGGCAAGGTGTCCTGAATAGCCAGCTCGGTCTATACGTCTATCCGGGCCTGCAGCCGTACCTGAATCTGCCGCCTTCGCCGAATGGTACGGATCAATATGGCAACCCCGCCTTTTTTGCGTCATTCTCGAACCCCACCGCCACGAACGCGACCAGTGTGCGCATCGACGAGAAGATCGGCGAAAAGGTCACTCTTTTCGGGCGGGTGGGATATTCCCCAATTGCGGCTCCACAGGTCTATTCTCCGCTCATCTCTTACTATGCCGATGCCGATATCTCGACGGGATTAGCCACGGTTGGCCAAATCATAAGCAGTGACGTTGTCGTGGTTCACCAGCACGACACGGCGCTGTTTGCGCAGGACACGTGGCATGTTTCCCCCCGGCTTACGTTGGACTACGGCATTCGCTGGGACTATGACCCGGCCCCGTACGCGGTGGACGGGCAATCGTTGTACGTAACTTCAAACCCGCTTGATCCAGCCAATGCGATCCTTTCGCCCGCAGGCACGCCCTTGTATCCGGCAAAAAAGAACCAGTTTGTGCCTCGTTTTGGGGGCGCCTATGAATTTCATAACAAGCCGGGGTGGGAAGGCCTGCTGCGTGGCGGCTTTGGAATCTTCTACGTTTCCAGCGCCGATACCGCGCTTCAGGCAACTAATTTCTATCCCCATCAGCGCCAGACTGCTCTTTTTGGCGTCGACTGGACCACCGCGCCTATTCCTCCCATTCCGGTGGGAAACGGGCAGCCCCCATACACGAACCAGAACATCCTGGGATACTATCCCGGCTTTGCCAACCCGCGAACATTCGAATGGAACGTCGCCATCCAGCAAGCTCTGGGCAGCTCGCAAAATCTTACCGTCGGGTATGTTGGATCGGCAGGGCGGGACCTCACCCGGCAGTCGCAGTTTTATGGGGGCAACTATGGCGACCGCTTCCTGAACCTCTCCCTCTACGGGAACCAGGACAGCTCCGACTATAACGCGTTGCAGGTTTCGTTTATTCGCCGGGTGCGCAAGGGTTTGATGATCCTGGCCAACTACACCTGGTCTAAGTCTCTGGATACAGCCTCGGACGATACCCTCATTTCTCCCAGCCCTGGGGATGTGAAGGTCGCGGCCGAGCGCGGTCTGTCCTCGTTCGACGTCCGCAATGCCTTCAATGCCTCGTTCAGCTATGACATTCCGACAGTGACGACGACGCACAAGTTCACTCGCGCGGTGCTGGGTGGCTGGTCACTGGGCGGCATTTTCTCGGCTCACAGCGGCAATCCTTTGACGGTGACGTTCACACAGGACTTGGCGGATGGAAGCACCGCCTCGTCTCGTCCCGATATCACTGGCCAACCTATATGGATCAACCAGGCGGGAGCCTTTGGAGGGAGAGTCTTGAACCCCGCTGCCTTTGACGCAACTTTTGCGATCAATGGGAGCGGCCGGCTGCAAGGCAATGAACCGCGAGGTTACGTATCCGGTCCGGGCTTTTCGGAGTTCGAATTCTCCGTGAAGCGTAACATCAAGATTACCGACCGAGTGGGCCTGCATTACAGCGCGGAGTTCTTCAATTTTCTCAATCACGCCAACTATGCTCCTCCCGTGCTCGATTTCGGATCGATCTACAACAATACCTTTATCCCCGGCTATAACTTCGGTGCAATACAGAACACCCTGAGCGCCACCGCTGCCGGCGGAGGCTTCTTCGGCGTCGGCGGTTCACGCAGCGTTCAGATGGCTTTGAGGTTGCAGTTCTAGCTCCCGCTCACTTCGGCGGCGCACTCGATGCGCCGCTTTTGTTCATGCAGACCTGAATCTCAGGAGAGTAACTTCGTGCGAGTTCGTTTGCTTCGAGTTGCAGTCCTTGTGTTGTTTTCGATGCCGTACCTGCCGGCCGCATCGGCCCAGACCGCCACCAATCGCAGCGCCGCCGTGGAGCGTGTCCGTCACCTTTATTTCAACCAGGACGACGAACCAGCCAGCAAGGAGGCCGAGGATCTGGTTGCCAAGAACCCTAAAGATTTGGAGCTGAAGGCTTGGTATGCAGTCTCAGGGAGGAGAGATAAAACCCAACCGGTGGTTATGGAAATGTTGAAAACCGACCCCGAAAGCGCCTGGACACTGCTTGCTAAAGCGGCGGCTTTCGCCAATGGCTGGGAAATGAAAGGGCAGTGTGAAAAGGCCGTAACCAAAGCCCCAGACGATGAAGATCTCCTGTTGCTGGCGACCCGTCTGCTGATAGACGTCCTCGACTACGCGCATGGCGACCATGAGGCGAAGGCATTTCAAGAGAATCTGGCCTCTTTTCTGGACAGCCATAGATCCGGATTGGAAAAATCTGGGGACGGGCTTGCGGCACGTGCCCAAGCACTGCAGTCGATGGAGACGATGGAGCCCGACAAGGCGCGCCAGTTGGAAATGCGAGACCTTTGCGACCGCGCTCTAAAAATGGACGGCAAAAACGTTGCCGCGGCAATCATCAAGGCGCACTGGCTCAGTTCGCAACAGAAAAGGAAGGAAGCTTACGATCTGCTGAAGTCCAGCGCGCAGGCGGTCCCCGATTCCTTCGCCCTCCATTTGGCTTATTGGAACTCAGTGTTGAACGAGCCGGGTAACACGGCCGCAAACCAAACCAAAGAAATCGTCTCCGATGCGGTCCATCTCTTTGCCACCGTCAAACCCAACCAGGAAATCATCATGCGGAGTGCGACGGAATTGGAGAAACTGCCCGAGGCGGTAAAAGGGATCGGCGACTTGATTTTGAAGCAGTTTCCAGATACCGACCTGGCGGATGCCGTGTTGTTGGCTCGCGCGATGCATGAAGACCCGACGGTAGTTGCGGAACCGGACAATCCGGAGCAGGTCCACGCGCTGGAGGAATTCCTCGATCGCCCCAGGCACTTTGACGATCATCTAGTGAAACGCGCCAACGAACAGCTGGCGTACCTGCTGGCCAAAAGCGAGCATCCCGACCTCGACCGGCTCTATAAAGCGGTCATGGGTCAGGATGGTGAAGACGCCGAGGGTATCGCAGTTTTGGCCGAACACAAAGTTCATCTACCGGAGCTGGAAATGATCGCCACGAAACAACTCGATGCCCAGTGGAAGGTCACTTACAGCCGTATGCTGAACCAGACCGACAACCAAGGCTTCTTGGATTTCGCCATGAGCACATGGGTTTCCCCATGGCAGAGCGCGCTGGGTTGGGTGTATTTCAACGAAGGCAAACTGGATGAAGCGCAGGAGAAAATCGAGGCGGCATTAAAGATAAACGAAAAGAGTGCGGAGAGCACCATTCGCCTGGGCCGTGTCTATGAAGCCAAAGGACAAATCGAGCGTGCCGGGCAGCTCTACACCGAGGCTTTGTCTATGTTTTCGAGCGAAGAAGAACATCCTGCCGTCAAGGCTCTACGCGAGAGCTATGTTCGTCGGCATGGGAACACGGCCGGCCTCGACGCTTATATGAAACCGATCCTGGCCAAGGACCGGGAACGCCGCCGAAAAGACGTGCTGAAAGCGCGGATCGCATCTCCCGTTCCGATCCCGGCCTTTTCGCTGACGGGTCTCGACGGCAAAACGGTGACTTCAGAAAGCCTCAAGGGCAAGTTCCTCGTCATAAATTTCTGGGCGACATGGTGCGGGCCCTGCCGGAAGGAACTCCCCGACTATGACAAGTTCTATCAGCAGTACAAGGACGATCCGAACGTAGTAGTTCTGACGGCAGCGACTGACAGTGCCGATACCCCCCAGAAAGATATTCAGGACTTCGTTGCCAAGCGCAAGTTCACATTTCCTGTGCTGCTCGCGCCGGAGTGGGCGAAACAGAACCACATTGAACCCATTCCGATGACTTGGTTTGTGGATGCCAACGGCAAGAAGGAGTTCCAGAAGATTGGTTACAGCAAAGAACTTATGGAAGAGTTCAGCTGGCGAGTCGAGGCCATGCAAAAGGGCAGCATGTCGCAAACGGAAAAGAGTTCTGCCGCAAAAGAGTGAGTGACATGGTACTCGCCGGATCAGGTAGCCCGACCAAGCGAAACAACTAGCGAAACAACTGAAGACAATTTAGAGGCAGGATGAAGAGGCGGATTTACCTTTCAGCGTTGTTTGCCGTTCTAATGCTGGCACCAGTGTGCGCAAGCGCGCAGGACAGAGTCGTGTGGTCGGCCAAGGGACCGTCGAAGGCGCTGAAACAGGGTGCCAAGTTTGAGGTGACGCTGACCGCGGAGATCAGCGAAGGCTGGCATATGTATTCTTTTACCCAGCCCCCCGGCGGACCGAGTACGTCGCAGGCGACGCTGTCCCCCGAACAACCGTTCAAGCTGGCTGGCTCCATAATTGGTGTACCCCCTCACAAGGCGTACGATCCGAACTTCGAGATGGAAACCGAGAGCTACGAGGGGACCGCCGTTTTCCGTTTACCTCTCGTAGTCGAAGGGATTGTGCCGCCGGGTACGAGGAACGTTGCCGTCGACGTTCGGTTCCAAGTCTGCAATGAAACCACGTGCCTGCCGCCCAAGACCTTGCACCTGAGTGCGCCAGCAAGAATAGTGGCTGGGGCGACGGCCGCTCCTGGGAGCGCGCTAAAGCCGGTCGCGACGCCACCCAGTATCGCGCCGGAAAAGCCCGTAGCGAATCCAACAGTTGAACCGGCAAAGGAACCAGCACAGGTGCCTCCTACGGTGCCGCACTCGCAGTCGCTGGGATCGTTCGTCTGGCTGGCAGGCGTGATGGGAGCGCTGTCGCTGCTGACGCCGTGTGTATTCCCGATGATCCCGATCACGGTTTCTTATTTCACGAACCACGCCAGCGGCGACCGTAAGAGCGCCATCTTCACGGCAATCGTTTATGCGCTTGGAATCGTTCTGACGTTCACGGCGCTAGGAATGTTGCTGGCGGTGGTCTTTGGCGCCGGCGGCGTCAACCAACTCGCGGCGAACCCCTGGGTCAATCTGCTGATCACGGCGATCTTCCTTGGATTTGCCTTCTCATTGTTCGGGGCGTACTTCATCCAGGTTCCGTCAAGCTTCATGAGCAAGATGGATTCTCTGACGCGCAGCAAAGAGGGGAGCCATGTCGTCGGCGCGCTGCTGATGGGATTCACGTTCACGCTAACGTCGTTCACGTGCACGGCCCCATTCGTGGGAACGTTGCTGGTAATGACGGCGCAGGGGAACTGGCGCTGGCCGCTGGCCGGCATGCTGTCGTTCTCCACAGTGTTCGCGATTCCATTTTTTATACTCGCACTAGCGCCGCAATTGATGTCGCGGTTACCGAAGGCTGGGGGCTGGATGGTCTCGCTAAAGGTGGTAATGGGATTCCTCGAGATCGCGGCGGCGATGAAATTTCTGTCGAACGCCGATCTCGTCTGGCACTGGGGCATCTTCACCCGCCAGGTGGTGCTGGCAGTGTGGGTAGGGATCGGCGTGCTGACGGTGCTTTATGTCTTGGGGTACTTCCGAATGGAGCACGACTCCCCGGTTGAGTCGATCGGTGCGGCGCGGCTGACCATTGCCATTGTGTTTCTGGCCATCACGATCTGGTTGGTGCCCGGCTTGTTTGGAAGACAACTGGGCGAATTAGAATCATTCCTTCCTCCAGAGTTAGGTCCTTCTGGCGCCTCCCTCAACACGAATCTCGCTTCGTCTGGAAATCTGTATGGCGATGCCGGCTGGATTGTGAACGACTACAACGGGGCGATGCAGCAGGCGAAGCAAGAGCACAAGCTGCTGTTCATCGACTTCACGGGCTACACGTGCACAAACTGTCGCTGGATGGAAGCGAACATGTTTCCGCGGCCGGAAGTGGCAAAAGAAATGAACAAGTTCGTCCGCGTGCGTTTGTACACCGATGGATCCGGGGAACTGTACGAGCATCATCAGAAAATGCAACAGGAGAAGTTTGGCACTGTGGCGCTGCCATACTACGCAATTCTGCGAACCGATGGAGCACCAATCGCCACATTTTCAGGACTGACGCGGAGTATGCCTGAATTTCTCGCATTCCTGCAAAGAGATTCCCAGCGGTGAGACACATTCGTACCAAGAAAATAGCCTTTGATGGAGACTCAATGAGAACCAAGAAGTTTGTTATTTGTCTGAATGCACTTGCCCTATTCGTCGGCACCGTCGCGTTGGTTGCGGCCCAGACAAAGGCCCAACCCAAGCTACCTGCGGGTGTCCGGCAGATAACCTCAGTGGAAGGCATCACCGAATACGTTCTTCCGAATGGTTTGCACATCCTCCTCTTCCCCGATCAATCGAAGCAAACCACAACCGTTAACATTACCTATCTGGTCGGCTCGCGAAACGAGAGTTACGGCGAATCGGGAATGGCTCATCTGCTGGAGCACATGGCGTTCAAAGGAACTCCGTCCCATCCGGATATTCCAAAGCTCCTCAATGAGCGGGGCGCGCAGTTCAATGCCACAACCAGCTACGACCGGACGAATTACTTCGAGACGCTACCCGCGAGCGATGAAAACCTGAAATGGATGCTCGACTTCGAAGCGGACCGGATGCTGAATTCCTTCATCGCGAAGAAGGACCTAGACAGCGAAATGACCGTGGTGCGCAACGAGTTTGAAAGTGGCGAAAACAGTCCCCAGCGCGTCTTATACGAGCGCATGATGTCGACCGCCTACCTGGCCCACGCGTACCATCGCAGCGTGATTGGTTTCCGGTCGGACATCGAGGGTGTTCCCATTGAGCGGCTGCAGGCTTTTTATAAGAACTACTACCAGCCAGACAATGCCGTGCTCACCGTTGCCGGAAAGTTCGATGAATCCAAAGCTCTCGATTGGATCGTGCAAACGTTCGGTAAGGCCGCGAAACCCGATCGGCAGCTGATCAAACTCTACACGCGCGAACCAGTGCAGGACGGTGAGCGCGAGGTAACATTGCGCCGTGTCGGAGATACCCAGGTAGTGGGCGCAATGTATCACGTTCCCGACGGTGCGCATGCCGATTTTGCCGCCCTCAATATCCTCGCCAGCATCCTCGGCGATACTCCGTCGGGGCGTCTCTACAAAGCCCTGGTCGAGACCAAGAAGGCGGCGAGTGTCAATACCGACTCCATGCAGGCTTATGATCCTGGCGTGCTGATGGCTTTTGCCGAAGTGCCGGGCAACGGCAACCTTGCCGAGGCCCGCGACACCATGCTGCAAACGATCGAAGAGTTCGCTAAAACTCCGCCAACCAGGGAAGAAGTGGGCCGGGCGCGTACGTCGCTGCTGAAGGACAAAGAATTGACGCTCAGCAATTCCGGACGGTTCGGTTTTGCGCTTAGCGAATGGATCGCCATCGGCGACTGGCGGCTATTCTTCCTAGATCGCGACCGCCTTCGCACAGTGAAGCCGGAAGATGTGCGACGTGCGGCCGCAAAGTATCTCCTGCCCTCGAACCGAACCGTGGGCATGTTCATTCCAACCGCAACTCCGATGCGCGCGGAAATACCGGGCAAGGCCGATCCGGCGGCGATGCTCAAGGACTACAAAGGCGAGGCGGCGGTTGCGGCCGGCGAAGCCTTCGATCCGAGTCCAGAAAACATCGAGGCGCGCATGAAGCGCTCGGTGACGCCGAGTGGGCTCAAGCTCGCGTTGCTGCCAAAGAAAACCAGAGGAAACTTGGTTGTCGCCACACTCGTGCTCCATTACGGCACGGAAAATACTCTCAACAGTCTTTCTACCGTAAACGAGTTAACCTCGGCGATGCTGAACCGCGGGACAGGGAACCATACGCGCCAGCAACTAAGCGATGAGTTGGACCGACTGAAGGCGCAAGTCTATTTCTCGTCCGGCGTCGGCCAGGTGAGTGCGTCGATTGAAACAGTGCGCGACAATCTGCCGGAAGTCCTCACTCTGGTTGCTGAAATGCTGAAAGAGCCAACCTTCCCCGAAAACGAACTCGAGACCCTGAAGCAGGAGAACTTGACCGAGCTGGAGTCAGCCCTCAAAGATCCGCAGAAACTCGCGTCGGAGGAATTCCAGCGGCGCATCTACCCGTATCCCGTTGGCCATCCTCGTTACGTGACGAAGCTCGACGAGAAGATCTCCGAGATCAAGACCAGCACCCTCGATTCGATCAAGAGTTTCCATTCCAGGTTCTACGGTGTGCAGTCCGCTCAGTTGTCGGTGGTGGGCGATTTTGACGAGCAAGTCGTCGTTAGACTGGGCAACGACCTGTTTCCTTCATGGAAGAGCAGGGAACCCGTCGCCCGCGTACCCCGACAGTATTTCGGTAGCGCTGGTGAGCGAAAGGCAATTGAGATTCCTGACAAAGCCAATGCCACTTACTTGCTCGGAATGGACCTCAAGCTCCGAGACGACGACCCCGATTATCCAGCCCTGCTTATGGCGAACTACATGCTCGGTGGTGGGACGCTTAAGTCCAGATTGGCAGATCGGATCCGCCAGAAGGACGGCCTGAGCTACGGGGTTGGGTCCCGATTCGATGCGAGTCCGCTCGACTACGCCGGGAGCTTCACAGCCTTTGCCATTTTCGCCCCGCAAAACCTCGGACGGCTGGAACTGGCTTTCGAAGAAGAAATGGAGAAAGCGCGGAAGGACGGCTTTACAGCAGACGAACTGAAAGCCGCCAAGTCGGGTTGGCTGCAAGGAAGGCAAGTGAGCCGTGGCAACGACAGCCAGATCGCTAGGACGCTGGTCGATTATCTGTACTATGACCGCACCTACGCCTGGGACAGCTCCTTGGAAAAGAAAGTGGAAGCGGTAACCGCTGACCAGGCATTGGCGGCCCTGCGAAAGTATATCGATCCGGCGAAACTGACGGTGGTTACCGCTGGTAGTTTTGCCGGAGCCGCGAAGTGACATTTGGCGCGCCGGTCTGATTGACAACTTAGATTTATTGCAAAGGTGAGTTGCAGAGATGAACTTATTGGCCACGCTCGATACTTCGCACAGCACTCGGTTATTGGGGCTGTCACGGATCATCGGAAATACACCGCTGCTGGAGATATCTTTCCAGTTTCGCGGCAAGCAACGCGTGATCTATGCAAAGTTCGAACAGCTTAACCTGACCGGCAGCATCAAAGACCGCATGGCGCTGCATATCCTCAAAGAGGCATATCGAAGCGGCCAACTCCGTTCCGGCGATACCATTGCCGAGGCCACCAGCGGCAACACCGGAATATCCGTTGCTGCCATTGGCCGTGCCCTCGGTCACCCCGTCAAGATTTTCATGCCGAACTGGATGAGTCGAGAGCGGCAGGAGTTGATTCGTAGCTATGGTGCCGAGATCGTTCTCGTCAGTTCGGAGCAGGGCGGATTTCTGGGCAGCATCCGCTTGGCGGAAGAGTTCGCGGCCAGCCGCTCCGGCGTTTTCCTACCCCGCCAGTTTTCAAACACGGTTAACACAGAGGCACACGCAACAACAACTGGACCGGAAATCTGGTCTCAGTTGGAGTTGGCCGACCTTCGCCCCGATGCCTTTGTGGCAGGAGTTGGAACCGGCGGTACGGTAATGGGAGTGGGCCGCTGTCTTCGCGCACGCAATCCGAACATCAAGGTCTATCCTGTGGAGCCGGCGGAATCGCCGACAATTTCTACGGGACATAAGGTCGGCAAGCATCGCATCCAGGGGATATCGGATGAATTTATTCCAGCGCTTGTAGACTTTTCCGTGCTGGATCCAGTTATCGCAGTGTCGGATGGAGACTCGATCTTGATGGCGCAGAAGTTGGCCTCCAGTCTGGGCCTGGCCGTCGGTATCTCTTCGGGGTGTAACTTCCTAGCGGCGCTGAAGGTGCAGGAAGAGCTTGGCCCGGCTGCAGTGGTGGCCACGGTATTCGCGGACGACAACAAGAAGTATTTGAGCACCGACTTGACCCGGGTCGAACCGGTGCGCACTGATTACCTCGCGCCCGATGTTGCCTTGACTGGAATCTCCGCCCTGCAGCGCGTCTGTAGCTTTTGTGAGCGCGGCCAGCGATGAGAAACAGGAAAAATCTGGAGACGTTAAGGGAACGATAAGAAGTGACATCCGATGTCCGCTGATCGCAAATCATGCCCGCCGACACCTTTTGATATCAATCGGTTACGCTGGCCAGATTCTCTGTCACGTCAAGAGTTGTTCCTTCTGTTCCGGCCTCGTCGTTCGTTTTATTCTTGTGCGCCGATTGGCATACGCTGTCACAAACCGCGTTCACATCTTGAAATTGAAGATTTCACTTTGTTCCTGATCGGTCATTCCGGTAACAGACCGCAACGGCTACGTGAACGCTCTCGAAAAAGCGAGTGTCGGCGAGGATATCGTGCCCTTCGCAGATTTCGTCGCCGGGCTGGTGAAGAGGCGGCTGGCGGGCGAGCCGTTGCCGGCGGTGCCCAAAGCTTCCCTCGTAGACGAGCGCTAAAACAATTCTCGATCTACAGGGAGTGCGCATGTACGATTGGCCGAGAACGATTCCAGACATGAAGATGGCGCTGGCGCCCGAAGCGCTGCGATGGAGAACGGGCACTACGGATGGCTCGTGCTGAGCCCCCCGCGCGCGATGGAAAGCGCAGCGGATTTCAAAAGGCTTCAAGGCTGTGGCTGGCGAATTGTTATTTCTGCCAAAATTCCTCAGGATCTCCCGTTCCTGCTACCCTGCTTTGGTGCGCAATCTGGCTGTTCTTTTCGTCCATTTCATCGCCGTCCTGGCTCGGTTGCTCGGCCCTGGCGGCGTTCGTTCCCTAGTCGCGGAGTCGCTTCTCCTCAAACACCAACTCCTGATCGTGAATCGCTCCCGGCAACGATCGCCGAATCTGTCGGCATGGGACCGCATCCTGGCCGGCCTGCTGGCGCTTTTGATGCGTCCAACTCGTCTGCTCCGTTCCGCAATTGTGCTGAAGCCTTCGACACTGCTCGGTCTTCACAAAGCCTTGAGCGAGCATAAGTACCGCCTGCTATTCTCCCCGAATCCGCGGCGGAAGCCAGGCCCGAAAGGACCGAGCGCAGAACTCACTCGTGCGGTCGTCGAAATGAAGGAACGCAATCCCGGCTGGGGCTGTCCGCGAATCGCGCAACAGATCGCCCTGGCGTTCCATATCCCAATCGACAAAGACGTGGTGCGAAGGATTCTCGCTCATTACTACCTGCCGGGCGGGGACGCGACTGGTCCGTCCTGGCTGACTTTGCTCGGTCACATGAAAGACAGTCTCTGGAGCATGGATCTGTTCCGCTGCGAATCGGCCACGTTGCGGACCCACTGGGTCCTGGTCGTCATGGATCGATACACGCGCCGGATCGTTGGCTTCGGCGTCCATGCCGGCACGGTCGACGGGGTCGCACTCTGTCGCATGTTCAACCACGCCCTTCGACGGCATCGCTGGTTGCCGAAGTATCTGAGCTCGGACAACGATCCGCTTTATCGGTTCCACCAGTGGCAAGCCAATCTGCGGATACTGGAAGTGACAGAAATCAAGACCGTCCCCTACGTTCCGCGGTCTCATCCCTTCGTCGAAAGGCTCATCGGCACGATTCGACGCGAGTGTTTGGACCATACATTGTTCTGGACGAGCGCAGATCTGGAGAACAAACTGCTCGATTTCAAGACTTACTACAACCACCACCGCACCCATCAATCACGGGAAGGACGAACGCCGGACACGCCCCCGTCACAACCCATCGCCAATCTGTCCTCATTTCACTGGCAACGTCACTGTCGAGGCCTATATCAGACACCGGTAGCTGCCTGATTTTCAGAGAGTCGCGCTTCCTGCGTTATACCGGTCAACCTTTCAACCTTGGCAAAGATTCGAAATGCAAATCATTTGTGTTTAAGTTCTTAATCGCTGCGCATTTCGCGAATCTAGCGGTTCCACTGCACCGTATCAATTCGCCAGCCACAGGTTTGAACGGTCCTACACACTGACGGGAAGTGCGGGAGAGCACCAGCCTTTGGCGATCGCTGATGTGCTGCAGAGATTGCTTCCTGAAGTGAAAACGATCCTCCCTTGACGCGTCAGTAAAGGGGCGCATCCCCGAAGCAAAAGCAGCGCAGCGCGGGCGAGGGTGGACTGAAGGTGGTGACCTTCCTTCCACGAATGTGTCAAGCTCCCAAAGCTGCCGCTGATGATCTGGTGGTGTTGATTGAGTCTGCCTGACGAAGAAAGCACGAGGGAAATGTTCATACGGCAAGGCGCCGCCTCAGGGCAGCGCCTTCCGCAGTCTGAGTTTCACGGAGTGGTTACCGTGTACTTTCGTTCCCGGTTTCGTTATTCCATTTTATTCCATTTCGCTACTTACCCGTGCCGGTCAATGAGACGGTTTGCGTGCCGACGCCATCGGTAATAGATACCGTCGCTGTCCGTGTGCCGGTTGCTGTTGGTTTGAAGGTAATGGTCAAAGTGCAGTTGGCGCCGGTCAGCAAGCTGCTCCCGCATCCGTTTTTCAGGACGAAGTCGCCGGGGTCGGTTCCGCCGAGCGCCACTTTGCTGATCGCAAGCGATGTCTTTTCATCGTTCGTGACTACTACGGTTTGCGCTTTGCTGCTGGTGCCGACAGTCTGCGCGGCATATTTCATATTCAACGGCGAGACGCTCACCGGTTGCGTGTTGTTCTGCATGATGGTGACCCAGTCCTGGCTCGTCCAGGCTGCGTTGCCCGCCACTGCCATGTCGATCGTTCCGTCGTTGTTGAAGTCTCCTAAGGCAATGCCGGAGTTATCCACGCCGCCGACCCAAGGCCCGGGGGAACCAGGCGCAAGGTCTAGATTGAAGGTGCCATCGCCGTTACCGGTGTAGACCACTGCCGCGCCCCAGGTGTTTTGTCCGTTGTATTGAGTGTCGCAGGCGCTGTACTGGACGGCAATCGCCAAATCCAACTTGCCATCCTGGTTGAGATCAGCGGCGCTCATCCAGTACGGATTGGTTCCACCGAACTGGCATTGGTCCCACGTATTGAACGCGTAAGTGGTGCCCACATTGAACGTGCCGTTGCCATTGCCCGTGAAGATGGTCAGTGATCCCGTATTGTCCCAACTGGTGAGCGCCAGATCCAGCTTGCCGTCGTGGTTGAAGTCGCCAGCTGCCAGCGTAACCGGGTCAATCGGCGAAGGAGTGCTGATCGGGGCCTGGAATGTACCATCGCCATTTCCCAGCAGCACGTTCACTTGCTTTTGGTTGTAGTCGGTGACGGCGATATCGAGTTTGCCGTCGTTGTTGAAGTCGCCAACCGCGACGTCTGCGCCCCCGTTTCCGCTGGCGGCGGCAATTACGTTGGCTGCGCCGTATACGCCCTTGCCCTTATTGAGCAGTATGCTGAGGCTACCGTCATTGTTTGAGGTCACGATGTCCAACTTGCCATCGCCGTTGAAGTCGCCCAAAGCGATGTTGTAGGACTGTTGCGTCGTCCCGGTAGAATAGTAGACGGGCTTTTTGAATTTTCCACTGCCGAGGCCAGCCAGCACGGCGACCTCGTCGTTCGGACAACCACCTCCACTGTTCGTCATATTCGCGACCACGTCGACCTTGCCGTCGCCGGTGACGTCGCCCAAGGCAATGTTGTTGACGCCGCCTCGGTTGGCTTGCCCGCAGCCGACCGCTGTCGAAATCGGACTCCCGAACATTCCGTGCGAACTACCCAGCAGCACCGTGATACCGACGCCAGTGCCGCCGCCCGCTTCTACGATGTCAAGGTTGCCGTCGTTGTTCACGTCCGCCGCCGCGATCTGGGCCACCGTTCCGCTCCAGGTGTAGCCAAAACTCTGGCTGCTGCGGAACGTGCCATCGCCATTGCCCAGGCCTACCGTCACCCATTGTCCCTGCGTGTTGGAGGCGGCGAAGTCTAGTTTCTTGTCGCCATTAAAATCAGCGACCACCAGGTTGTTCGGATAGCCGTCCGTGGCAAAGGATCCGACGGTCGTGAATCCGCCTTTGCCGTTTCCCAGCATTGTCCATACCGCAGAGGAGGAATAGGAACTTACGACCAGATCGTTCTTCCCATCGCCATTGATGTCCGTGATCACGATGGAGTCGATCCACGACGGGCCATAGAGTACCGGAGCCTTGAACGTGCCATCGCCGTTGTTGATGTACACGTAGGCTCCGTTTCCCGTTCCCATCACTACGTCTCCGTGGTCACTCTTGAGCAGCGTTCCGACCGCTACCGACAGGGCACCTGAGTTTGAACCCTGCTGATAGAACACTGGCGATTGGAACGTGCCGTCGGCGTTGCCGATCAGCACATAAATACCGTCGCTGCTGTTGTTGGAGGCGACCACCACGTCGGGCTTTCCATCATGATTCACGTCCCCGGCTGTAATGGCCGCCGAACAACCTGGGCAAGGAATCGCGACCGCAGCCGTTGGCGCCACAAACGTTCCATCGCCGTTGCCAAGAAAGACGTCGAGACCGTTGTTGGGATCGATTGCGATCAGGTCGAGATGTCCGTTGCCTCGAAGATCGGCGGCGATCAATCCGCTAGCCTTCTCGTTGTTGGCAGGAGTGCCAACCTCCGAATACGTAGCCTTGAGCGTAAAGCCGCCCGCGCCATTACCCAGGAAAATCCAAAGCGTACCTTGGTTGAAGTTGCAGTCGCCCCCAGGAGTGCCCGACACGACGGCGAAATCCAGATTGCCGTCATTGTTGAAGTCGCCAGTAACGATACCGCCTTCCAAAGTGCAAGGAAACGTAGTTACGGACGAAACCGGCTCGAAGCTGCCATCGCCCCGGCCTAGCATGATGCCCACTCCCGCAGTGTTGGCGTTGTCATCGAGCGTAAGAAGATCCGGAACTCCGTCATTATTGAAGTCGCCGAGAGCCACCGCCTGGACCGGAATCGGGCTGTAGTTGGGAATAACAGAACCCCCGTTGTACATGATTGGGTTTACAAATGTTGCCGGGGGAGGAGTTTGTCCAAGAGCAGCGGGAACACCGGTCTGGATTGCACCGAAGATCAGCAAGGTGCAGAGAGTCTTGGTTAAGACGGCGTTGAGGTAGCAGTACGTCGACATTAAAATCCTCCAAAGTCATTGATTCAAAAGTTGCTTACTGGTTGAGCCCGCGAATTCTTCGCCTTGACTGCCGTATACCACTCGCTGGTTGAGGCTCCAGAATGGCCGAAATGGGGGATTTCGATCGCCCGATCCTCTGCGTATAATGCGGGCAGGCTTCCTCCCCCGCAATGGACAACAAGGGACAATAGTGGGCATTACAGGATGGGCGATAGCTCCGCGCGTCAGTTAGCCAATCAGCGCCTTGATTCTTGGAAGGAAATCGCTGTCTTCTTCGGTCGCGACGGGCGCACCGTTCGCCGCTGGGAGAAGGAGCGAGCCCTGCCCGTCCACCGGGTTCCCGGCGGTGAACGCGGCGGTGTGTTCGCCTACACCAATGAACTGCGCGAGTGGCTCCAAGGACGAGGCGACGAATTAGAGTCCGCAGACTCCGAAATCACTGAGTCGGTAGCTCAGACGGAGCAACCCGAACTTTCGAAGAGCCCGGTCGAGTTGCCCCCGATACTGGAACTGCGGCCTGTTCCCAGCCCGACCCTTCCTTCATTCGCCAGCATTGCGGTTTGGCTCGCACCTTTGATTGTCGTTGCGGGATCGATCGCCCTGTTCTCATTCGGCCAACGTGAACCGCATTACAAGAACGCCCTCGCCGCCCGACACACACCGAACCCCGAGGCACAGGAGCTATATCTCAAAGGCGAGTATCACTGGACCAAGCGGACTCCCAAAGATCTCAACCAGGCTGTCGATTATTTCACGCAAGCCATCGTGAAAGATCCGAGCTACGCCGAGGCCTATGCTGGATTGGCCGACAGCTACAACCTGCTTCGTGAGTTCAGTGTCATGCCCGCGGAAGAGGCTTATCCCCGTGCGCTGTCCGCCGCACAAAAGGCGGTGGAACTCGACGAGACTTCGCCTGGAGCCCACACCTCCTTGGCGTTTTCCAGTTTCTACTGGAATTGGGATCCCCGCACCGCCGAACGCGAATACAAACGAGCATTGGAACTCGATCCGAACTTCGTCCAGGGTCATCACTGGTATGCCACGTTCTTGCTAACCTCCGCTCGCTATTCCGAAGCTTTAGACCAGATTGAGCAGGCCCGCAAGATTGATCCTTCCTCCACGACCATCCAGGCCGACAAAGGCTGGATTCTCTTCAATGCGGGGAGAAGAAACGAAGCAATCGCGCTCCTCAAGCAGTTGGAATCTACGGATCCCGCTTTGGCGACGACGCATGGGTATTTAGCTGCGATCTACCTCGATCGCGAGGATTACCCGAACTACTTATCCGAATCAAAACAGGCGGCACAACTGCGCCAAGACGAAGGTGGTCTGGCCGTGGCCGCCGCCGCCGAAAAGGGCTATGCCGTGGGCGGGTTAGCCGGCATGCGGGAAAGCATGCTCCCAGTGCAGAAGGAGATGGTCGATCGCGGCTTAGGGTCCGCGTATGAATTAGCCACAACCTGTGCTTTGCTCGGCAAGAAAGAAGAAGCCTTGCACAACTTACAAGCAGCCTACGAGAAGCGCGAGGTTGGCCTGCTTTATCTGAGCCGCGACTCTAACTTCACCAGCTTGCGCAACGATTTCGCTTATAAGGAAATCATCGAACAGGTCGCGGAACGATTGTCGAAGCAACAGTAACCGCGGATCATGGTAGCGGTGCAGGTGATCGCAGCAGAAACGGATACGGCAGCCCAGCGATTGTTCACCACCTCGCAGCAGCGAGAGGCCAATTCAACAGTGGCTGCGGAAGCCTGAGGACTGGCCGGACAGTCGGCCATTTCCACTATTTCGCTTAGTGCGACGATTATGCCTGGCGTACATGTTTCAAGCGATGAAGTGGCAGAGATTTTCGCCTGGCGGAGATGACCGTCCTGTTAAGCCGCCTTTATAGTGGGAGAATGATGCCGCGCGCCAGTGAAGACCTTTCCGGGACCAAGTCGCCTGTCAGAATCGCGGTGGACATGGACGAGGTGATTGCCGACTACTTCGGCGAACAGGTTGCCCGCTATGAGTCATGGAGCGGCGCAGCAGTCGATATCTCGGCAACCGAAGGAAAGAGGTTGGGGGAGTGCGTGCCGCCTGAACACCGGGAGTTTGTTAGCAGGCTTCCGCGCACGCCGGGGTTCTTCGCCAATCTCAAGATGATCGAGGGAAGCCGCGATGCACTTGAGCTACTGTCGCAATATAGCCAAATCTATATCGTCAGTGCGGCGACAGAGTATCCCAACTCGTTGTGCGAGAAATTCGACTGGTTGGCCGCGAACTTTCCGTTTATAAATTGGCGGCAGATCGTGCTTTGCGGCGACAAGTCCATCATTCGCGCCGAATACATGATCGACGACAACATTCACCACCTGCGCCGATTTGAAGGCGAAAAGATCCTCTTCGACTCACCGCACAATCGTAAGGTGCCGGACGCGGTGCACCGTGTGCATAATTGGGACGAGGTGCTGTCCCTTTTCCGTGCTCAGCGCGTGTTGCCCTCCAGCTAGAATTGATTCAAGAATCCGATTCTCCAAGGCCACTGTCTAGGTCAACCTGGGTGGCAGGAGGTGCGGGAGAGCACCAGCCTTTGGTGATCGCTAATGGGCTGCAGAGATTGCCGCCGGAAGTGAAAACGATCCTCCCTTGACGTGTCAGTAAAGGGGCGCATCCCCGAAGTAGAAGCAGCGTGTGCGGGCGAGGGTGGACTGAAGGTGGTGACCTTCCTTCCACGAATGTGTCAAGCTCCCAAAGCTGGAGGCTCAAATCCTCCAGTCGGATCAGGGAAGGGAAGAGTTCGCGGGATATACATTGCTCTCATTCGGGGAAATTCGGGGATATTGAGTGGAACAGTGGAACTCAGACTTGTCTTATCCTTAGGGTCCGTGTTACTTTGCCGTGAGGAAGCGAATGCTTAGCGACGCCGAACCAACCGCAATGAGTAACAGGAATTCGGGAACCTATTCTAAGAGCGCTCAGCCCCGCGGGGCCCGCGTACCACAAACCCTGACAACCGCGACTGTCCTTTCACTGTCCAATAAGGGTTCTCTAGCATTCCTTACAAAGACTTTAGGTAGCCACCCGCGTCTTGTAAGTTGTTGTAATTCCTATTATCCGTGGGCTCATAACCCAAAGGTCGGTGGTTCAAATCCACCCCCCGCAACCAACGCAATCATAGACTTGGGGCCGACCAAGTAAGCGGCCTTCTTGGATTTGTCCGCGTTTTGTCCGTTTTTAGTTTGAT
>Ga0302320_10007836_pt1 | contig 23413 bp, 19 predicted proteins | sample Bog_T0_3_FD_202130 | JGI IMG/M metagenome (GOLD analysis project Ga0302320, IMG submission 202130) | Peat permafrost microbial communities from Stordalen Mire near Abisko, Sweden - Bog_T0_3 | ecosystem: Environmental > Terrestrial > Soil > Wetlands > Peat | place: Sweden: Abisko, Stordalen Mire... | reverse complement strand
TGGGGAATCCGGTCGAAGATGAACGCGATTCCGGTCTGAAGCCGAACACCATTCCGTTGTGAATCCGAACAGTATTCCGTTATGAAAGCGAACGCCATTCCGGTGGCAAGGCGAACAGTTTTTGTCGCCTAGCGGAATGGCGTTCGGCTTGGAACGGAATGTTTTCCACAGACGAACAGCAGGAGCCTGGGACGGCGCTGGACAATAACCGGCATTGAAACTCCACGAATGAGGAGATCAGGTGCCGGCCAGGAGATCGTCCATGCGGAAGACAAAGGAAGTCCTGCGGTTAAGGTTTGAATTAGGGTTCGGACAGCGCCAGATCTCACGTTGTTGTGGGATGGGGCTTGGAACAGTTCACGAGTACCTCGAACGCGCGACAGCGGCAGGGATAGGTTGGCCGTTGCCCGATGGCATGAGCGAGGAGGAACTGGAAGCCAAGCTTTTTGGCAACCAGCCGGTTCGGACGAAAGCGGTAGAGGAGCGACCGCAACCGGACTGGAAAGCCATTCATGAGCAACTCCAACAGCATCGCCATCTGACCTTGCAGTTGGTTTGGGAAGAATACCGGCAAGCCAATCCCGAGGGGTATCGTTACAGTTGGTTTTGCGAACGCTATCAGCACTGGCGACGGCACCTGGATGTGGTGCTGCGCCAGGAACACAAAGCGGGCGAGAAGATGTTCGTCGACTGGGCAGGGCCGACGATTCCCGTGTATGACAGCACGACCGGGCAAGCCTGGCCAGCATCGTTGTTTGTTTCCGTGCTGGGCGCCAGCTCCTACACCTACGTCGAAGCGACTCGCGATCAGCAACTGGTAGCTTGGATCCAGGCGCATATCCACGCGCTTGAGTTTTTCGGTGGAGCACCGACCCTGACGGTGCCGGATAACACCAAGACGGCCGTCACCCGAGCTTGCCGCTACGACCCTGATCTGAATCCCACCTATCAAGAGTTTGCGGTGCATTATGGGATGGGAGTGGTACCCGCCCGGCCGTACAAGCCGCGAGACAAGGCCAAAGTAGAAAGTGGAGTCCAAGTAGCGGAACGCTGGATCATCGCAGCGTTGCGCAACCGGAAGTTCTTCGGCCTGCCAGAGCTCAACCAGGCGATCCGCGAGCTGCTGGTGCGGCTAAACGAACGTCCTTTTCGTAAGCGGGACGGATCGCGGGCCAGCCTGTTCCATAGCTTGGAGAAGGCGGCGCTGGCGCCGTTGCCAACTGAACGGTTCGACATGAGCCAGTGGCTTCGTGCCACCGTTAACGTCGACTATCACGTCGCCTTCGACGGCAACTTCTACAGTGCGCCGTACACCTTGGTGCAGCAAATCGTGGAAGTTCGCGCCACCCCGGACATAGTGGAGATCTTCCACAAAGGCAATCGAATCGCTTCCCACATTCGCAGTCGCGAACGCGAGAAAACCATCACACGGAACGAGCATCGCCCCAAGAGTCATCAGGCACATCTGGAATGGACGCCTTCGCGCATGGTGAACTGGGCACGCAGCATTGGCCCGCACACGGCGCAGTTGTGCGAAAGAATCCTCAACGAGAAGCCCCATCCGGAGATGGGCTATCGCTCCTGCCTCGGCATCATTCGCTTGGCACAACAGTACTCGGCACAGCGAATGGAAGCCGCCGCGGAACGGGCGATACGAGCAGGAGCGTGCAGGTACCAGAGCGTAAAGTCGATCTTGAAAAACTCGCTTGACGCTCTTCCCCTGTCGCCTCCACCACCCAGCCCGCCACCCTTGACGCATGACAATGTTCGCGGGGCCGAGTACTTCGACCAGGAAGGAACGGCCTCATGCTGAACCAGCCTATGATGGAAAAACTCCTGGCCATGCGGTTGCAAGGCATGGTCGATGGCCTGAAGGCGCAGGAGCAAGACAGGGCTGCCAACGAACTAAGCTTCCTGGAACGACTGTCTCTGCTAGTCGATCAGCAATGGGACTGGCGTGAGAACCAAGCACTGGCACGAAGACTGAAAGCGGCCAAGCTGCGAGGTCCGGCCTGCGTGGAAGACATCGACTACAGGGCTGCGCGTGGACTGGATAAGTCAGTGATGCGTGCTCTGGCAAAAGACTCAGCCTGGGTTCGCAATCACGAGAACGTTTTCGTGTTGGGTCCAACCGGCGTGGGCAAGAGCTTTATCGCTTTGGCTCTGGCGCAGAAAGCCTGTCGTGACGGCCACTCGGCACTCTATATGCGGGCCGCGGCCTTGTTGCGCGATCTCGCTCTGGCACGCGCGGATGGAAGCTTGCGCCACCTGCTAGCACGACTGAGCCGCATCGACGTTCTGGTCATCGATGACTGGGCAATGGCGCCGCTGAACGAAAACGAGCGCCGTGAAATCTGGGAAATCTGTGAGGATCGCTACAAGGCCCGGTCCACCATCCTCACCTCTCAGATGCCAGTCTCGCGCTGGCACGAACAGATCGGTGATCCCACAATCGCCGACGGCATTCTGGACCGCCTGGTTCACAACGCCCACCGCATTGAAATGCGCGGAGAATCGATGCGCAAAAAACAAAACCCTCCGCAGGATGAGAAGCAGGAGTAACTCGTCTCTCCTCCATGGACGAGGCAGAGGAAAGGGGCTGGCTGCCCCTTTCCCCTGCACCCCTATCCCTGCTTGAAAGCTCCTTCGCTTCGCTCCGGACCCATCTCGCTTGACGATTCCGAACACTTACTCCACAATCACCATGCCAGCGTCGCTTCGCTCCGACTGCTGTTCACCTTCCTACCGGAACGCCGTTCGGCTTCCCTCCGGAAACAGCGTTCACCTTCACCGGAATACCCACTGCTAGCGGTCGAAAACGCCCCGCCCAATAAGCGCGCCTGGTACGGGATGTTTCCACAGCTTGGCGCCCCGATAGGATTCATCCTTTCAGGCAGTGTGTTTCTGCTCTTGTCGCAGTTGCTCACAAACAAGCAGTTTTTCGAGTTCGGTTGGAGGCTGCCGTTTCTGGCAAGCTCGGTGCTGGTGGTTCTCGGCCTATATGTACGCACGACGATCTCCGAGACACCGGTGTTTCAGAAAGCACTGGAACGGGGTGAACAGGTGAGGCTACCGACATGGGTGGTGTTCCGCGACCACACAAAGGCATTGGTGGCGGGGATTCTGCTCTGCCTGGCAACCTTCGTCCTGTTCTACTTGATGGTTGTCTTTGCGTTGTCGTGGGGCACTAGCGTGCTGGGCTTCAGCCGGGGGACATTCCTCCAGATGCAGTTGTTCGCCACGATGTTTTTCGCGCTTACCATTCCGATTTCAGCCAAGCTCGCGGAGCGGGCCCGGCGCAAGACGATGCTGTGGATCACAGCTACAATCTTCGTCTTTGGGCTGTTCCTGGCGCCAATGTTCACCGCAGGCATGGGAGGGGCGTTAGGGATGATGATCGTGGGCCTCGGCTTGATGGGAATGACTTATGGGCCGCTGGGCACGCTGGTCAGCGAACTGTTTCCTACGGCTGTTCGCTACACAGGTAGTTCTCTGGCATTCAACTTCGCCGGCATCTTTGGGGCGTCACTAGCACCCTATCTGGCCACATGGCTGGCCACAAACTATGGTTTGCAGTATGTCGGTTATTACCTTTCAGTCGTTGCAGTGCTGAGTTTTGTGGGACTGCTTATGATTCGGGAGACAGCTCGCGACGACCTCAGCGCATGAAGGGCGGACAGATGGACGTCTCTCTTCGCCGGCCTGAACTAGGTGGGCAGCGGCTTTTTTCGGCGGGCCAGAACGTAGGTTGCTACCAAGGCAGCGGTGAAGCCCGCCGCGGCACCCACTGCGAGCGACCAGCGCGGGCCAAAGTGGTTGGCAACCCAACCGACGATCGGAGCGCCGATCGTCATTCCCCCCAGTGCGACGCCGACTCGGAGCGCCATCACCCTGCCCCGCATGGATGGTTCTGTCGAAAGCTGCATGATGCTGTTCGTCCCATTGGCGAACGTCAGCACAGCCGCACCACTAATCGCGAGAGCGGCCGCAAACCACCAGTATCCGGGTGCGAGCGCACCGAGGGTGCAGCCCAATCCGAAGACACCTGCTCCCATCGACAGAGATGCTAAGCCTGGTCTCTTTCGGCTGGCGGCAAACAACGCTCCCGAAAGTGAGCCCACGGCCATGATGGAGGAGAGCAGGCCGAAAGCACGTGCGTCGGAGTGGAAGACATTCACGGCCATCGTAGAGATGAAGATCGGAAAGTTGAATCCAAAGGTGCCGATCAGAACAACATGACTAGGATCGCCCTGAGGTCCGGTCTTCGCCACACGTAGCGGAATCCTTCTAGAAATCCAGAGGTCGTGCGGTGCGCTCTGACGCTTGCACGCAGTTCCGAGAGACGGAAGAACGACATCGAGAGCAGTACTGCCGCGAACGAGAGTCCATTGAGAAGAAAGGCCCAGCCGAGGCCTACCTTTGCAATCAGCAAACCGGCAATGGCTGGACCAATCATCTGGCCGGCATTGAACGAGGTTGATCGTCGCCACCACGCCAGCCGTGCGCTCAAAATCAAAGATGGCCTGCTGCAACTGCTGGTCAATCACGTTGCGGTCAGAGACCACCACTACAGAGTCAAATATCTTCTTCTGCTGCGCGTCATGCAGATCGGCAAGAAAGTGGGCAGACCATGCAATCGAGTTTGTCTTGCCGGAGCCCGCGGAATGCTGAATGAGGTATTTGCCGCCTGCGCCGTCCACAAACACAGCCGCCAGTAATTCGCGCGTGGCATCAAGCTGGTGGTAGCGCGGGAAAATCACGTTCGTGATCTGCTTCTTACTATCCTTCTCCGCGACCAGGTAGCGGCCTAGAATCTCCAGCCAGCTTTCGCGTTCCCAAACCTCTTCCCACAGATAGGCTGTGGATGGCCGCCATTCGGGTTCGGCGGGTTGAGCCCATATCCCTACATAAGCGCGGACCCCGCCTTGCGTGCTTGGGATCTCTTCGAGCAATACCGCTCTGAAATGGAAACAAATAGACCTCGCGGGTAAGTTCGTAACGGTAGGAAAATCGAAGACACCGAACGGCACAGGACGGGTGATTCCCCTTAACGTGCGAATCATTAGCGTTTTGGAAATGTGGGCTGCGCACTTCCCCAAACGCCAGCCGAATCACTACGTTTTTCAATACGAGAAATACGGTGCCAAAGGCGATGAAAACATTTTTGGATTCACTGCTGCAGTCGCTATCTATGACTCGGACCCAACTCAACCGATTGGTGATTGGAAAGAGGCTTGGGAGAAGGCACGGGAGCGCGCTGGTGCCATCCTCCGCGGTGAGTCCGATCAGCCCAAGGTAGCGAAGCCCCAACATCGTCGGAAGAAGGGCGAGACAAAGCCGGACAAGTCTGCGAATAAGGAGACGATCAAGAAGCCCGCGTCTTTACAATGCCGGTTCCACGATCTGAGCCACAGCGCAGTGACTCGCTTGCTGGAAGCGGGCATTCCCTACCCTGTAGTGGCGAACATAATGGGCTGGTCAACATCAACGACAATTCTCATGGCAAAGCGGTACGGACATATTGGCCACGATGTAATGCGAAATGCCATGGAAATGCTAGTGGAGAGAGAAATTCAGGTGGGGTCCCTCAAAAAGTCCCCAAAGTCGGAGAACGAGGAAATTGTCGTTGTGCAGTAAGTGTTTGAAAAGAATGGCTCCTCAGGTAGGACTCGAACCTACAACCCTTCGGTTAACAGGCGGGTCTGGCACTTTGGAGTGCATGTGTTTTCTATATCTTAGACGGAGCGCTCCGTCGATTTTGGAGTGCCTTCGACGATAAACGGTTCCAAAAACGGTTCCAAGTTTGGTCGCGGGGAACCCTCGATGAACCGAAACATAAGGCAGCTTTGAGTTTGGTGCTCAGGCAAACGCGCGAGATGCTTGAGTTGTTATATCGTAGCTTCCCTTACATGAGACTCCAACTGCCAAACACCTTTAGTGCCAAACACCTTTAGGATCATCAAATCAAAGTTTCTGAACGCCCGCCGTTCTCGAGATCGCAAGGTTAGGAATCATTAATTGCGATCCCCTTCCTCAGGGCTCAGGAAGTTATACCGCTTTCGCATGCGAGCAATCAGTTCATTGCCGTCCGAGCGCGCAACTGACGTTCCAAAGCAATGTGTTCTGAATCGCACTTCAAACTTTATCCCACTCTGTTCAATGGTGCCGCTCCTTGACTGCGTCTGCCAGTGCGTGTAGCGCAGATTCTTTATGTCTGAATTCTGGAAAACTCTCCGGCTCACAGTCAGGCCGAGTACTGCGTGGCTGGTCTCCAGGTTGAACGGACTCAGATTGAGAGTCCACCGGCTCGCGAGCATGTTGGCCAGAACGCAGCCGATAACAATCAGAGTTCCTACTTGGTAAAGATGGATGAAAGTGTCCATTCTGCCCGCGAGACCCCGCGCAGACTGGAACCAAAGCACATATTGTAACAAAGCGATGCTAACAACCGCAGCGAAGGCGAGAATGAGTGCGAGACGAATGACCTGTGGATCACGGAAAGGGGGACGAATCACGGCGATGAAGTCGCCGTCCGGATTGGATGTCAGCTCAACACTTTGGAGGGGAATAGTGGTCATCGGTCTCGATCTGTGCCACTCTTAAGACTCCTTGCCCTTTCCCGAAAAAGCGTGTAGAGCATGGTACCCAAGCATATAACACCCTCGATCAAAAGGAACGCGGGGAAGTAGTTACTGTGGACGTCTTCTGGAGCGAACTGAACCATCAATTCGACTTGCAGCAAAAACAAACTGCAAATTCCAGTTATCAGCAGGATTTGTGACAAGATCTTCTGCCAACTTCCTGAGCGATATGCAAGCTTAAAAAGCAAATAGAGTAAACTCCAAATCACTGGTCCCAGCAAGGGGACCAGCACCCGTGAAACCAAGACGTGGTTCTGAAGCGAAAGCATCTGTAGTTTCTCCTGGATTATCACCGGACAACTCACGGATCGACTGCTGCCGCCGCCCTGACTTCGCCGAAGACGCCCGAAAGCGCTGACTGGTTGATATGAACATCCAACCGCTCGGCTAACTCGACCTCTCCTCTCCCGCATACTTTGGCAAATCGCAATGCACACATTTCTTGGCGAACATACTGTAAGACGAGAACCCACTGTAAAGGAAGAACATTTTGCCGCAGCGTGGACAGGGAAAGCGTGAAGCCCTCCGTGATGCAACAAAGAAGAAGGCCATCCAGCAATATGCGAACACCAGTGCAGGCCTGTCACTATTGAAAAGCAGCATTGAGACAAGTACGACTGCAACCTCTGCGGGCACAAAGCCAATAAAGGCGAAGAGGGCAAGGCCCCGACGTGTTCGATACTCCTGCCACTGTTTCATGTAGTTGCTCATGCTACGTATCAATCTCCCTTTTTGCATTGCGGACTGTGTGCAGTATCCCAGTGACAGGCTACTACTGCGCAAGGGTAATTGTTACGTTGGCCGATCCGGATGCATAGTTGGCCCCTCCGGAATACGCCGCCGTGATGGCCTGGCTCCCGGCAGGCAAAGACGAGGTCGTGTAGCTGGCTTTTCCATTGCTGTTGACTGGAATTGTCGTCAAGAGCGTCGAGCCATCGTAGAAGGAGACCACACCGTTCTGGGGTGGCCCCGCACTCCACGAGGCGATAGCCGCCGAGAACGTGATGCTGGTCCCCACCGTTGTGTACCAAGTGGATGGCGCGAGCGAAATCTGCACAGGAGCCGGAGTCACCGTGAAGTTCTCTGTCTGTGGTTGCGCGGCGGCATAGTTGGTCTGTTGCGCATAGCCAATGACGACATTCTGATTGCCAACGGGGGGCGGTGATTGTGAATTGTCCACTCCCACCACTCAGTGGAACGGCTACGGGAGCGCCACTGTCATAACTATAGGTGATATTCCCTTGCGCCGATCCGGCGTTGGAGCTGACGTTCACCGTGCACTGGTAATTGGTACCGTACGGGAACGACGCGTTCCAGCAGGAAGCAGACATGTTCACCGGAACCGGGCTCACCGTGAGCACGGTCGGTGCGGATGTTCCGCGAGGGTTGTTGCTGTCACCGGAGTAGACCGAAGTGATCGAGTAAGTTCCAGCATTCAATCCGGGCGAGATATACCAGTAGCCGCAACCGTTCCCCTGCAAAGAGAGCGTTGTCAAAACCGTGCTTCCGGCATCGATCTGGATGGAGCCGGTAGGCATAGCTTTGGTGCCGACAACGCAGACCGTGACGTTGGTCGCGCCTGGGTAGACCAACTGCGTACTCGCAAACAGTTGCGTAACGTATGGCGCGGCCTGGTTCACCGTCAGCGCCACGCTCGCCGTCGCAGTTGTGTAGTTGGTCGTGTTTGCCGGTGTAAAGGTCACCGACAATGTCTGGCTTCCTGCCGCCAGCACCGCGCCAACGGCAGGCGAATACGTGAAAGTGCCCGCCACATTGGCCGTGGCGTCAAGCTGCGTCGCACTCAGCGCTGTGCCGTAGCTGATCGCCGCAGGCGTAGGCCATGTGATGACCGGCACCGCCTGGTTCACCGTCAACGTCACGCATACCAGCAGCACCTAATGCTACGACTACAACCCCTAATTTGAACGATGCTCGATCTTTCCTCTGGGGCTGCGAGTTGACCTCCGCCTCAGACATCCCCCGCGCCTCGTTGTTTCTTGGCGTTCGCTTCTATAGCATCTCTGTCTTTCGTTCCGGCATCATCGGTTCGCCAAACAGGCTTACCATCAACCCATCGCGGGGCGCGGTGAAACAAAATGCCCATTATTGGGATAGCTTCAATTACCAGCAAAGCCAATAGATATGATTGGCGGCTATTCGGCAGTTCATGGTGAGAGAGGAAGATCAGTTGAACAAACAAGCCGCCGATTAGTGCAGCGCACCAGGGAAGCCTGATGATCACTTGCCAGAATCCATATCGTGGCATCGGGGAGGTGTACATCCACGTGAACCACGCTAGTAACGGCGCAAATAGAAGCACAAGAATAAAATCAACCACGAAACTTCACCTCGACTGTTTTCAGCATATCTTCGCAGCCAATGCTACATTTGCCTGGCTGCCCCCCATTCGTACCCAATGCTGTTCCGACCTGCCGCGATCAGGGGGGCTGCGCTCGATGCGAGAGAAGCCGCTCAACGCGCACTGACGCAGTATATCCCAGTGCAAGGCGACTACTGCGCCAGCGTAATTGTTACGCCGGTCGATCCAGATGCATAGTTTGCTCCTCCTGAATACGCTGCGGTGATGGTCTGGCTCCCAGCAGGCAAAGACGAGGTCGTGTAGCTGCCTTGCCCGCTGCTATTGACCGGAACCGTCGATAGCAGCGTCGAGCCATCGTAGAAGGAGACCGAACCGTTTTGGGGTGGCCCCGCACTCCACGACGCAACCGCCGCTGAGAACGTGATATTGGTTCCCACAGTTGCATACCAAGTGGATGGCGCGAGCGAAACCTGCACCGCAGCCGAAGTCACCGTGAAATTCTCTGTTTGTGGCTGTGCAGCAGCATAGTTGGTCTGCTGCGCATAGCCAATGACGACATTCTGAGTGCCAACGGGTGGTTCGGTGATTGTGAATTGTGCACTCCCACCACTCAGTGGAACGGCCACGGGAGCACCACTGTCATAACTATAGGTGATATTGCCCTGCGCCGATCCGGCATTGGAGCTCACGTTCACCGTGCACTGGTAATTGGCACCATATGGGAACGACGCGTTCCAGCAGGAAGCAGACATGTTCACCGGGACCGGGCTCACCGTGAGCACGGTCGGAGCGGATGTTCCGCGAGGGTTGTTGCTGTCACCGGAGTAGACCGAAGTGATCGAGTAAGTTCCAGCATTCAATCCGGGCGAGATATACCAGTATGCGCAACCGTTCCCCTGCAAAGAGAGCGTGGTCAAAACCGTGCTTCCAGTATCGATCTGGATGGGGTAACTTTTCCGGCAACACAGGTCGTGATGTTGGTTGCGCCAGGATAGACCAGCTGCGTGCTCGCAAACTGTTGCGTAACGGGTGACGCTGCCTGGTTCATCGTCAACACCACGCTCGCCGTCACTGTCGTGTAGTTGGTCGTGTTCGCCGGTGTGAAGGTAACCGACAATGTCTGGCTTCCGGCCCGCGAGCACCGTGCCGACGTCTTCCAGCACCTGCGTCCTCCACTGCATGAACTGGTCGGAATGAACATCAAACTCATCGGCTAAGTACTGGTTGAAATGAACGTTCAACTGCTCGGGTAGCCCGACTTCTCCCCTCCCGCATACTTCGGCAAATCGCAATGCACACATTTTGTGGCGAACATACTGTAACTCGAAAACATCAAGCGTCTCTGAATGAAGAACTTGTTGCCGCAGCGTGGACACCGAAAGCCTGAAAACCTCATTGAGGCAAACACGAAGAACGCCATCCAGCAACAAATTGCGATCGCGCCTACAGGCTTATCGTAATGAGGCTTATCACCGAATAGCAGTATTGCGACAAGTATGAATACAACGGCTAAGGGCAGCCAGCCAATATACGCGAAGAGGAAAAGGTTTCTACGCCTTCGATAATCTTGCCACTGTCTCACATACTTGCTCATGTTACCTGTCCCCCCCCGTTTTACACCGTGCACCGTGCGCACTTGCAAGGCGACTACTGCGCCAGCGTAATCGTTGCGTTAGTCGATCCGGATGCATAGTTGGTTCCTCCTGAATAGGCTGCTGTGACGGTCTGGCTCCCAGCAGGCAAGGACGAGGTCGTGTAGCTGGCTTGCCCGTTACTATTGACGGGAACTGTCCCTAGGAGCGTCGAGCCATCGTAGAAGGAGACCGTACCATTTTGGGGTGACCCCGCACTCCACGAAGTAACCGCCGCCGAGAACGTGATGCTGGTTCCCGCCGTTGCATACCAAGTGGATGGAGTAAGTGAAACCTGCACCGGAGCCGAAGTCACCGTAAAGTTCTCTGTCTGTGGCTGCGCAGCGGCATAGTTGGTCTGCTGCGGATAGCTGATGACGACGTTCTGATTGCCAGCGGGTGGTTCGGTGAGTGTGAATTGTGCACCCCCACCACTCAGTGGAAGGGCCACAGGAGCGCCACCGTCGTAACTATAGGTGATATTGCCCTGCGCCGAGCCGGCGTTGGAACTGACATTCACCGTGCACTGGTAATTGCCGCCATACGGGAACGACGCGTTCCAGCAGGAAGCAGACAGGTTCACCGGAACCGGACTCACCGTGAGCACGGTCGGAGCCGATGTTCCGGAAGGGTTGTTCGCGTCGCCGGAGTAGACCGAGGTTATGGAGTACGTTCCAGCGTTCAGCCCGGGCGAGATGTACCAGTAGGCGCAACCGTTCCCTTGCAAAGCAAGCGTGGTAAGAACCGTGCTTCCAGCATCGATCTGGATGGAGCCGGTGGGCGTAACCTTTCCAGTAACACAGGTCGTGATGTTGGTCGCGCCGGGATAGACCAGCTGTGTGCTCGCAAACTGTTGCGTAACGGATGACGCTGCCTGGTTCACAGTCAACACCACGCTCGCCGTCACTGTCGTGTAGTTGGTCGTGTTCGCTGGTGTGAAGGTGACCGACAGTGTCTGGTTTCCGGCCGCCAGCACCGTACCGGCAGCAGGCGAATACGTAAAAGTGCCCGCCACATTAGCAGTGGCATCAAGCTGCGTTGCGCTCAGCGCCGTGCCATAGGTGATCGCCGCAGGCGTGGCCCACGTGATCACCGGCTTGGCCGGGTTCACTATAAACGTCACGCTCGCCGTCGCTGTCGTGTAGCTGGTTGTGTCTGTCGGCGTGAAGGTGACCGACAATGTCTGGCTTCCGGCCGCCAGCACTGCTCCGGCAGCAGGCGAATACGTAAAAGTGCCCGCCACATTGGCTGTGGCATTAAGCTGGGTCGCGCTTAGCGCCGTGCCATAGCTGATCGGTGCAGGCGTGGCCCACGTAATCACCGGCGTGACAACCTGAGCTACCGTGGTTATCATCTGAGCCTGGCCAGGCGTCTGCTGACGATGGCCCACGTTGTCGGTGGCCATCGAATAGAACGAGTAGGTGTGGCCCAGTGCACCATTGAAGGTGGCCGAAGTCGCACTCGTGGCAGTTTGCCAGAGCGTAAACGACCCGCCGTCGATTGAACTGTAAATATCGTAACTGGCGATTCCCGCGCCTCCGGGATCGGTGCCGCTCCAGCTTACGGTGAACGAGGCGGTCGTGGTGGTGGCCAGCAGCGGGTCCACTGCGCTCGTGGGATACACCGAGTCAATGGTGTTTGTGACTTTGTTCGTGCTGATCGAGGCGTTCGCGTCGAAGACGATGGAAGCCTGGTTGTAAATGGCTGCGCCGTTGGCAAGGCCACTCTTCGGTTTCACTGTGAAGGTCACAAAGCCCTCGCCCTGACGGCTGGCGTTATCAGGTGGCAGGAAGCCTGCCATCGGGTTGGCTGGAATACCACCGGTAGTCCGATCGACCGACTGCATTGTCCAAGTCAGAGTCCCTGTGGACGGGTTGAGCGACGCGGTTACATTCACCGGATTCGAGTCGGTAGATACGTTGGTCTGCGTCGAGTAACTCTGCAGGCCGCCCGGCACAGTCAGTGTCACGTTATTGAAGCCGATCTGCGAAAGCTGGACAGTCGACCAGTCCACGTTGGCGTCCAGCGGGTCGGTGACGACAACCTTCTGGGCTGGCGCGGTCGCACTCGCCTGGTTTTCGAAGTAGATTGTGTACGTAATTGTGGTGCCCGGCGGAATAAAGCCTTGATCGCCATATCCCACAGTAATCTTGCCGTTAGGATCTGAGGAATGTGCGTTCGTTGTGGTTCCACTGGCTGCATTCCACGGAGGTGTACCGGGGCCACATACGAAGCAAACCTGGTTAATAACCCAGTTAGTGATTGAGCTAAAGCTGGGGGAAACAGCAGTCGCCGTATATGACGTCCCGGAAAACCCGCCGAATCCTATTGCCGGACCCGATTTAAAACCGCCCCCACCGCCATAAGAGTCAGGGGTCGCGTTTCCGTTGACACTGACCGGTCCAAAGCCAGCATCAGCCTCAGCGTAGTTGGCAGAACTAAATCCGGTGGTTGGGGCGGGCCCGTTGGAGGAGTTAACCCCCCACCCACCACCCGCATAGGCACCACCGCCATAGCCAACGTTCCCTTGGCCCTGGATGTAAACCGTAGAGTTCCCCAAGTTACCCCAATCCACATTTACGCCAACGTTTACGCTGCCGCTGCCACCGGCGCCCGGAGCGATTATCCCGCCCCCTACACTACCGTAGATCTGTGTATCAAGGCCGCTAGGGTCGACCCCTATCAGCGGGTCGTTCCCCGCATAGGTATAAAAATTCAGGCCGGAGCGGAATCTTGTCGGGTCCTGGGAGATGAAGCGTCCCATTTGCGGGCTGTAGTATCTGGCGCGCATGTAGTACAACCCATCGCCATCATCGCTAACGCCGAGTTGTCCGGCATAGGTGAACGGATTCGGAACTGATCCCGTGCTCACTTTCTCACCGAACGGCAGATAGGAATACGTATTGAGTACGGTGCCGCCTATCCCGGTCACGGTTGCGGTATTCGCAGAGCCGTCGAACTGATAGAACTCCGCACCACCTGATGCCGGTAGCAAACTGGTCAAGTCGAGACCGTAGGCGAAATGATTCACCAGACTACCGCTGCCGTTGAATTGCGCCACCACGGAACCGATCCCGGTGGGATCGACTAAGTACTGGGTGATGGTGCTGCCGTTGACCTGGGCTATGCGGTTTCCGAAAGCGTCGTACTGGTAGCTCCACGTTCCGCTCGGCCCGGATACTGCGGTCAATTTGTTTTCATCGTCGTAGGTGTAGGTCCACGAGCCGCCGCTTTGCTTCGAGGTCAGGTTGCCATCGGCATCGTAGCCGTAAGCGGCTCCGCCGACCGAAGTGTATTGATCCAAGTTGTTAACGTTGTAACTGGTGGTGGCTCCGCCGCTCACCATGGAGACTCGATTGCCTGCCGCATCGTAGCTATATTGCACCGTGCTGCCATTGGGAAGCGAGACCGAGGTCAATTGCCCATTGGCATCATAGCCGTATTGCCAAGTGCCATTGAGGGTAGTCATTGCCGTTCTTCTACCGGATGCATCGTAAGTGTAATCGAAGCGGCTGTTGACCAAACTACCGCTGGAATAATTGACGAGATGCAGCAGGTTTCCGGCGGCATCGTATCCATAGGTAGTGTACGCGCCGTTCCCAAGGCTCTTCTGGCTAAGGCGGCCATCTGCATCATAGGCGTACGAGGCATTAAGGGTGCCTGTTCCAGTAGTGATATGGGAAAGTCGTCCAACGCTGTCATAGTTGTAATTAACAGCAAACCCTGTGCTGTCGCTCATGCTGCTGCGCCGCCCGCCGGAATCGTAGGTGTACTGCAAGAATCGCCCATTCGGGTAAGTAACGCTCTTGAGCCGGTCGCCCGCATCGTAGGTGAAACTGATAGTTCCCTTTGCGTCCGTTACGCTCTGAAGATTGCGATGGCCGTCATACGCATAAGTCACGGCAGAACCGTTGGAACGCCTCTTCTGCGTGAGCAGGTTGTCGCCGTTGTAGGTGTACGTGATCGTTTGTCCACGACGGTTCGTCCAGCTCGTCAGATTCCCGCGGGGATCATAAGTACCCTGCTCGGCCAAATCATTGGGATATGTCAGCGAAGTCGCATTGTAACGGCTGTCATATCCGTACTGCGTCGTGTTGCCCTGCGGGTCCGTGAGACTTAGCAGGTCTCCGATGGCGGCAAACTGTGTGGTCGTCTCGTGGCCGAGTGGATCGCGGTTAGAGACAGGATTGCCGTTAGAATCGTAACCCAGCGAACTAGAGGAACCATCCGGGCCAATAGCTCCTATCAGCTTCTCTTCGGGGTCGAAAGACAACTGCGTAAGATTCCCCAGCGGATCCGTATAATGTGCGATCGCGCCATCATCGTCTAGCGATACTTGCGAGAGCTTGCCTAGAGCGTCTGTAACGGTAATATCACCGGCAGAATCGTAGGCAAAGTTTACCGCCTGCGCACCGCCGTCTTTAGAGACCTGAATTGTCCGGCCTTGGGTGTCGTATTGGTAGTACGTGTGAGTGCCGTCCGGGTAGGTGATCGACTGAACGGCATTTTCCTCTGCCGCGCCCTGGCCAGTGACATAGGTAACGCTTGTTGTGCCAACGGGAGCAGCAATGCTAAGTAGATGCGTGCCTGCCGTATCATAGGCGAAGTTCGCGACCCTACCGACTGGATCCGCCATTTGGGAGATCCGCCCCTGACTGTTCCATGTATAGGTCCACGTGTCGCCAGCCGTATTCGTTGCGCTGGTAACCATGCCGTTCGTGTAGTTGGCGGTGATCCGGTTGCCGTTCAAATCCTGAATGTAGTCAAGAAGGATATTTGCCGGAACGTTGGGATTGGGAATGAAATGATAGATCGTTCCGCTCTTCTCGGTCAGAAGCAAGCTTTGGTCGGATTGGAGCGCCATCGTAGCGTAGTCCCCGATCCCTCCGGTGTATTGGCCCGCGTTGTTGGGGTTGGGCACGAACGGCCGTACCGTTCCAGAAGGGTAGTGCATGAGCCAACCGCCAGCCCATGGTCCTCCCCATATGTCGAATGGATGGCTGGCTCCATATCCGAAAGCGCCAAGGAAGTATCGCTGCGAGATAGTATTCACACCCGCTTTCATCAGTTCGAAAGCCTGAAGGTCGCTCACACGATATTCTTGCTTTCCAAGCTGGCTCAGGTAAGTGGCGTCGGCAGCCAGAGCGGCGTTATAACTTCCCCACGTTGAACCCACCTGGGCAGTGAAATTGGCAAAGATCGCACCCCAGGCATCATTCGAGATGTAGGAAGGCCGCATACGGGGCGTTTTGCTGGCGGCGCAGCTTCGTCTACGCCAACCGACGCTGACTGTCATACCAGCGTTCCATGGTTGAATCTCCACCCATCGCCTCAAAAGTATTGAAGAATCCGCAACCCGTGTCCAGAGCTACGCGTTCTTGGATCTTCAAGATATGCAGAATGCCCGGCATAGTATGAATGTTGCTTCCAGAACGCTCGCCGCGATCCATCGGACTCACTATGAGAATGGAGCTCTGCGGCACCGCGACCTTTACACGTTGAATTGCCGTACGTAATTCGATCTCATACTGCTTATCTATCCATGAGGTGTAACCGCTTTCGTTCGTACCATAGTTGATGATAACTAGGTCGGGATGCCGATGTTGGAGTTCTTCGGCCCATTGCTTTTGGCGGAAAACGCGCGACAGGACGATGGTCGAGGCTCCATTCAGACCAAGGCTATCGTAAATTATTCCCGGCTCTTTTTTCTCGAATGAGATACCAAACAGTTGAACCGTGCCTGCAGTTGGGCGAAGTTCAATAATTCCGGTATCTTTCGGCAGATCAATCCGCTGAAAGGCTGGTTGTCTGGCTTCTGAGCGAGTGTCTATCGTACGGGCGGGTTTTCCATTCACACTGACCGATAGGCTCCCCCCACTGGGTTGAGCCTCAAAGAAAATATCCATCTGGGTATGCGTATGGTCTTGCAGATTGATGCGGCTGTAGGCGCCTACCGATCCTTGAAAGACCGCCCCACCCAGTCCATATTCTCCCTCGCGAATTGATCCAACTGCTGTATGAATCTCCCAACCCGAACTGGAAATCTCTATGCCTCGGTGCCCATACCAAGCCCATGGCTTGGCAACGAGCACGTAGCCGTGTCCGGCATCGCCAAACTGCTGCTGCAACTGCTGGCGATTGTCTCCCGTGATGAGATCGGCTGTGGTGGGTGAATCTCCGTAATGGACTATTTGAACTGGGCCTGTGCGCTCGTGCTTTTGTGTGCTCCAGAGCGCCTCGTAAAAATGGTCGAGGCCCGGATTATCCTGCAATAGCGGTGAAACAGTCGTACGCACAATAGGAGTTTCAGACTCCTGAAGGCTAGCCGCTTTGAGCGGCAACAACGGCGTCTGTCGAACATCGAATTCCGTGAGGGAATGCGCTAAGACTGGCAGCTGAACTGGATCGACTCCCTTGCTGTGATTGCCAAAACGATGGACACAAAACAGAATGGCAACGAATGTCACCAGGGCCAGAAACGTCTGAAGTGGAAAACGCCGCGCGACGGAGACTCCGGATGAGGCTCTCCTTCTTGCTTGTTCTTCCAATTCTTCTATCTGACTGCAATCAACGTACTCCGGCATGATCGGTGATGTTTCTAGTGCTAAAAGTTCAGACTCTGTATCGACAGGTGCTTCTAGCACAGCGGCAACGAGGACCCGTGACAAGTCCGCTTGTGCCCAACTTACGCTTACGAGCTTGGAACCGGTGTAGTGCAGTCTGTATTTGGGATTGGCCTTCGCAAATGCTTGAAGTAGCTTGTCATCCGGGACCGAAACGCATTTCGGACACTTCTCCCTTAATACCTCAGCAAAGGTATGAGCGGGAATGATAGTCTGTGAATCCGACAAGAAACCTCCAGCGCAATGGAAATTACAAAAACACGAATCAGTAGCCTCCATCGATTCTCAACGGAAGCTGTTGGCTGTCAGCAGTCCCTGCGAATTGGCGACCGCTGCATCAAAAGTTTGCGTACACGAATCCAGCGGAACCCTGTCCAGCCAGAGATTGGATCGCCAGTACCAGGATGGCCAGCGCTGCTCCCTGCACGTAAAATGGAGCGCTGCCAAAGATTTCAAATGAACGGTCCCTCCATGACTTTGGAACAAATTGAAGGAGAATCGCGAAGACGAGAACACCCAAAATGGGGGCCGTAATGTTGGCCATCGTAAAAGTTCCGGACCAGATCCGTTGAAGGATTGCCAAAGCATTCGGCAGGTCGGAGGCACGGAAAAATATCCACGCAAAGGCAACGAAGTGAAAAGTCGCAACACCAGAGGCAATGCTCCTCCACTTGGATGTTTTGTGCCCTCCCCGCAGTGAACGGTAGTAATGCACCACCGCCAGCGCAGTACCATGCAACATCCCCCACACCACAAAGGTCCAGGCGATTCCGTGCCAGAGTCCTCCCAATAACATGGTTGCAATCAGATTGAACGAGGTGCGTACCCTGCCGCGGCGGCTCCCCCCCATGGAAAAATAAAGATAATCGCGCAGCCAAAGCGAAAACGTAATGTGCCAGCGCGTCCAGAACTCCCGAATGGATGTGGATAGGTAGGGACGATTGAAGTTGTCAGGGATATCAATACCGAATAACTGGCCTATCCCCATTGCGATGTCGGTGTATCCCGAGAAGTCGAAAAGAAGCTGGAGTGCGTAGCCGTAAACTCCGATCAGCACCTCAGCCCCGCTGTAAAGTGTCGGTGTATCAAAAACGCGGTTTACAAGATTGTCTGCCAGAAAGTCGGCTATCAGGAACTTCTTCACAAGGCCCATACCGATCAGCAGGATTGCTCGCCCTCCGAGTGAGCGCGTGAGACTAAATGGGCCTTCTAACTGACGAACGAGTTCAGAAACGCGGTTAATTGGGCCGGCGACGATACTCGCAAAAAACGAAGTTGCAGCTAAGTGCGCGAGATAGCTGCGTGTCGCAGGGCAATCCTTACGATAGGCGTCAATGGTGTAGGTTAGGGATTGGAAGCAATAGAATGAGAGACTTAACGGGAATATCCAGACATACCGGCGGCTCATGGCCAGCGGCATCAGCTTTGCAGATGCGAGGAGTCCAAGGTTGACGAGTAAGCTGATAATTAGCAGGAGATTTCGCATCCCACGACGCTCAACGGGAATACCTCCCAGCGCCAAACCTACGAAGTAATCGGTGGTAGCAGCTATGAGAATGAGTGCTGGATAGTAGACGCCGAAGTGAGAAAGAAACAGGATGCGGATTCCTGCTGATGCCGATCAGCATTCCTGCGTGATTGCGATCACGATTCCTGCCTGATTCCGATCAGTATTCCTGAGCGAAAGCGATCACCATTCCTGGGCGAAGCCGATCAGTGATTGGGCTCGTCAGGAAGGGTGATCGGGATGGTTCAGGAATCGGTTCGATGGCGGCGCTGGACACAACGAAACGGGTACTTTCCTCTAACAGGAGGATTCGGTGCCCGGGAAAAAGGTGTCCATGCGGAAGACGCGAGAAGTCCTGCGATTGCATTTTGAATTGCACCTTGGGCAGCGGCAGATTGCCCGCAGTGCCTGTCTGAGCCAGAGTACGGTGCATGACTACCTGGAGCGGTTCACCGCCGCCGGGTTAAGCTGGCCGCTTCCACCAGAGATGACGGAGGTGGGGCTGCAGTCGGCACTGTTTCCTACGGCGGTGAAGCCAGCCAAGGCGGAAGAGACTCGTCCGCTGCCCGACTTTGCCGATCTGCACGATGAGTTGCAACGGCACAAGCACACGACATTGCAGTTGCTCTGGGAAGAGTACCGGGCGGCGAACCCGGATGGCTATGGCTACAGCCGGTTCTGCTACCACTACCAGCAATGGAGAAGCCAGCGCGACGTGGTGATGCGGCAGCAGCACCGCGCAGGCGAGAAGCTGTTTGTGGACTGGGCGGGCGCGAAGATCCCGATCCATAGCCGCGACAGCGATGCGGTGCATGAGGCTCCGCTGTTCGTGGCCGTGCTCGGCGCCAGCAGCTATACCTATGCGGAAGCTTGCTGGTCACAGGACATGGGGTGTTGGATTGGCGCTCATGTTCGCACCTTCGAGTTCATCGGCGGACTGCCGGAGCTGGTGGTTCCGGATAACACCCGAACAGGAGTCAGCCGCGCCTGCCGCTACGAGCCGGACCTGAACCCGACCTATCAGGAGATGGCGATGCACTACGGCGTCGGCGTGCTGCCGGCGCGGGTGCGGAAGCCGCGCGACAAAGCGAAGGTCGAAGTCGGGGTGCAGATCGTGCAGCGTTGGATCGTGGCCGCGCTGCGCCATCGCAAGTTCTTCTCGCTGCAAGACCTCAACCTGGCTATCGGCGAGTTACTCGCCAAGCTCAATCAGCGGCCGTTTCACAAACGCGAAGGGTCGCGAGCGGCGCTGTTCGCAGAGATGGACCAACCAGCGTTACGTCCACTGCCCGCCGAACGCTTCGATCTCTCCGTCTGGTCCCCCGCCACGGTCAACATCGACTACCACATCCAGTTCGAGCGCGGCTTCTACAGCGTGCCCTATCAACTGGTGCGGCAGGTGGTCGAGGTGCGTGCGACTCCGGCGGTGATCGAGATCTTTCACAAGGGCACGCGCGTGGCTTCGCATGTGCGGCTGCACAAGCCGTATGCGGCGGCGACCAACCCCGATCATCGTCCCAAGTCGCATCGCGCGCACCTGGACTGGCCACCCTCGCGCATGGTGCAGTGGGCTCACAGCGTCGGTGCCCGCACTGCCGAAGTGATCGCTAAGATCATGGAGTCGTACCCGCATCCGGAGATGGGCTACCGGTCGTGCCTTGGCATCATCCGCCTGGGGCAGCGTTATCCGGCTCCACGGGTGGAGGCCGCTGCCGAACGGGCTCTGGCCACCGGCGCGGTCAGTTACAAGAGCATCGAGTCGATCCTGCGCCGCCGCCTTGATCAGCAGCCACTGTCCACGAACGTTTCCTCTCAGCCTCCCACCGCGCACGGCAACGTCCGTGGCGCCGAGTACTTCCAGTAAAGGAGATCCGAATATGCTTCATCAACCGACAATCGAGAAACTGATAGCCATGCGTCTGGAAGCAATGGTGGAGGCATGGAAGAGCTTCGAACAGGACGAAAACACCCAGCAACTCAGCTTCGAGGAGAAGCTCTCGCTGATGATCGATCAGCAGTGGACCAGCCGACAGAACCTGGCCCTGCAACGGCGCCTACGCTATGCCAAACTGCGCGGCAACGCTTGCGTCGAAGATATCGACTACCGCGCTGCGCGAGGGCTCGACAAGAGCATGGTTCGCTCACTGGCCTCCGGTTCCGCCTGGGTCGAGCATCACGAGAATCTCTTCCTGGTGGGACCAACCGGTGTTGGCAAGAGCTTCATTGCCTGCGCGCTGGCGCACAAGGCTTGCCGCGACGGATACATGGTGTTGTACACGCGGGCCTCGGCGCTGTTTCGCGATCTCGCCCTGGCCCGCGCCGATGGCAGTCTGCGCAATCTGCTGGCAAGATTCGGACGCGTTGATGTGCTGGTGATCGACGACTGGGCGATGGCACCCATGACGGAAAGCGAACGCCGCGACTTCTGGGAGATCTGTGAGGAGCGTTACCAGACCCGCTCAACCGTCCTCACCTCACAGCTGCCGGTGGCACAGTGGCACGAGCAGATCGGCGATCCCACCATGGCCGATGGAATCCTCGACCGCCTCGTCCACAACGCCCACCGCATCGAGATGCGCGGCGAGTCGATGCGCAAAACCAAAACCACACGCGTCGAGAAAGGAAACCTGCCACCGCAATGAAGATGCTGATCCGGTTCGTCTGAACTTCAGCTGTTCTTCGATAGCGATGATGCGGAGGAAGGGGCTCAAACGCCGCCCCTTCCCCCGCCCCCCAACCTGGCTGAACCTACATCAACACCGATCATCACGAATGGACGAAAGCCAGTCTTCCCAGCGTCGCTACGCTCCGCACACCAGCCCCAACACCAACCCTGTTCTTGACGATCCCGATCACTTCCTACACAATCATCTCGCCAGCGTCGCTGCGCTCCGATCAATGATCGGAATCATGCAGGAACGCTGATCGCCTTCTCTCCGGAACACTGATCGACTTCACAGGAATACGCAAACAGGAAGTTCGCCAGAAGCAGAACCGCCAGCCTTAGTGTCCGGAATGATGAGCACATCCAAAAAAGAACGCAGATGATCGCTATGAACAAGAAATATACAGGGCTGAGCGGAACCATACGGGTATCCCTCTGGGATGGGTTGAACTCCGTAAAAGGAACTACGTTTTAGCACTTAGGTCTTCCCCTACACTCTACGGGACCACCCCGGATATTGAAAGACAAACCTTCAGGGTTTTCATGGGAATAGTGCGGCTTCTCGCGGCCACGACCCAGCTCAGGTTTGTCCCTTATCTCTGAAATCTCTATAATTAGGCAATGCTGATCATCAAGAAGCTGCTTAGGAGATTGCCTCAATGGAATTGGCAGCACGTGTTAGGCGGATGTGCCATCCTTGGCGGCCTTGGTATGGGATCACATTCATCAGCGATGAAAGCACCTGATCCCGTCGTCAATGCGCACGCCACACCGCCAGCAGCGATGCTACAAACCGCCGAGTTGACTCCGAACGAGAACTCCAAAAAACTCTTCGGCATCGCGTCGTGGTACGGACGCGTATTGCACGGACACCACACCGCAAGCGGCGAGCGGTTCGATATGTTCAAAATGACTGCTGCTCACAAGAATCTTCCATTCGGCTGTATGGTTCGGGTAAAGAACTTGCGAAATGGTCGCTCCGTTGTCGTCCGAATCAATGATCGCGGTGAGATGGGAGATGGCCAAATCGATCTGTCGTATGCGGCCGCGTTAAAATTGAAAATGGTCAGGTCCGGCGTCGACCAAGTTGAATTGGAAATTCTTGACGCAAAACCTGAGGTTGTTCTGCAGGCGGAAGCTCGTCTGAAATAGTCCCCCCTCGCCATTGCGCTCCTGAAACCTTGACGGAGAGCAAAATGGAAATCCCGATTGAAAGGTGCTGGATACAATGGGATGCTGAGCTTTTCTGGTCGCCTGACACCCATTTCCCGACGATCTCGTTGCTGATTTCCGCGAGCTTCTGAAGGTGTTTGCGCCATCAGAGGCAAGATTGAAAAAACTATCACGAATAGAGTCAAGCGTACTTTCTTCATAAACTCTCTCCCAATCGCGGCATCGGTTGCGCGCGGACCGCGGCGGGTGGGCCACCAGCCACTACTCAAATTTGCCTGACCATCCTTTTTCGGACTTCTCGAAATATATCTTGCCACTAGTTGTGTACGTCTCGCCCTTCTTCACGGACTTAGTACAAGGTGCACTGCCCATCCACCACATTCCGTACTGAATGCAACATCCTCGGTCAGAGGTACATTCTATGGTTGCCTCCCAGGACATTCGATACCCCTGCGCTCCTCCTAGGTTAATGTCCTGACCATCGGTCTTCCTGAATCCAACGAGCTTCGTGGTAGCCGTATTGGAGGAGGGCGCGAGGAGTGCTTCGCCATCTTTCTCAGAAGGACGTGATGGCCCGCAAGCTGTCAAGGGAAAAACAAGTGAAAAGAACAACAGAGATATGGCAAGGAACCGAGCTAACACAATCCGACGATTCATGTTTACTTCCTCCCAAGTTCATTTCGACTTATTGTGATACTTCTAAAGAGCGCAAGATGCGTTGCTACAAACGTGTATTCGCCATCATAACGGCCAACGGCTTCAACTTCGCTCTCAGCCTACCTGTTCAAACGCTTACGGCGAACACGGAAAGGATTTGCGAAGGGCTAACACGGTAGAAAAAGAGGCATTGACT
>Ga0302320_10007834_pt1 | contig 23417 bp, 25 predicted proteins | sample Bog_T0_3_FD_202130 | JGI IMG/M metagenome (GOLD analysis project Ga0302320, IMG submission 202130) | Peat permafrost microbial communities from Stordalen Mire near Abisko, Sweden - Bog_T0_3 | ecosystem: Environmental > Terrestrial > Soil > Wetlands > Peat | place: Sweden: Abisko, Stordalen Mire... | reverse complement strand
CACAGCTGTCTTATCACGATGGAGCTCCCGCCAGCCGTTGGCCTCGAGGGCAGAGATCAATGGAGAATCAGGCGGCAGCAGAGCATGGGTAAAACTCCAGCGATTGAACTCCTGGGTCCAGCCCGGCAGGACTTGCATCAGGCGTGCATACCGCTCCATGAACTCCGTTCCATAGAAGTCGCTGCGACCATCAACGAACACCTTGTGGCCGCCGTTGAAACGATAGATCAGATAGCCTCCAAAGGTATCCGGCGCAAGCATGCGGGTGTTGGCCGGCAAGGAGGCGACTATCTCCGAAGCCGCGACCGGCAGCCTCTCGGAAGGAAACCCGGAGCTGGTCCGGATCGACGCGAAGATCAAGACGGCGATCAACGGGACTATCGCAAAGCCGCGCAGTTGCCGGTCGATCACGTCGAGACGGTCGCCGTAACCCAGAGCATCATCGAGCCAACGGCGCAAACCAGGCGCAAGATTGCCGGCGCGGGAAAGAACAGTGGTGATAGACCCGTTGGCGAGCGGTAGCACCAGCAATGCGGCCACGGGCAGAGCGCGCGCGGAGCGCAACGCCACTGCCGTGAAGAGCATCGACAGAAGGAATCGTTCGGGTTTGCGCGCTGATAGGGCCGCAAAGCCTCCGGCGACACATACGGCGAGCATGATCATTACGCTAAACGCACCCACTGAATGAAAATCGAAAGACTGAAACTCGTCGATGTTCTTCATCAACCTGGAATCGGACAGATAAGACAAGACATGCTGATGCAGTCGCCATCCGTAGGGATTCAAGAGCGATCCCACTGAAGCCGCAGCAGCTAGACTAATGTAGCTGATTCCCCGGCGGCTCCAGCTTGCCTGGATCGCCGCCTCTTCGGCATCCTCCATCCGCGCTCCCAAGGGCAACGGTGCCCAGATCAGCGGCTTCAGGTACGCGCCCGCCGCATAAGTCAAGAAGATCAGCGGAGCGAAGAAGAAACTGGCGTGAAGGTTGGCCCATACGGCCGTCGAGATCGCGACAAGCGCGAACTGGCGCCAGCGCACACGGTACCGCACTCGCTCGCACAACCACACTGTTCCAAGCAGAAACAGCCAACTCAAAACGTGGGGCCGCGCGAGCCAGTGTATCGTCGTGACCGGCAGCATGATGAAAAACAACAGGCCCGCGATAAGAAGATTTCCTCCCGCCGCCCGGTTTAGCCGGAACCACATCCACACCGCGACACCGATGGACAGACCATACAACAATGCAACTCCTCCGAGCCCGGAGATGCGGTTCGTTGCGCCCATCAGCGCATCAGCGCCCCATTCCCAGGCGATCCATGGTTCGCCCGGTTTCGAAAAAGAAAACGGATCGTCGTGTGGAAGCGCCCTGGCTGCGATGATTCGCTCACCGTCGCGAATGTGCCAGCCGGTATCCGAATCGCCGAAGAGATCAGTTGAGCCTCCGAACTTGAAGAACAGCAAGACGAGAGTCGTTAATGCGAATACCAACGCCATGTCCGGAACGAGCCACGCAATGAGGCTGTGAGTATTCTTGTCAGACTGTGGATCAACTGCCGACGGGTCACCGGCCGGTGTGGCCGTGTTTGACGTCTTCCGGGATCTCATTCGTGCATTATGTCGCAACGGAGAAGCCAATTGGCGGCCCACGAGCCGAATGCCCATCCAGCATGCGGCCGCCGGCGTTTCCGAACGTGTAAGCTGGCCTAAGGGAGCGCGGCGCTTGTCAGAACAGATCACAGTCGTCAATGAGAGAACCGGAGCTGTTTTGGCGGAATCGCTGGTCTCCGCGCAAGACAGTCAGTCTCGCCGCAAAGGGTGGCTTGGCCGCACTTCCCCGCCGCGGGGTGAAGCCATCTGGATCCTGCCCTGCGAGGCAATCCACTGTTTCTTCATGCATTTTCCGATTGATGTCGTGTTCCTGGACCGCGAGCTGCGTGTGGTTCAAGTCCGACGCTCAGTAAAACCATGGCGCATCGCGATCTGTGTGAAAGCGTATTCCGTGATGGAGTTCCCCGAGGGAGTGATTGACGCCACGGGTACGGTTGCCGGTGATAAAATCGTTCTGCATCGGACTGGCGTTTCCGATGTGGAAACTTGACGCCAGGAAAGGCGAAATACGCTGAGAAGGATACATCCGTGCGAGCGCAGCTTTCCGATCGTGCGGTCCGCTGGGTTCGCCCTCAAGCATCATGCCTTTCGAGCCATTGAATTTCGTCCCCCTGACACTGGTATTCCGCATCCTGCTGCTCTTGGTGGCAGTGGTCGCTGGAATCTACGATTGGAAATATCGGAGAATTCCGAACTGGCTCTGTCTTGCGGGCCTGGTCGCTGGCTTTTCCTGTCACTACTACGTCGGTGGCTTAGCGGGGATCCTCGTCGCCGCCGAGGGCTTTGGGCTGGCAGCGCTGATTTACTTCGTGCTGTACCTCGCCCACGCCATGGGCGCGGGCGACGTGAAGCTAATGGCTGCACTGGGAAGCATCGTGGGGGCAATGAACTGGTTTCTCTTTTTTCTCGCCTCGTCAATCCTGGGGGCTGTGGCGGCTATAGCCATGGCTCTCGCCTATGGGCGCTTTTATTCGACTCTCTGGAACGTCGGCCAGATCGTTAAGGAACTGACCCTGTTTCGCGCGCCCTATAAGCGGCAGCCGCAGCTTGACCTTCATCATAAGAATGCGCTGAGAATCCCGCGAGGAGCGGTCATCGCAGTGACTGCAGTACTGCTCGAAGTTGCGGGATGGCTCTAGTCGGCCATCACGCCGCGGCTTCAGCGCTTTCTGCGCGGGAGCGCGGTTAGCTTTCGTTCCCCGGCCCGCTATCCGCGGTGTTGGCCGAATGCGCCGAGCCTGTCTCGGCTGCCCTCAACAGGAGGTGGAGAACGTTATTGCTGGGCAGGTTCTTCTCCACGTGATCAACGCCTTCCGCCGTAATCGCGTAATCGCTCTCTTCTCCTCGTTGGATCAGGCCCTTCGACTGTAGATACCAGACCGTGAACATCAGGTGCTCGCGTGGAAATGACATCAGCGCTTCAAACTCGAGCAGCGACATGCCAGGCCGCTCCTCATTGCTGCGACGACGGGTGTAGAGCAGGCAGAGAATCCCCATCCGGCGATTGCTCTCAGCATCAATGCCGACCGCAAACTCCTTCAAATTGAAAATATTGAGAGGCTCTTCGCGTTTCGCGCGGTAGGTCAGGTCGTAGGCGGCCCGGGACGCCGGGTCCGAGAGGATTGCATGTGCGTCGTTCAGCAGGACGAAGCGATCACGGTCGGCGGTCTCCGGATTGTCGGGGTGATAGCGCGCGGCGAGCAGCCGGAAAACACGCTTAATCGTTTCCTGTTCAGCGTTTGGGCTGATCTGCATCAGCTCGTAATAGTCGACGAACGCTGACTCATCCATCCATCCCGCTCCTTCGGCTCAAATCAAGGCTCCCCGTCTACTAGGTGCTCAATACCAGCTAAACACACCCGACACGCTCGCGGCCGGCGCCGGCCGCGTGTGAAAGAAGACGGCTATCGGGGGAGTATGGACACTGGAGACAAAAAACCCGCTTGATCGGCAACTCCTTGAGAGGAGACCGATCAGCGGTCTTCATCGAATTCCTCCATACCCAATGCGGCCTGGAGAGAGATAAAGACACGTTAACTCACGGGCCGTCTCTCTCCCCAGCCTCTATTGCATTTTGAAGATAAGGCTCGGCTGCGGCCGAGTTCCGGTGAACCCGGCCGCAGCCCAACTACGGCTACTTGCCAATCGTTCTACGTTTGCGGCGGCGCATCAGGAAGAGTACGAGCAGTATCGCGGCTGCGACCAAAAGAATCGTTAAAACTAGGGGTGAATCCATGCCAATCTCCTATTTCATTACAACGTCCAGTTGCCTGAAAAGCAAGAGCATCCCTGGACCTGCGGACACTATCATAATAGATGGCATGATGCCGAAAAAGATAGGGAAAATCAGCTTGACGCCAACCTTGCCTGCCCTTTCTTCAGCTTCCTGCTGGCGGCGCACGCGCAAATAATCTGCGTGAGTCCGTAGCGCCTCGCCGACGCTGGTGCCAAACCGATCCGTCTGGATCAGAACGCTCACGAGTTTCCTCAATTCGGATTCGCCGGTTCTCTCTGCCATATGGGTTAGCGCTTCGGCGCGGGTGGTTCCAGCACGCATCTCCAATGACGCCAACGCCAACTCATCACTGAGATCCCGGTGGGTCTGCAGAAGTTCCCGGCTGACCACGCGAATCGCCTGGTCAATGCCTTGACCGGCCTCTACGCAGACCACCAGTAGATCCAGCGCGTCCGGCAAAGAAAGTCTAAGCCTTTCCCTGCGCCCGTTGACCACGTGATCCAAACCAAACCCGACCAGGAAATACGCTACCACCGCCGTCGAGCCTACCAGGATCAGCCCGAGCGTGTTACTAGCCACGACATAGGAGCGGAAAGTGAATGCCAGAATGGTCAGCGCTGCGACGCAGGTGATCCTGATGCTCAGGTACACCGCCACAGCGTTGTCGGCCCGGTATCCGGCGGCGGCCAGTTCCTTTCTCGTGAGGGAAGACTCCTCCGGAGAGAGCGGCATCTTCTCCCCCAGCCATTGCAGGGAACTGACCACGGTCCACCCACTGGCAGACTCGGGCGGATAAGGATCGTCGACGAGGTTGGACGAGGTGATCGTTTCCAATTGGCGGAGGAGGTTCTTGGGCCGTACAAAGAACACGTAGCCGAACCCGATAATTGAGACCAGGATGACGGCAAACAGCGCGATTGAGACAAGAATGGCCACAGTATCAAACCTTGATGTTCACGATACGCTTCATCATAAAATAGGCGCCAACTTGCCCCAGAATCGCGCCAGCGATCATGTAACGCCCGAGCGGGTCCCGGGCCATGCCCTGCAGGTAATCACGGGAAACCAGCATCATACCGGCCGCCACCACTAGAGGCAAAACCATCAGGACGAGGGCCGTGATCCGGCCTTGGGCGGACACTGCTTGGACGTGACCTTTCAGGCGGAACCGGGCGCGGATCAGGGTGGCAAGACTAGCCAGTATTTCCGTCAGGTTGCCCCCGGTTTCCCTCTGCAGGAGTACCGCGGAGACAAAGAATCGTACGTCCACAAGAGGAACCCGCTCGGCCAAGCCGCGCATCCCGACGTCGAAGGGCGTCCCGAGGTTCAGTTCATTCGTGAGCCGGCGAAACTCCGGCCCCAGCGGAGCTTCCGACTCGCTGGCAAGCATCTCCAGGCTGATGGAGAGGGCGTGCCCGGCCCGCACCGAGCGGGAAACGAAATCGAGCGCTTCGGGAAACTGGCGCTCGAAGTCAGCCATTCGCTTCGCTCTTTTTCGATGGATGTACCAGACTGGCGACCAGCCGAATATCAGCGCGACCCCCAATGCGCTAAGCCATGGAAACATCAAGACAGTGATGCGGCTGCCGACGAAACCTCCAAGGGCGGCCAGGACCACCATGGCGAAGAGAACCCATTCCACTCGCCAGCCGAGGGCAGACCCGCGAATTGCCAGATCCAGATTCCTGAAGAAGCTGATTCTCTCCATCAGGGGAGAAATAGCTGGGGAGGCCGGAGCGAGCTCCAGATTCTGGCTGGGTAGAGTGCTCGTCTCGGCCGTCGGACCCGCCGAAGAGACCGTTCTAAGCACCTGTTGGACCCTGTGCTTTTGGTGCGACTCCATCAACTTGAAGCCAAACCCACTGGCCAACAGCACGACTCCGAAGATCACAAGAAAAAGGAGGATGTAAAGAGCCGCCATCTTAACTCTCTAGGAAAGTTCCACAATCGTCTGGAACGTTGTTGCGGGCAGCGTGAAACCGGCTGCCCTCAGTTTCTCGTAAAACTTGGGCCGCACTCCTGTCGCGCGGAAGCGCCCCGTGACTCTGCCGTCCGGCGTAATGCCGGATTTCTCGAAGAGAAAGATATCCTGAGTGGTCGCCATTTCGCCCTCCATCCCGACACATTCGGTGACGTGGGTCACGCGGCGTGTTCCGTCGCTAAAACGGGCCACCTGCACAAAAAGGTCCACGGCGGAGGTGATCTGCTGGCGAATGGCGCGAACGCTCATGTTCGAGTTTGCCATGCCCAACATGACTTCGATTCGCGAGATTGCTTCACGCGGGCTGTTGGCGTGAATCGTGGTGAGCGATCCATCGTGGCCGGTGTTCATCGCCTGCATCATGTCCAGCGCTTCCTCACCCCGGACCTCACCGACGATAATGCGATCCGGCCTCATGCGAAGTGCGTTGATTACCATCTGCCGGATGCTCACCGCTCCTGCCCCCTCCACGTTGGGCGGCCGGCCTTCCATCCTGGCCACATGCGTCTGGCGGAGCTGCAACTCGGCGGCATCCTCAACGGTCACGATCCGTTCGCCTTCCGGAATCACAGCGGAAAGCACGTTCAGGAACGTCGTCTTGCCGGAGCCTGTTCCGCCGGAGATAATGATGTTCAGGCGCGACCGGACACACGCGTTCAGCAGATCCATCATCCCCTGGGTCACGGTCAGATTCGCTACGAAATCTTTGTCGGTAAGCCGTGTGCGGCCAAAGCGGCGAATGGAAAGGATCGGGCCATCCAGAGCGATGGGCGGGATTACCGCATTGACGCGGGACCCGTCCGGCAAACGCGCGTCGACCATCGGAGAGGACTCATCTACCCGCCGTCCGACTCGGGACACGATCTTCTCGATGATGCGCATCAAGTGAGCGTTGTCCTTAAACTCCACCGGGGTCCGGTAAAGCTTCCCGCTCCGTTCAACATAAACGAGTTTAGGCCCGGTAACCAGAATGTCGGAGATGGTCGGGTCCTGCAGCAGCGGCTCCAGCGGACCCAGCCCGAAGACCTCATCGAGGACCTCGTTAATGACCTGTTCCTTCTCCACCAGGCTGAGCGGGGAATCCTCTTCCTCCACCAGTCGCGACACGGCCACGCGCACTTCTTCCCTCATTCGCTGCTCAGGCAGCGCGCTGAGGGCCTCAAGGTTGACCCGATTGAGCATCTTCCGGTGGAGCGTGAATTTCAGTTCCTGATGCTCTTCCGAGTACGATTCCCGGTTGAATAGGCGGACGACCCACGCCGCTTCTCTCTTAGCCATAGCGGCCTGGGACATGTTAGGGGGAGTTGCCATGAGCGCGTCTTATTCGATCAAAAAAATGCCGAGAAAAACCTCTTCGAAGTGGGAATCTCTTCCAGGCCCGCAAGGCGTGCCATCATGTTGCCGATCTGCTTGCACAGTTGTGTATCCGGCATGAGCAGCCGGCCCTCGGACGAGGCCTCATAAAGCGTCTTATAATCGTTTCCTATGATCGCAAAAACGCTCATGCCCAAGAGTTTTTCTAAGTCCGGAATACTCAACTCAGGCCGTCTGACGACCCGATTCAAGACCAGCTTGATCCTCTGCTGGGAGTACCGCCGTTCTTTCAGGTACTGCAGCAACTGTTTCACCTGCAACAGCGCTGGCACCTCCATAGTAGTGACCACCAGCAACTCATCCAACTCATCCAACGCGCCCGACAACATTGCGGAACGGCCCCGCCCCAAGTCCGCAATGATCCACTCGTACTGGGTTCGCGCAAATTTGAGCACATGGCGGAGTTGAGAGGGACCTGGTGGATCCTTCACCTCCGATTCGATCGGGGCGCCGAGCACTTCCAGGCCAGTGTGGCCATTCGTCACCAAGGCCCGCCAGAAACTCTTGTCGAGCCGGTGAACATTACTACAGGCATCCAGAATTGAGTATCTGGAACTGGTCTTGATGAACGAGCGCACCAGCCCGGCGGATAGGTCCAGATCCATGATGAGCGTGTCATGCCCCGTTCGCCGCTGAATCTCGGTCGCCGCATGGCAGGCTAGTGTGGTTGCTCCCAACCCGCCCTTGGCTGACACAACGCCGATGGTCCGGCCTCCCGGTCGGGCGATCTCCGCTGTCTTCTGTCTTTCCGCGGCGAGTTTCTCCAACGCCTGCGGCAAGCTGGGACTGCACGGAGGGTAGATGTACTCTCGCGCACCCGCCCGTATCGCGCCCAAAATCTCGTCCGGGGTGGAGGTGGTATTGACTGCGATGACTGCGGGATGGCTGGTGCACGCCCTGATCTGGCGGATCAATTCCGGAAGCGTCTCCTGGGAATGAGCCACATCCAGCAGCACGACGTCAGGAGCGCATTGCTCGATCTTTTCGAGAAAAATGGCCGGATCTTCTACCCCGGCTTGTTCAAACACCACTCGCACAGGTAGCGTCTGGAGACAGGCGCTGATCTCCTCCCACAACTCACTGGTGGAAATAGAGATGGCAATGCTTATCGAATACATGGCCGGCCTCCGCGGACGATCATCACAATCCGCCCTTTCCCTGATTGGGTGCAGGCGCCGGGGCCGACGCCGGCGGTTCCGCCGTCGGCGCAGCGGGTGCGACAGGCACCAATTGATAGGTGGGCGGGGCGGCCGCCGGCCTGGCTTGGGTACCCGGGAGAAGCTGCTCCACCGGTACGCTCTCCAGCAGGGGCTTTACGGGCGCCTCGCCCGTAATCCCTACGCCGGGCGTCCGGGGCACTGTGGTGGCTCCCTGTTGCAAGAACTTCTTCGGCATAACAAGGTCGGGCACCGGCTGGCCTTCAAGAACGGGCCGCACTATCTCGGGTGTGACCACGACCAGCAGTTCCGTCTTGTTGCGGCTCTCGCCCCGCGACTGGAAGAGCTTTCCGAACAAGGGGATGCTGGCGAGCCCTGGAACCTTGTTGAGATTCTCAACCATGCGATTATCCAGCAGGCCCGCGATCGCGAAACTCTGCCCGTCTTTCAGCTCCACCTCCGTGGAGATTTTGCGGCTGGAAATCCCGGGGACGCTAAATCCCTGGTAAACCAGGCCGTTGGTGTAGTCCAGCGAACTCACTTCCGGCGCCACTACCAGGCTGATGGTGCCGCGCGGCGTCACGGTAGGCGTGAAAGTCAAGCGGATGCCGAATTCGTGGAACGCGATCGTGACCGTGGGCACCGAGCCAGCTCCGCCGCCTTGCACCACAGGGTAAGGGAACTCCCCGCCCGAGAGGAAACTGGCCTTCTTGCCGTCCGAGGTCAATAGGTTCGGCTCGGCCAGGATCTGGATCACCTGCTGATTCTGAAGCGCTTTGATCGTTGCGCCCAAGTTGAGATCCGGCCGGAAGAGGAAGATGTTCAGAGCGTCAGACAGGCTGAAGCTCGTGCTGGCCGGGCCTTGACCAGTGGTGGTTGTGACGCTAGGTGGAGTGTACGCGCCGGTCGTAATGCGCCCGACTGTATTGCCCGCACCCGTACTCAGCAAGTTGACACCGAAGTCGGTAGCAAGCGACCTGTCTACGTCGGCGAACTTCACCTTCAAGAGAATCTGCACGGCACCAGGAGGGGTCGCCACTCGCAGCAGATTCACCGTCTTGCCGAACATCTCGGCGATGGCCGTAGCTCGTTCAGCGCTCACCAGATCCTTCACCGTGCCCCGCAGGAACACCGCCTTGTTCTCATAGCTGACGGAAATATCCTGATCACCCAACTCCTTGCGGATCTCGCTGTTCAGGCCAGCCACAAGTGCCGCCAATTGCTCGTCCTTGACGGGCTTTACCGGTGGTGGCTGCACGCTCACGTCGAACATCAATCGGCCACCCCCGGTCTGCCAGAGGATCAAGCTGGTCTCGCCGGCGCCCATTCCATTCAGTAGGATCTCCCGGGGGGTTATCGCGATCACTTCCAGGACATCCTCGCTCACCGTAGATACGCGTCGGATGTCAACCGGGCTTTCGAGAACCAGCGATTTCCCGACCGTGACTACGAGCTGTCTGGGTTGATTGTTCCCGCTCTCAGACAGGACGGCTTCCGACGGGCCCGCCTGCGCCGCAGCGGTTGGTAACGGATTGGCAGGTGGCTTCACCGGCGGCTGATGCGCCGGCATTGCCAATGTGACAGTAATTACGACCGTTAATAAACGGATTGCCAGCCCGATGCCCAGTTTCATTTCGACAGTTACCTCGCGGACTACCGACCGCTCCGGCCAGTTCCCTTTTTCGAGCCGAAGATGATCTCCACCTTAGGGGGTGCAGGCGGTCGTGGTGCGGCCTTAGCGGCGGCCTGCTTCGGTTCAGGCTTCATCGGCACCCCGCCCTGCAGGATATACGCCAGGGCCGTGCCGGGGGGCTTAGTCGTCTCCGTGTCCAAAGGGTTGCGTAGCACAAGCTGGATCTTCGTATCCGAGCTGGCCAAACTGAGCTTCTCCGCATCCTCTGGTGTTACAAGGAGATTGACAACTTGCACGGCAACAGGCTTTCCCTCGGCATCCTTTTGAATGTTCTGGCCGGCAGAGAGCACTTCGATATTCTGCAGGACCGTCCGGGTCTGGGTTCCCAAATTAGCGCTCGCGTTAGGCGGAGTTCCAGAGGCCAGCAGATCGACTCGCATCCCGGGGCTGACGAATCCCGCCACACCCACAATATCGTTCACGCGGACAGCCACTGCGCGCTTACCCAGCGGAATGGTAGCCGCCAAGCCTCCACCCGCGCCCGTAGCGGCAAGCCGCATTGGGTGGACTGGCTCGCCGGCGTAAATGTTGGCAATCACACCGCGTCCGACGGCATCCTCGGACCGCACCACTGCGTACGTGGGCAGTGGCCCGGACCATTCCACGACCTTCAAGTCGTCGCTTTTCAGTAAGGTGCCAACTGGCAGGTCGTGAGCGGCAACCAGGACCTTCGCTGCCCTTGCGGACGCAGCGGAACGGATGCCCTTCTCAAGTTGCTGGAATACGACATAGCTCGCAGCCAAGGCAACTACGAGGGCGAATGCAACTACTAACAAAAAACGCTTATTCATAAGTCACACGCCGCCTATTCCTAATCCCGCCAAAAGGCTAACTCATGCCGGCCGGCCTTGAGACGGCCGACGTCCCGATGGCGGCAATCCGGTCGCGCAGTGTCATGCACACGCCCATTGACGCCAGTAAGATGAACCCCAAGAAAGGCATACTCGCAGGAGATCTCAGGCTCCATTGCCGCGCAAACCAAAGGACGCAACCGCCCTTCGGACCGCTCGTTCCTGCTCATACTTCAAGGCAGGACTGGCCCTTATACTAGCACTAGTCCTGCCCTGAAACCTCTTCTGCTCTCTCTGCTTGACGGTGCCGCCTAGGTCAGCTTCGTGCCGATGGTGGTGAAGTAGGAATTCACCTTCGTGCCGAGGGTAGTGACTGCGGCCACGGCGATAATCGCGATGAAGCCCAGCAGCAGTGCGTACTCGACCAGGTCCTGTCCTTCTTCGTCGTTGATGAAATTCTTGAAATACGTCATGTTTTTGGTTCCTTTTCCAGTTGAGTATTAGGTGAGTATCTCACCGTGAGTGAACGTTTTCGTGGTTGAATGGCCACGATCGCTTGGCCCCTCACGTGGAGGAACGAAAGCAGGAAAACAAACGAGACCGGAGGCCGAAACTAGCGAATCAGAGGGCGGTTTGACATACCTCAACTGCGATTCGGAGGAATTCGGCACTAAAACAAAGACCTTCGTAAGCGCTGGTGAAAGCGCGACCCTGTCATGCGACGATAGCGGAGTCTCCCGGTATCCGGGCGTCTCGGCCACATGGGCGGCGCTCATCGCGCAGGTGGCACTCATACGACTCTCTCCCCACCCCGGACTGCCCCGGCGCGGGCAATGGATTCCGGTGGTTCAGCAGCTCCGGTTTGAGTGGGGCGGAAGTGCATTCGATCCACGATCATCCCTAATCTGATTCGATCATCAAGCAGGTGCGATACGAATCCGACATGTCCCTCGCAAAGCAGATACCGCGGAGCGAACGGGTGCCTCTCAGGCAAGTCAATCTCCAAGGCTATTTCATCGTTCTTGCAGATGGCTTCCATAAAATTGGTCGAATCCCCCGAGTGCACAACCGCCATGTGCCGGCTAATGCTTTCTGTCCACACCAAGTGTGAGCCGGGAGCGTGGGTCCCGAACTTCAACCGGGATGGCAAATTCACTTCGAGGAACAATCGTTTGTCTCAATTCCAAATGTTTGTAAGTCCAAGTTTCCGGGATACTTCGCAATTGGTCAATACTCCCTTTAGTTAATATACTGAAGAGCTAGGCCACCACCGCCTGAGTACCGTAGTACTTTTGCCTAAAGTACCGCATACGAGGGGATAACGTTTGGCGGATGCCCCCACTTCCCTTATCGGGCGGATGGCTGCGAAGATCGCCAAACCTGGCCGCTTGAGCGACCATACAGGGCCATAAATGTTCGCGTTGGCCACCTCGTCTGCATATAGTACTCTAAGAACAATAGTACCACTTCCGCGGAGAGTCAAGTTCAAAATCGGCGTTGGAGGAGGGAGGTAAGTCTTTTTCTTTCAGTGCGGGGAGCTGCGCGGATAGCAGAAGCGCTCGAGCGGCTCCGAGATCCGGCCCAACGCGGACGGAGTCGCAGCGTGGAGGAATCGTTCCAGCGGACCGAGGCATACTGCCCAGGGCCCATCGCTCCCTCGCGGTCGTGGCCCCGCAATTCCAGGCGAACCGGGTGGGCCCATTTCCGAGCCGCGCGGGTTGTCCCGAGGTGAGTGCCCGTTTCAGCATCTCTTAACCCAGGCCAAAACTGCGATTTGCCGGCGCTCCTTACGAGGTTCAAGTCATATCGTGCTTAGTGAAATTGCACTCACAAGTCCAGAATGCGAAACACGAGTAGATCTTTGGTACAGGAGAATAATAGTACTGATGTGCTTGACGCTGCGCAACAGGAGTGTTAGCTTACAGGTCATCATAGGGTGCAACAAACGTCATTATGATTGGAGCTATGTCCCTAAGTCGAACCGGAAGGCGTCGGCCACGAGGAACGGTAATGGTCGAAACCGCTTTCTCCCTCCTCGTTTTTCTGGGGTTTATCTTCCTGATAATCGACTTATCGATGGGCATTCTTGCGAAGGCGACGCTGCAAAACGCGGTGCGCGCAGGCGTTCGCTACGCCGTCACGTCCCAGACGTCCGGGGCCCTCGGCCAGGTAGATTCCATCAAGCAGGTGGTCCAGAGTCAGGCCATGGGGTTCTTGTCTGCTAGCGATCTGACTTCCTATGTGACCGTTACCTTCTATTCGGTGAGTTCTAACCCGCCGGCGGTAGTGACGGGCGTCGGCTCGAATCTTGCGGGCAACCTGGTCGTCGTTTCGGTGAACGCCTGGCCTTTTACGCCCCTCGCCCCGGTGCTCCACAGTGGCGCAGCTATCCCTATCACCGTCAGTTCGGGCGATTTGATTGAATCGAGCGGATCGGGCGGAAGCCCCCCGCCGCTTTGAGAATAGGCGTGAAATGGGCACAATCCTGATGTCGAGCCAACGGCGGCCGGGACGCGGCAAGCGGAGAGGGAACGCGCTTGTCGAGAGCGCCTTGGTGATTTCCCTGGTCTTCATTCCCATGGCGCTGGGCATCGCCGTCATCGGACTCAACATCGTTCGCATCATTCAGGCAAACCAAATCAATCGGGATACCGGCCATATGTTCGCGCGCGGGGTAGATTTTTCGGGCAGTACGAACGGCCTGGTGAACCGGGGAATCATCTTTCAGATGGCTCCGGCCTTGCAGACCACAACCTCTAGCGGGACAGCGGTTCTCATCCTGTCCTCGGTTGAATACCTCAATTCCGCGGCAACCTGCCCGAGCCCTTGCAACAATCTGGGCCACGTCGTCTTTCTTCAACGGATCGTTTTGGGTAATTCGGCCCTGAGGGCCAGTTCGTTCGGTACGGTCCCGTCGGCCAGCATGGACTCGAGCGGAAAGGTCCTGAGCCCGACCACCGACACCACGGTCCGTGCTGATGGCGTTCTGACCTATCTGACAATGTCAGATGGGGATATCGCCTTCGTGTCGGAAACATTTTTCTCATCCGCGGATTTGGCCAGGTCGGGCTTTATCAGCCCAGTGGATACGTACGCACGTGCGTTCTTTTAGGGCAACGAGGAGAGCAGAATGCGGGAAACTCAAGAATCGAGAGACATGCAAAGCCAGATCAAGCGGACGAAGCCCCGAGAGGTCAAACCCAGAAGACGAGGCATTACACTCATCCTGCTGGCGATCGTGCTCGTGGCGGTCGTTGGAATGGTCGGGCTGGGTATCGATGTAAGCGTCGCATACTTTCTCAAGGCCCGCTTATCGCAGGCCGCGGATGCCGCCGCACTCGCCGGAGCGCGCTCGCTATCTCGCGGGGCGGACATCACTACGCAGGCCGCGAATGCCCAACTCGTAGCAACAAACTTCTTCAACGCCAATTTTCCAAATGGATTTTGGGGGGGCACGACCTCCCTTGCGACGCCCGTAGTCACAGAGAATGACACGACCAAAATCCGCTACGTCACGATTAACGCCACCGCCACGATACCGCTCTATTTTCTCCGCGCACTGGGGTTCACTACCACCACGATTGGCACCTCCGCGCAGGCGGCGCGCCGCGATGCGAATGTCATGATCATTCTGGACCGCTCCGGCTCGATGTCAAGCGCCATTAGCTCATTGGTTACGGACGCAGATTGGTTTGTGAGCCAGTTCGCCCAGGGCCGCGACATGGTCGGACTGGTGACCTTCGGCGGAACTTACACTCTCGTCAAGCCCACAACGTCCTTCTCACCTGGCGTGGTGAACGCGATTAACACCCTCAACTCCAGCACTGTCGGTGGAACTACTAACCATGCGCAGCCGCTCTGGGTGGCGTATCAGGCCTTGGCAGAGGTTAATCAGCCGGGCGCATTGAATGCCATCGTGTTCTTTACCGACGGCCAGCCGAATACGATCACCGCGGATTGGTCGACGAAACTTGGGACCATAGCCAACTGCAACAACGGCAAGACCGGTACCGTTTGGAATCCGGTGATCGGGTACGCCCTCACTTATACGGACGGCTCCACTGGGGGACTCTTTGGCACAAGCTCACCCCTACCGCCATACCAACCCGGCTTGTCAACCGCCGCCGGCACAGTGCCCACTGCTTACGTGCCTACGGCATACGACACCAGCGACTCCACGTTCAACGCGGAGCGGATCGCGCTATCAACATCTTCGGGCTGCAATTTCTGGTCCGGTGCAGGGAACATCTCATCGGATTTGAACGGGATTCCGACTTCGGACTACTACGGCAATCTGACGACATCCCCCACGCAGTATAAAGCTGTGACTTTGACCAGCTTCAATGGTACGAATCTCACTGCTGCGGCTTTCAACGCGGGGGACTACGCGGCTCAGAGAATGCGCTCGGGCGCGCTTGGCTCGCCCACGGCCATCGTCCCGTTGATCGATACCATCGGGCTCAACGATGGTTATGCGATCGACTCGGGTTACATGAATCGGCTGGCGAACACCGTGAACAGCACGATTTACGATTCGACAAAGCCAACTGGCATTTATGTCTACGCCACATCTACTGCCGACCTGCAGAGCGCATTCGTGCAGATTGCATCTCAGATCCTGCACTTGTCTCAGTAAGTGTGTTCGAGGGGGGAAGACGTCCCCGGGTGTTCAACCTCCCGCTGGACGGCTTCAACAGCAGGCCCGTAAGAGCGGCTAGAACACCACTGCAAACCGTTCGCATCTGCGAGGTTTCCCGAGCGGCAGATACGGAGTGGCGCAGGCCCCGGTTCTTCGCAATCCACTCCGGCGCATTGCCAGCCCAGCATCGGGCGATCACAGAATTCCTAAAAGAAGTTCAATTCTTCCTTCAATGAGTTGTGCATCGAGGTGACGAGGATCCGCTTGGCCGGGCTCTATTCTTCGATGCGGCGTTCACCATTGAGTCGATCTCCGCTGAACGTCCGAAAACTCGGTGGGAGGCCGAAACCAAAGATGCCGTTTTCCAGATCCGCTCAAGCCCGCCTCAATGGCGCGTAATCCCGTGGCTCAAGAACTCCGAAACCAACGCCCGCTCGTCCTTCAACTCCCTCAGTCATAGCCGCGATGCTGCCAACCGCATCGTCCTTGCCATTGAGCAAGTTTCTTCAGCCGGCAAAGACAGCCTGTAAGATGCTCCATATAAATCACTTAACACAGGATTTTCAACCGAAACGAACCCAAGCAGTAGTCCGGCTCGCTGCTTCCGCATTTGGAAGTGCAAGGCTTCAATCCAGCCGGGCGTAAAGAGTATATGATGGTATTGGACTAGGGTGATGCGTTTGTACTAGTACTACGTCACATTGACACCCGGCAGCCCCAAGTTAAAATGGATCACAACAGAAAAGACTTGGGGGGCATAGGCTTCCGCAGCAAACAGCGGAGGAGCCGGTTGCCGGGTGGGAGGACACATGCGGGCAGCTCTTGTCACGGATCAGCCCCTGATGGCCGAGGGGTTGAATGCCATATTTGAGAAATCCGGGAAGTTCAGCTTGGTAGCAGTCTATGCGAAGCCTGCTGAACTGCTGAATCTGCTCCCGGCTCTTTCTCCGGAATTAGTCATCATTGATGCGGGTCCTGACATCTCCTTTCCATTCCTATCCGAAGTGATCGCCTCGGCGCCGGCGTGCAAAATGGTTCTGTTGTCCAGGACTCCGACGGCTGAGATGATGTACCACGCCGAGGAAATCGGGGCCGCCGCGCTACTCCCTACAAGTCTCCCCTCGGATCGACTGCTCTCTTGCCTCGACCTGGTCAACAGCGGGGAAACCATTTTTGACTATACGGCCCGGCGCGGCGCATCGGCTTCCAAGGCCATCCGGCTCACCAAACGGGAAAGCGAACTGGTCGCGTTGGTGAGTCAGGGATTGAAGAATAAGGAGATCGCCGCTCATTTGGGGATTTCCGAGGGCACGGTTAAGACCTATTTTTCAAAGTTGTTCCAGAAGGTGGGAGCCAACGATCGCCTCGAACTGGCTCTTTTCGGTCTGAAGAACGCGACGGGCCGGGCAGAAGACGCGCGGAGGAGTCAGCCGGGTGGAACGTCGCGTGGTCTGCCGTCAAAGTCGATTTCTCCAGTCCATGGTCCGAAGAGCCTGCTCCTCAAGCCACACGGCTTGTTGCAAGCGGCGCATCGCTAGACGACGATGGCTAGAGGAGCCAGGTGTTGCCCGACTTACGCGCCACTATTCTCGGGCCGCCGGCAGACTGGGGAGACGAAAAGTTAAGGGTTCCAGCATTTGTAAGCCTGCCGATCGAAAGAAAGGGAGCAAGTGCTCCTTTTCATGCCTCCTTGGCCCTGCATGCTCTCATCGTACTCACCCTTCCGGTAATATTGCGGAGTTTGCCGCCGGATCCGGACAAGGCCTTCCAAACCCGGCTCGGCGCCTCGCTGCAGCATGCTCTAATCCTGCGCGTGCCGGATCGGATCTATGTGCCTGTCCAGAGCAAACCCCTTGCCGATGTGCATCCCGCCGCTCGCCTGGGGGAGATTAGGGGGCTGCTGCGAACTAGGCAATTACCATCCGCTACGGGTTCATCCGTGGCACGTCCCCCGAGTCAGCCCCTGTTTCGAGCTATCCTGATTCAGCCCGGGAAAACCATCGCCGACGACTTGCGCACGAAGAATCTGCCTTCATTGCTTTACTTGTCAGATTCCAAGCCGCCGGCGCCGCAGGAGCCGGTAAATCCAAGCGTCCATGCACAACAGGCACCTCTCCCAACAATCCCGACCATAACGCCGCCGCATGGCGCCGTGAGTCCAGAGCCCCCGCCAGCGCCATCTCCCAGTCCCATCGTTGCCGATAGCACTCTCAAGGCTCACGCCTTGCCTTCACTTCCTCTTCCCAGCGCCTGGTCGCTGGTCTCGCACGGCGCAGGCGGTGAGAGCGCTGAAGGTCCGGCTCACGAGACTCAGCCGGCAAGCGGGGCGGACGTTGCAGTTTTGTCCATTGCGTCCTCGGTGCCGCAACCTCAGCAACTAGTGGAGATTCCTCCGGTCAATCAGCCGCGAGTAGCTGGAGGCACTCGGCCATCGGGATCGATGCCGGAGTTGCGTGAAGAGGGCAAGCAGCCTGCGCCGCCGGTGAGTTCTACTGCCCCCCCAATGCCGGACAGGCATGGCGCACTGCCTGCAGGCAAAGGGGATCCGCGAGGAACGCCCGCGGGGGAGGATAAGCATCCTCAGCCTGAGGCTCAATCCGAAGGCAGGCCGATCGGTTCGCAGGCCCGCGCATTCGCGCCAAGCCAGGCTCGAATGCTCAAGACCCGGTTGGGCATGGCTGAGGTCCTGAATCTGCCAAGCGGCACCCAGCAGATCAAGTTCCCTCCCGGCGGCTCTTTCGACATAGTAATTGTCGAGTCTTCCCCGAGCGCCACCATCCCGGATGCCGAACGCCTGCTAACAGGGCGTCCGGTCCAGACAGTCTACCTCACGCTGGGCACCGGCCAGGACTGGATTCTGCAATACTGCCTGCCGGCCGCCCGCTCGGGTTCCGGGCAGTCGGGGATGTTGGTGACTCTGGGCCGTCAACCTAAGATGGATTCTCCATTCATCCAACAGGCTTTCATCCCGCCTCAAATCGTGTTGCGGGCAACACAGCCAGCGCTGTTTCAAGGAGTGCTCGGTGCGAACGGCCGCTTTGTGCACCTGCGTCCGGTACTGGGTGCGGACTTTCAGTCTCTACCGGAACTGCTCCCGTACCTGGAGCAGTGGCAGTTTCGCCCGGCAAAGGTGGACGGCGTACCTGGTGAAGTGGAGGTCCTGCTGCTGGTCCCGCCTTCTCTCCGCCCGTGACAGTGGGAACCTCAAACTGGTGCAGAAAAATCCGCCGGACGTAACCGCGCGCACGGAGCGCTGCGGACTCACTTGGATTCTGCTACCCGGACTCAATTCAGAGCATCATCTTCGCTTCTTGCTCCGCTCTGAGCAAAGTAGACTTTGACCGCCCGTTCCAGAATGGATGCCGACAACCGGTGCTCGTCCTCTTCGTAAGTATTGATACAAGCGCAGATCTCGCAAATGTCCCGTGGGTAACACGCGCGCAACTTATTCCCGCCCATGGAGCGGCAATGCTCCAGCAGGAGGCTGGCGACTTCGGGGGCATACTCGAAGCCGTGCCGATCAGATGCTCGCCGGAAGATCTCCAGGAAGGCCCGCTCGCCCACGGAATGGACCATAATCTTGTTGGGAAGGCGGCGAAGGAATGCCGGATCCATCAAGGCACTTGGTTCCAGGTTCGTCGAGAAGACGAGCATGAGTTCGAAGGGAACCTGGAACTTCAGCCCGTAGCTCAAATTCAGGTAGTCCACTCGTCTATCCAAAGGCAGAATCCACCGGTTTAGTATGGTGGTCGGTGAAATCGTCTGGCGGCCAAAGTCATCGAGGACCAGGATCCCATTGTTCGCCTTCATCTGGACTGGCGCCGCGTAGATATTTGTGGCGGGATCGAGTCGCAATTCCAACATCTCCGAGGTGAGTTCCCCGCCTACTATGACGGCGGGACGCCGGCAGACGATCCAACGGGGGTCCATTTCGAAGCTTTCCAAATCGGCTATTTGGTGAACCACGGGATCGTACACGGAGATGACCTGCCCATCGACTTCAACCGCATAGGGAACGACGACGGTGTCTTCGTAAACCCTCACCAGCCTCTCGGCCAGACTCGTCTTGCCGTTTCCCGAAGGGCCGAACAAAAAGAGGGACTTCTGCGAGATTAGCGCGGGACCCAACTGATCGAGGATCTCATCTTCGACCACTAAGTCGGAAAACACCCGTTGCATGCGCTGCCGGTTGATTTTGGGGCGGGCGGATTGCACTCGGACAGCCGCCTGATAGGCACTCAGCGACACGGGAGCGGGACCTGCATAGTGGCAGACTTGCAGACGATCACTCGCGAGTTTGTGTCCGGCCGCAGTCAGGCTGAGATAGAATCCATTCTCATCGCTGCCCTTTATCTCAATGATCTTCTCTTTCTGAAAATACCTGAACACGGCCTCGACCACGGCGTACGGCAGTTTCAATTTCGTCCGCAGCGAAGCAAGGCTGGTGACGCCGTCGAGGTTCAGTCGTCTTACGGTCAAATCCACCACCATGGGCCAGGGAATGCCCAACGTCTCGAGGTCGGTTGGCGCTTCAGGGTGGAAGATGGGCGGCAATTCGATAGTAGACATTGATGAAACCTCACATAGCTTATCGCCCTGCCCTACACTTTTCCACTAGAAGTTGTTTTGTTGGTGACGCGACCTGCCTCGGCGTTCCTCTCCGACGCGGCCCTTCCAGACCTCAGCGCCACAACGATTGGGGCGGGCGCCACTGCTTTGGGACAGATCGCTGCGGAAAATGCTTTGGCTGCGCTTGACGGCGTCCCTGTCCATGTTGCCCTTTGCCAATTCGCCGCAAAGTCTAACGCGCCGCTCGCGATTCCCGACTCGGATCGCGAGTGCGAGAAATCATGCGAACCGTGCGGCGCGGCTTGTTTCCACCCACTCCACAGGGACGGGACGCCAAGCGTGAGCCTGTTCCAATCGCAGCCAGTGCGCTTACACCGATTGAGGCACCACATAGGGATGGCGGTAGTTGCTGGTCAGCATCGTATCAGCTTCCGCGTCGCCTACGAATTTTTCCCGCTCGGCGTCGAATTCGAGCACGCGGCCGAGGAGATAAGAGATGTTGCCGAGGTGTGCGAGGCCCGAGGCGCGGTGCGCCGTCTCGACTGGACCGTTCTGGTCCTCCGTCTTGCGGGAACGGGTGGCCTTGATCCAGTTCGCGAAATGGTCCTTCAGCGGGTCGTCCGTCGTACGCGCAGGACCCTTCTCGCGCTTCTCGCCCAAAAAGATCTCGTAGGACGAGTAGCCTTTGATCACCATGTAGCCTTCCGAACCGTAGAAAATGTTGCCCACGCCCGCGCCATCCTCGAGGTTCGTGCACCAGGGGCGGACCTCAAACTGGATCAGCTTCTTCTGCTCGGGGTAGCTGAACAACGTAGTGAGGACCTCCGGCGTCTGCTTGTCGTCGTCGAACAGGAACTTGCCACCCATGGCCGTGATCTTCTTCGGCAGCGTGTCCAGGCCCAGGCCCCACATGCACATGTCGGTTTCGTGGATGCCTTGGTTGCCGACATCGCCGTTGCCGTAGTTCCAGGTCCAGTGCCAGTTGTAATGAACGATGCGCCTGGAAAACGGCTCCTGCTGCGCTGGGCCGGTCCATAGATCGTAATTGAGTGTGTCGGGCGGCGTTTCGGGGCCTTTGTGTCCAATGGAGGGCCTCCACCGGAAGACCAGTCCTCGTGACATATAGACGTTGCCGATGGTGCCCTTGCGGAGGTGCTGTACGGCCTCCTGGATGGCCTCGGAGCTGCGGAGCTGCACGCCGTGCTGGACGATGCGCTTGTACTTGTGGGCCGCGTCGATCATCTTGCGGCCTTCGAAGATGTTGTGCGATCCCGGCTTCTCCACATAAACGTCCTTCCCGGCCTGACAGGCCCAAATGGCCGCCAGTGAATGCCAGTGGTTCGGCGTGGCGATGGTTACCGCGTCGATGTCCTTGTTGTCGAAAACCCGGCGCAGATCCTGCTCTATCTGGACTTTTTTCCCGTAAGTCCTTTCGAATTCGGCGGCGCGCTTCCTGGCAACATCCAGGTCCGGATCGCATAGCAGCACGACCTCGGCGTCGGCCAGCTTCATGATGCTGTCAATGTGGGCCTTGCCTCGCCCATTCACGCCCAGCACGGCGATGCGAATGCGGTCGTTTGCCGACAAGGCCTTCGCCGCCGGCAGATTGGAGATGACGGTTGCGCCGGCTCCTGCCAGGAATGTTCGTCTGCTGTTCATCTTGAGATTTGCTCCTGATTCAGTGGGCGGAGCTGACGTCTCGCCACCGTTCATACCGATATCACAACAAGCGAGGGGAAGATGCAAGCTGCCCCCGATTCCACAAATGCTGCTGGCTCACGGGGAGGCGCATTGCCCGTCGTGCCGAATCGGCTTTTCCGCTCCCGGCCACACTTGCTATATTGATTCTGATCCTGCTTCTCAGGCTCCTCCCGCGGCCCGCACCGTTGGTAGGCGCAATTTGGAAGCGGCAATTATGAGATGGCCCCCGGCGGAGCGGAAAGTTCCTTCCCGGGGGCCGGTTTTTTGTACTGCATCCCCTATGAGCGTGGGGCGCTTGCGAATACCGTTTTCCGCGGCTTGCCGCCGCAGCCGGTCCTGACGGAACCGGACCTGGGAGAAGCCAGGGGCGGTGGCGGCAAACCGAATGGGGCTCCGTCAGCTTCGCCAGCGCCGGCCGAGATTCAACTGTTTTCGGGCGTAATCGAGACTACGTTCGACGTGGTCGCGCTGCTGGTGTTGGATGGCGCTCAGCAGATAATCGGGTGTACTCCGGCCCGCCAGGTCCTCCACCACCATCGGTTTGTCGTAAGGCTCTCCGCGCTTGGCCAAAGCAAGGAATTTCGCCAGATCGGAGGCGCGCGCCTTCGGGAAACGCGTCCAGAACTCGCGATCGTAGATCGGCAGGATCTCCGGCGGCCGGCCCGTAATGGGCTTGACGTAGACGGAGACCTCGCTGTGGACGGCGGCGGTGATTTCATTTAGCCTTCGTAGAAAGGCCTTGAAGTCGATGATTCCCTCCCCCAAGGGCACCCATTGCACTGCGATCCCATGCCGGGTCTCATAAATGACGGAATCCCGCAAATGGACGGTAAGAGTATACCGGCCGAGTTCCTCCAGCGTCGTCATCGGGTCTTCCATCACGAAGATCGGATTGCCCGTGTCGAGATAGGTGCCAACGAGCGCGGGACCTGCGGCTTCAATTAGTTGGCGGTACTCCCAGGCCTGCAAGTCCTTATGGATTTCGAACGCGATTCGAAGGCCTGCCTCCATCAACAGGGAGCGAACCTGCTTCAACACGCGGAGCACGTATTCGATCACCGGATCGGCCGGTCCTTTGGGCAGAGCGCTCCGGCTTCCGGCGATGACGCACCGCACAATCGGCGAGCCCATGACTTTGGCGCGAGTGATGTTCTTGCGCAGCGTGGCGACGGTCTCGTCGAAGTTCTTCTCGGGATCGGAATTCCACAAACCGCCGCCGCCGGTCTCAAGGTGCAGGTCCAGGCGCTTCGTCATCTCGCGGACTTCATTCCAGTGCGCGGGCTCCATGGCTGCGGGATCGAGCGAGTCCTGCAGGAAGATCGAGTCGAGTTTCTGTTCGGCGGCGAAGGAGATCAGTTGCTTGTCGTTCCACCGCAGCGCTCGCAGGCAGTAGGTGTTGAAGCCCAGAGGAAAAGGCTGTGCCGCGTCTGCCCTCAGCGTCCCCGCTGCCAGCATCGCGCCGGCACCTGTAGTAAGAAATCCACGTCTCGTCATCGAAGCTCAACCTATCAGATGTGTCCAAGTAGCGGCAAACCCGCCTCCTTAGGCTAAAATGAAAAAGACACCAGACCACTCCCCGGTCGTCTAATGGTAGGACAGCGGCCTTTGGAGCCGTGAACCGTGGTTCGAGTCCACGCCGGGGAGCCAGTTTCCTTTTCGCTAACGTTC
>Ga0302320_10007831_pt1 | contig 23422 bp, 13 predicted proteins | sample Bog_T0_3_FD_202130 | JGI IMG/M metagenome (GOLD analysis project Ga0302320, IMG submission 202130) | Peat permafrost microbial communities from Stordalen Mire near Abisko, Sweden - Bog_T0_3 | ecosystem: Environmental > Terrestrial > Soil > Wetlands > Peat | place: Sweden: Abisko, Stordalen Mire... | reverse complement strand
CACTTTCCGAAAATCTGATCTCTACAGGCCAACCACTTCCGAATCTATAGAGCCCAAAAAAGATGTATTCTCGGGTCCAGTTGCGAAAGTCAGGCTAGTTCATAATGGCCCCGTGAGTGATCAAACATTTCAAAATAGGGTGATGGCCCCATCGGAATGGCCGGACGAACCCCGCGGAGCCGGAGGAAGAACCCGCCGCACGGCCCCGGCGCCGGGGAGGAGAAGGGGGCCTGACGGCGCTCAGATGCCGCAGCTCACCGGCCGGGCGAACTTGACGGCCCTGGCCTCCACAAGCCGCCGCACGTCGCCAGTCGTCCTGAGAGCCCGCAATTCGGAATCCGAGATCGTGGTCTGAAGGACGTCCTCGAAGATGCCGGCGACTTCCATCCGGTCCAGTGAATCGATGCCGAGATCCGCATCGAGCAGCACTTCGCCTTCCGGCCGATCCAGCCGGCCGCGCAGATCCGGCTCAACGAAGCGTCCGAGGACGCCGGCGACCAGCGTCGGAACGCGGCCGGGATCGCCCGTCAACCGGAGCTGGTACGCTGCATAGTATGTGCAGCCCGAGCAGTGCCTCAGGGTTTCGCGAAGGGCCGCATCCTCGCGGGCCGCGAGGTGATCCGCCGGATCGCCGGCCTGGCTTGGGGCACCCGAGGTTGCGCAGACTGCGTCGGTCATTTGCTTGGGTACTTTGACGGCATCCGGAACCCTGAGGTTACAAGCGCCCGTGGCCGGGCAGGCTACGCCGGGCGCTTGCTAGTGGCCTCGTCGCGGACGCCCATTGCCGCAGCAATGCCATCGAGCAGCATTTCGCGGTTGAAGGGTTTCAGGATCGCCGCATGCGCGCCGAGCTTCCTGGCAATGTCGACATAGTAGGCCGGCGTGAAATGAAGGCTGCCGCCCGAGATGACGAGTATCCGGGTCGCCGCATGCCTGGCCCGGATCTCGCCGACGAGCTCAAAGCCGTCCCCCTCGGGCATGTTTATGTCGGCGATCACAAGATCGAAGGTGTCGGTCTTGAGCAGCCTGAGCGCCTTGCTGCCCCCGGTGACCGTCGTCACGTCGTGCCCTTCGCGGACGAGCACCTGCCGGATGGACTCGAGGATGAGTTCCGAGTCGTCGGCGACCAGGACGCGAAGGTTTTTCACGGTCGGAATTGAAGGAAATGGAGCCGGCGTGCGCTCACCAGTAAAAGTAGTCCTCGTCGGCCGAAATGAACCGGTGCGACAGCGGACGGAACGCAACCCGCCAGACGGAAGCGTACTGCGACCACGGACCGCGGATCTCCCGGTCGCAGATCGGCTCGAAACGCCCGATATTTGCCTGCGCCGGAGTCCGAAGCCTTTCGGCGAACAGCTCGAATCCCGCCTGCGAGGCGAAAAAGAGCGCGCGGCGCTCCAGGATGTTTGTCGGCTTTGGCGTGCCGATTGGCCGGGCGAGAAACCGGCGCACCACCCGGTCGTGGCGCCCCATCTCGACCATGCCCTTGAGGCAGGCGCCGCTGATCGTTTCGTCGGCTCCGTGGCCGATGGCGTGTGTGCCGCACGGCGTCAGGGAGAACACGATGGCGACAAAGCCCCCTCCGGGCGGGTTGAGGATCACTGAACTGATGCCGGGCCAGTCGGTCTCGATAAGCCGGCCGTCGAGAAACCCGTCCCACCACGCCAGGATCGCCGCGCGCTCAATTCCCTCAAGCCAGGCGGCCTTCCGGGCCTGGCGGGCAAACAACCCCGGGAATGCCGCCATGCCGTTCGTCGTCGGATCGATGTCAAAACCATAAAGGGAGGCGCCGTGGGAGACCACGGTCTCGTAGTAGGCCCACCGCTCCATCGCCTCAGAGATTGCCTTATGGACGGCGACGATCTCGCTTGGATCCGCGCCGGTGCCATCAGCATTGGCGTACAATGCGTTGTCCTTCGGCGGCCGGAGGCCTTCGGCCAGGAATGCATTGATCTGATGCCAATTCCGGCCCCCGACCGTGATCGTTCCGGCCTCAAGTTTGGCGATTGGGCCCTGGTCGCCCTGAAACGCCCGGCAATACCGCAAGCCTGCCAGGCTCAATATCATCAGCAGGTCTTCTTAGAGTCCATGCTACCGCGGTAATCGCATGGAGTAATACAGGGTGAACCGTCTGTGAGTGTGGATTGCGATGCCGTGCGCACATGGAGCGCCGCCGGATCGCATTGGCCGGCAAATCGCGTCAGACCAACGCAAAGCAGAAGACTGGAGGCGAGACCGAGGATGAGTTTTGTGATCATGTTCATGGCAGCGCCAATTAAGCCGCGCATTCCCGGTAATTCGACCGCTCCGAATACCGAGAAATGCGCACGGATACTGAATATTCAGTACCGGAAAATGAATTGGCCATCCGCGGATTGTAGCATTAGGATCCGCCATCGGTTGTGTTGATAATCAACAGATCGTTCCCGACTCCTTGTTCCATTCTCGCGATCGCGATTTTCGCGTTCGCTTGCAACAGGGGATTTGCCGACGGCCCTTTGACCGCCGGGACGCCGCTCGTCACCACTTACACGGCCGCTGAAACCGGCTCCACAGCGACTGTTTGGAGTTTTCTTCAGGGTGCCGACGGGACTTTGTTCATGGGCGCCGACGGGCTGGCTTCGTTCGACGGCGACCATTGGCACAACTTCGCGATTCCAAACACTTATGCCCTCCGAGGAATCGACTTCGGCCGGGATGGGAAGATCTGGGCGGGTGCAGCGAACGATCTTGGATATTTCCAGCGCGACGGGTCGCGGGTCTGGAAATTCCAGTCGCTCAAGGGCTCCCTTCCTGCATCCACTCTTCCGCCGGGCGACACTTGGGAGGCATTTGCGGATGGACAGGGGGCAGTATTCGTACGTCAGGACCGGGTTCTCATTTGGGACGGGGCGCGGTTTGTTGTCCGGAACTTTCCCGGCGCTCACCGGCTGAATGGATTGAGGATGGGCGGGATGGTGTTCGTGGATCATTGGGAGTCCGGATTGTACCGTGTGAACGGCGCCGAGATGGAACTGGTCATTCCGGCGGCCAAGCTCGGGGAAAGGCTCATCCTCGGCATGGAGGCGGGTCCGGGGCGGTGGATTCTGGCGACCACCCGAGGCATGTTTGAATGGGACGGTGTCGCCGTGCGCGAGATGGCGGGCGATGTCAGCGACTACATTGGGAAATATCGGCTCTCTTGCGCAACGCCCCTCGCCGACGGACGGCTGGCGCTCGGGACGCTCGACCGGGGAATCGTCATCATGGGCAGGGACGGGCGGATAGATTCAATCCTCGAGAAGGGGAACGCTCTTCCTGCGAACGATATTTTTTCGCTGATGCAGGACCGGGAAGAAGGGCTTTGGGCGTCGACAAGCAGTTACATCTGCCGAATTGCGCTTGGCGCTCCGGTGGTCTCTTTGGCGCATGTCCCTGGAATGCCCACCGAACCGACTGTAGCCCTCGCCCGTGCAAGCGGTGCGTTGCTGGCGGCTACGCGCACAGGCCTTTTTCAGCTGAAGGACGCCGATAGAGGGGCGAACTCCGTCAGCGTTCCGGGCGTGCGCGTATGGTCTCTGCTCATGCAAGGAGATCGGCTCTTCCTGGGGCTGGATCGATGCGTCGCATGGCTGGCCCCCGGTGGCGTGCACACTGTCTGCCAGACAAAGTATGACGTCTTTGCTATCGCGCCTTCGGATGCTGCCCCGGATCTCCTCCTTGTCTCGTTCGGTCGATCAGTCGCCTCACTCGATTGGAGATCGGGCGCGATCTCGCCGATTGCCGACAGCCTGCCTGATATTCCGACGTCGATCGCACAGGACAACCTGGGCCGGATCTGGCTCGGTACGACAACGGCCGGATTACTCGGGCTCGATGAGAACGGGCGCCCGTTGCCCGATGTCGGACTGTGGGGGCTCTCCGTCTCCGCAGGGCCGGCCAGGGTCGTCCGCTGCGCCGACGGCACTATTCTCGCATTCAATTCCACCGGAGGCTTCATATTGAAAGCCGGAAGGAGTCAATTCATCCCGATCTTGAATTGCCCAACCCGCGCCGTCTGCTCAATTGCCATTGGCGACGACGGCCGCACCGCCTGGCTCCTGCATCCGGCCGAGGGCGCGCTGCCGCCGTGCGTCGCCTCCGTCGACGCTGCGGCCGATCAGCCGGCATGGGAACCGGTCGAGATCGATGGGCTCCGTTCCATTGGTGCGGTCGAGGCGCTGGCGGCGGCGGGCGGGGCAAAGGATGCGACACTTTGGGTGAGCGGCATTTCGGGGCTTCTCGGGGTGCTGATTTCAGACGGACCCAGGGCACCCGCGCCGCCGGCGCCCCGGATGCTTTTGTCGTATGAACCGCCCCGGGGAGACGACGTCCTGCTCGCCGGGGAGGAGGGGGTTCTTCCGCATTCGGCAAGGTCGTTTCGGATCACGCTGTCCTTGCCAACGTTTTCGCGGCGTTCATCGCTGCGCATGGAGACCCACGTAGAAGGGCTCGACCAGGGCTGGGTTCGAACGGACTCCTCCGCGCAGCGAGAAATCGTCCTGGCGGCGCCGGGGCGCTATACGGTCCGCGCCCACGCCGTCGCCGACACCGGCGCGATCGGGGCCGAGGCGACCCGCTCTTTCGAGATCCCCCCTCCGCCGTGGCGAACCTCGCCCGCGATCGGCGCCTACATTGCCTTCGCCTTTGCCGCCATTTACGGCGGCCACCGGTTTAGGGTCAGGGCGCTCAAGCGGCGGACGGCCGAGTTGGAAAAGATGGTGGCCCGCCGGACGGAGCAGGCCGAACGCGCCAATGCGGCAAAGACGGCGTTTGTGGCGAACATCAGCCACGAGATCCGCAATCCGCTCAATGGCGTCGTCGGCCTGAGCATCGCTCTGGGGAAGACACGCCTGGATGCCCGGCAGCGCGAATACGTCGAGGCGCTTCACGGATGCGCCGACTACCTGGCGGGGCTCCTCGACGAGGTCCTCGATTTCGCGAAGATCGAGGCGGGAAAGATCGAGCTGCATCAGGAGGCCTTTTCACCCAGGCAGCTGCTGGCCTCGATTGCCGCCTCCCTGCAGACTGAAGCCGATGGCGCGGGAGCCTCCTTCGAGATTTCGCTCGACGGCGTGCCCGACCCGATCAAGGCGGATCCCGCCCGCCTCCGCCAGATCCTGACCAACTATGCGACGAATGCCCTGAAATACGCGGGCGGCCGCATCGTTCTCGCCGCGGCGGTTCCCGCGGATCAGCCGCGGGAAATCGAATTCTCCGTCGCGGATCTCGGGCCCGGCCTGGAGGAGTCCGACAAGGGCCTTCTTTTCACCATGTTCAGCCGTCTGTCCCATGGCGCGGCAAAGGGCAGGCCGGGGACCGGCCTTGGACTCGCCGTTTGCCGGAGGCTCGCGGATCTGATGGGCGGATCGGTCGGCGTCGAAAGCAGTCCGGGAAAGGGCGCCCGTTTCTTTGTGCGGCTGCCCCTCGTGCACGCCGGGGCCATGCAGGGCGCGGTTGCCTCCGGATTCGCGTTCAATCGGGTTCTGCTCGTCGAGGACGCCGACTATAACGCGTACGCCACGGGCGCGATCCTCGCCGAACTTGGGATTCTCGTCGCCGAGCGCGCCCGAAATGGAGCCGAGGCGATCGATCTTTTCGCCAGGAACGGCTACGACCTGGTGCTTCTGGACCGGAACCTTCCTGACATGGATGGAACGGCGGTGGCGCGCCGCCTTCGGTCGCTGGAAACCCCCGCCGCCAGGGCGCTCATCATAGCGGTGACAGCCTATTCGACCGTGGAGGATCGCGACCATTGCATGGAGGCCGGGATGGACGGCTTCATTGCGAAGCCGCTCAATCCCGAAAAGCTCCGGCAGACCCTTCTGGGCGTCGGGACGAAGGTCGTGCCCGGGGCTCCCGTGCAGATGGTCCGGACGCAGGCGGCCCGCTACAATTTCTCGATGCTGAATTACCTGGCGAACAACGATCCGGAGGGGCTAAAGGCACAGATGGTTCGGTATTCGGGCGCCCTCAGCGGCTTTCTCCAGTCCCTGCAGACGGCCGTGGATGGCCAGGATTGGAAGGCCTTTCGCTCGGCGGCGCACCAGATCCTCGGGCATGCGCGCGTGATAGAGGCAGGCGATCTTGCCCACGCCGCCGCCGAACTCATGAACGCTGCGCAAGCCGGCAGCAAAGACGGCATCCCGGAGTTGGTGGACGCGGTGTGCGCGCATGCCAACGCCCTGATAAGCGACCTGGCAAGCCTGCATCCATCACAAAACCGATGAAGATTGCGCAAGATCGTCGAGCGAAAAGGACCGAAGGCGACCGAGCTGTGCCAAAAGCACAGCGCAGGGAGCCAGAGGACCTTTGTGCCGACGAGATTGGGCAAGATTGTGGCCGCTGCCGTGGCCATCCCTTCGGGACTCGGCCTTCGGCCTCGCCATCTTCGCGCTGCTGCGCTCCGTTGTCGGAATTTGTGATGGATGCAGGCTAGTGCGACTGCCGGACGACCGACTGGGTGAAGCCGCGATCCTGCGCGTAGTGCAGGAGGTCCCGCGGGCTGCCGAGGCCGAGCTTGGCCTGGATATTGAACCGGTGCTTCTGCGCGGTCCGGTCGGCGATGTCCAGGCGCGCGGCGATCTGGTGATCGTCAAGCAGATCGCCTATCATGCTCAGGACCGTGATTTCGCGGTCGCTCAGCACCTTGTCGAACGCATTTGGATCGGCATGCCGGGCGGCCCTCGCCTTGGCGAACTCACTGGAAAAACACGCCTCCCCCCGGCTCACCCCGCGGATGGCCTTCGCCAGGGCGGAGACATCGTTTAGGTTTTTGTCCATGAAGCCGTGGACCATTGCCTTTTCCACGCGATATACGGTGAACTGGTCCATGAAGGACGAAAAAATGAGAAAGCGGGGCTTCAACCCCGCCTTGCGCACGAGCTCGATGACGGTGAAGCCGTCCGCTCCGAGCAGCTCCAGGTCCAGCAGGACCAATTCCGCCCCGGTCCTGAGGATCTCGCCTATGGCTACCGTCCCATCCGACGCCTCGGCGACAATTTCAAAATTCAATTCGGCGGTGCACACCTTCCTGAGGATGTCGCGGATGAAGAGTTGGTCCTCAACGATTGCCGTTTTCACGTGGGGCGGAAGCATAGCAGCGGCGTGCTTGTGTTGCAACGATCATCCCCAAAACCTCTTCCGCGCGACCACCTGGCCGTGAAAAAATGACGGCATCCTCCGCCCTCCGGCCGCGTCATGCTCCGGATCGCCCATCCAATGAACAAACCCCTGTCGCTTTTGCTGGCCCTTGTCTGTGCCGGGCCTGCCGTTCGAGCCGATTACCCCTCGTCCTGGATTGATCCGGACACCGGCCACCGGATCGTCCAGCTCTCCCGCGAAGCGGGGACCCAGAGTCTCTATTTCACCCAAAACGCCTATACAAGGGACGGCAGGCTGATCGTCCAGACCCCCCACGGCCTCGCCACCATCGACGTCGGCACGGGCGACATGACCGCGATTCCGGACCCGGCGCCAACAGTCGCCCCCGCCCAGGACCAGCCCGCGGCCGACGGCTCCGCCCGATTCAGAAACCGCATGCGCCTGATACAAACCGGGCGCAGGACCGGGGCGATCTTCTACCAGAAGAACAGCGCAATCTATGCAACCGACCCCGCGACCAATATTTCGCGCCAGATTGCGACGCTGCCCGACGTGAAGGGCGCCATGCCCAGCATTTCGACCGTCAACTCGGATGAGACCGTCCTCGCCGGATCCTACACCTCGGGGGAGGCGGGCGGACGCAACGCGGGCGAGCGCCGGCCGCGCGCCGCGCCAGGGGCTGCCAACTACATGGGCGGGGACAACCTGCCGGACAAGGGCCAGATGATGGAGCGGAGGCTCGCTGCCCGCCTGCCCATGGTGCTTTTCACCCTCAATGTCACAACGGGCGAATACAAGGAGATCCTCCACACGACCGACTGGATCGACCACTTCCAGTTCTCACCGACCGATCCGACTCTTCTCATGTACGCCCACGAGGGACCCTGGCACAAGATCGACCGGATATGGCTGACCCGCATCGACGGCTCGATGCCGCCGACCCTCATCCACCAGCGCACGATGAAGATGGAGATCGCCGGCCACGAGTTCTGGGGCGCCGACGGCCAATGGATCTGGTACGACCTGCAGACTCCGCGAAGCGAGGTGTTCTGGGTCGCCGGCTACAACGTCAAGACCGGCCGCCGCATCTGGTATCACCTGGAGCGCGACCAGTGGTCCGTGCACTTCAATGTCTCGCCCGACGGAGCGCTATTCTCCGGCGACGGCGGCTCGGAGGACAAGAACGTCGCCCATGCCAAGGACGGCAAATGGCTCTATCTTTTCCACCCGCGCCTCGTCGCGGATCTGCAGACTCCGCCAAACCAGGGCGACATGATCCAGATCGGCACGTTCGACTACGAGCGGCTGGTCAACCTGAAGCAGCACGACTACGTCCTCGAGCCCAACGCGACTTTCACCCCGGACATGAAATGGCTGGTTTTCCGCTCAAACATGAACGGCTCGGTCCAGGTGTATGCGGTCGAGCTCGCCAAGGCCCGGCCGGGTCCGGCCACCCTGCCGCCGGCTCCGCCCCTTCCTCCCGGAGTGATTGATTCCCCTCACACTCCGTCGCCGCGCTGACAGCCACCCCAACACAGCCATGCCTCCCATACGCCAAATCGTCCTCGCGGCGGCGAGCCTCGCCGCTTTTGCCGTCGCCGCCTCCGCCCAGGAAAGCACGACTCCAACCCCGGCCCCGCAGGGAGCCGGCGCCGCCGGCCTTCCCAGGGTATGGGTCGATCCGGCCACTGGCCACCGTATCATCCAGCTCTCGACCGAACCCGGCAGCAGCAGCCTCTACTTCACGCAGTACGCCTACACGCTTGACGGCAGGCTCCTCATGACGAGCCGCAACGGGATCGACCTCGTGACGATCGCGACCGGAGCGATCGAGCACGTCCACAATGGACGTGTCGGCCGGGTGATTCAGACCGGTCGGAAGACCGGGAACATTTTCTACAATGAAGGCGGTTTTGTCTGCGCCCTCGATCCCGTCACCAAGACATCGCGGCAGCTTGCCAAGCTCCCGCCCGGGGGGACGGCCTACACGGTCAATTCAGACGAGACTATGATCGTCGGCGCCATTACCTTGGGGCAGGAGGGCGGTCCGCCGCAGGAGGGCAGAAGGCAGAAGCAGCGGCCGCCGGTCCCTGAGGGCGGCTACAAGCCGGGCGTACCCCAACCCGGCGGCGACAACACTCCGGACAAGCATCCGATGATGGACCGCCGGCTCGCTGCGCGGCTGCCGATGGTGATGTTCACGGTCAACCTCCAAACCGGCGAGTACAAGGAGGTCCTTCACACGACCGACTGGATCGACCACTTCCAGTTTTCCCCGACCGACCCGACGCTCCTCATGTACGCCCACGAGGGCCGCCAGTGGAAAATCGACCGGGTCTGGCTGCTTCGCCTCGACGGAAAATCCCAACCGATGCTCGTCCACCAGCGGACGATGAAGATGGAGATCGCCGTCCATGAATACTGGAGCAACGACGGCCAGTGGATCTATTACGACCTCCAGACGCCCCTTTCCGAGGATTTCTGGATAGCCAGCTACAATGTTTATACCACCAAGCGCATCTGGTACCACCTCCCGGCGGGCAGCTGGTCGGTACATTACAACGCGTCGCCCGATGGCACGCTCTTTTCAGGGGACGGTTCCGATCCGGTGGTCCACTATGCCCAGGCGAAGGACGCCAAGTATATGTTCCTGTTCCACCCCCAGCTGATTCCCGACCAGCCCGGTGAGACGCCCGACCAGGCGAACATGATACAGGTCGCCAAGATGATCCCCGAACGCCTTGTCGACCTGTCTTTGCACGACTACTCGCTCGAGCCCAACGGCAACTTCACTCCCGATGGCAAGTGGGTTGTCTTCCACTCCAATATGCGCGGCCCGACCTACGTTTTCGCGGTCGAAGTCGCCAAGGCGCAGTAGGCCCCGGCCTGGAGATTTCACGAAGCACGTGGAATCTTCGGACTATCGGAGCTGCCGCAGGTATTTGACCACGGCCTCGGTCCGTGACCGCACGTGCATCTTCCGGTAGATCTGCTTCAGGTGGTAGTTCACCGTTTCGACGCTGATGAACAGCCGGTCGGCGACCTCCTTGGAAAGGTGGCCTTTGACAAGGAAGCCCAGAACCTCGCGCTCGCGCGGCGTGAGGCGGTTGAACGTTCCCTGGTCCAGCCGGGGGTTGTGGAAACTTTGCACCACCATCCTCGAGACCATGGCGGTCATGGGAGCGCCGCCGGCGGCGATTTCGCGCAGCGCAGACACGACACTTGACGGGCCGGCGCTCTTCAGCAGATAGCCGCTGGCGCCCGCCTCAAGCGCCTGGAAGATCTGCTCCTCGTCGTCGCGGATGGTGAACATGAGTATCTGGGTGTTCGGCAGCATCTGCTTGAGCTTTGCCGTGCATTTGATCCCTGAAATATCCGGGAGCTGGATGTCCATGATGACGATGTCCGGAGCGCACTTTGGAATCTTGTGCAAGGCGGCCCGTCCGTTCCGGCAGACGCAGACGCAAACCAGGTCGCCGGCCTCGCCCACCATCTGGGCCAGGTCCTCGCAGATCCCTGCGTCGTCTTCCACGATTGCTATGCTGGTCGGCATTTTGCTTGAAATTGTTTCCCTGGATGGCCCGCATCAGGCCGGGTCGCGGCCGGCCTTCAGAAACTCGGACATTCGCGCGTCCCCGGGGCGGGAATCGGTCGGCCAAAGGACGGAAACCTCGGTCCCGGCCCCCGGCCGGCTGCGTATCTCCAGTTTGCCGCGGATTTCGGCGACTCGCGCGCGCATGTTGGAAAGGCCGTTGTGATCGTAGTCCTCGCCGACCGCGGGGACAAAACCGATGCCGTTGTCCTTGATGGAGAGGGTGAAGACGGGCTGGCGGTACTGCGCGGCGATCACGACCTCGGTCGCCTGCGCGTGCTTGAGCACGTTGTTAAACGCCTCCTTCGCGATCGCGATCAGGTTGTGCTGCACCTCCGGCTGAATCCGGTCCATCGGCATGGGATCGGCAATGCGCACGATGCATTCGACGCGGCTGTCGCGAAAATAATCCTGGCCAAAGCGGGTGATCAGCGACACGAGCCTTTCAAGCGAATCGTTCTTCGCGCTCTCCGCCCAGACGACGCGCTGCAAGTCGCTCGCATGGCGGCGGATCCGGTCGTCCAGCTGCTCCAGCAGCGGATGGAACTCCGACCCGGCCAGCCGTCGCTTGAGCTGATCGGCCCCGAAGGCGATGCGCGTGAGGCTCCCTCCCAGCTCGTCGTGCAAATCGCGGGCAATGCGCGCCCTTTCGTATTCCACGGCGTGCTCGCGCCTGAGGCGCTCGAGCTGGTGCTGCAGCCGCCAATTCTCGTAGCGGCCGAAGGCCCAGCCAGCGCCGCAGATCAGCACGAGCACCGCTCCCGTCCGGGCCCAGAGCGTCTGCCACCATGCCGGCGTAACCGAGAAATCGAGGCCGCCCTCGCCGCCCTCGGTGGTCACCCGCAACCGGTAAGTTCCGGGCGGCAGGCTCGAGTAGCTGGCCGTCTGGCCGGGGCCGGTTTCGACCCAGTCCGGGTCGATGCCCTCGAGCTGGTGCCAGAGGTGAATCTTCTCCGCAGCCGCATAACTGAGGACAGCCAGCTGGAATTCCACGCGATGCCGCCCGCCGGGAACGCGAAGGGGGACGGTCATGTCCTGGGCGCGGCCATCCAGCAGCGTTTGCTCGATGAGCACCGGAGGATGTGCAGCGGGGACGGCGATCCGGGCCGGATAAACCGCCAGGACGCCATGGAGCTTCGTAAACCACAAAGTTCCCGCGGGGTCCCTCCAGGACAGGGGCTGGCCGTTCGCGACCATCGAGGTGGCCGGCAGGCCATCCTCCTTCCCGAGAATCGTGGCTCCGAAATTGCCGACGGGGCCGCTTGCCGGGTGGAGCAGCGCATCCCGGCGCACCCGATAAAGCCCGTGGCGGCTGCCGAGCCAGAGATACCCCAGGTTGTCCTCCTGGATCTGAAAAATGATGCGGTCAAAGAGGCCATCGCCCTCGGTGAACCGCCTGAATTCGCCGCCCTGGCGCACCACCAGCCCGTTGGCCGTCCCGATCCAGAGCAAGCCGGAGGAGTCCACGTGGAGCGCGTGTATCGGCGCGACGGGAATGGTGTCGGGAAACGCCACGTGGCTGAGCCGGCCTCCGGAGAATTGCCAGAGACTGCCTGATTCGGGGCCGATCCAAATGGCGCCGGTCGTGTCTTCGGCGATCGCTGTGCTGCCCGGCACCGGCTTGAAGCCATCCTCGCCAGAAATCAGCCGGTAATGGTCGCCGCGGATGAACCCAAAAGTACCCTGGGCGCCCGCAAACCAAAGGTCGCCGTTCCGGGCGCAGAAAAGCGTCCTGACGTCCATCTCCGGCAGCGGAAAACTCGACAGGGGAAGACTCGAATCGGGCGTGGCGCGATAGACTCCCAGGCTGCCGCCGATCCACACGCTTCCATCGAGGCCGGGACAGACGGTATTGACACTGAGATGCTCGGTGCCCGGAACCACGCCAAAGCGGCCGTTGCGGCCCCGCACCGCTCCACCCTCATGGTTGGCGAGCCAAACGTCCCCCGCCTGGTCCACGCAAACGGCGCCGCTCATCTTTTCGGGAATCCCGGCCTTCGTGTCATAGAGCGAAAAGCAGCTCGGTCGCAACATGCTGACGCCGCTGCCCTCTGTTCCCACCCAGATGTCGCCTTCGGCGTCCTCGGCGACCGTCCTGGTAAAATCGTCCAAGACCGGGATCCGCTCCAGCCTCCCTTGGGCGAACCTGAAAAGGCCGCGCCGCCCCGTCGCAATCCACACCGAATGGTTGTGGTCTTCAAAAACCTGGCGAGGAAGGCTGGCCGGCGGCAGCTGGTCCGGAGCGGAGAAGACAGGCGTCAGGACGCCTTCATCCAGCCGCAGGAGGCGCGAATCGGCGAGGATCCAGATTCCGCCCGTGCGGGTCGGCGCGATGAGGGTCGAGTTTCCCATCCGCTGCCCAAAGGGCACGAGCGCCCCGCCTGAATAGTAACCGAGGAAACCGCCGGTCCCGACCCAGGTTCGGCCGTGCCCGTCGATCGCATAGGAGAAAACGGGCGCGCGCCGATCGATGCCGCTCTGCTTTCCGAACACCTCCGTCCGGCCGTTTTGCCAGCGAAAAAGGCTGCCCTCCCCGGTCCCGATCCAGACCGCCCCTCCAGCCTCGGCAAAGAGGTCAACCGGAGTCTGGCCCTTGAGGCTCCCTGTTATCGGGTGAAGCGAGAATGCGCCGTTGCGGTACTGGACCACGTCGCCGTTGGGCAGCACCAGAAGAAGGGTGGAGTCCGATTCCTCCGCGAGGCCGCGAATGTTGTAGCCCCTCTGCTGCAGGCCCAGCGGAAGGTCGAACGTATTGAACTTCCGCCCGTCGAATCGGGACAGTCCCCCGAGGGTCGCCAGCCAGATGTATCCAATCCGGTCCTGGATGATATGGGTGACATCGTTGTGGGGGAGTCCCTCGTCGGTGGTCCAGGTTCTCGCGTAATAGTCCGAAAGCTCCTCTTCGCCGGCCGCCCGACCTCTCCCGACCCCGAAACCCCACAGGCTCGCCAATGCCAGCGCAGACCGAGCGTATCTAGAAGCTATCCGAAAACTGCCAGAGGCCATTGCAGATGAATAAGAGGGGGGTCCGGTTCTGAACAATCTAGACTAGCCAACGGTCCATACCGTTTCGAACGGGATTAGCCAACCAAGAAAACCGGTCTCGGGAGCTTGTTTCACGCAAAGAAGGAGGAGCTGGCATGCGTTCTCGGCGGCGGCGTCCGGACCATGTGGATTTGGCCCAAACTCAGCGTGATCGGGCGGGGGAAAACCCCCAGAACTGGGGGGAGCAATCGATGCTGCTTTGTGCTACATTCCAGCCACATGTCGCCCTGGGCCCCGAACTCCCCGTCCGTTCCCCCGTTTCCGTGCTGAGCCTCTCAACCTCTGAGATTTCGCCGACGTTTCGATGCTCCCCTGACGTCGCCTCCATTGCCGCTTTTTGGTGCCGGCGGTACGCCGGGGAACTGAGCCGCCGCCGCAATCCCGTAATCAAGGCTTTCCTCTCCAATCTCCGACGTTCAAGCGCGGGCGCGATCGATCTGCTTATGCCGCTGCTGTCCGGCGATAAGGAGGGATTGCAGGAGATTGTATCCACTACGGCAATTCCTGCCCGCTGGCTTGACAGACCGACTGTCTGCCACCATCGTTTTTCTCCTGTATTACCCTGTTATGGACTTGTGCCGGCGCTTCGGCATCCCCGCCGTTGGGCCCGCCCGGTCAAAAACCCACACTAAGCCTATGAACTGTCTACGTTTCTCCCATATGAGAGATTCCAAAGCGGTCCGGCCTGCCATGGCCGTGCTGCTGGCAACCGTACTGATTCCAGCGACACTCCACGCCCAGACGGCAAATCCGCCTGCGGCAACCGACCAGACATCGGCAAACCAGCCGCCTGTCCCGGTCGCGACAACTCCTGTGCCCGTGACCGAAGGTGAGACGGTCAAGCTAACCCCGTTCGAAGTCAGCGCCGACCAGGCCAGGGGTTACTTCACACCGAATACGACCACCGGCACGCGGCTGGCCAACAATATTGGCGATATTCCATCCGCTGTAACGGTCATCGACAAGCAGCAGCTCCAGAACACCAACGCCCAGAACATCAACGACATTATGATGTATGAGGCGGGAACGCAGGGATCGCACACGTACACGCCGTACACCGGATTCACCGAGGCCACCCGTGTCGACGACGCGCTGGCGGGCTCGAACGACGTCGCCAATGCCGTCGGCGGCTCCAACACGTTGAGCACCCGCGTCAACGGCTTGGGGGCGCCCGACAACGAGGTCGACAATTTCTATGGCCTTTACCGGATTCCGTTCGACACCTACAATGTGCAGTCGATCGAAATCGACCGCGGCCCGAATTCCCTGATGTTCGGATCCGGATCGGCGGCGGGCATCGTCAACGACACCAGCACTGAAGCTCAGCTCAACAAGCTGAATGGAAATGTGAGCCTGCAGGCCAGCAGTTTCGGAGGATATCGCGAGACCGCCGACCTCAACGTTCCGCTGATTCGAGACCACGTCGCGATATATTTTGCCCAGGAATTCACCTCGGTGGGCATGCAGCGCAAGCCGTCCTCCGATTTGACCCGCCGCCAGTATGCGACGATCACCATCGACCCGTTCAAGTCGCACAAGACGAAGCTGACGGCCTACGCCGAATTCTATAATAACTACGCGAACGACCAGAACACCCTGCTGCCGACCGACTATGTCACGCCGTGGCTCGCCGCCGGCAAGCCGGAGATGAACCCAGTCACGGGCATGGTCACCTACCTGGCAACCGGCAAACAGGAGGGACCCTACGTCAGTTCGACCACAAGCCCCAATTACGTCCCTGGCGAGCAGGTCGGAACGGGCGCCATGACCAGCGTTGCCTCGCCACTGTTCGTGCCGAGCCTGACCGCGTTCGGAAGCCATTACACGGAGATGTTCGCCAACGGCCAGTTCATGTATGGCTTCCAGCCGCAGCAGACCCTTGGATCCAATTACGGAGGCCTCATCCCCGCCCAGGTTCCGACGACACCGCTGACCGCGGCCCAGGGATTGGTCCGATCGATGTTCATCACCGATTCCGGCCAGCTCCCGATTCCGGGTGTCGGCACCCCCGGCGCTCCGGGAGGTTACGCCGCCTACCTCCAGCCCGGTGCGGTCGACCCGAACATCTACAACGCGCAGAACGGGCCGAACATCGACGGGACTGACTACACCAACTCCCGCGCCCGGACCTATCACGTCGATTTGCAGCAGAATATCCTGCCCAATTTGGACCTGGATATCGGCTTCTTTCGACAGGAGTACCGCGACTTGGAAATGGACCCGGACAATCAGCACAGCAATGGCGGCAATGCCGCGCTGAATTCCCTCGTTGTTGACACGAACTCCTACCTGCTGAACGGGGGGCCGAACGCCTATGCCGGCTCGGTCTTCCTGACCGACTACCAGGGCGACGGATTCCAGCACCCTGAGTTTAATCAGAACTGGCGCGCAATGCTGACCTACAGCCTCGACCTGCGGGACAAGCTCCCGGGCTGGCTGAGCTGGCTGGGACACCACCGGTTCATGACCGAAGCCTCCACCCACGACGATGTCCAGCAGTCAATCCGCCTCCGCACGGTCATCGACGGCGGCGACGGCTCGTATACGTCGATGCTGTACCAGTTGAACAACCAGCCCGTGATCCCCGGAAACTACAATATCGACTCAGAAGGCTCCGACCCGGATCGCTGGCAGTACATCAGCGCTCCCGGAAGCACTCACGCCACACTCTCCCCCTCGGTTCACGGAATCCCGGGATTCGGCTCGCCGACGAACGTGACCGCCACCACGTACAACTACTACACCCAGCAGTGGGTGACCAGCGGCCTGACCCTGTCGTCTCCCGCCTTTGGCAGCTACCCTATCAGCGAAAACGTCCAGGACCAGAGGACCTATTTCTGGCAGAGTTTCTTCTGGAATGACCGCATCATAGGGACACTCGGACTCAACGATGACGTCGTGAAGAATCGCGGAGCGGCGACCATCTACAACGCCGTCGTCAACGGTGTTCCGACTGCGACGACCAACAATGCGGGGCTTGTCACGTACACCAATGGCGTGCTCAACCCCAACCTCAAGTACGCCCTGGGCCCCTGGAACCCCACCTCGATTGCTGGGCAGTATCAGCCCGGCACGAGCCAATTGGCGATGGAGAGCCTGGGCGAGATCGGCGGCAATACCTACAGCGAAGGCTTTGTGGTCAAACCGTTTGAGAATTGGTCGGGCATCGATGCGGCGGCCAACAACGGCAATATCCTTGCCGCGGTCATCCGGACGCTCGGATTCACATTCAACAAGTCGGATAACTTCAATCCCCCGACCAGCACATATACCGACCTTTTCGGCCAGCCGCTCGGCAAGCCGGCAGGCACCGAGAAGGATTACGGCCTGGAAGTTGCCACGCCCGACAAGAAACTGTATCTGCGCATGACCTGGTTCAGGAGCAACAACCAGAACAACACGACGGGCGTCGCGCAGACTGTCAACGGCAGGTCGCTCTACATCGACCAGAACGAATTCAAAAACTGGGCGACGACGATCGTCGAACTGCAATCCGGCGAGGATCCGACCTCGACGAACTTCGGCAACACATCTCTCTATCCGCTGACGACTGCCCAATATACCTCCATGGCCTCAATGACTGGACTGAACGTCAACTATCTCCAGAGCGGCGGAGCCCCGCTGAGTGGAGGATACATAAACGCCGAGGCCACGAACACGACCACGGCCGGCGGCTACGATATCGAACTGACCTACAACCCGTTGCCGAATTGGACCATGAAGGTCACGGGCAGCCGGCAGAACTCCGAGATCACCTCCGTCGATTCGCAGGCGAAGGCCTACATCGGCGTGCGGTATCCGACATGGACGACGGCTACTGCGCCCGCCGCGTACTCGGGCGTATACACGAACTGGAAGGGTGGGGGGTCGACAGCGATCACCTATCTTGGAAACTTCTGGAATTCGTACGGCTACGACAGCAACACGAACGCCACCGGAACCAACGGCGGTGCGACCACCGTCGGGTTGTACTACTCCGGGGCGATAGGGGTGCCCCTCCAGGTTGATCTGGCAGCCCTGAATACCGAGGTTCCGGAAGAGACCGAATACACCCTGACTTATCTCACGAACTACACGTTCATGAGCGGGGTGCTCAAGAATTTCGGTGTCGGAGGCGCCCTCCGGTGGCTGGGTCCGACCGTCGAAGGTTACTACGGCAATACGAACACGAACGCACTGAACGCTGCGGGCCAGGTGGCCGGCGCCAATGTCGCCGATCCTATCTACTACGGCGCCCAGCTCCACGTCGATGCCTGGCTCAACTACTCGTTCAAGCTGCCGTGGGACAACGGCAAGGTCAAATGCTCGGTACAGCTCAACTGCGTCGACCTGACGTCCAACGGTTATATCGAGCCGATCCAATACAACCTCGACGGCACGCCGGACACGTGGCGCATCATACCGCCGCGGCAGTGGTCCCTGACGACGACGTTTAGCTTCTGATAATCCGATTCATTCCCATCCGGTGTTGGGATGGGGATAATCAGTGCTACGGCGACCGCGGAACCCGCGGTCGCCGTTTTGGCTTTCGGGATCCGAAAGCCACCCGCCCCGCCTCCGCCAAGGCTTCGGCGGGCAAGCTCCGCCTTGGCCCGGAGTGCGTCGGGCGGGGCGCCCTTGCGACGAAACAGCCTCGCAGCGAGCTGCGAGGCCTATTTTTCTTTGAGTTCGGAGAGGTGAACATCCACCGCAGCGCCCGAATACCGGACCGTGAAATCGCCCGCCGCCGTCTCCGGGAGGCCGATGCCGCGGCCCTCCCGCGCGAATACCACGTGGAACGTGCGCTCGGCCGCCATGCCGGGGAATGATCCTTTTCGAGCGCCGATCGTCAGCCGCCTTGCGCCGTCGTGCCAGGCGATGGGGATTTCCGAGTATTGCCCCTTTTCGTAGCCGTTGGTATCCCCGTCGTCCTCGTAGAGCGTGAACGTCCCGTCCGCGCCGCCGTAGACCCGCAGTTCCAGCGGCGTATCGGGCTTCTCCCCCGCATAGTTGACCACCGGTCCCATGGGAATGATCGAGCCGGCCCTGACGTGGATCGGCAGGGAGTCGATCGGTGCGGGCGCCTCGATCGTTGTTCCTCCCGCCGTCCGCCGGCCGGTCCAGAAGTCGTACCAATCCTGGCCCGCGGGGAGGTAAACCGCCCGGCTGGCTGCACCCTGCGTCACAACCGGGCTGACCATCATCGCCCGGCCAAAAAGGAACTGATCCGACACGCCGACGGCCTGCGGATCCGTGCGAAAATCCATGACCAGCGGCCGCATCATCGAGTCGTTCGCATGCGTGACCTGCCATGCGGTCGAATAGATATAGGGCAGCAGGCGGTACCGCAGCTGGTCGAACTTCACGAGGATGGCGTCCGTGGCCGGGTCGAACTTCCACATTTCCTTGGAAGGGCCGGTGCCGTGCACCCGGAACAGCGGACAGAACGCGCCGAACTGGAACCAGCGCGTGAACAGTTCGCGGTACGCCGGATTGGCCGGGCTCCCGCCGACAAAACCCCCGATGTCGGTGTTCCAATACGGGATGCCGGACAGGCTGAAATTCAGGCCGGCGGGAATCTGCTTCCTGAACACGGCCCAGGTGCCGCGGATGTCGCCGGACCAGCTTATGGCAGAATTGCGCTGCTGGCCGGCCCATGCCGAGCGGGTCAGGATCAGGACGCGCTTTTCGAGGGATTCCGCGCGCTGGTTCTCATAAATGCCGGTTGTGCACATCAGGGGGTAGGCGTCGGTCAAATAGGCGCCCCGTCCCATGGCCGTCCGCAGGTCGCGGAGTTCGCCCCACTTGAGGCTCAGTTCCGGCTCTGTTCCATCCAACCACCAGCCGTCGAAGCCGATCTTGAAGAGGTGATCTGAAATCTGCCTCCAATATACCCGCCGGGCGTCGGCGCTGAATGCATCGTACCATTGGTTTTCGCCCTTTGCCCACAGGTTGGAATAGACCGGATCGTAGACTCCGTCGACGGCCTTGAGCTGCCGCAGGTTCTCGCTGCCGATGTCAAAGTGCGACCACACTGAAATGATGATGTGCGCATGCTCGTCGTGGACCTGCTTCACCATTCCGGCGGGATCGGGGTAGCGCACCGGATCGAACTCGTGGGAGCCCCACGCCCTTGGCGTCCAGTATTGCCAATCCTGGATGATTCCGTCGATGGGTGTTCCGCGCTGCCGGTATCTGGCCAGCACGCCGAGGATCTCCGCCTGGGTCTCATAGTGCTCGCGGCACTGCCAGAAGCCGAAGGCCCACTCGCCGAGCATCGGCGCGGCGCCCGTCAACTGCCGGTAATCGGCGACGACCTGGCTGAGGTCGGGCCCGGCCAGGAAATAGTAGTCAATCGCGCGTGCGACCTCGGCAGTCCACGAAACCACGTTTTCATGCCCCTTTGAGCCGACAGCCACGGTGGCCACCGCCGGATTATCCCACAGGATGCCGTACCCACGGCTGGAGACGATCACCGGAAGGGCGATGTTCATGTTCGCCTGCACGAGGTGAACGGTCTTTCCGCGGTAGTCCCACGGCCCGTCGGCCTGCTGCCCGAGGCCGAAGATGGCCTCGTCCGGGGCGAGCACGAACTGTTGCTCCGCCTGCCGGCCATCCAGGTCCCTTAGCGTTGTCGGTGAAAAAATGCGTCCGTCCGGCACCTCCGCCAGATAGGCCGATCCCTTTGCGTCCGAGAAGGAAACAGCCCCGTTCTGGCGGTCCACGCGAACTTCGACCAGCCCTGTTGAAAGCCTATAGGCGTCCGGCGCCTCGCGATAGTCCCACTTCACGGCCGTTGGCCGGGCGACAACGCTCAGGCTCCTGGTGTCGGGCAGGGAGTCGCCCGGGGCATAGGTGACACGGATAATCCGATCCGTCCAAACCTGCAGTCGCAGCGTTGCGCCATCCAGCTTGAAGACGGCGCCGTCCGCCGCCCTTTGTGCAGCCACCGCAGCATCCGCGGGAAGGCTCAATAGGCAGCAGGCGGCCAACAATGCACAATTCAGGAAAATCCAGGGGTAATGGGGTTTCATTTTTTGGAACCCCAAACCGTCTACGCAATGTTCCCGACAGTGCAATGCTGCCGGGCTCTTTTCCGGGCGGGAAGTGCGCGATGTTCCAGGCGGCGCCGTCAGAACGGTTGCCCGCCAGCTCGGGTTCCGCAAAGGAACACCTCGAGCCCGAGTTCCGCGGCGAGCGCGGCCTTCGTGTAGAGGGCCAGATCGGCCTCCCCGGCCGAGCGCGCATAGGCGACCTGGATGTGATTGGCCTTGTGCCGGGCCATCATCTGGTCTCTCGACACGCCGTAGGTGACGGCGTGCATGATCGGCCATTGCGGCGTCGTCGCCTGCCACCGGCGCTCGGTTTCGGCGGCCGGAAGCGCGACGACCTTTGCCCGGCCGAGGTCCATCTTGAGCCGGCCATCCTCGACGAACACGCGGCTCCAGACGATCTCGCCCGGCTTGGCGATGCCGCGCATGGTGCCCCCGCCCAGGCGGAAATACATGGGGGGCTGGCGGTGCGCCTCGGTGCCCCGATACCCCCCGATGTGGTGGGCTGGCGGTGCGCTGCCGGAGATGAGAAACACCCAGACGTAGTCGGCGGTCGTCCCACTGCGGTCGATGTCGCCCCAGCGCAGGTCGTGGAGCGTATTTTCCACGGGCTGGCCGAGCAGCCGGTGCACCCGGTGGGTCAGCAGGCCATCCAGCCCGGCGCACTCGTCGACCTCGTTGAAGTGGGGAAGGGGTTCGCGCGGACAGATGAGGCGGCCGGCGGAGTTTCTGACCGGGGGGCGGTCGGAATTGTTCAGCATGCCTTCGGCGAGATCGGAGGCGGGAAGCAGATCCTTCAGCCCTTGCTGGTATTGAATGCCGATCGCATCGCAGCCGAATTCGTCGGCGATGCGCAGGGCGGCAACATAAGTGCGGCACTGCCAGAGCACCTGGTCCTCGGTGAGGTCGGTCTGCGGATTGGGGCCAAAGTCGAATTTCATGCCCTTGGCCTTGAGCCAACGATAGACGGCCCGGGCTTCGGACACGCGGACCTGGGTGGTTCCGTAATAGAGGGACGATTGCGAGAGCCGTTCCTTGTAGACCCCCGTCGAGAACAGCAGCTCGTCGGGGATGATCGCGTTGTACATGCCCATGCAGCCCTCGTCAAAGACGCCCATGATCGCCTTGCGCTTGCGCAGCACCGCGGCGAGCTTTCGCGCCGAATCCACCGCGCGGCGCGGGACCGCGCAGCGCGCCAGCGGCTTGACGTGGGCCGTCGGATGGCGGAAGCGGCCCGTCTTCAGCCATGTTGCCAGGCCGCCGCAAAACAGCGGATCGGTGAAGTCTTCGCTCCAGAGAGTGGAGTACGGGACGCCCGCCTTGGTCAGCGAGCCGTTGAGGTTCAGCATGCCGACGAGGCCGGGCCAGGTTCCGGACCAGTTTGCCACGGTGAGGATGGGGCCCTTATGGGAGATCAGCCCGTGCAGGATGTGGTGCGAGTACTGCCACACGCTCTCGGCGACGATCAGCGGGGCTTTGGGGTCGAGCCGCGCGAACACCTCCATACCCTCCTTCTGCGAGCCGATGAAGCCATGTTTCTCCCTCGCCTTGTAGGGATGCGCCCGGACGAGCTTCCATCCCTGGGCCGCGACGGCCGCGGCCAGCTGGCGCTCCATCGAGGCCTGAGCCGGCCAGCATTTCTGATTGGCCGCGGCGCGCAGATCGCCGCTGGCAACGAGCAGGACTTGGCGGGGGTGTCGTGTTCTCTTCATGGATAAAAGGGAAGGCGGGGTGTGACCTTCGGGGGATGATAGGGTCCCCCCGTGCACCGTGTCCGTGCTTTAAGAATGGACATAACTTACGCGGACATGGATAAAACTGACACCATGGCGCAAGAGCCCAGCACGGAGCAACGCATCCTTTTGTCCGACAAGGCCAGCGGCAGCTATTTCTTCCTCGAGTTGACGGAGCGGAGCACGGGGCCGCTCGCGGTTGCGTTTGGCGGCCGCGAGCTGTGCGCCTCCAACTACATGGTCCAGCGAAGCACCTATCCCTTTCCGACCCTGGAATACGTGGTGGAAGGCCGGGGGGAATTGCGCCTGGGGCACGGCCCAAAGGCGGCGCTGGAGGCGGGGAGCTTCTTTGCCTACGGCCCGGGCATGCCGGTCAGCATCCGCACGACGACGCGCGCCATGGTGAAGTATTTTGTGAGTCTCACGGGCGCCGGGGCCCGCAGGGCCCTCGAGGCGCCGGTCAGCCTCCTCGGTTCCCACCTGCCCCTGAAGGGGCATGCCGATTTCCGGGAGATTCTGGACTTGATGATCCGGGAGGGCCGGGAACACCCGCGAAACGTGGGCCGGATATGCCTGAACCTGTTCAGGCGCCTCCAGCTCAAGCTGGAGCAGGCGAAAGGGAACCGGGGGGACCTGCCGGACCGGGCCAGGGAGCAGTTTCTGCAATGCAAGGCGCTGCTCGATTCCGATCCGGTGCGGTTTCGCTCGCTGGCCGAAGTGGCGGCGGAAACGGGGCTGGCCCGGCCGCGGCTGTTCCGTCTTTTCCGGCGCTACCAGGGCTCGACGCCCTACCAGTACCTCCTCCGGCAAAAGATGAACGTCGCCGCGCACGACCTCATCGGCACGGACCGCCTTGTCAAGGAGGTCGCGGCAATGGCGGGATTCGGCGATCCCCTTCA
>Ga0302320_10007829_pt1 | contig 23425 bp, 19 predicted proteins | sample Bog_T0_3_FD_202130 | JGI IMG/M metagenome (GOLD analysis project Ga0302320, IMG submission 202130) | Peat permafrost microbial communities from Stordalen Mire near Abisko, Sweden - Bog_T0_3 | ecosystem: Environmental > Terrestrial > Soil > Wetlands > Peat | place: Sweden: Abisko, Stordalen Mire... | reverse complement strand
CCCCTACTCCGGCCTCGCGCGAAATACCAGAACGGGGTTAATCGAGCCCCATGGGGTGATCAAATGACGATGATGCCAGCCGCGTCGGCGCTCATCTCATCCGACGGGGACTTTGGAGCCCTTACGCTCGAGCTGTGATGGATCGACAGTCTCACTATTGTGGTAGGTCGCTTCGGAGCCGATCCGACGGCAGATATGCGATATGTGGCTCAGAAACTCAAGGTAGTGGACGGTGCCCCTGAAGCGGGCCGTTCGATCCACTTGTACATCCGTCGAGAGCATCTGGCGCCGCTCTCCGAACTCGATCCACTCAAATTTCAGCTTTCCTCGTTGCTCGAAGCAACGCGCGAGCCTTATTAACTGCTCCAGGATTGGCAGCCCCGCAAATGGCCTACCGTTCCAGCGCTCGTAGAGGATGTTAATCGTGAACTTGTTCTTATCGTCTTCCGCGGTGTCCAGTTTCAAAACCAGATCGAGCGGACACCCAGGGTCAACCGAACGTACCTCCCAGCCCCGAGATCCGCGTGCGAGTTCCGCGTCCAGTTCAATCTGCGTCTTTTCGGTGGTCCCGTCACCAGAGTCCACTACTATTCCTAACCGAAACCTTCTGGCATATGGCTCGATCGTCAGGTGCGAGCCGCTAGGACCCTCACGCTCGAACGCCGGCGAGCCGTCGATTCGGAACTTCTTTACTTTGATCTGCGCCTTTGAACCGTATTCGTGCGACTCGATCAACCGTTTGGCATCGGTCTTCGTTTTGGGCACAACTTTGACGCGACCGCGAAAGGCCTGCTTCGCCGTGAACGTATACCGCTCGATTCCGCCAACGATCTCGCCTTGAACGGCGAGGCGAGGATCTTTTGCCTCAAGCGCCTGGGCGCGGTAGGCCAATGCTTGCGCGGGTGGGTGATAGCGATCGTCCTGCGCCTGGATCGCTTTGTGCACGGCCGCACGAAATACGTCGGCGGATGCGTGATCGAACTTTTGGGTCGACGGCAGCGAGAAAGTAAGGCGGTCTGGGTCATTCCGCAGTGCCTCCGAGAGATCGATCCAGCGGATTTCCGAAGACCTCAGGTCCACGCGAAGCAGGAACACGGCGTGCCGCGAGCGTTGATACTTTCGAGATGCCGAGCGGTCGATAGATGCGGACCAAGAGCCATTTCGCTGAGGCCTGATAACGCTGGCACTCTTTACCTGGACGAGAAAGCGCTCGCTAGGCCGGGTCTCCTGCGGCGGGATCTCCACACTCAGATCGATTCCGTCGTCGAGATCGTCGGTGCGGGGAACCCATTGCAGGATCTCGAAGAACGCATTCTTGACGACGTTCTCGCCGCGTTTCCCAATCAGATCCGTTCTGCGACGTTCCTTCGGCACGAAAGCTCCCCTACAGCCTGGACACAGTTGCGGCGGTCACATCAGGTGGGCAGGGATCGCGGCACGTTTTGAAAATACGGCGCCGGCCCGTTGCCACCTTGCGACTCGCGTACCTGCCGGCAGAGGTCCTCCAACCGAGCGCTGATCGAGTTGGTATTTTCCCTGATTTCGTCCCAAGCGATATGAAGTTCGCGGCGGGCGGCCGAGGCAACGGCCATGGCGATCTCACAGCACACTCGTGTGTAGTCTCTGTGCAGCTCTGACAGTCGCGCCAGTGCCACCACCGCAGGCAACCGTTTGCTTCGGATATCGCCGGCAATGTTGAGCGCCGCCGTACAGAGGGTTGCTAAGTGCGAGCCGTATGCGTTGACCGCTCTCGCATCAAGTGCCTTGGCCGTGTGAAGTGGATTCAGAATGTTTCCAGCACTTTTCGCAAAGCTCTGGCTCATCGATTCGGCGAACGCCGCTGACAAGGCCGCGACCTGCTCTCTGATCTGCCCGTCAATTCGCCGCTCGCGCGCTCTTTGACGCCAGTGCGGAGCAATCAGCCGAGCAGCAGCGACAACAAGGTAGATGAAGATTGCTGCGAGGATCCAAGGAACAAGTCTGTGAAGCCACGGAGCCCAGGCCCCCTTGAATTGGACGTCGAGTGCGGCGAGGACTGCTCCGATCAGGATCGAGGAAGCCAGCTTGGTCACGAACCCGCGTGCGCCCGAGCCTGAATTAGTCGCTTCGCTGCCCGTGTCCAAGTGCCTCTACCTCATCTACCGGCCCCAGCATTCGGGCATTTTGCCCGGCGCAATCGGCTGCTATAAGTGACATTTAGATCGCAATATAAGTGCCATGAAGATCCGTATTTAACCAGAAATTGTCGAAAATGTCTATTCATGCTATCGTAGCCGCATGCTACATAGACTAGAAATCGGCAATTTCTACTCCGTCCTGGAGCCGCAAGTCATTGATCTGCGCGCCTCCAGCCACACGCCGTACGGGCCCGGGCGCACTGCGCCTCTATGGGCCGGAGCCACCGAACGGGCGCCCAAGGTAATTGTGCTCTTTGGTGCGAACGCCTCGGGCAAGTCAAATGTACTGAAGGCTTTGTCCTTTCTTTCCTGGTTTGTGAGAGAGAGCTTTCGCGCTGCGCCGGAATCGTGGATGCCCTATCAGCGCTTCAACGATGAGAAGTCGCGTGACCGGCCGACTCATCTTGCCGTTCACTTCTCGGGTCCCGCGGACCTTCAGCGAGCGAATGATCCGGATGTCACCCAGTGCCGATACGCCTACGAAGTCTCTTTGGGCGGACCCGGAGATCAGCCTCCGCACGTTTTATCCGAGGTTTTAAAATACTGGCCTCCCCATGCTGGTCGGCAGGTGCGCCTGTTCGAACGCGACGAAAAGGGCGCGGTAAGCGCAGGAAAGGAATTTGGACTCAGCGGGTACCGTCAAGCCCTTGAAAAAGTGCTGCGGCCAAATGCGAGCGTCATCTCTACGCTCGCGCAACTCAAGCACCCGCTCGCAACGCTTCTATGGCAAACCGCGGGATTGATTCAATCAAACATCCTGATCGAAAAACAGGAGATAGATGACGTCGCTATCGCTCGTTATTACGCCGCGAATCCCAAGCAACTCGAGCTCCTCAATCGGGACATTCAGCGCATTGACATGGGCGTTCGATCGATGCGCGTGCAACCAGGTGCCAATGGCCCGATTGCTTTGTTCGAGCACCGAGGTCTTGCAACGCCGCTGCCAGTGCACTTGGAGAGCCACGGCACAAGGCTGTTTGTCAGGATATATCCGTTGCTTTATCAGGCGCTCGAAACGGGCGGCGTTGCGGTAGTCGACGAGTTGGATTTGGCCATCCATCCCCTTGTGCTACCCGAAATGCTCCGGTGGTTTCATGACAGCGAACGAAATCCTTATGACGCCCAGCTTTGGATGACGTGCAACAACGCCTCGTTGTTGGAGGATCTGGTCAAAGAAGAGATTCTCTTTTGCGAAAAAGATGACCATGGCCGGACGACCGTCTACGGCTTGCGGGACGTGCAGGCAGTTCGTCGAAGCGATAACTACTACCGTAAGTACCTGGGCGGCGTATATGGCGCGGTTCCCCATCTCGGATGATGCGTCGTCGCCGCCTGCTCATCCCGCAGCGTCGCCGGATCTTCTTGGGTTGCGAGGGAGAGAGCGAGCGCGGCTACGGTGCACTCATCGGCCGCCTGCTCGAGAGTCAACGCCGTGATGTTCACCTTCAAGTGGTTTTGCTCAAGCCGGGTGGCGGAGACCCCCTGGCACTCATTGAGCAGGCTCGGAAACGAATACTCGAAGGCGAACGCAAGAGCGAGTCCCCCTACGTGCATCGGGCAGCGTTGATCGATGGTGATCGGTTGGGCCAAGCGCCGCTTCGTGATGCGCAAATTGCACCCATCGCTCAAGCGGCGCGCATACGCGTGATCTGGCAAACACCCTGCCACGAGGCGCTGCTGTTGCGCCATCTCGATGGCTGCCAACAACTGCGACCTCCGACATCCCCACAGGCTTTGGCCGAACTGCGCCAGCGTTGGCCGGAATACGTGAAAGGTATGCCGGCATTCCGTCTCGCCGATAGGATCGACGATGCGGCGATTCGGCGCGCCCTGCAAGTAGAGACAGAGCTTGCGGGATTCCTGGCGGACCTTGGATACGCACAGGGCCCGTAAGGATCCGGCCGATGACCGAACCCTTACAAGGAGATGAGTCTAGGCAGGCGGTTGCCGCGCTTCGTGGATATAGATACCAGATCCTTCGAAGCATCCATGAGTGGCTCACACTCGCCGAGGGCGAGATCCTGTTCCTCGAAGGTGCTGAGGATTTCGATCGGGTCTCGGCGACACATGCCGAGGCGACTCAGGTCAAGAATGTCGAGTCCCGCACCAAGTTGACCCTTCGCAGCGCCGCCGCAGTGGCCGCGATCGATAGTTGCTGGCAGCTAATTAAATCGAATCCCGGCAGGATCCTTCGGGTGAATTTCCTGACGACCGCGGCGACTGGCATTGAAGAGGGAGCACCATTCGGGTTTGCTCGGCCGGGGATTCAGGTCTGGGAGGAAGCATCACGAGCCGGTGAGCCGCAAGCCGATGCAAGTGCGGAGGATCTAAGGTTGTTCCTCGTGAGCGAGGGGCGAGTGCGCGACGACTTGCTGCAATTTCTCAGGTCCACATCCGCTTCAGACGTACGTCAACAGCTCCTGTCTCACCTCGCCTGGCACACCAACGAGCCTTCGATTGGTGACGTCGAGGCAGCCGTCCTGCGCAAGCTCCGAGCGGTCTGTTGGAAGCGCAAGGTATCTACAGCCTTCGCGGAGAAGATCCGGGACAGTCTTGAGCGAGTAACGTGGTCGACCGCGACGAAGGTCGCAGACCGGGCCTTGCGAATCGAGGATTTCTACCATGTCCTCGATGAAGTAACCACGGTCTCAATATCGTCTCGCGCCCTCGAAGGCCTGCTTGCATCTGTCTCCGCACTCCAGATGTCTGGGATGCACTCGTTGGGGACCTCATCCACGGCAGTGTCGATCATCGGCGTGTCGCGTACAGGACCGCCACCACCGCTCATTGGGAAACGGATCGCGCGCGGATCCCTCCAACTAGAGGTTGCTGATGCTTTGCGAAACTGCGGCGTCGCCTATGTTCACGGCACTTCAGGAACTGGGAAGACGACGCAGGCAGCGTTGTTTGCGCACGGCGATCGGGAGGCCTTCCTCTGGGTGAACTGTAGAGACGCCGAGGAGGATCAACTGCGCTCTCAATTGGATGAGGTCGGTCGACGAGTGGACGCGGAACCCCGATACCGCTACGTCGTCGCCGACGACGTTGAGGGCGTGCGACACGGAAGGCCGCTCGAGGAACTCCTTCCGGGTCTGCTCTACACGTTGCGGCATCGCAACGGTGGCTTGGTTCTCACCGGGGATCGGCCGCTTTCGCAGCGCCTATCGAACGTATTGAGCCTGACGGTCGGTAGCGCGATTGCGGTACGGCTTTTCACAGAAGCGGAGGTGCGGTTACTTTTGCGTGAATATGGTGCGACGGAGAGTGAGCGACTCGATGTCTGGGCCAGACTGATTCTGGCGAAGACAAGCGGACATCCGCAGCTCGTCGCCGCATACATATCAGCGCTCGCGCAGTCGGGTTTCGCTGATCCTACCATCGAGGATCTCCTGGGGACACCGACCGAGATCGCAAGCGCTCGCGAAGAAGCCAGGTTGGTACTGGCCAACACGCTCTCCCCCGCACATAGAGACTTACTCTACCGGTTGAGCCTGCTGACCGGCCCCTTTGCCCGCAATCGAGCTCTTGCACTCGCAGAAGTCGACCCCACGCTGCCAGAGCCGGGTGATCTGTTCGATCTGCTGGTGGGGCCTTGGATTGAGCGTGTAACTGATAAGGAGTATCGGCTCTCACCGCTATTACTGAACGCCGGGTCACGGGCTAATTCGGAGACTTGGACGAAGTCTACCTATGCGGCGATCGCTTCGACGTGGACTCGGTTCAGGGAGCAGACACCCTGGGACATCTCCACGATTTTGTTTAGCGCGACACTCGGGGGGAACACACAGGCGATAGCGCGGCTCGCCATGGGGCTGACAAGTGCAAAGAACGAGGTGTGGGACGCACTCGGTGAAGCCGACGTAGTGTTTGTCCACTGCTATACAAGAGCCGGCCAGACTTTCCCCGGTACCTCATTGGAGGTGTTCTACGCGCGGTGGGTACAGCTACAGCTTTCGGCCCGAGGAAACGCAAAGACTTACCTTGCGATCCTGGATCGTATTGAGGAGAGCTTTCCGCAGTCCGCTACGGACCCGAAGTTGCGCGTCCTGCGACACATGCTGCTGCTTCAGTCCATCATGTCCCCGGTCGATGCTCTACCAATCCGTCGGCTGATTCGCATCATCACGGACGTGGAGGAAAGCTGGCAGTTGATATTGGAAGAATTGAGACGGGCTGCCGAGAGATCAGGTGCGAGAAGTAAGGCTGCCAAGCTGCGTACCCTCAGCGATGTTCCCAATGTCCTCAGCGTCACGCTCCTTAGGCGAGTAAAAAACTGTGACGAGTTGACTGAGCTCGTGCCGGCGCTCGATGAAATGGAGCCTCAGCTCCGAAGTCGCTGCCTCGCACTATTCCGGGAACATCCAGACATGGGACGCCAGTTAGCGGACGCTGTTTGGCTGTCTGAATACCAATCCGCCGCGCCGCGGTGGGACTCGCTTGTTAAATCCCTGCAACAGCCTTTCGAGGCGGCAGTACGATGGAGCGAGCTCACTTTGGCACAAGCCCTCTCGAGCGTGCTCGCTCGAACCCTGCACGAACAGCTGTCCGAGAGCCAGCGTGCGCTCGAAGTTCTTGCGGCTGCTCCGCGTGGCGGAATGGGTGCATACCTGGTCGAATCGGAGCAAGCCAAGATCCTATCCCAAACGGGCGACGCGACTCGCGCTATTGCACTGTGGAGCGAGGCACTGGCAGGAGCACACGCGGACCCGAACGCAAATGTGGTCGGAACGGCATTGGTAGCCCGTAACGCGGCGATTGCTGCTTCAAATACCGGCGATTGGTCGCGAGCGGCGGAATTCGCTGAAACCGCGGTTACCGCAGCGCGAGGGGCGGCGGATGCCAGACTCGTTGTCGGTATTATCGCGGACGCGTCGCACGCGCAGTGGCGCGCCAGAAATTCAGCACGCAGTGTAACGCTCATGGCCGAAGCCCTCGAGCGTTTAGGCACCGTTCCGAACAGCCCCAAAGACGTTCGCGACTACTATGCGCATAAGGCAGTTGGGCATCTCGTAACATGGATGGCCGGGCAGGCGAAATCGGAGAATTCGCGTCTGCCGGAACCATCGTTCGGTAGCTGCAGTTACTTGGAACCCAGTGAGCGAATACTCGATGTGAATCCGACACCACTCGAGTTCTCGCAGGCCGGCCTCATCGCAATTGCGCGGTCCGCCGGTGTACCTCTCCAGGAATTCGCGGCGCTTCTGCAACGTCTGCGAGTGGCTCCTTATGCATCCGTTCGATTTCGGGTCGTAGAGAGCGAGCTCGCAGAGGCGATGGCAACCGGAAACGTCGCCCGCGTTGTGGACCTCGTTGCCACGTTGATTGCGGCGCTCATCGCCTCACGCGAAGAGCGGGACGGCGGGAAGCCTTTGTGGGTACCGAAACCAGAGACTGAACTTGACTCACTTGTTAACGCGCAAGAATGGCTGGCTCCGGATTTCTGGATTTTGCAGCTTTGTAATGCCTTGCTGGCATTGGCGGCCGCTGGGAGCCCGATTGGAAGCGGCATAAGTACCTGGCATGCTCAGGCCCAGTCCGTTCGAGCGCCGGCTGCGGTTTGTGAGTGGATCCGATTCGTCGAGCAGCTCGCTGGACGCGACGGGCGTGCATGGCTTGCCGCGCTTCGCAGTTCATCCGGACACTGGTCAGGGCGTATCGTCGCTGCCGCGCTTATCTTGGACGGCGAGTCACCGGACGCCCGGTTGATACTTGAAGCCCACGCCACGCTGCTGGAGTTGCACGAGTGGGCACTTGCGAGTCAATTTGAAGCAGGTGTCTGCCGGGCGTTGTCGCATGCGTGGCGGGAAGAGGCGACCAAGCGACCCTTCGCCTTGCGCGCACCACGTGTACATGTCCCGTTTATCTTGGAGGCTTGCGATAGCGTCGGCATTTCTTGGACCAAGGCCGCCAAGATCTTCCTAGCTGCCGCCGCCGCAGTCGATCTTCGCGTGCCAGAGTTGATCGTGTCGCGAGTACGACAACTTGCAGGGGAACCGCAGTCGGATAGCTACGCACGCCGATAGTCAACGCGTTGGATGGGCGGTTCTCGAAGGGGGCTGACGCAGAGCGGCGCGAAGTGCACCCGTGATTCGTTCCGCGTCAGTCTGCGGTGGAGGCATCTGGTCGACGAAGATGCCAATTCGAGTCGCGAGATCCCCGTGACCCTGGCTCGCAAGAATTGCGCTGGTGGCGCGCCAGCCGCGTTCGACCTCTTTTCGCGTCGCCAGGAGAGTTGACTTGCCGGGTTCGACGCGGAGATCACCTATCAGAAGCTCGGCGGCGACGGCCTCGGCCTGTGCTCGCAGGTAGGTGGAGTCTCCGCGCAGGCTGGCGCGATAGATGCCGTCCTTCTTGGCCTTTCGAGTCTCACCACGAACCGCGCGCTCGGTGGCGTTGGCCTCAACGCCGAGGAGTCGAAGATTCCGAGCGAACTCCGAGCGCCAGTGGCGCAGCGTCGCCTTCTTGATGTTCAGTCGTACGCCTTGTTCACTGATGGCCTTGAGCACTAGATGGACGTGCGGGTGGGGTTCATCGGTGTGGAGGGCAAGCGCATATCGGTGATGACCCCAGAACTCCTCGCGCGCGAGATTTCGCACCGCTCCGAGCACCTTGTCCGGTGGCGTTCCGGCGGGCATCGAGAACATGAGTTTATGGACGAGCTTGGGTGGTGTTCTTCCCTTGGTGGCGGCGAGAGTTGCCTGACGACGCACGTCGTCGATGTCGAGGTCCCAGTCGTCCAACAGCGCCCGTCCGGCGCGGCCGCTCACGTGCTCGCCGTCGTCGGTTTCGAGATCGAGCTTTCCGTACCGACCAATGTAGTCTAGGTGTTTGCCCACCGCCTTGAGGTCGCTGCTGGCTCGAGGCAATACCTTCACGACCACTTCTGGCGTCCGCCGCGCAGTCCGCCGGACCTGCTCCACTTGCGCCGGCGTCAATCTCCCGCCCGACTCGCCAGGCCCGCCGCGGCCATAGCTCACGATGTCGAGCAAGGGCTCACCTTCTCGAATCCTAAAGGTCCGCTTGGACATGCCCCGTATCCCAACTAGTCTCATTGGCCTTCAGAAGCGACTTGGTGTTGTCTCGCAAGGCCACGCATATCTTGAGCATCGCCCGAAATTCCGCGCCCGCAGAGTCCGGCATCCGGCCGCCCTGGTTGGCTGCCTTGGCGATCTGGTTAATGTTCCGGCCGATCGACTCGAGCACCGCGATGCAGCGCTTAAGCGCCAGGTACTCCTCCTCTGGCAACGGCGTCAGAGATCGTAGATGTGCGCGCGTGAGGACGGATACGTAGGTTGCTGGCCGCATGCCTCGAGCCGCCGCGCGGGCATCGAGCAGCAGACGATCCTCGTCGCGAAATCGCACGTACACCGGCTTACAACAGCCCTTGGGTCCACGCCCCTCATTCGGCCGACGGATGTCGAACTCCCGATGCAGTTCACCTCCGTCGTCATTCGCCGCGTCGCAGGCCCGTATCTCCCGAATAACCAGCCGCTTGAGCCAAGCCGCTTCCGTCATAAAGTCGCGTTCAGCGATCGCCCTCGCCTGCCGTTTGATCTGCGGCGAGACCCGCGCCTTCAATATTTCCGTACAACGCATGGGACACAATGTGTCCCAAAAGCAAGCCGGAGGCTATCCTGCATAGGTTCCTTTTTCGCTCCTCGTTTGAGTTTCGCTGAAAATACCTCGAAACCCTCCCGGCCTAAGGCGGGACTCAATGAGCGAGCGCCGGCGTCCGAAACGAAGGCTACCTAGTGTGGATTGAGACCGGTGCTGCCCAGTGGGACCCCATCGTCCAAGTAGGCGTGAGATCCCCATGGGCCCCCATAGAACGTAATGGAGGAGTCCTTGGTGATCGACGGCTTGCGGTCAGCGCGGCCAAGGCTACCGCAGGGAATTACGGCGGATGAGCGGGACTAGCCATCGGCTCGTCGATACTGCCACACTTAGCGATAGACGGACCAATGTGGCCACTGCAGAGCCGCCGCAAGCGCAAGTCAATGGAGACATCATGAAAGCTGTTCGCTTATACGAGTACGGTGGGCCTGAAAACCTCAAGTTTGAGGTTGATGTTCCTGAACCTACGCTGGGTGCCGACTCTGTACTGGTCGAGGCCGCTGCCACCAGCGTCAATCCCATCGATTGGAAGATTCGGTCTGGCGCAAGACAAAAGGACTTCCCCCTGGCGCTGCCGGCGATCCTCGGCAAGGATGTCAGCGGAGTGGTACGGGCAGTGGGCAGCAATATTCGCGCCTTCAAGCCGGGGGATCGCGTGATTGCGTTGACCCAAGCGGCCTATGCGGAACTCGTTGCAGTAGAAGGTTCCGTGCTCACGCATTTGCCCGAGGGGGTGAACTTGGTCGATGCCGCAGCGATTCCACTCATTGCGTTGACGGGCGACCAGCTGGTAAGGCACGCCGCTCGCGCGGAATCTGGGCAGACCTTCATTGTATCGGGAGCGCTTGGAAGTGTCGGTCGCGCCGCCGTGCACACCGCAAAGAAGCTCGGCGTCCACGTGATCGCCGGCGTCCGTGCCCGTCAATTGTCGGAAGCGGCGGCACTCGGGGTTTCCGGTACCGTCGCCATCGATGACGAGAGTGCGATCGCAAGGCTTGCGATGGTGGACGGCGTCATCGATACAGTCGGCGGTTTCACGGCGGCAAAGCTCTTCGCCAAGGTGAAGAGTGGCGGGAGTTTTGGCTACGCCTCGGTATTTCCCGATGGCGTATCCACATTGAATCCGACCGTCAAGGTCACTCGTGTTTTCGCGCAGCCCGATGCGTCGAAAGTACGAGAGTTTGCCGATGACATTCGCGACGGTAAATTTGTGCTACCGATCAGCCAACGCCTGTCGCTCCAAGATGCGGCCAAAGCGAACGCGTTGGCGCAACAGGGTAGTGCTGGCAAGATTGTCCTCGTGATCCGAGATCCGGCACTGCCATGAGACGAGATGGAATCGCAATTGCGCGGCCGACGCCGCACCGAGGTTGACTGGAGCCGGTCGTCAATGCGCTCGCCGACCTCGATTGATATTAATTACTGGGAGCTAGGATCCATACCGAGTGTCGATTTCTATATCCGGTGTTCAGGTGTTCAGGTGTTCAGGTGTTCAGGTGTTCAGGTGTTCGACAACAGTCGAATCAATGCATGGTAAGGCACCAAGGCGATCGCAAAACCTAACGACAATGAGAGCATCGTCCACACAGGGAATCCTGGTGGCCCAACCAGGTAGAAAAATAGAGTCGTCAACAGTCCTAGCAAGCCGAGCGCCGCGAGCACAAAAGTGACCAGCGGCTCCAGAATCACGAGCACCATGAGAGCCGGCAAACAAGCCGCCCGCCACAGCCATCGAATGGATAGGATGGTGTGGGCGACATCATCCCCTGTCATCGGCGTCTCGCGCACGTGTGTCAACATGAGCATCGCCTCCTTACGCTCTTAAATTCATTCCAACTCACGCGTTGGCAGGGGCGTCGTCAGAGTTCCGCTGAAAATACCGCGAAACTCTCGCGCCATACGGCGGAGTTCCGGCGCATCATTGCCCATACGTGGCAACTCGACCCTGAATGACCGGAACCGCATTGCGAAAAGGTCGTCCATGAATGATTCATCTCTCGTGGCTAACGCCAACTTCAAAGTATTGCGTCTTCCTCAAGTATGCGAGGTCACCGGCTTGCGCCGATCGATGATCTATTAGCTGGAAGCCGAACAGCGATTTCCGCGCCGCATTAAGATTGGCCTGCGCGCTGTCGGATGGATCCAGGGGGAGGTGCAGCAATGGGTGGTGCAAAGGATTGAGCGGAGCCGTAGCTCCACGGCACCTTCGCCGTGAGCGCGCCCAATGTCCGTATAAATTCATGTGCTCGGCTTGACCGGCATGTCGGTCTTTCCGGCCCGCAGGTTATCCAAGTAGTCGGACCAGAACTGCATCATCTTCCGGCGCTCGGGTAAGTACTCAGCGTAGTTGTATGCCGCCCTGACGCCGTCACGCTCCGAGTGAGCGAGTTGGCGTTCGATGGCGTCCGGGTGCCAGCCTTGCTCGTTGAGCAACGTCGATGCCGTCGACCTGAAACCGTGAACGGTGAGAACGCCCTGCTCGAAGCCCATCCGGCGGAGCGCTGCGAGCATCCCGTTGTCGGACAACGGTCGCTTGCCGGTTCGAGGACTCGGGAATACGAAGCGGCCGGCGCCAGTGACCGGTTCCAATTCGCGCAGGATCGCGACCGCTTGGCGCGACAAGGGCACGATATGTTGGACACGCATCTTCATCCGCTCGGGGCCGATGCGCCACTCGCCGGAATCGAGGTTGAACTCCTTCCACTCGGCGGCGCGCAGCTCGCCCGGCCGGACAAATACCATCGGCGCCAGACGCAGCGCTTGACGCACCACGTTTGATCCATCGTAGGCATCGATCGCACGCAGCAATCCTGCGAGGCTGGTCGGATCGGTAAAGGACGCGTGATGCTTCTCTTGTTTCGGCGGCAGCGCGCCTCGCAGGTCACCGGACGGATCGTGCTCGGCGCGGCCGGTCGCCACGGCATACCGGAAGACGCGTCCGCAGATTTGGAGCGCCCGATGCGCGGTTCCCAGCTTGCCGCGGGCCTCGACGCGACGCAGGCACGCTAAAAGATCGGGGGCCTTGATCTGAGATATCGGGGTAGAGCCAATCCAGGGAAACACGCAGATCTCGAGCCGGCGGATGACCTTGCTCGAATACCCGGGAGCCCAGCTGGGCGAGAACTTCTCGAACCACTCCCGGGCGATGGCTTCAAATGTGTCGCCGCCGGCGAGCCTTTCGTTCCGTCGCTTCGCACTGGGATCGACGCCTTTTCTCAGGTCTCGTCGAGCCTCGTCCCGCAGTTCGCGCGCCTCCGCGAGTTTGACCTCGGGAAAGACGCCCAAGCTGAGCATGCGCTCCTTGCCATGGACCCTGAACCGCAAGCGCCACCAGCGCTTTCCAGTCGGGGTGACCAGCAGGTAGAGACCCCCACCGTCGGGCAATTTGAAGGGTTTTTCGCGCGGTTTGGTGCCTGAAATTACGGCATTTGTGAGCATTTGTGTGGGTAACTCCATTTTCGGAGGTGGTGTTACCCACATAGTTACCCGCAAATAGGGCCGGCTGTCAATGGCATCGATCGGACGTCGATGGCACAAAAACACCGGTATAAATGCGGTATTTCGGCGTTTGGTGGAAGTCTGTGGACATCGTTGGATGATGAAATGGTGGCCAGGGAGGGAATTGAACCCCCGACACGCGGATTTTCAGTCGCGGGCGTCGCGATCTAGCCCAGCTATTTTCCCCGTATAAGCCGCCATTTTCGCCAAACTTACGCCAAAATTGATCGAAGGCGCGATTTTCTCCATCGATAAATCACGTCGTACAAGTCCGTCACAACACGACCTCGGTTTGCGTGGGCGTGCTACCCGCCGACCTGAGCCTCCGCGTTGAACTTGTCCAGCACCATCACCGCCTTGGATGCAGCCTGGTTCGGCGCCAAGTGCGCATATCTCAGTGATGTGATCGGGGACGCATGACCTAGAAGGTTCTGGATTTCGACCAGGCTCAAACCAGCCTGAACGACTCGGCTTGCGAACGTGTGTCGCAATGAATGTAGGGTGATACCCTCAATTCCACATCGCTTGCAGGCACGCACAAACGCACCCGGCGCGTATTTGCGGGCTTTCCCGTCCTCAGATTCAAATATGTACTTCTGGTTCTCCGTTCGATTTTCGAATCGACGGGTCAATACCTTATGAACCCGCGCCGTCATCTGCAGGGTCGATTCATTGTTCACCTTTGATCTGTATAAGGCGATGGTCTTCTCCTTCAGATCGACATGTTCCCAGGCCAGTCCAGCGGCCTCGCTGTATCTCGCCCCAGTATCCAAAAGGACAATGACCAGGTCGTAAATATCGCGGCGGAAGATGTAAATGTCCTCGTCCGTGTGCATACCAAAACCGCTGATGCGATTCTCCGGATCGAGTGTCGCTAGTAATCGAATCTCCTCGTCCTTAGACAGATACCGCAAACGGCCCTTCGACGGTCTCAGTTGGTTATCCCGTTTGACATCCCGAAAGGAAAGATCTGGAACCGGATTGCCGATCTTCTTGTTCAACTTGATTGCCTGATTGAGCGTCGAAAGCTCGTGAAGGATTGTCGTGTTCGAACACCCTTCAGACCGCCGAGCCATCACCAAATGCTGGATATCGGCCATCGATATGGAATCAAATGCGCGCTCCGGATTGAGCCCGTGCACCTTGATCTCTGTTCGTGCGGTCGTCGCGGACCGAAGACCCTGTTTGAAGCCTATAAACTTATTACAGCGATTCTTGATGTTCTTGATCTCTTTCGAATGCAACATGGACTGCATGTATTTTTCGAGAGCAACCCGAATACTTACGGATTTCAGGATCCCCAGCTCCGATTTCTCAATCAGTTCCTGCAGTCTCTTCGATTCGATTTTCGCGGCAAGCGTCTTATTCCGCGTTCTGGTCGAGAAGTAGTGTGCTTTTCCCTTATAGGTAAATCGTGCGTACCAATCTTTTGACTCTGTGACCGTTCCATCTCTCAGCCGAAACCGGTGTTTCAATAAACTCATATTCAATTGCCCCTTTGGTTGTTGTTATTGTTCTTCGACTCCCCACCATCCAACCAAATTGTGAAATTGACAACAGCGGATGCGAAAATACCTGAAATTCTGCGAGATTCCTTTCTCTGAAAGAATTCGATAATCCGTCGGTTGGGAACCAGACACGGGCAGCCGGGCGGCGCTGGAATCGTTTATGTCCTTACCCAAATACTTCTGGTAAGAGCCCCGGGTAAATCTCTTATTACTTTAGAATCCGATGCTTACGTTACCTTTTTCCGCCGACCGGTAGACTTTCAGTAGACGTCGAAGTCAACCTATTAGTCGCCTGGAGAAACTTTATTACCCTACCCACCTCGAATCGGATGTATTGGTTCTCGATTTGTCAAAACAGACATGCTAGTTTTGTTTGAGAGCAAATAACGGGAGTCGGGTGCTGTGGCAGACCTAACAACGCGACCGGTCACACCTGAGGATTTCACGTTTTGCTGGTCGCTATATGCGCCAACTGTTCAGGAGCATTTGGCTGCGCTAATCGCCGGCGGTTGGAATGCCGAGAAAGAGCGCGAGCGATTTCGTGGGATATGGCAGTCCGATGAAACTCACGTCATTCAGTACGACGGCCTGCCCGTTGGATGGATCTCGGTCCGCAAGGGTGAAACCGAATTCGAGATTCAACATCTTTACGTGGATCCTCGATATCAACGACGAGGGGTAGCATCCATATTAATCAACTTTGTGGCAGATGAAGCGCGCAAGGCAGGCAAGCATGTATCTGCGGAAGTGCTCAAGAGCAGCACTGTATTAGATTTGGCGCGCAAAACTGGATTCCTGAAGGTGGGAACCACCGAACTTACCCATCAGATTCGTCGTAACCCTTAGAAGCGACCTGAGCCCAAGAGGAGTATTGCAAGATGCCCGAATCAAATGCGCTCCGCATCCAACAAACGAACGAAGACGCCCCTGTTTTGTTTAGCGACGACGAGGTTTTTGACCTGATCGAATGTGAGGTCGAAACGTTACGCAGGGCTGCACTTGAAAGGGGCCTCCCGTATGATCCAGTCAAGACGCGCTACACACGCGGTGAGCTTCGGAGGTATGGTCTCGTACGAGAGGGTTATACGCGTGCGGAAATCCGGCAGCGTGGCATAGGTCCGAACGCCGTTACGTCTTTCGACGACTTAGCCAACGCGGCACCCGATCTATTGCCTGTTGAAACTCCTTTTGCGAGCGGTATTCGCAAGTGGCAGCTTCCGATCGACATGTTTCCGCTGCGCATCTATCAAACTGTTTTCCCACCAGGTTCGCGAGTCGCTAGTCATTTGCACCCGCCCCACTCAGATGAGGCTCCAGGAGGCGGTTTACGAATAATTGCCTCTGGATCTATCGTCTATAAAGGTCGCAAATATGGTCCGGGGGACTGGTTCTTCGCGCCAAATGGAGAACCATACGAATTTGAAACAGACGCCCAAGTAGAAACAATTGTCTTCTACAAATATGCGTTTTTTGGGATCGAGGAGGGTAACCGCTTCTCACATCCGCATCGTGCACGCTAGGTTACTGATTTAATCCAGGGCGCTCTCTGAATTGATGAGCCTCACTGACCTGCGTGTCTTCGCGGAGTTGATATCCAAGCCCATTTGCGACCAAGCGAGGTAGATTTCTCCGCCAATAAGACCCCTGCTCCAGAATTGCATGTTGGTCGTCGTCTAAGAATTTTTTCGGGCAACCAGCCCAGCAAATGGGAAGAAACGAACACAATTTACATGTGGGCAAGGTTGTCGGGTCAAAGGTGGCCCACCATTCTGCATCACGATATTGATGTGAATGTGTCGGACCTGTCGATATCGGGATTCCCTTAAAACTGCTACCTTGTAGCGCTCCGGTTGCCCGATGCCTTTCCGACACTTGAAGACCACAGCGATAGGTTTGCTTGTCCGCCCCAATCACTGCCGAATCGAATGCCAGCGCCGCACAAACCGATGTCTTAGGGGATGGAAAACCGGAAGGGATTTCTGATTCTTGAACTTTCGCTACGGTGCCAAAAAGCGATCGCACGCCGGCACGCAATGCATCAAATTCGCGATCACTAATTTCAACCTTACGAATGAACTTAGCGTGATCCGTATATGCGGAAACGCGTGCAATTTGAATTGTTGCCGGAAATGGTGCTGAAAGCCAACCGCGCTTGCCGGCAAATTCGAAGAATGGGATTAAATCGCCTTTGTTTGTGGAATCGAGATTGAACCTTATATCCACATTGGTGTGATGAACTAGCTTATCTACTAAGGAGCAGATTACCTCAAATGACGACACCGATTTAGCTACCGCTTTTGACCTATAGCGACGGCGCTTGTCGTGGTGGCGTTGCATTCCATCAAAGGATATTTGCGTCTGTTTCAACTGGTGTAGAGCAACAAATTCGCCTACATTCACGGGCCATCGCGTTCCATTTGAAATAATGGATGCCACATATTCCACGTTTTCCCGCATGCACATCTCCTGCAGCGCCAATGACGCGGTCTCCATGAACGTCGCATTTAGGAGTGGTTCTCCTCCGTACCAACTTACGTGAAGACGACTGCGGGAATTGGTTCTCAGCCGGGCCCTCGCGAACTCAACCAGCGTGGGGACATCTCCGGACTCTAATTTCGCTGTACTCCTTTCCTCGTAGCAATAATAGCAACCCAGATTGCAATCCATGGTCGTCGTAATGGTTAGAACCATTGGAGTCTTCCGGCGTGCTGTCCAATAGCGATCGCGGATGCCTTTAACTTCATCGGCCTGCAATGGCGCTAGAAATCCTCCATCCAATAAGTCACTGAACACGGACTCCGGCAGGCATTCCAAATCAACATGCTGCCGGCTATCGACCAAGGTTGCTGCCAAGTCTGCAACGTCAGAGCCAGCTAGTAGAATTGCGGCGCCGGAATACGTGTTGTAAAGCAGCTCACCTTCGCGTACGGGAAAAACGAAGTTAAAATGCGATGGTCGGAACTGCGACACCTTTTGACGCTTTCCCGATGCAAATTTAAGATTCAAACATTGCAACGCAGGTGCTTGTCCCACCGCATAGAGTTGCGGCGATCGGTTTTATTTGCTTTAGACCAGAATCGACGAGCTTCACTGACACCACATGCAGTTTCATACCAGGCTTTACCTTTACGGATGGCTCAGTGGAATCGCTCACAATCAGGTGAACTCGCTTCGCCCCTTGCTTCTTATTGGCAGCTTTTGCCTTCCTCTTAGCCATTGCAGCTCCCTTTTTCTATGTTGCTAAAAATATCCTAACGCAATTTCATCGCGCAGCATCCAGCAGTCAGCCTACGACTCGAATATACGCCAATTTTTGTTGCACTTGAACTTCCGAAACAGGGCACGCCTGACAACATCACTACTCGCAGAATCCATGTTGGCCACCATGTCTCCCGAGGAGCAACAGTAGGCGGGCAAAAGGAATGCAACAGGCGTGCTACTGGATTTCTACCGAAACGCTACAGAACGCCCTCAGACAATTGATTCTATTTGGCTTTTTTCTATCCCGAGTAATATCAGCTAAAGTATCCGGGTAAGCTCCAGACGGGAGTAAGGGGAGTTTGCTACCGGGACGATTCGAGTTTATCGACCGGCTTCTGAATGTCGATTTAGATTGCCTCGGGCATCTGAACTCCCCTTTCTCCCCTCCCTACAGCACTACCCAGGGACAATGCACGTGAAGCACGCGAGGTTCTTGGTCGCTCCCTAGCAATTCATTACAATTTTAGGGTTTTAACTTTCTCTCGATGCTTTTCAACGGAGGAGCGAGCTGCTTCCATCTGCTCAGAACTAAGACTGGTAACGCTCGGAAGTCGACGCTCAAACGCCTCCCATCGTCCCATCATTGCTGCGATGGATATTCCATCAATCATTCCATCTCTCACTATCGACTGAACAATTGGTGTCAGTGAAGAAGGTACATCTCGACCCTTCATAATCCTATTAATTAGCCATAGATACGTATCTGTCAGCTGCAACCCAAAGGATCGATCGCTGGACGCAATCGTCACTTTTTCCTCGGGGAAATGCTCTATCAGCGCCGCCGCATCATCACGAGCACCCTCCAGGAACGGATGGGCGAGATACTGGTCCCGACCGGCGCCATCGCCGCGAAAGGCAGCAGCAATTTTGGATTGCATCTCATATGTGCCGACTTGCGCTACATTAAATTGCGTCTGCCGATCCACAGTTATCCCCAAGGCTTTTTCTCTGAGAAGCTTTTGTCGATATGCGATTGACGTAAGGACAAATTGAAAACCAATTGTATTGGGTGACAATGCAGTGTCGCTATAGATGCCAAAATCCATCTGAAGTGGGTTCTTTATTCCGAATTCGAGAGCATCTCCTATAATTTCCCTCATTCGATCGTCAATTTTGGCGGCCATCACTCGCGCCTTTACATTAGCTAGCAGATCGACGATTCGATCTCGCTCCCTGTCAAGTTTTTTCTGTGCAACAAGGCAGAGGCGCCATGACTCCTGGAGCAACGGTTCATCGAGAATCTGGCTAAGTGACGCTATAAGCGGGAACCTGATCGGCGTCCAATACCAGTCCCACTTCATCGCATCATTGATGCCCGCATCAAAAACCGCGTTGAAGAACGTAACCACGGCAAACGACGGCTTGTGAACGAAATAGAAATCAAAGCCAAAATCGAATTTGTTGTGGAGATCAACCAGAGCGTGAGCAATCTTGCTTAACCCCACATCACCGAGCTTATTTGCGTGAATTGACTGTTCACCGAGTTTCTGCAGTATCGACGCCTGCTCGGTAGTGCCGTGTGTGTCCACATCAAACCTACTCGAAAGCACGCCATAACTCAGCACTGGCTGATTCGCGTCAAACAAATTGTTCCCGGAGTTCCCCGATTCATCGATATGAAAAAACATCCGCCAACCCCGCCCTCTCAATCAAGATCGTTTTCGCCCGACACATTGGACCGATCTTACGCATTTGCCTTTGATGGGAATAGCTGCGCCTTGATTTTCTCGCCTAACGCAAGCGTTGCCTCCATAACCTCTTTGCTCGGTCGAATCTTGCCGACAAACTCTGGCGAGGTCGCCATGAAATTTCGAACAGTACGCATTCGTTCGGGATTCTCGACTGAATAGGCATGCAGTAATTCCCTCAAGCTGAATCCTTCGACAGAGGTGGAGAGGTTCTCCAGGTCTGTGATAGTCAAAACGATCAAGGGATGCACATAAATCTGATCAGACTTGATCAATGCACGTTTGAATTCGTCATCCAGGAATTTACCCATGCCGGCAACTCCCATACGATCATCGTGTACGAGGAGAACGGGATATATCGCCTTGAGATAATTGTAGTCCACGCTGTCGCTCTTCCATTCTCGGTGTAATATCGATCCAATAGTCTTCGCAAGTTGTGCGACGCCTTTCGGGCGCTCTTCCGGGTCGACGGAGATACCGTATAGCTTCCGAAGCTGCGCAAGGAAAACTTCATGGTTGTCGCTGAGAATCGTTTCCTCGAGGATCCAGGAGGCCTTCATCTCAAACACGACCACTGAACTGACGTCAGTCAAGATTGCGTCAACCTCTATCTCCTTTCCTTGCGCAATCTTGCCCTTCTCACGCGGTGTCAAACGCCGTGCGAGCTTTCCGCTTGGGTACATGTTCTCCAGAAGCGAAATCGCATAGTCCTCAAACGCCATACCGAATGCGCTGAAGATTTCATTAATTCGCGCCTCACCTACCTGTTTCAAGACAGCGAATAATGGCGAGATGGTGAGCGTATCGAAGTAAAGGACCGGATCAAGAATCGCTGATCTATTGCCTGAGAAGTTCAAAATAGGACGCTCGCGGAGCGCCTTATAACCCGTGACAGCCGCTGAGTTCTGAAGAGCGTTCACAAGGTCCTCGGGTGATTGAGCTTTGAGCTTCACGAATGTATCGAAAACCTCGCCAATGCCAGTGGCGGCCCCGAACCCGACGGTCGAGAAGATACCAACATTGGCATTACAAACAAACGTCTTCTGCATAAGCCCAAAAGCACATGCGTAGTATTGCTCCAATGTTAGACCAGTATTGGCTCTAAAAAGGTCTTCGAAATCCTTCAGCCGAACGCCCATGTGTTTAGAGAATAATATCCAACCGCGGCCGAGAGCCACGCCCGGGTGCGGTGCCTCATTTCCTTCCTCTGTTCCTTTCCTGAACGCACCCAGCGCGCGCTGAAGTTGGAGCTCGGAATCGCCGTCGTCGGCCAGGCGTGTGCCAAATATGCGTCGACTCCAGAGCTCGCTAGCAATTAATGCTGCGCGAAGGAACGCCGATCTAATCGATTTCTGTTCGAACGTGTGAGGTTCGTCGGGATAGACACGACAATGCTTCCCTATCCAGCGCGCCAGTTCGAGAATCTGACCCCGAAAGAACACCGCCGGCTCGTTCGCTATTCCCCTGCGAGCAATGGAGGCCTCGATTGTTCTGATATGCTCAGGTAGATTCAACAGGGCGAGGGCGGCGCGTTGACGATCCATGCGACTGATCGTGGCGTCGAACCCCGAGACTATAGCGTTGATGCGCGCACAGAAGAACAAGGCGTCATCGCGGCTCAACTCGGCAAGTGCAGACAGCATGGATTCTTCGTTCCCAACAATCCCCGGGAATGCGGACGCTACCTCCACAGAGACAGTCAAATCGACGTCATGTTCTCCTGTCGAGACGGAAGGGGTAAATGGTCTAATGATTCTTTCGGCCATAAGCAATTTTAACGAGATAATGGAATGTCAGGGCTGGGACGGGCCGCCGGATGAATTGCGGGGCGACTTCGGAGAGCTCCGTTAATCAGCCGGAGAAGGATCGGCAGTACACGGGACCACCGGCGTCGCTACCAAATTTCTACCGGACTGTGACGCAATGCGGCTAAGTAGCTGATTGCAATGGCGTAGAAGCTTCCCCGAGGATTATCCCAACAAGTCTCCGGCGAAACACAGAGCGGGATCTCGACCATTCCGGTCATACGAAGGCACGACCGGTTCTTGTAGGTGAAGCAATACATCGCTTGCCCCAGGAGTTCCCTAAGAACTCCGTGGAAGAATCCGATCGTAGATATACCAACAACCGACGCCGCTTGGGCGCTCTATGACCGCGGCAGACCTCGCTTGCACCCCCGCGCATCAAAGCTCTCACGCAATCCCGCACGGCCAGCTCCGAGTTCACCCTATCAAAATCTAGGCGCCACTCGTTGGTGAGCTCGTCGCCGGCTGGCTTCGTCGCCGCCCATCCGTGCCCGGAAACACGCCTCTGTATCGCAGCTCATTGCGCGCAAGCCTGAGCATGGCGTCGACGTATTCATATTGACCCTCCTCGAACCAGATGCCGGTGATGCCGAGATTGAGGAGATACGCGTTTCGGTCGATAAGTGCCCGCTCAGTTTCGGGGGCCTGCTCAATGGCGAAGTGTTGCGGGATGACGATGTCGCGGTAAGCTTGTTGCATCTCGTGCTTGACCGCGCGGAAGACTTGCACGGTGCGGTCATTACTTAGGCTGCATCCGAGGAACAGTAGGCTGCTGTTCTTGTAGTAGTACGCCAGCAGCTTGGGGATGGGCCGACTCAAGTCGATGGCGCCATCGCCGTAGGCCTGATCGTATTGATTCTTGCCGATGATGCACTGACCCGGCGCTCTGATGTCGCCGTGCAACTTGATTATCGATACGCGGTCTGTGTCGGGACCAGCCAGTGCGTGCAAGCCGTTGATTACCTGAAAGGCATTCTTTGCGCCGTTGTCGAAAGCCTGCTCGATGAGACGGTCGTAGTTGGTGGTAATAACGGTATCTGTAAAGAGCTCAGTAACGAGCAACGTGGTGTCAGTGACGGTGCCCGTACGGGCGAAGACGTCGCGGATTTCCTGAGTAAACACATCGCGTCCGCGGCTGGCTTCGATCTCGGCGATCACGGATTCGTATTCGCCTCGGGCGAGCAGATGCTCGATGTGCGCCGCGTTGATTCCACCCGTGCGGCCTTGGCTGCGCAGATGGTCTTCCCAGGTGGGGAAGCCGCCAGCCTTGGACAGACCAGCACCAATGAAAGGGACCACGTCACCGGCCTCGAGCCGATCGACAAGTTGGTCAAAGCGTTGAAGGTTGCGCTCGAACCAGTGATTGTCGGCGAATTGCTCGCAGAGATAGCGTTCGTTGAGGACTTCGTGGCGGCGCGTCTTGCGATATTCCTTAAAGGCCTGGTCGTACGCCTCCCTGTCGCCGGCGTAAAACGCCTTGCTTGGGACCGAGATGCCAGCAACCCTATATTCCTCTCGCACGCCCGACGCATCCTCGCTGTCGAGCCATTCGTTGAAATCGACGTAGTACTCGAACAGCCGGTGTTCGTCACGGTCGCACCAAGTTTCCGGCTTGACGTCCACAACACGCGTCCCAGCTAAGCTACGGCCTGCACGACGATGGCATCGGCGAGTTGGACTTGCGTGGCGTTGGCGTCTGCGATGTTCGCCTGAAGTGTGTCGCAAAGGGCCATGAGTTCATCAACTTTGATGACGATGCGGTCTTGTTCAGGCTTTGGCGGAAGGGGAACAAGCAAGTCCTCCCATTTTGATCTATTGATAATCGGCGTGGCCGAGCCAGTCGCTTTTTCCATAACTGCCGCCTGGAACTGTGC
>Ga0302320_10007827_pt1 | contig 23425 bp, 18 predicted proteins | sample Bog_T0_3_FD_202130 | JGI IMG/M metagenome (GOLD analysis project Ga0302320, IMG submission 202130) | Peat permafrost microbial communities from Stordalen Mire near Abisko, Sweden - Bog_T0_3 | ecosystem: Environmental > Terrestrial > Soil > Wetlands > Peat | place: Sweden: Abisko, Stordalen Mire... | reverse complement strand
CGGTAACTGGAACGTTCTGGGGTGACACGAGGGCAGATTGGAAAGTTCCATCTCCGTTGCCAAGATAAACGACGAGATAGCCTCCACTAAGAAGCGCGATATCTTGCTTGCCGTCGGCGTTGAAGTCCCCGGCGACGATGGCGCCGCCACCGAAAGTCGGAAGCAGAGCCGATCGTTTGAATTTGCCGTTGCCGAGTCCGAGAAAAATCTGGGTGTTAGCTCCCCCTTTTTGTGCGTAAGCCGACACGGCAATATCGGGGATGTGATCGCCATTGAAGTCGGCCATGGTGATGAATTGCGCCTCACCATCGAGTTTGATGTTTGTGCCCGGCTGAAAGGTGCCGTCCCCGTTGCCGAGGAGGATGGTGACATTCTGGTTTAGAGCGGAGGGACTGCCGCCGATCACAAGGTCGAGTTTGCCGTCGCCAGTGACGTCCGCAGCGAAAACCTGGCCAAGATTCTCCGGAATGCTTTGGCTGACTGGACTGGCAAAACCGCCGGACCCGGTACCCGCATAAAACGAGAGTGTGCTGGTGTTAATTGTGACCAGGTCGAGGATGCCGTCGTTGTTAAAGTCGCCGTTGGCAATGGAATAGGTATCGAGTCCGCCGGAGACGGAACTGTAGGTGTTCGAGGTGAACTGGACTTGAGAGGTAGCGGAATTGGGGAGTGCGCAGGCCAAAACTGCCGCGAATAGGAACGAGAGTGCTTGGTGATGACGAAACATATACAGCCTCAAGGCAAGATCTGCCGCATGGTTCAGATGCCGAGTTTGAACGGGCTGTTGGCGAGTCGATCGAACAGCGATGGAAAGGCGTATGCTTCCAGAAATAACCCGAGCTGATCGAGGTTCGCGGGACGATTGGTTAAGACGACGATGGCTCGACGCTCGACGAAAGAAGGCGAGATGAAATCTTTAACGCGTCGCAATTTCATGCGGATGAGTGCAGGCTCGGTGGTCGCGGGCGCTGCGGCGAAGATGACACTATTGGAACCCGCCGCGTTGTGGGGACAAGGGGGCCCGATCGCGGCGAGCGATCGCGTGCGGTTTGCGGCAATCGGAACGGGGACTCGCGGCTGCCAACTACTGGAGGCGTCTTTGCTGGTGCCGGGAGCGGAGTGCGTCGCGGTGTGTGATCTCTATGACAGCCGCCATGAGGCGGCACGGGAGACGCTGATGATGCAGGTTCCGGCGACCCGCAATTACCGGGAAATTCTCGACCGCAAAGATGTGGACGCTGTCATTGTGGCAGTCGCCGATCATCAGCATCGCCGAATTGTGGTGGACGCGTGCGCCGCGGGCAAAGATGTGTACTGCGAGAAGCCGATGTCGCACACGGTGGAAGACGGCTTCGCGATGGTAGACGCGGTGCGCAGAGGAAACCGGATGATGCAAGTGGGCAGCCAGCGCGTGAGTTCCATCGTTTACGAAAAGGCGCGGGACATCTATGCGTCGGGAGCGCTTGGCGAGGTGTTTTTTATAGAGGGATCGTCCGATCGCAACTCGCCCAGCGGGGCGTGGGTCTATCCGATTCCATCCGATGCGAACGAACAGACGATTGACTGGAATGCGTTTTTGGAGGGCGCGCCGAAACGGCCGTTCGACGCCGCGCGCTTTTTCCGCTGGCGCTGTTTCGCCGACTACGGCGAGGGGCTGGCGGGTGATCTTTTCGTGCACCTGCTGTCGGGAATACATTTCATCTCCGGGACAAATGAAGCTCCGATGCAAGCCCAGACGAGTGGCGGACTGTTTCGCTGGAAAGACGGGCGGGACTTTCCCGATCTGATCGAGACACTGTATGACTATCCGAAATTTCGGGTGGCGCTGCGCTGCAATCTGAACAATGCCGGGGGCGAGCCGATCAAGTTTCACGGTACGAAGGGCACAATGGAAATCAACGGGCAGACCTTGACGTTTATCCCACAGGACATTAGTCCGAAGCCGGAGACATATTCGATACTTGGTTGGCCGATACGGCTGCGCAAGGAATATGCGGCGCAGTGGAAGGCGGAGCATCCCCAGCCGAGTCCGCTGGAATATCAGGCAGTCGAGGCGGAGACCTTTAGCGCGCCGGAAGGCTATAGCGACGTCGCGGCCCACGAGGCGAATTTCTTCAACGCGGTGCGTACCCGCAAGCCGATTGTCGAAAACGAAGAGTTTGGCAACCATGCGGCGATCGGGTGCCATTTGGCTAATTATGCGTACTTCAGGAAGACGATTGCGACCTGGGACGCGGCGAAAAATACGATTCGCGGTTAGTTGCGTGTTCGTCGGCATCGAAAGAGAACGTAAGTCTGGGATAAAAGTTGCGGAGACTCGTGAGGACAATATGAGAAGCATATCGAGAAGAACATTCTTGAAGACGGCGTCGGCCTCGGTTGCCGGAGCGGCTTTATGGCCGGGCGTACCGCGGCTGATGGCGAATGCCTTGGGATTGCCGGTCGGGTTACAACTCTACTCGGTGCGAGATCTGTTGCCGAAGGATTACGAAGGTACGCTGCGGCAATTAGGGGCGCTCGGCTATCGCGAAGTGGAGGCGGCTGGATTCTTCGGGCACACTCCTGCGGAGGTGAAGCAGGCGATGGAGCACGCCGGCTTGCATTGTGTCAGCGCGCATTATCCGCTGAAGGATCTGCTGCCGAAGCTGGATGAAGTGATTCAGTTCGGAAAAGACCTGGGGCTCACCTATATCGTGTGCGCGGCGCCATGGTTGAAAGATCCGTCAAGCGTGAAAGACCCGGGGTCGCGGGCGGCACGAGATGCGATGACGCTCGAAGACTGGCGATGGAATGCAGAGCAGTTTAATCGTATTGGCGAGCGCGTGCATGCGGCGGGGATGCGCTTTGCTTACCACAATCACACGGCCGAATTTCGGTCAAAAAATGGCGTGGTCTTCTACGACGAGTTGCTGCGCGTGACGGATCCTGCGCGAGTCGCAATGGAAATGGATTGCGGCTGGGTCGTCGTGGGTGGTAAGAATCCGGTGGACTACCTGACGCGCTATCCGAAGCGTTTTTCGATGTTGCACGTGAAGGACTTCAAGATGACGGCGTCGACGACAGCCGCCGCGCCTCCGCCGTCGACCGAAATGGGTCACGGCACAATCGACTATCGCCCGATTTTCGAGGCGGCTAAGAAAGCAAGCATCGAACACGCGTTTGTGGAGCAGGAGGAATTTGACATGCCTCCGATGGAGGCTTTGAAGATCGACGCCGACTATATGCGAACGTTTGCGATGTGAGAGAGACAATTGCAAGGCTCGGAGCGGGCGCATGGCACGAAATGAATATTGTCGACGAATCGATGCTGTTGGTGGTGACAAGACTGCTCACTTTTGATTCGCCAGCAGTTGTCCCTTAACGCCTGCGGGGGCCTCGCAGATGTGCCACCGTCCCAGATTGGCGAGAAAAATGTGATCACGATTCGGGCCGCCGAAGGCGATGTTCGTCGGCCGGGCAATGGTCGTACCTGCCGGATCATTCGCGACGAGTTGAACCTTTCCGTTGGGAGATACCTTATAGACGTTGTCGGAAGCGTAACAGGTGACCCACAGATTGCCCGCGACATCAAACGCCAGGCCGTCGGGAATGCGCGCGAGTTTCGACGCATAAACTCCGGGCTTTCCGGCTGCGCCATCGGCGCGAATCTCGATTTCCAGCACGTTGTCACGAGTGCTCTGGACAACATAGAGAAATCGATCGTCCGCGCTCAGCGCCAACCCGTTGGCAAAGGAGAAGGGGCCAGCGAACATCTCGATCTGGCCGTTTTTACGCAAGCGGTAGACGCAACCGTTGGTCGCGCCCCAGTCTCCGGAATCAGAAAAGTAGAGATTGCCTTCCCTATCGAATACCGAAAAATTTGGCGTCTTCAGCTTGCGTGTGCCGCAACAATGCCATGAATCGAGAATGCGCCCTTTTCGATTCACGCGAAGCAAACTGTGCAGTGCGGGGTTGCAGACATACAACTCCTGATCGCGAGAAAACGTGAGTCCGAGACAGAAGCCGCCTACGCTTGCGACTTCCTGCACACGACCCTTGCGCTTGATGCGATAGATCTGACCCAGTTCGCCGCCCGCCCAGAGAGTGCCATCCGCATCGAAAGCGAGGCCCTCGGGGTGATCGAGGCCTTCGGCAAAGTAGCTAAACTTTTGAAGAGGGATGAGGGGGCGCATGACCTTTTACACGCTTATTCTTTTTCCCGACAGGCGAACATAGTACCGTGAGGGAGTCGCTGTCAATCAAGGAAGAATCAGACTGGTCTTGCCAGGAAGGTAGTTTGCGCCATAACCATTCGGATGCGTAAGTCGAGTTTGGCTTGACGATTGGAGTGGAGCTCGGGAAGATGATGGTGATGTAATCTTTCCCTCGCCGGTGATTGAAGAGTTTTTTCTTTTCGCCGAACAGGACGGCGTGACTTTCTATGTTCCACAGCAAGACGAATCTCGCGGCGCAAGAGCGAAGCCGTCCACGTGGGTGAGGGTCGCCGCGCAGATCGAGTCCGAGACTCGAAGCCCACTCTGGCCCGGAGACTCGGCCTGTTCGACGCGACGATGCTGGTTATGGGAGGCATCGTCGGCTCCGGAATCTTTATCAACCCTTACGTAGTGGCGCAACAGGTTCACACGCCGGCGCTGATACTAGGAGCCTGGATTTTTGGCGGCGTCATCGGGATCGGTGGCGCGTTCATCTGGGCCGAACTAGCGGCGACGCTTCCGGAAGTCGGTGGCCAGTACGCCTATCTGCGCGAGGCCTATCATCCCGCGGTTGCGTTTCTGTACGGATGGGTTCTACTGCTCGTCATTCAAACGGGAGGCATGGCGGCGGTATCCATTACTTTCGCCCGTTATTTTATCGAACTTACCGGCCTGCAAATTTCCGATTGGATCATCGCGACGGCCGCGCTCGCGATTCTCACCCTCGTCAATTGTCTCGGGGTAAAAACGGGAGGTCGTACGCAGAGCGCTTTCATGGTTATGAAAATCGCAGCCATCGCCCTCCTGGTAATCGCGGGCGCGTTTCTGGCGGGACGCCACGTCCCCTTGGTTACCGCGACCGAGCGCCACACCTCGCTCACATCTTTTGGAGCAGCCATGGTTCCGGTGCTCTTTGCCTACGGCGGGTGGCAGACAGCGAACTTCCTCGCAGCCGAAGTGAAAGAGCCGAAGAAAAATCTTCCACGCGGATTGTTGCTCGGCGTTTTAGGAGTCGTTGTACTTTACTTAGCGGTGAACTGGGTTTGTCTCCGCGCGCTGGGCCCGCAAGCTTTAGCGGCGACGAGCACGCCTGCAACGGCAGTGATGCGGCTGGCGCTGGGGCAGCGCGGCGCGACTTTTATCGCCGCAGCAATCGCAATTTCGACTCTCGGATTTCTCAGCCAGTCGATTCTGACGGCGCCTCGTGTTTACTTTTCCATGGCCGATGATGGTCTGTTCTTTCGCGCCGTAGCGTGGCTCGATCCCCGCACCCGCGTTCCCGTCGTAGCGATCATCCTGCAAAGTGTCTGGACGATTGTCATTGCCCTGTCGGGACGCTATGAACAGATTTTGAATTACGTGATCGCAATGGATTTCTTATTCTTCGGGCTGACCGCGACGACAATCTTCGTCTTCCGAAGTAGAGCTGTGCGCGGGGAGATGAACGCCAGCGACGGTTATCGCGTGCCGGGCCATCCCGTCACTACGGTGTTGTTTGTCGCGATATGCTGGTGGGTTGTGGGGAACACAATCTATCGCTATCCGGAGAACAGTCTCATTGGTTTCGTTCTGCTGCTGGCGGGGATTCCGGTCTACTGGCTGTGGAGCCGGCGCAACGCGAATCATAGAATTTCATCGCAGTAATTATGATGAATAAGTCATGAACGAATCACGATCGGCTGCGGTGTCTCAATATCTGGCTTGGGCCAAATTGCACTCCGAAGCGCGCTTTAATCTGGCGGTTAGTGGAGTGGCGGATTATCCGCTGGCAGAACTTCCAGTGCGCATCGAGGCCCTCGAGATTGGAGGCACGGGTCCTTATGGCTTTCGGCCGCTGATGGAGCGCCTGGCAGCGAAATCGAGAGTGCCTGAGGAATGCGTGGTTTACACTCACGGCACGTCGATGGCGAATTTTATCGCGCTCACCGCATTGGTCGGCCGGGGCGATGAGGTATTGGTGGAGCGTCCGTCCTACGATCCGCTGCTTACCGTTCTTGATCACATCGGCGCCAAGGTGGGTCGCTTCGAGCGACGCGCGGACAAGGGATTTCGTCTCGGCCTGGGAGAATTGGAGCGCAACCTGACGCCACAAACGCGGCTGGTGGTTTTGTGCAACCTGCACAATCCCAGCAGCGCTTTTACCGACGAAAAGACGATGCAGCAAGTGGGCGAAATGGCGGCCCGCGTGGGAGCGCGCGTTCTAGTGGACGAAGTCTATCTGGAAACACTCTTCGATCAGCCTTGGCGGTCCGCTTTTCATCTGGGACCGAACTTTGTCATCACCAGCAGCCTCACGAAAGCCTACGGACTAAGCGGCATTCGATGTGGATGGATTCTGGCGCAGCCGGAACTGGCGCGACGGATGTGGCAGATCGTCGATTTCACATACGGAAGCCCGGTGCATCCGGCGGAACTTCTTGCGGTGATCGTTCTCGACAATCTTGGTCGCGTGCGCGAGCGTGCCCGTGCGCTACTGGAGCCCAACCGCGTATTGCTCAACCAGTTTCTTGCGAGCCAACCCGATCTCGATTGTGAGCCCAGCCGTTTTGGGACGACGGTGTTTCCGCGGCTGAAGGTCGGTCGCGCGGAGGAATTTGTGAAGATGTTACGGGACCAGTTCGAGACGAGCGTTGTGCCGGGAGAATTTTTCGAGCAGCCGCAACACTTTCGCATTGGATTCTGCGGTACGCACGACACGGTCAGCGGCGGGTTGGAGCGCTTAGGTGCTGCTCTCGCGGCGTTTCGTCCCATGGCGAGCGATACGCGAGGGGCCAGATGAGCGGAAGACGACCGAAAGACTCGCAGTGAGATTGCATTGCGGCGATGGCGCTCATCGCGAGATGCGAGCGGCCCCGCCCCGCATTACCGCCTCAACTTCGGAAAGCGTTGCCATGCTGGTATCCCCGGGCGTTGTCATGGCCAGGGCTCCGTGCGCGACTCCGCATTGCACCGCCCATAGCGGATCTTTGCCGGCCAAAAATCCGTAGATCAGTCCCGAAGCGAAAGAGTCTCCGCCGCCTACTCGATCGAGAATTTCCAGCGGACGTTGCTCAACGACAAAACTCTTGCCCTGATACAAGGCGATCGCGCCCCAATCGTTTTTCGTTGCCGTGTGCGCGGTCCGCAGGGTGGTTGCGATCAGTTTGAGGTTGGGATAAAGCGCGGCGACGCTTCTCAGCATCGCTTCGTAACTCGCAATGGGCAGGACGTTGAAGTCATGGCTCACGCCTTCGATGGCGACGCCGAGGGTCGCCGAAAAATCTTCCTCGTTTCCGAAGAGTACGTCCACGGAAGAAACAATGTCGCGGTTTACTTCTTGCGCTTGGGCTTTGCCGCCGATGCCTTTCCAAAGAGATTCGCGGTAGTTGAGATCGTAGGAAACGGTTGCGCCCGAGGTTCGTGCGGCCGCAATAGCGGCTTTGGCCACCGCCGCTGACGAGGAAGACAGTGCGGCAAAAATGCCGCCCGTGTGCAGCCATCGCGTGCCGTTTGTCGCGAAGATCGATTGCCAATCGAAATCGCCGGGCTGGCAATTCGCAATCGCAGTGTGGCCGCGATCGGAGCAGCCTACGGCCGCCCGTACGCCAAAACCACGTTCCGTAAAGTTCAGACCATTGCGAACGGTTCTGCCAATGCCGTCATAAGCAACCCAGCGCACGAGGGAAGTATCGACTCCGCCTTGCAGAATCAGGTCTTCCAGTAATTGGCCGATGGAATTTCTTGCAAAGGCGGTGACGATCGCGGTGCGCAATCCGAAACACCGCCGTAGTCCCCGGGCGACGTTGTATTCGCCTCCGCCTTCCCAAGCGCGAAAATTGCGCGCCGTGTGAATGCGCTCTTCGCCAGGATCGAGCCTTAACATCACTTCGCCGAGGCTTACGCAATCCCACCGGCAACGATCAGCCGCCTTCAATTGGATCGGGTCCATGGCGGCCATTCTAAATGCAGGGCTGGTTCCTATGCGCGGCGGTCGCCGGTTTTCAAGAAAGTGCCTTCCTGCAACTCGGTGAAGGCTTGCCGCAACTGCTGCTGCGTGTTCATCACGATTGGACCGTACCACGCGACGGGCTCTTCCAGCGGACGTCCGGACACCAGTAGAAATCGGATGCCATCGTCGCCCGCCTGCACGGTCACTTCGTCGCCGCGATCGAACACAATCAGCGAGCGGTTATCCGCCTCGACAGGAGGAGCCGTGTCTAACCACTTCACACCTTCGGTGGGCACTGCCAGCGGGCCAGAAGCGTTGCAGAATTTTCCGCTGCCGGAGAAAACGTAGGCGAAGGCGTTTCGCACGGTCTCCACGGGAAGCGTCTTTCGTCGTCCGGCGGAAATCGATACATCGAGATAAATGGGGTCTGCGGCGACGCCAACGACCGGGCCGGTTTTGCCCCAGAAGTTTCCGCAGACGACGCGGACATGAGTCCCATCATCGTCGGTGATTTCTGGGATCTCAGCGGCCTTCACCTCCTGATAACGGGGTGCAGTCATTTTCAACGCAGAAGGAAGATTGCCCCAGAGTTGAAAGCCGTGCATTCGTCCGGCTCGATCGCCCTTGGGCATTTCTTGATGAATAATGCCGCTGCCCGCCGTCATCCATTGCACATCGCCCGAGGAGATGACGCCGCTGTTACCGATGCTGTCGGCGTGGTCTACAGTTCCGGCGAGCACGTAGGTGATGGTCTCGATGCCACGGTGGGGATGCCAGGGGAATCCGGCCAGGTAGTCTTCCGGAACATCGTTGCGAAAATCGTCGAGCAAGAGAAATGGATCGAATTCTTTGGTGTCTCCGAAACCAAAGGCGCGGCGTAGATGCACTCCCGCCCCTTCCATGGTGGGTTTCGATTTGATGAGGCGCTTTACGGGGCGGATCGACATAAGGAACTCCAAGCACAAAAATGTTGCGCGCTGAGCAGCGGCGCGAAGGGCGTATTCATTTTCCGCGAACACACACCCGAGAACAGTAGATGAGATTCATTTCGCTCCGGGTTCAGAGAGAGCGGGCAAATTACGCTCGCGCCTTATCGATCATCTCCGTCCAAATCCCTTTGGCTTTGAGCACGACCTCGACTGCCTCCCGCACTGCGCCATGCCCAGCCAATGCGGTGGTCGTGTAGTGCGCCGCTTTCTTTACCTCGGGAACCGCGTCGCCGACAGCCACAGCGAGGCCAACGCGACGCATCAGGGGGATGTCTGGAAGGTCATCGCCGATATAGGCGACGGCGGAATCAGGGACGCCCGCTTTCTGTAGGATTTCTTCGTAAGCCGGCATTTTAATGGGCTGTTTCATGTAGATAAATTCCATCCGCATTTCTTGAGCGCGACGGCGGAGCGCGGAGCTTTCGCGGCCGGTGATGCATCCCGTGCGCAGACCTGCAGTTTGGGCGAGCGTCAAGCCTTGCCCATCGTGGGCGTCAAAGGTTTTGATTTCAAGCGCTGTGCCGTCGGTTTGCGAGAGCAACGTGACGCCGCCGTCGGTCATGGTGCCGTCAACGTCCATTAGCAGCACTTTAATTTGAGCAGCGCGTTTCTTGACTGCCGGAGAAATTTTCGCAACACGAGCCAAAGAAGCCCTCCAAACCCAAAAGCTAGAAGAAAGATGAAAGAAAGTCTATGCGAAAACCGTAACGGAGCGCACGACAAACTTTGCGCAAGACTGGCCTTCATTTCGCTCATGGTCGAAGGAAATTGCAGTGTTGGGCGATCAAGTTGGGTGGCGCGGTGCGATAGACTTTCTGTAGCCGCACACATTTGTGGCGGGGTAGGGATTCCTCATTTTGTTCGGGATCACAGGTTTGTGATGGAAACGAATCAGCTAAATTCTCTCGCCATTCGCACGGAGAATGTCCGTCGTCACTACACGATGGGCGAGACGGTGGTGCGCGCGGTGGACGGGATTTCGATCGATGTGCGCGCAGGAGAATTTGTAGCGCTGCTGGGTGCTTCCGGAAGCGGCAAGTCTTCCCTCCTAAATCTTGTCGCAGGACTTGACCGTCCGACGTCGGGCGCGGTCGTGGTTCACGGCAACAATCTGGCGGCGCTGTCTCGCGAGTCGCTGGCCAAGTACCGGCTTCACACTGTGGGCATGGTCTTCCAGTCGTTCAATCTGATTGCCAGCATGACTTTACTGGAAAACGTTGAGCTGCCACTGCGTTTTGCGGAAGTCGATCGCGGCGAGCGTTCCGGTCTTGCGCGCCAGTCACTCGAACGCGTTGGTCTCGGCGGGCGACTGTCGCATCGTCCCATGGAGCTCTCGGGCGGGGAGCAGCAGCGGGCGTCGTTGGCGCGTGCGCTGATCAACCGTCCTAAGTTGTTGTTGGCGGATGAACCCACGGGTAATCTAGACAGCCGCACCGGCACCGAGATCATGGAACTGATTCGAAACATCAACCAGACGCTGGGCATGACGGTATTAATGGTGACTCACGAGCAAGCACTGGCTGAGAAATATGCGGGGCGAATGCTGCATCTGGCCGACGGCAAACTGGTCGAAGATGTCCAGCTGGGAGCAATCCGATGAAACTGTACGACGTTACCGACCTTGCTTTTCGTAACCTGAGGGAATCCATCTTTCGAAATTCGCTGACTACGATTGGAATCTCGGTGGGAGTCGCGTCGCTCGTGGCGATGCTTTCGCTGGGCATCGGATTACAGCAATTAGCCTCTCAGCGTCTGGAGAAGTCTGGCCTGTTCGACACAGTGGTGGCGAGTTCGAAGCGCGATATGCGCAACTTTCGCGAAGCCCGCGAAGAGGGTCCTACGCCCGCGGATAGTCCCTCAATGGATGAAGCTGCGCGGCGCAAAATTGAGCAGATCAACGGCGTGGTTGAAGCTTATCCCGATATTCGCTTCGTGACCGAATTACGCTTCGACCAAAAGCCGCATCTGACAATGGTTGCCGGTGTTCCCTTTTCTGCGAAGAATAACAACGATGCATTCGATGGGATGCAAGGGCGATTCTTCTCTTCGGAGAGCAGCCCGGAAGTGATTCTGCAGAAATCGTTCGCCGAAGAATTGCTGGGAATGGCGCCAAAGCAGGGAATCGACGACAGAAACATTGCGGACTTGGCCAAGCCTCTAGTTGGAAAAGAATTGACGATGCGCTACGCGGAGCGTACGACCTCGCCTTCGTCGGGCTCCTCTTCTTCGGAAACCGGAGCCCCACAAGGTGCTGCGGAGGGCTCTGCTTATTCTGTGGTATCCCGCGAGCAATCTCTGAAGATCGTGGGCGTTACGGACCTCGATCCCGACAGCATGAGAGGGGCGGCACGGGCGCGCGTCTTTTTACCGCTCAAGCTTTTGCAGGCGCTGCACGTTATGCCTGAATCGCGCGATGCATCGGCCAACGGGACGCCAACCTATGGTTCGCTCAGCGTGCGAGTCGCAAATCCAAATCAAGTTCCTGCGGTTGAAGACGCCATCAAGAAGATGGGCTTCAGCGCCTTCTCGTTGGTCGATGCCACGAAGAGCGTGCGGCAGTTTTTCGCGGTGTTGGACGGTTTCCTGGCAATCTTTGGGAGCCTGGCTCTGGCGGTCGCATCGATTGGCATCGTGAATACGCTGGTGATGGCGATTCTCGAGCGCCGCCGCGAGATCGGCATCATGAAAGCTTTAGGCGCGAGCGACGCTGATGTGCGTGGTCTTTTCTTTGCCGAAGCGGGCGCTATGGGTCTTGTGGGCGGCGCACTTGGAGTGACGATGGGCTGGGTAATTGGACGCCTGATTAACTTTGGAACGAATATCTATCTTGCCCGCCAGCATTTTCCTCCGGCGCAGATCTGGTCTGTACCGCTCTGGCTTGTTCTGGGTGCAGTTGGATTTTCTCTACTGGTCAGTCTGGTGTCAGGCCTCTATCCGGCCGCTCGTGCGGCGCGCCTCGATCCGGTGCAGGCGCTGCGGTACGAATAATCGGGGGCGGGTAAACTAATTCCATGTGCCGTTGGTTGCGATGTGTAGTGCTGTTCCTGATCCCATTCGTTGGTGCTCAAGTTCGCGCGCAAGGCCGCATTGACTGCAACACGCTCAATAGCCATATTCTCGGTCAGGCGATCCACTACTGCGTGTTGCTGCCGACAGGCTACGACGCGGCGATTAAGAGCCACGCCGGGCGACGTTATCCGGTGCTCTATTTTCTGCACGGGCTCGGCGATAACGAACAGACATTATTTAAGGGAGCGGGATGGGATCTGGTCGAAGATCTCTGGCAACAAGAGAAAATTTCCGATTTTCTGATTGTGACTCCGGATGGGATGCGGAGTTTCTACATAAATTCCGCCGACGGGCGCGTCCGGTACAGCGATTTCTTCATTCACGAATTCATGCCTTATATCGAAGCGCACTATTTGGTTGGCCGCGAGCGCTCGGCTCGAGCCATTAGCGGCGTTTCCATGGGTGGATACGGAGCGCTGCGATTTGCTTTCGCGTATCCGGAGTTGTTCTCGTCCGTGAGTGCGGAGAGCGCCGCGCTCATTCCCGAGCCACCGCGGCGGATCGAGGCGTCGAATTCGAATAGTCCATTGAGCGTTTTTCTCGAATCTGTATTTGGCAATCCGATCGACCTGCGCCACTGGAACCAGAACAGTCCCTTTTATCTGGCGAAACAGGATCGGTCGCGAATTAGGGCGAGCGGCCTCTCCATTTACTTTAACTGTGGCCGCGATGACGAATTTGGATTCGACGAAGGCGCCGGCGTACTTGACCGGCAGTTGAAGTCCGAAGGGATTTCCCACGAATTTCATCTCTATCCGGGCAACCACGGTGCCGAGTATTTTCTAACCTATCTGGGAGAGGCGCTGGCGTTCCATTCCCGCGCCTTTTCCAGCGGAAAATAGGTGTTTTCGCCGTTTTCCGCCACAATACAATTCTCGTCTGGATCACAAGTGCGCAAGTCCCGTATATTGGATGGTTTGGTGCCTTGGTGGACTGAGTTAGGCGACACGTGGAGAAGGATGAATTTTGCTTTGACATTTGATCTGTAAAAGAGATGAATCCTCGCTTTATGTACTTCCTATGACCTTATAGGGTTATAGTCGGCAGCCATAAGCAGAAACGTTGCATCAGACTCTTGAGAATTCGAAAAGTCGGTCGCTTGTATCTTTCCAAAGTGCGAAATTCAGAATCTGCTATGGCAAAACTAGCGCTGCTAGCCTTGATCCTAGGTCTCACATGTGGAATGGGACGCTCGCAGTCTCTTGGCGATCTTTCACAGCAATCTCAGTCGCAGTCGCAAGGATCAGGCACGGATTGCTCGGATCCGACGCTGGCGGCGACGCCTCTGTGCGCGGGCGCTCAACAGGGTCAGCGAACGGGGAGCGGCATGGGTCGCGACTATTCCTCCGCTCCGCTCACCACACCTGTATTGAATTCCCCTAGGGGAATGAATTCGGATCAGTACGTACCGACTAGACCGCCGCTGAATCCTTCGCAGATTTCGCGACAGGACGTACCCGTACGTCCGGAAACTGAGTTTGAGCAATTGGTGGCCGACTCCGTCGGGCGACCCCTGCCACTTTTCGGGCAGTCCCTTTTTGTGCAGCCCCCAAGCACCTTTTCGCCGGTCGACTGGATGCAGGTTCCGAGCGATTACATCCTCGGTCCCGGGGACGAACTGCAGATCAGGATTTGGGGCCAGGTGCAAGCTGACCTTCGCGTCATCGTCGATCGCTCGGGGCAGATTTACATTCCGCAAGTCGGTCAAGTGCCCGTGGCAGGCGTGCACTATGGGGAACTGGAACCTTATCTGAAGCGCGAGGTTTCGAAGATATTCAAGAATTTCAATGTGACAGCCATTCTCGGCCGGCTGCGCTCCATACAGGTCATTGTCGTCGGCGATGCTCGTTATCCCGGCACCTACACGATCAGTTCCCTGAGTACGCTGATCAACGCGATCTTTGCCTCGGGAGGCCCCGGCCCTCAAGGGTCATTGCGTCACATACAGATTCGGCGGGATGGCACAACCATCACCGACTTCGATTTTTACGATCTTTTGATCAAGGGAGACAAGTCGAAAGATGTTCGTCTCCAGTCGGGAGACGTTCTCTATTACCCGCACGTAGGGCCGCTGGTGGCGATTTCGGGGTCCGTGAATACGCCTGCAATCTACGAGGTGAAAGAGACCTCAACCCTAAGCGAACTGATCGAAGTGGCGGGCGACCTGAGCACGGTTGCCGACTCCAGCAAAATCACCGTCGACCGCTTCGCGGACCACGCTCGCAAAACTCTTGAATTTCCGTTGGACGATCAGTCGCGGGCGCTCCCGCTCAAAGACGGCGACATTATCCGCATTTTTTCGATCGTTCCGCGCTTTGAGGATACGGTGACGCTGCGCGGCAATGTCGCCGATCCCGGGCGTTATCCCTGGAAGCCGGGCATGCGCGTTACGGATCTGATTCCGAACGCGCAGGCCTTGCTGACTCGCCGCTACTGGCGGGATCGAGCGGCCATCGTAAACGGCCGCGCCACCGAGTATCCGGTCAGCAGTAAGCGCCCCGGAAACAAGGGTGCGGACGCAACGGGGCGGTCCACTCAACAGCAGATGAATGGCGGGAACAGCACTGCTGCCGGCGAAAGCGTTGACTCCAGCGGAAACTACGGCTTTCCGGCTGATTCGGTCGAGGGTACTGGATCTGCTAGCGCCGCCGATGCTCTTGCCGCGGAAGATCTGGCCAATTCGAATGGAGCGAACTCCCCCAACCCTGGAGGTGCGAAGTCGCCGGAAAATGAACAGCGCGCTTTAGCAGTTGGCGAAACCTCGGCGGACTCCAACGTGGTGCGAAACGTTGCCGAAAATGTGCGGCGCTATTCTCCAGAGATTAACTGGGATTACGCCATCATCCAGCGTGTTAATCCTGAAGATCTGTCGTCGAAGTTGCTTTTCATGAGTCCGCGCAAGGCGATTCTGGAGCATGATGCAGCCAGCAACCTCGAATTGCAGCCTGGGGACATCATTACGATTTTCTCGCAGCGGGATATCAGTGTCGCGCAGATGGATCGCTCGCGCTATGTGATTATCGAAGGCGAAGTGTTGCGGCCTGGAGTTTATAAGCTTGAAAGCAATGAGACGTTGCACTCGATTTTGGAGCGCGCGGGCGGCCTGACCCCCGATGCATACATCTATGGGGCAACCCTCACGCGAGAATCGGCGAGGATCGAGGAACAAAAGAGCCTGGACGAACTGGTTCGGACCATGGAAGTCCAAATCCGGCAATCGGCGGTGTCAGTTGCGGCTTCGACCCAGTCGGGGGAACTTCCGCAACTGCTGGCGGCGCAGGAGGCGATCATTGCGCAACTGCATAACGCACGCGCCAGTGGACGGGTCGCGTTGCCGGTTCGTCCCCACGATAAGGACTTAACGAACTTTCCCAACATGGCGATGGAGGACAACGATCGACTCGTGATCCCGCATCAACCATCGACGATAGCGGTCGTAGGAAATGTCTATAACCCTGGCTCGTTCATCTTTGATCCACATGACACCGCAGGAGACTATCTCGATATGGCGGGCAAAGGAAAGCCCGCGTCGGATCTGCATCACGCCTTTGTTTTGCGGGCGAATGGTGTCGTAGTTGCCGCGAATAACGTCAACGGAGTGTTCGCCGGCACAAAATTTGATCGTCTACACCTTTATCCCGGCGACCAAATCGTGGTGCCCTATAAACTGCCAACCGGAGCTTTCGTCCGCGGCCTGCGTGACTGGACGCAGATTGCTTCGCAACTGGCGGTCACTGGGGTCGTGCTCGCGACGGTGCTGCCATAAGGCCGGGGCTGCCAACCTCGAACGGCAGTACTGTGTCTACAATGTCCGACTCATCTGGCAGGGAAGCAGAAAACGTAGGCGGATTAGCGGGGACTGTCTCGCGCAACGTTTTAGCCAGTTTGGCCCGCATCGTCGCGATAGCCCTCGTTGCCCTAATCCTTCCTGCTTATCTTACGCATCACCTGCCTGTCGAGACCTACGCCGCTTGGGTGCTCATCCTGCAACTCGGAGCCTACGTATCGTATCTTGATTTGGGTATTCAAACTGGCATCTCGAAATTCGTTGCCGAATACGTGGCAAGGAAAGATGAGGCTGAGGCATCACGCCATGCCAGCGCCGGCCTTGTCCTCATGCTAAGTGCGGGGCTATTGGGGGGAGTTCTCAGCGGTGTGCTCGCTTGGCAGGTTCCGCGCCTGTTCCGCACCATGCCGACGGGCCTCTACCATGATGTCCGGGTGAGCGTCATACTGGTCGGACTTTCTCTATCTTTCGGTTTAGTGAGCGCGGTCTATTCGGCGGTCTTTCTCGGACTGCAGCGCTACTGGATTCCGATGACGATCGCCATTGTTAACCGCGCGTCTTTCGCTGCGGTTGTTGTGGCAGCAGTCGCGCTTCGCTGTAATCTCGCTGCGATGGGTTTAGGAGTAGCGACGGTGAACGTTGTCACGGGACTTCTGCAAGTGATTGCCTGGCAAAGAAGAGCGCCTCACATTCGGGTATCTATTCGTCTCGTCGACTTTCGCGTTTTCAAGACCATGGCCCGCTATTGTTCCATGCAATCGATTTGGACTGCCGGAATGTTATGCGTTGCCGGACTGGACATCACGATCGTCGGCCATTACGACTATGTGCAAACGGCCTACTATTCGATTGCAACGCTTCCCACAAGCTTCGTGTTGCTCCTTGTCTCGTCAATGGTGAACCCTTTGATGCCCGCATCTTCCGCGATGAGCACGCAGCGCACTGCATCCGAGATGGGCGATTTTCTAATTCGCGTAACCCGCTATACAACGCTGATGTTATTGCTGACTGGAGTGTCGCTCATGGTTTGCGGTTTACCGATCCTCCAGTGGTGGGTCGGCCCGGTTTACGCGTCGCACACTCTGACTTACCTGCGAATCCTTGTTTTGGCTAACGTCATTCGAAATTTGTGTCTACCCTATGCCACCATGGTCTGCGCTACGGGAAGGCAGGGCGCAGCCACTGCGGCCGCAATCTCGGAAGCCGCGGTCAATCTGGGGAGCAGTCTGTATCTTGCCAGCCGGTTTGGAGCTATGGGCGTGGCGCTCGGAACTCTTCTCGGCGCTTTCGTCAGCGTCGCCCTTCATTTCGCAATTAGCATGCGCTTGACGCACTCGAATCTCGCGATATCTCGCTGGCGTTTACTGGTGAATGGAATACTGCGGCCTGGGATCGTCATCCTTCCTTCGCTGGTTTGTTTTTCGTTCTGGTGGTATCCGACGGGCACAACTTTTGGTTTGAAGTGGACGACACTTTGGGGTCTTGCGACCCTGGGATTAGCGTGGTTTGGGGGACTCGATCGGTTAGAACGAGATAAGGTCGGGGGATTCTCCGAAACAGTGGTGCGTCGCCTGTAGGTTCTGTTGAAGAAGCAGCAAGTATCTTAGAATCGGGATGCAATTTTGACGGGCGAAGTAACGAACGGCCACGTGCTGAAAAGTAAACTCTGCGCCATTGTCGTCACCTACAATCCGAAGGGCGAATTACTCGACAACATCGCGGCGATTCGCTCGCAAACTGGCCAGGTTGTGATCGTCGACAATGGCTCGAGAATTGAGGGAGTCAGCTTGGTGGAGGAAGCGCGCTCGAAGTCCGATTGCGAAGCGATTTTGAATGGCTCAAACCTCGGTATAGCCAAGGCTCTAAACATCGGCATCGAATATGCCGCGTCGCGAGGGTACGAGAAAGTATTGTTTTTTGATCAAGACAGCAGCGTGCTAGACGCGAATTATGTGACTTCGATGTTGAGCGCCTATGAGGAGTTTGGCCGGTCACGCAAGGTGGCGATCGTTTGCCCGCGCTACCGGGACCGGTTGTCAAGCGCCGACTTGAGGATGGCGAAAGACCGGCACGGCAATCTGCTTACGGCGATGACCTCGGGATCGCTTGTTCCTATCTCCATATTTGCGGAGCTTGGTCCGCACGACGAAAAGCTTTATATGGACTACGTCGACGTGGAACTGTCGCTGCGGTGTCGCCGCGCAGGATATTCGATCGTCGAGGCTCCGGCGGCGATCCTGCTCCATTCGCTCGGGAGCCGGACGGAGCATACGGTATTGGGCCACACGTTCAGCACGACCAATCACGACGCAAATCGCCGGTATTACATCACGCGAAACCGGGTTCTGCTGATGCGCGAATATTGGGACGATGGCGAGTGGTTTGTTCGCGAGATGCGCGCGATGGTCCTGGAGTTCTTCAAAATCGTTTTGGTGGAAACGAACAAGCTGGAAAAGATTAAGAATGTGGTTCTCGGTATAGCGGACGCCTGCAGAAACAGGACAGGAGAGAGAGTCGGCGGTGAGCGGTAATCCGCGAGTTCGCAAGCATGGCACAAAAGGTTTACATCATACTGGTGAACTGGAATGGGTGGCAGGACACGATCGAATGTCTAGAGTCCATTTGCCATCTCGACTATCCAAATTATGCGGTTGTAGTCTGTGACAACGCGTCCTCAGACAACTCGATTGAGCAGATTCAACTCTGGGCCCAGGGTAGAATTCCAGCAACATCCTTAAATCCGAACCTTACCAGGCTGATGCAGCCGGCGACTTCAAAACCCATTTTCGTCGCTGAGCAAAGTGCATCTAAAAAGTATGTGGACTCTGCGAATGCGGGCGCGCCATTGGTGCTGATTCAGACCGGGAGTAATCTGGGTTTCGCGGGTGGAAATAACGCCGGTCTGCGATACGCGCTCGCGCAGGGTGATTGTGAATTCGCGTGGCTGCTCAATAGCGACACGGTGGTTGCACCGGAGGCACTTTCGCGACTCGTTGAACGTATGAGCGAGCGACCCGAGGCTGGCATCTGTGGCTCGACCCTCGCCGATTACTGGGATGAGAATCGAGTTCAGGCATGTGGTGGGGCGAGCTATAATCGGTGGTTTGCGAAAGGAACGGCGCTTGGCGCAGGTGTCCAACTGGATGATCTGCCAGATCCGAAGACGATTGAGCGGCTCCTATCGTATGTGATCGGTGCCTCGATGCTGGTGCGGCGATCATTTCTACAGCAGATAGGGTTTCTCAATGAAGAATATTTCCTGTACTTCGAGGAAATCGATTGGGCGACACGCGCTAGCGGGAAGTTCTCCCTCGCATACAGCGCGGCCAGTGTTGTCTATCATAAGGAGGGGCGCAGCATCGGATCGAGTCTGGAACGGAGTCGGCGCAGTTTGTTATCGGAGCATTACACCGCGAGAAACCGCCTGCTGTTTACGAGGAGATACTATCCCTCTCTTTTCCCGTTTGTAGCAGGGATCGTTGCCCTTACCGGCCTGCATAGACTGTTGACTGGATCTGTGGCGGCGGCAAAAGTCATTCTAAATACTCTAGTGGACGTTGTAAAAGAGCGAGATGCAAGACCTGAAGGGCGAAGTTTCAATTGAAAACTCAAACTTTACTGATTACTCAACAAACACCGCAGGGTTCGCTGAATCGGAAAGCTGGCAAGGCTCTAAGCCTGCTCATCAACGCCGCCCGAATCGGAGAAGTCGGTGGACTGCGCTCTTTTGTGGAAGCTCTAGCTGAATGTCTTGGAAATGCCAGCAACGTCGAATGCGTTGTCCCGAAAGGGATTTGTCTCCGGTCGGGGATCGCACAGAGAGATACTCCGCTGTGGGGCGCGAGTTCCAGTAAAGTTTCTGGCGTCCGAGCCCTGCTCTGGTGGCTTTACAGTGCCACTATGTTTCCGGCTCATGCTGGCATCAAGATCCTTTGCTCGACCCACCATGTGCTTCCGTTCCGAAAAAATCAAGTAGTCACAGTGCACGATATTCGTCCTTATTTCTATCCCGATAACTGGGTGCAGTGGTTCAATTTTCATTGTTTACTCCCGCGTGCGTTGCGGAACTGCGATGGCATCCTGACTGTGTCAGATGAGACCAAGAAACTCATGGTTTCCATTTACCGACTGGCGCCGGCATCGATTTACGTCGTTCCGAACACGGTCGACTCAAGCTTCTTTCATCCCGCCAAACAAGATGAGTCTGGCGATGTTCCGTATTTGTTAAGCGTGGGCAGTTCGTGGGAGCACAAGAACATTGCCGAGTTACTGCGGATGCATAAACTTTGGTCGCAAGGGTATGTGCTGAAGATTGTTGCCGGGGAGGGCCGCTATCTCACCTTCTTGAAGAGATTAGCCGTGCGTATGGGAATTGAAAACCGGGTTGAGTTTTTGAGCGACATTCCCGGTCATCGACTCCGTACGCTCTACCAACACTGCGCTGCGCTGGTATATCCCTCGACGATGGAAGGTTTCGGATTGCCGCCGCTTGAAGCGATGGCTTGTGGTCGGCCCGTAATTGTTTCGGACATTGCGCTGTTCCGGGAACTTTATGGGAGCGCTCCAATCTTCGTCCGCCTCGGCGAGCCGGACTCCTGGAATCAGGCTTTTATAGATTTGGCCTCAATTTCGGATGAACGGCTGCGAACCGGCATTGTTAGGGCAAGAAGCTACAGCCAAGAAAGGATGAGACAGAGTTTGTTCTCCGCTCTACGGCAAATATGGGGTGAGAGTTTCGTGCAAGAGTTCGACCGGTGAACGTTTCCGTATGTATCCCGACGCTGAATGCTGGGGGCGGATGGGATGAGACTCTCCGAGCTTTGAGGGCACAAGATACGACAACACTGTCGACTGCCGGAGAGCGGTCGAGTACAGAGAGGCGGGAACCTCTGGACGTCTTAGTCATCGACTCCTCGTCGAGTGACGGCACAGCGGAAATCGCTCGACAGCAAGGGTGCCGCGTCATCACGATTCCGCGTGACCAGTTCGACCATGGTGGAACGCGCCAAAACGCGATCGACTCATCGCCTCTCGCCGATGTTGTCGTCTTCCTCACGCAGGATGCGGTTCTTGCCGACAGATTTGCGATCTCGCGCCTGACGGGTGTTTTTGCGGACCCGTCGATTGGCGCCGCTTACGGACGCCAACTGCCGCGTCCGCGTGCCAACGCGATTGAAGCGCACGCCCGATTGTTTAACTATCCGCCCGTTTCATCCGTGCGCACTCTTGAAAGCGCTAAGGTTGTCGGTTTCAAAGCAATCTTCTTTTCAAATTCGTTTGGAGCTTACCGCTGCACCGCCATGGAGAAAGTTGGAGGTTTTCCCCGGCCTTCAAATTTCGGAGAAGACACCGTGGTGGCGGGGCGCCTGCTCCAGAACGGCTGGCAGATCGCCTACGTGTCCGATGCAATCGCCTACCATTCCCACCACCTCAGTTATAGCGACGAGTATCGCCGCTACCGCAGTATCGGGGAGCTTCATGAATCCGAACGTTGGCTGCTTCGAGATTTTGGAAATGCGTCTGGCGAAGGACGCAGGTTTGTCATATCGGAAATGAAATATCTCTTCAGAAACGCGCCGTGGCTGATTCCAGAAGCAGTCCTTCGGTCAGGGCTGAAATATCTCGGCTACAAAAGGGGACGGCAATCGAGAACAATTCCATCGATGAAATGACCGGTGAAGGCCTTGCAAGGGCTAAACACCTATCTGGCTGGGCTTGGGCGGCGTGACCACGGGTTGCGGCAGGCTAGCGCTGACGATGTTTTTCCAGACAACCAGGATCAGGACCAGTTCGACCGTGTTGATCAGCATCTTCAAAGGAATCAAGTACCCGTCCCGCATAATATGAAGTAAGAAATCCGCTGTAAAAAAAATATACAGACCAAACCACCACGGACTGCGCCCAGACTTCTTATGGAGGTATGAGCCCACATACCCCATCACGAAATAGAAGACCGGGAACAAAACCCCGAAGTAGATAAGGCCTTGCGCGTAGCCGCTAAACGCACCCAGGGGAGAAAGATTGCTAAAGCGCGCGATATATAAAGCAGAATCCTTGTCGGGCAAGAGAAACCTGGGCATGGCGAAGACAATCAAGTCGCTGACGAAGTGCAGAGGCTGTCCGAAGGTGGCCCACAGTCTCGCCGAATCGAGGATGCCGATTAGGGACATCTGGGAAAAGACGCTCTCATACACAACCGGGCTGACAATCGCAGCGAACGAGGTTGCGCCGTTTACCGCTGCTGCAGAACGGGAAAGAAAAATCGCATATGCGATGAGTAAAACGAAAGCAAAAAGAACTGGTCCGTAGAGTACGATGCGCCTCAAAGTCAATTTGCCTCGAACATATCCATAGAGAACAAGAACCATGACCGTACTCATAAAAAAAATTCTTGTACCGTGTAGCAAATTGATGCCATTCAATGTGCTGATGGCAAGAAAGCCTAACAGCCGCCGCCTTTCCTTGCTGAACAGCACTACGATGCCGGCGAGCACCATTGCCTCCGAACAGAACATCGAGAAAGACCACAGCCCCCCTGTCATCGAGTCGGTATCAAACGCGTAAGCGTGATAAACGCCCAGTGGGATAAGGGATACCTTCGAGGCCAGGAAAACAACGCACAAAATCAGCATCGCCGTTTTCTCCGCAACTCCTATCTTCAGCCAGCGTGACTTCGGAATGGCGGGTGACTTTCCTTTTATGCACCACGAGAGGAAGGACGGTAAGAATGACCCGGCTAGGAAAGCGCTTATGCCTGCAAGATAGATCCACCAAATTTGGCGCAGCGTGGAACTGCGCAGTAGTAGAACATCTCCGACTCCGCCTTCTTCATAACCAACAACGTATGCAACCATCAGTGGAATGAAATAGAGAGCGTTGTAAACGAGAAAGAATAGAACGTGTGGTCTGAGAGGAAGCTCGGCAGCTGGTGTTTCCGAAATTTTCGAGCTCATAACGCCGCGTTCCATAGTCAGAGTTAATTCCGAGACGGATCAAGCCTGTTGACGATCAGAAGATCAGGAAGGGGCCTGGTAATGCTTGCCTTGCCAGCGCTCCCTGATCATTGCCAGACGCATTCGGTTTTCGGGGGCTCGAGTCCAACCTTCCCGCAGCATGACCCAGAAAATTGCTACAAGGAACGCCAAGATCGTGGATCCTGCGATGATCAGCAGCCGATGGGGAGAGGATCGTTTGTCGGGTACGACTCCGGAATCTACTACCTGGATGATCGATCCCTCGCGGGCCTCATCCAGTTTTGCCATTTCAAACTCTTTTGCCAACAACTCGAAGATAGTTTCGCGGTATTTCACTTCGCGGAGGCGGCGGATGTAATCGAGGCCCGACGCCGTTACCTTGCCGCGCGAGAGAATGATGTCCGAGTCGGCGTCGTTATGGGAGCCGGCCAGTTGTTGCAATTGGGACTGCAGCGAGGCCAGTTCCTGCTTGGCGAGGATCAGTT
>Ga0302320_10007826_pt1 | contig 23426 bp, 17 predicted proteins | sample Bog_T0_3_FD_202130 | JGI IMG/M metagenome (GOLD analysis project Ga0302320, IMG submission 202130) | Peat permafrost microbial communities from Stordalen Mire near Abisko, Sweden - Bog_T0_3 | ecosystem: Environmental > Terrestrial > Soil > Wetlands > Peat | place: Sweden: Abisko, Stordalen Mire... | reverse complement strand
GTGAATGTCAGGGAGTCGCTGATGGGGGTGGAATAATTGAGAGCGGCGGTCCCGCTGACCGGGGCGACCTCCGGCAGCCTGTGAATGGGTGCAATCACCCAGTGCGGACCTCCGTCCAGATATTCGTAGAGATAGCCGACGGCGAACTCGAGCTGGAAACCCCGGCCCAGCTCGGCGCGCGCGTCGATATCCGCTCCGTAGATATGGGCGTAGTTGCCGTTGATGTTCAGTGCCCAGTCGTTTGGATAGGCTTCCAGCTGGATGTGGCGCCAGTCCTCGTAATAGACGCTCGCGTTCACCGTCAGTCGACGATCGAACATCCTGGCTTTCTCGCCGAGCTCGAAGCTCCAGACCGAGTCAGGCTCGTAGGTGGAGGGCCACTTGCCGCTTGTATATCCCTGCTGCTGGAACGCGCCCCCCCACGCGGCGCCGGTGGTCGGATAGACGGCGTTGCCGCCGCCGGGACGGAAACCGCTCGAGATGGTCGCGTAGGTCATCAGGTCCGGGCTGACCTGGTAGGCCAGATTCAGCTTCGGGTTGAAGCTGGTGGATGACAGTGAAATGAGCCCGGAGCAGGAGGGTTGGGCCGCACCGTATCCGGATCCCCACCCGCTGATACAGGAGGAGAAATGATAGTCGTAATGATTGATGCGGGCGCCGACATCGAGCTTGAGGGAATCCGTAAGCGCGTAGGTAGCGTCCCCGAAGCCCGCGTACTGCCTGTTCGTGGTCGGGGAGTAGGCGTCGAACCAGTTCGGTGTCGTGGCCGGCGCAAGCGTTCCGAGGTCCATGTACGTGGCGTAATTGGGTGTCGTGCCGTTGAACTGCCACAGGGAGTAGAAGTCGCTGAAATACAGCCCTGCCACCCAGCTGAGAGCGCCTTTGTCGGTTGAGGTCAGCCGCAGCTCCTCGGTGAACTGATGGGAAGGGTCAAACTCGATCCCGTGCTCCGGTCCGGAACCGCTTGCGCCGTAAAATCCCGGGTTCGGCAAGCCATTGTTTGAGGCGTAGGTTATGGCCTCGAGCGGATTGTTGAACGCCTCGCTGGCCTCTTCGACCTGGGTCGAGTATCGCGTCCATCGCGAAGTGCTCGAGGTCAGGTCAAAGCTGTCGAAGCTGTAGTTTATGTTGAGGCTGTACGCGGTAAGGGAATCGGTCAGCGGCTCTTTGATGTCGAATGGCTGGTAGTGCGCGAGTGTGCCCGGCGCGCTGTCATAGGCACTGATCCCGTTCTGGGTGCTGGTCACATGAAAGTATGACGGTGTGATCGACAGGGCGTCCGCAGGCTTCCACAACAGCGTCGTGCGCACAGCATAGGTCTGATAGTCATTCGATCCCGGATAGCGCTTCTCGACCGGGGCGTTCTGCACGTCGCCACGCCCGTTGCCAAGGGGGTTGCCCACTGCCAGCGGAAAAGGGTTGGCGACGATCCGGTCAATCCACCCGCTGGTATAGTTTTCAGTACCGACGATCCGCAGTGCCAGTTTGTCGTCAATCAGCGGAAGATTTACCATCAGGCTGTCCTTGTGATTGAACCCGCCACCGTCGGTGCCGGACAGCACGCTCTGTGCACTGGATTGGACCTGCGCCAGATCCGGCTGGTTGGTGATCAGCCTTACGGTGCCACCCATCGAGCCGGCGCCGAACAGTGTGCCCTGTGGCCCGCGCAGGATCTCGACCCGACTCAGGTCATACAGGTCGGGGTCGATCACGACATGACCGTTCTGCGCGCTCGCCGGCCCGGTGAGCGGAATATCGTCGATATAGAACCCGACCGTCGCGGAGTTGCCGCCGCTCGAGGTCATGCCGCGCATTTCGATTTCTGTCTGACTGGGGCCTTCAGTCTTCAGCGAAACCCCGGGAGTTCCCTGTGCGAGCGATGCCAGGGAGGCGACTCCGTGCGCGGCGAGGTCTTCACCGGTGACCGCCGTAATGCTGATCGGAGTCGACTGAACCGTGGATACACGCTTCTGGGCGGTTACGACGACCTCCTCGAGAGTCGGGCCCTGGCTCCCCAGGGCGGTATCGGCGTCGGCATGCGCCTCAAGCCCCGTGAAGAGGCCCAGAGCGCCTGTCAGCACGGATCTGGCAAAGACGTTCTGCTTGTAGATGGACGAGGCCGAAAAAATCGCTGAGGGTCGCATTGCATAGTCTCCCGATGCATTTTTATGCCAACCCCCCCCCGGGACGAATCATGAATTCGAAGCCGGTTAACCTGCTGTTAAGAAAATGCCGCCTCCCTGATTTACCGGCCTGAACGCCATCGCCATCAGCACCGCGACAATACCGAAGCCCGAGGCTGCGAGGTACAGAGTGCCGTAGCTGCCGAAGCTGTCGTAGAGCCATCCGCCCAGCACGGGGCCGGTAGCCATGCCCAGACTCCCGGCCATCGCCGTTCCGCCGATGACCGTGCCCATCATCCGCAGCGGAAAATTCTCGCGCGCCAGCACCGCATACAGCGGCATCACTCCTCCATAGGTGAAGCCGAACAGCATCGCGACCGTGTAGAACCCGCTGAGGGAACTGGCAAAGTAATAGAACGCCGCGAAGAACGCCTGCATCAGGAGACCGGCAATCAGTGTGCGACGTGCGCCGAACCGGTCGCCTGCCAGCCCGAACGCGATGCGTCCGCCCAGACCCGCGAGCCCTTCAGCGCTGTAGATGGTCACTGCGGTACCCAGCGGGATGCCGCAGGTCACGGCATAGCTCACCGTATGGATGATGGGCCCGGAGTGCGTCGCGCAGCAGAAGAAATTGGTGAGGACCAGCACGAGGTACGGTGGCGACCGGACGAGTTCCCCGATGGGCATGGCGGGCGCAGAGTTCGCAGCGCCATCCGCCTCCGCCGAGGCACTTACCAGCGCCGGTGGCCGGCGTACCAGCAGCGAGACCGGCACAATGACGGCGACCACCACCATCGCCACGATTTGCAGGACCTGGCGCCAGTCGTGCGTCGCCACGAGTCCGGCGATCCACGGCGACATCGTCAGGGGCGCGATGCCGAATCCCGCTGACACCAGCGAAACGGCGAGGCTGCGCTGCGTCGTGAACCAGCCGGTTACGCAGGCCATGATCGGCGCGAACATGGCAGAGGTGGCCAGGCCCACCAGCAGGCCGAACGTCAACTGGAACGCGGTGAGCGATCGGGACATGCTGGCCAGGCTGAGTCCGGCACCCAGCAGAAGCGATCCCAGCAGGCAGGTCCAGCGGGCGCCGATCCGGTCACTCAGGGCGCCCCATGCAGCGCTCCCGGCAGCCATGGCGAGGAATCCGACGGTCATCGCCGTCGACACGCCGGTCGTGGACCAGCCTGTACTGGCGGTGATCGGCCGCAACAGTACCGGCAGCGAAAACATGGCACCGACCGCGATGCAGCCCATGATCGCGCCGGCGGCGGTGATTACCCAGCGGTAGCGCAATTCAGCCATTTTCTCCCTCCTGCGGCGCTGTCCGGATTCTACACAGGCAGGCCGCCGCCGCCGCTATTGAACAGGGGGGTGAACCATAGTAATTTCATGAAGTCTCCCCCCTGAAGTGACGCTGAGCCCGGATAATCCCGGGCCGTCGGGAATAATGTGCAATCTCGACCACTAGGCCTGGACCCCGAGAAATTCCATCAGGCGCTGCTGCTGTTCGCCGCCGTTTATGCCGCCCTCGTCTGGTTCGGGTACGACCTGCGCGAACATGGCAGCCTGATGGTCATCTGGCCGAGTTCCGGCCTGTTGTTCGTTGCCCTGTGGATCACACCGGCGCGTCGGTGGCTGTGGATACTGGGCGTTCAATGGATCATCGAGGTCGGGGTCAATTCAGTCCGTTCCGAGAACTTCCAGCTTCCCTGGTCCCTGCTGTTTGCCGGGGCGGGTTCTCTCGATGGCATGGTGGGAGCGTGGGTCGCCCGATCCCTCATCAAAGACGTGTCCGAGGTGCGCACATTGAACACCGCGTCCGGGATCGGCGCGGTCGCGGCGGGCGCAGCTGCGAGCGCCACGATCGGGGCGATAGGGGCGAGCCATCTGCTGACCGACCCGGATTACCTGCATCAGTGGCAGATCTGGTGGGCAGGCAGCTGGCTGGGTTCGCTCGCCATTGCGCCGGTAGCCCTGTACTGGGCCATGCGCCAGAAATTGCCTGATGTCTCCTCCGATGTGGAGCGGCCCGGCGAACTGCTGGCGCTCGGCGCGGGGGTATTGGCGGTGACGATGTGGATTTTCTCGGCGCCGCCGGCAAGCATCACGACTCTGTTGCAGCTGCCGTTCCTGTTGACGGCCTTCTTCGTGCTGGTGGCGTTCCGCGTTCCGACACGCTGGGCCATGACGCTGGCCGCGGGCAGCGTGCTACTGGCCGCATACTACGCCAGTGAGGGACTCGGACCGTTTGCACGCGATACGAATGCCTTCGCCCGGGTCGGTCCCCTGCAGATCTTCTGCGCGTCGCTGCTGGTGTTCACGCACCTTTTGTCGGTGGGCCTGCTCGAGAAGCGGCGGGTGCTGGAACACCTGACGCTCAGCGAACAGCGGTATCGCAGCTTTGTCGCCTACAGCTCCGAGGCGGTATGGCGAGTCGAACTGGCCAGGCCCATGCCGCGAGGCTTGTCCATTGGCGCGCAGGTGGACTGGCTCAATGCGCATGCCTATGTGGCCGAATACAACCGTGCCTTTCAGGCCATGGTCTCCGACTCGGCTCCTGTGTTCACGGCGTGGCGTTCCGACATTCCTTGGGTCGCAATGTACGAAAGCCATCTTGCAGAGGCGGTGAGCCGGGAATATTCCGTGGAAGGCCTGCGCTACACCTTTCGGGGCCCGATGTCAGACCGGGAGTACTGGGCAGCGTTCACGGGCGTCATCGAAGATGGCCGGCTCACACGCATCTGGGGTGTGGCGCAGGACATCTCGACGCTGGCGCAGACCACCGCGCGCCTGGAACGCGAACAGCTGAGGTTGCGCCAGTTTGCGCTCGACCTGAGTCAGGCGGAGGAGCGCGCGCGCCGGACGACCGCGGTCGACCTGCATGATGGCATCAGCCAGCTGCTGTTCGCGATGGGGATGAACCTCAGCCGGGTCGGGACCGAGGGTAACCATGCGCATCATCCGGCGCTCCTGGATGCACAACAGCAGCTCCGCGAAGTACAGCGCATGGTGAGCACGGTGATTGCGGACCTGAGCCCACCGGGACTCTATGATCTTGGACTGACGGCGGCGCTCAACTGGCTTGCGCAGCGGCATGAGGTGGCCGATAGAGTGAATGTTGACGTCGATGTTCCGCAGCCCGAGCCCGACTTCGATCTGGACACGCGGGTGTTCGTGTTCCGGGTCATTCGCGAACTCCTGCGCAACATCGTCAAGCATGCCCGGACGCAGAGCGCGGTGGTTGAAGTACGGCAGGACGAGCGGGAGGTTCAGGTGACCGTATCGGACAACGGCGTGGGCGCCCCGCCGGGCGGCACCCAGGGAGAAGCCGGTGGCTTCGGGTTGTTCAGCATCGGTGAACGCGTCCACTCGGTCGGCGGAACGATGCAGGTGACCACCGCTCCCGGTTGCGGCTTCCGGGTCGACGTCAGGCTGCCCCGGGGCAGTCATGGAACTCCCCGGCGGTGAACACGCGGCGCAGCCGGATTCTGATCGTCGACGATCATGCCGTCGTGCGGGCAGGTTTGATGAGCCTCCTCAATGCACAGCCGGATCTTGAAGTCGTCGCGGCTGCGGGCACGGTCGACGAGGCACTGGCGCAGATTCGGACGCGGCAGCTCGATCTGGTCATCCTGGACGTGAGTCTGCCCGGGAAGAACGGCTGGGATCTGCTGAAATCGCTGCGTGTCTCCGACGGTCCACAACCGCCGGTGCTGGTCCTGAGCGCGCAGCGTGAGGAAGAGTATGCCGTCCAGGCCCTGCGCCTCGGTGCCGCCGGATACCTGTCCAAGGATGCCGCACCGGAGAAGCTCGCCGTCGCTGTGCGTCGGGTGCTGGGAGGCGGGCGCTATATCAGCCCCGAAATTGCCGAGCATCTCGCCGGCGCGCTCGTCACGGGAGAGTCAACACTGCAACCCCATGAACGCCTGGCTCCACGGGAGTTTCAGGTGTTGCTGATGATCGCCGCGGGGCGAGCCCTGGTGGATATCGCGAACGAACTGAGTGTCTCGCCCAAGACCGTCACCAGCTGGCGTAGCCGGATCCTGGAAAAACTCGCGCTGGAGACCAATGCGGACCTGATACGCTATTGCCTGCAACGTGAGCTGATCCCCCCCTGACGACGGAATTGTAGGGCAAGCCCTACCTCATCCGGGACTAGCCGGACGCATTTAACAGCGTTTCCCGGCCGCAAGGGTCAGGATCCCCGGTCGATTCGATTGCCGCCAGGCCCGATCATAGGCGGCTATCATGAGTGACCTCAGCGACCTTTGGATGGACGGTGAAATCGTGTGGGCCGTCCCGGCAGTGCCGCTTCAGGGCGAGCGGCACCGCGACCTCACGCAGCGTGCACTGGCTCTTGCGAGCGAGTCAGCCCATGGCTGCATCATGTTCGACTATCGGGGCATCCGGCTGATGCACGATGTGCTGGCACGCCATGCCTTGTGGCTCGTCAAGTCGGATCTGGAGATGAAGATTCGTGCGGCGCTGCTGGTGCGTCACGCTACGCCGGACGCTGAATACTGGTCCCGGCTTCTGTGGGTCAGCGGAGTTACTGCCGCGGTTTTCACGGATTCGCAGGCCGCGGTGAAATGGCTGCACAGCCACGCACAGCGGACCGACACCGTTCCGCGGTGACATGACATGGCGAAATCTGAAGCGACTGCGGCGATGACCGGTCCTGCAATGGAGGAGTGGATCTTCCGCGCGGCTGAGCATGGCCTGCGGCTGGAGGAGTTGCTGCGGCTGAGCAGCAGCCATGGGACCGACCTCAGGCACCTGCTGGACGCCATTGCATACCGCGTCGCGGAGCAATACGTGGGCGAGGCATGGGGCTTCGCCTTCTGCAGGCGGGTGATGAACGAAGTGTTCGGCCTGATGCGTGAGACGAGGCAGTGCCCGGACCTCGCATTCGCGATATTCTTTGCGTTCTGCGCCGGAGAGAACACCCAGGGGCGGCCTCCGCAGGGACTGTCTGCCGAAGATCAATATACGAAGCCGATGATGGCAAGGATCCTGCCCGGTCGCTGGCGGCAGTTGCAACCGCGAGGAAGATGACTCCCTGCAATGACGGCGCCCCCCGTGATGCCGCGTTCGGGTCTGTTCGCCTGCGCACACCGGAATCCGCAGCGCTTCACTGATAATGGCTGCCCGGCGTCTGGCTGCAGCGGCGGTGGGAATGTTCCTAACCAGGAGGCAATGTCATGAACGGAGCGCCCCATCCAGGTATCCGGGATATCCCAGTCGGAATTGACGCCCAGGGGCTGCGGCAGGAGACCGACTCGATGGGCGGCATCGGGGTGCCGGCCGACCGTTATTGGGGTGCGCAGACACAGCGCAGCCTGCAGCACTTTGCGATCGGCGATGATCGTATGCCCAAGCGGCTCTATCACGCCTACGGCTATGTCAAGGCAGCCGCTGCACTGGTGAACGCTGCGGCGGGGCGCCTCGAACTCTGGAAAGCGCAGGCCATCGTGCGAGCTGCGGACGAGACCATCGCCGGGAAGCTCGATGAGCATTTCCCTCTCTATGTGTGGCAGACGGGATCCGGCACGCATACGAACATGAACGTCAACGAGGTGATATCGAACCGGGCCATCCAGCTGCTCGGCGGCACGATCGGCAGCAAATCGCCCGTGCACCCGAATGACGACGTCAATCAGGGTCAGTCATCGAACGATACCTTCCCCTCCGCGATGCACATAGCCTGCATCCTGGAAATGCATGAGCGCCTGCTGCCGCGGGCGGCGGCGCTGGCCGCATCGGTAGAGGCAAAAGCGCTTGAATGGCGCAGCATCGTCAAGACCGGGCGGACGCATCTGCAGGATGCGGTGCCGCTGACTGTCGGACAGGAGTGGTCGGGTTATTCGCAACAGCTCCTCGATGCCATTGCGGGCATTCGCCGGTCAGAAGGCGGGCTTTATCAACTGGCTGCCGGCGGGACCGCCGTCGGCACCGGCCTCAACGCCCCGCGCGATTTCAGCCGCGAGATCGCCGCGAAGATTGCGGAACTGACCGGTTACCCGTTCGTCACCGCGCCGAATAAATTCGCTGCCCAGGGGTCTCTCGACGCGATGGTTGCGGCGATGGCGGCGCTACGGGGTCTCGCTGTGGCCCTGATGAAGTTCGCCAACGACATGCGCTGGCTCGCCTCCGGACCGCGTTGTGGCATCGGGGAACTGATCCTGCCGGAAAACGAGCCGGGCTCCTCGATGATGCCGGGCAAGGTCAATCCCACGCAGCAGGAGGCGATGCTGATGGTCTGTATCCAGGTCATCGGCGATGACAATGCGCTGGCGTTTGCGGGCAGTCAGGGAAATTTCGAGCTCAACGCGATGCGACCGCTCGTGATCAGCAATTTCCTGCATTCAGCGCGGATCCTCGGCGATGCCTGCGAAAATCTGCGGCTCTACTCGGTCGAGGGCGCCCGGCTCAATCGGGCGCGCATTGATGAGCTGGTCGGCCGCTCGCTGATGCTCGTCACCGCGCTGACGCCGGTCATCGGCTACGACAAGGCTTCGATCATTGCGCACAAGGCGAACGCGGAGGGTCTCACGCTGAAAGAGGCTGCGCTCGCCACCGGCTATATCGACGAAACCCGCTTTGATTCGATCTGTGACGCGGCAAAAATGGTCGGCAGCGGCGTCACGGGCGCCTGAGACGCCGCGGCGCAGGCTCGTCACCTCAATGGCGTTTTCGGCCGACCAGGCACATCAGCGAAATCAGCCCATCGTGGTCGCGGGGCACCGCCCACATGATGGAGTTGTCGTGTTCCGCGGGCTGACGTTCCTCGACATAGGTGTGCAGCAGCTCTTCGCTCTCGGCGAGGTATTCCGCGTGCACGACCTCGACCAGGCCGGTCTTGGTCCAGTGGTTGCGCCACCATTCTGTGCTGTGTACGAAGGACCAGTGGGTTGAATACCGCGCGCGCAGATAGCCCGGGGCGTCCGCGGCGTCCTGCAGTTCGCGGGTAAAAGCGATGTCGATGACGCCGAGATAACCGGCTGTCTTGAGGAATCCGGTCAGGTACGCCAGATAGCGATCGTCGGTGCCGAAGTAAAGATAGGAATCGATGGCGATGATCGCATCGAAGAAGCCGGCGGCGAACGGCAGGTTGTGCGCATCGACCCGCAGCGGGAAGACAGTGCGTTCGCAGCCGAATTCAACGGCCCGGATCCGGTTGTCGTCCGGGGACACGCCGCTGTCGATGGCCCAGACCTCGACATTGAACTCGCGCGCCAGAAAAATGGAACTGGTGGCGTTGCCGCAGGCGAGATCGAGGACCCGCATCCCGGAACGGAACGGCAGGCGCCGTGACAGGATCTCCACCTGACACAGGGCGTTCTCGCCGAGCGCATTGGCGCGAACCCAGGCCGGGTCATAGCGTGCGGTCAGTGGATAGGCCTCCGTCTGCATCAGGTGGCCAGCCGGTGCGGGAGCAACCGCGCGTACTCCCGCTGTACGACCGAATAGCATTCGCAGGCGCGTCGTTCCAGACCCGTGCGACTCAGCACCGTGACCTGCCCGTGCACAAAGCGGATGAGGCCTGCCAGCTGTAGTGTCCCGGCGGCTTCATTGATGCTCTCCCGGCTCACGCCGAGCATGAGGGCCATGAGTTCCCGGGTCATCGCAAATTCGCCTGCCGGCAGCCGGTCGATGACCTGCAGCAACCAGCGGCACAGCTGTTCATCGATCGAGTGATGCCTGTTACAGACCGCCGTCTGCGCCATCTGCGTCATCATCGCCTGCAGAAACCGCAACATGAGGTGCATGACCGGAATCACCCGCTGAACCTCCATCCTGAGAAAGTCCGCCTCGACCCGCCAGGCGTCGCCCGAGATCAGGACGACAGCCCGGCTGGGAGTGGACTCGCCGCCCAGAACGAGCGGGAACCCGATCATGCCCTCGTTGCCGATCAGGGCGCTCTCCGCCGATGCCCCGTCTTTCAGCAGGCATAGCTGGGCGATGACGGCAGTCACCGGAAAGTAAGCGTAGGGCCGGCTCGCCGATTCGTGAATCGGCTCTCCACGCTCCAGCGCAACGAACTCTGCGTGAGGTTCCCACGGCCTTCGCGCCGCGATCGGCAGGCAGGCGAGCAGTTCGTTGTCACTGATGGAACCGGGAGCTGCGCGGGCTGCGGAGCGTGCGGAGTTCGTGAACGTCATCTGGGGAGTACTCCTTTTTCGTGCTGGCGAACCCCAAAAGACTGTTCCCGTGAAGTCCCGACGTCCGTGCGATTGCCCACGTTGGCAGCAGCGCGACGCCCCGGGCCGGCTAGAACTGCAGGTGCACGCGAAGGGCGAACACGGAGACCGGCCCGCGGTCCGTATTGTAGGCAGGGTTGCGGATCCACTGATAATCCAGGCTGACGACGGCCCAGGGCAGTGCGGCGACGCTGTAGTAGGTCTCGACGATCTGCTCGGCACCGGGATGCGGCAGGCGGCCATCGCCAACCAGGAGTCCCAGACCGCCGAGTGCGAGGTAGCTCTCGCGCTCGCCGGAGATGCCGTTGTCGATCGCTGCCAGGCCGACGGTGTCATCGGGACGCTGCCAGGCGCCGCCCCTGACCGACGCCCCGAGCTCGACCGAGCGATCAATGTCCGCAAATTCGTAGACCTCGACGTTGCCCGCTGCCTTGCCGATCCGACCGAAGAGCCCGACGTTTTCGCTGACCGGCTGTTCCCAGCCAAGGCCGAGGCCCAGCCGGCTGCGATACGCGCGTACCCCGGCCGTTACGGGGGTCGCATCGGTCGCCCGGGCGAGCGCGATCGCCTGGTCGAGCAGACCCATGCGGCCGCGGCTGTCGAACCCTGTGAGCAGCAAGCGGCCGGTCCGGCGGAACAGGGAATAGCGACGTTCGATCTCGCCGATCATCTGGAACTCATGAAAGCCAGGATCGAGATGCGGGCTGTTCGGGATGCTCGACAGGTCGAAGACGCCGGCGCGCAGCGTCCAGTTGCCAAGGTAACGCTCCGCAGCGGCGCCGATGGTGAATCCCCAGGCATCGGCGGCGTAGTCGAACGCCCCGCCGTCCACGGCCGACCAGTTCAGAAAATCGTTGCGGGGATCATGAGCGTACTGGTTGGTATCGAAAATATCGGTGACCGCGAACTTGCCGACCGTGAGGACCCACCGATCGGTCGTGTACGAACCTGCGAGCTGATCTGCAATCCCTGCGACGGACTCGACGTCGCCGCCGGTGCCCACGGTCTGGCGAATGAAGGCGCGCGGCAGCCGCAGGTAAGGCTGATCTTTCCCGACCTTGTACGCCTCGCTGCTCGGGAAGCCCGCCGCGCCCAGCGTGTTGTCGAGGCCGAAGCCCTGGTCGATCTCGGTCGCGACCCACAGTTCCGCACCGCGCCACAGTCGCGCACCGGCGTAGAGCGTGGCATCGGTTGTCTCCCGACCACTGTCAGCCGACAGGCTCTGCCGCCCCGCGTAGGGTGCGTGAAAGCCGTCGGTCTCCTGTTCGACGTAGGTTGCCTGCCCATGGATCGCGAAGTCCTCCTCCTCTGCGAAGGCCCCGTGGTTGCACGCGCACAGCAACCCCGCGAGAACCATCGCCCTCGCAGCCTGACGATTGCGCACGCTCAATGTCACCTCGCTGACGAACAAAGCCCGATCACGACCCGGATCCGCAATGCCAGGACCCGCAGTGTCGAACCGGGCAGCAGTGCAGACTAATATGCCCTACGGGGGTGCGGGCCTCAACCGGAAGCGAGAACTGGGAGTCGGGGCGCCACCGAGGCACCGGGCCATTTCCAGTCGCGAATCTCCGGCATGTCCTCGCCATGCAGGTCGATGTAGCGCTTGTGCTCGAGCAGCTTGTCGGACATCAGCTGCTTCAGGTAGGCCCCCTTGCTGCCGGCATGCGCGATGCGATCCACGACGTCCCGGACCAGGTGAAAGCGATCCAGCCCGTTCTGCACCCTCATGTCGAATGGCGTCGTGATGGTGCCCTCCTCGAGGTAACCGTGGACATGAAGGTTGCGGTTGGTGCGGTGATACGTCAGTCGGTGTATCAGCGACGGATATCCGTGGAAACCGAATACGATCGGACATGAGGTCGTGAACAGCGAGTCGTAGTCCTGCTCGCTCAGGCCATGCGGATGCTCACAAGGCGGTTGCAGCCGCAACAGGTCGACGACATTGACCGCCCGGATCCGTAAGGTCGGCAGGTGCGTCCGCAGGATCGAGATCGCCGCCAGGATCTCCACCGTGGGCGTATCGCCGCAGCTGGCCATGACGACGTCCGGTTCCGATCCCTGGTCATTGCTGGCCCATTGCCAGATACCGAGTCCCTCGGCGCAGTGCGCAGCGGCGGCCTCTATATCCAGCCATTGGGGCAGCGCATGCTTTCCGGCCACGACGACGTTCACCTGCTGACGGCTGCGCAGGCAGTGATCGAACACCGACAGCAGGCAGTTGGCGTCGGGCGGCAGGTAGGCCCGCACGATCGATGCCTTCTTGTTGATCACATGGTCGAGAAAGCCCGGGTCCTGGTGCGTGAAGCCATTGTGATCCTGCTGCCATACATGCGAGGTCAGCAGGTAGTTCAGCGAGGCGATATCCCGGCGCCATGACAGCTCGGAGGTGACCTTGAGCCATTTCGCATGCTGGCTGAACATCGAGTCGACAATGCGGATGAAAGCCTCGTAGGAGTTGAACAGGCCATGGCGACCCGTCAGCAGGTAGCCCTCCAGCCATCCCTCGCATTGATGTTCGCTCAACATGGCGTCCAGCACGCCCCCTTCGCGTGCCAGGAACTGGTCGGTGGCGATGACGGGCGCTTCCCACTGGCGGTTGGTGACCTCGAAGACCGCGCCCAGCAGATTCGATACCGTTTCATCCGGGCCGCAGACGCGGAAGTTGCGCGGCGACTGATTAAGCCCGGTGACCGCGCACAGAAAGTTCGCGAGCACCAGCGAGTCCTGGGCATCGATGGCACCCGGCGCCGGGACGTCGACCGCAAAGCCGCGAAAGTCCGGCAGCCGCAGGTCGCGCAGCAGACGGCCGCCGTTGGTGTGCGGGTTCGCACCCATGCGGCGGTCGCCCAGCGGCGCCAGGGCGCGCAGTTCCGGCCGCAGGGTCCCGCCGGCATCGAACAGCTCCTCGGCCCGGTAACTTTTCATCCATTGCTCGAGCAGCTGCACATGCGCCGGATGCTGCGCATCGACGAGCAGCGGCACCTGGTGCGAGCGTGAGGTGCCCTCGATCTGCAGCCCATCGACGAATTTCGGGCCCGTCCAGCCTTTCGGTGACCGCAGGACGATCATCGGCCACCGTGGCCGGGCGCCGTTTGCGCCTCTGCGTGCGTCGGCCTGGATGCGGTGGATTGCATCAATGGCCTGGTCCATGGCCTGTGCCATCCGCTGGTGCATCGGCGCGGGCTGGTCGCCCTCGACGAACAGCGGTTCCCAGCCGCAGCCGCGCAGGTACTGTTCCAGTTCCAGCGCAGGGATGCGTGCCAGAACCGTGGGGTTGTTGATCTTGTAGCCGTTGAGATGCAGGATCGGCAGCACGGCGCCGTCGGTGACCGCACTGAGGAATTTGTTCGAGTGCCAGGCGGTGGCCAGGGGTCCCGTCTCCGCCTCTCCGTCGCCAACGACGCAGGCGACTATCAGCCCGGGGTTGTCGAGCACCGCACCGAAGGCGTGGCTGAGCGAATACCCCAGCTCGCCACCCTCATGGATTGAGCCGGGCGTGGTCGGACCGACATGGCTGGAGATGCCGCCGGGAAACGAGAACTGCGTGAACAGCCGCTTCAGTCCCTCCTCATCTTCGCTGATGTTGGGATAGACCTCGCTGTAGGTTCCCTCCAGGTACACGTTGCCGACGATGGCCGGACCGCCATGGCCCGGACCTGCGACATAGAACATGTCGAGGTCACGCTCACGGATGATCCGGTTCAGATGCACGTAGATGAAATTCTGGCCCGGCGTCGTCCCCCAGTGACCGACGACCAGCGGCTTGACGTGTTTCAGCTCGAGCGGTTCCTTCAGCAGCGGATTGTCGTACAGGTAGATCTGTCCCACCGACAGGTAGTTGGCCGCACGCCAGTAGCGGTCAATCAACTCCAGTGCGTGCGGATTCAGGGGTATCGCTGTCATGTTGAGGGACGAGCCTAGTCGCCGCGCGCAAGACTCTCTGCGCGGCACCGAACAGAGCCTGGCAGGCGCTGCGCGGCAGACTCACCGGATGCAGCAGACGCCCCCGAACACCGCCGCGGGCCTGAGCAGCGCCGACGCGTCGAAACGGCTGGCAAACGACGGCCCCAATGTGCTCGCCGACCCTTCTGAACATCCGCTGCGCCGGGCGCTGGGCAAACTCTGGGCCCCGGTTCCGTGGATGCTCGAGGCGGCCATCCTGTTGCAGTTCGCCCTGGGCAAATATATCGAGGCTGCGGTCATCCTGGCGCTGTTGCTGTTCAATGCGGTGCTCGGGTTTGTCCAGGAGGGGCGCGCGCAGGCGACGCTGGCGGCATTGAAATCGCGCCTCGCGCTGTCCGCGATCGTGCAGCGCGACGGCCACTGGACGACGTTGCCGGCAGCGGAGATGGTTCGCGGGGATGTCATGAAACTGTCGCTCGGCGCTGTCGTTTCGGCCGACGGTAGCGTGACCAGCGGCAGTGTCCAGGTGGACCAGTCCCTGCTGACCGGGGAATCCGTGCCGCTCGAAGCGGGCAAGGGCACGGCGGTCTATGCCGGTTCGCTGGTTCAGCGCGGCGAAGCGGTTGCGGAGGTGACCGCCACCGGGGTACGCACCAGATTCGGCCGTACCGCGACGCTCGTCGGCACGGCCCATGTCACCAGCACCCAGCAGACCGCCGTCATGCATACGGTCAGGAATCTCGGCATCTTCAACGGTACCGTCATCGTTGTCCTCGTGGTCTACGCCCACTTCACCGGGGTGGCGCCGGCGGAGATCGTCACCCTCGTGCTGACCGCCGTACTCGCATCGATTCCCGTCGCGCTGCCGGCGACCTTCACGCTTGCCGCCGCGATCGGCGCGCGCGCGCTGGCTGGGCTCAACGTGCTGCCGACGCGGCTGTCGGCGGTGGACGAGGCGGCATCCATGGATGTGTTGTGTGCGGACAAGACGGGCACGCTCACCCGGAATGAGCTCAAGGTGGCGAGCGTGCAGCCGATGCCGGAAATCGATCCGGCGCGGGTCCTGATGCTCGCGGCGCTGGCCAGTTCCGATGGCGGTCGTGACGCGGTCGACGCAGCGGTCCGGTCGGCCGCAGCGGCGAGTCCGGCCGAGGCATCTCTGACGCTGGTGGCCTTCACCCCCTTTGATCCGGACAAAAAGCTGTCTGCGGCGAGCGCAACGGATCCAGGCAAGGGACAGCTGCGAATCGTCAAGGGGGCCTACGTCGTGGTTGCCGCCCTTGCTGCGCCCATGCCGGCCGCGGCCACGGCAGCCGTGACGCTCGAGAAACAGGGCTTCAGGGTGCTGGCGGTGGCGAGCGGTGCCGATGGCGCCATGCATATTGCCGGCCTCATCGCACTCAGCGATCCGCCGCGGCCCGACTCGGCGGCACTGGTCACGGAACTCGCCACCCTCGGCGTACGCACGGTGATGGTGACCGGGGATTCCGCGCCGACCGCTGCCAGCGTCGCCCATGCCGTCGGCCTCGCGGGGGGGCTCTGCCCGCAGGGCGCGCTGCCGGCCGATCTGCACCCGGACAGTTACGCCGTCTATGCCGGCGTGTCGCCGGAGGACAAGTTCACGATCGTGCGCGAATTCCAGAGCGGCGGCCACGTCGTCGGCATGTGCGGCGACGGAGCCAATGATGCGCCGGCACTGCGCCAGGCACAGTTCGGGATTGCCGTCGCGACGGCGACGGACGTAGCCAAGTCGGCGGCAGGCATGGTTCTTACCACGCCGGGACTCAGTGGCATCGTGGCGGCGGTCAGGGAGGGGCGGATCACTTTCCAGCGCATCCTGACCTATACGCTGAACTCTGTGACCAAGAAAGTCGTCCAGGTCCTGTTCCTGGCTTTCGGGCTGGTCATGACGGGCCACGCCATTCTCACGCCCGCGCTGATGGTCGTCGTGATGATCACCGGAGATTTCCTCGGCATGGCCATTACGACGGACAACGTCGCGCCGTCGCCGCGTCCGAATGCCTGGAACATCGGCCACCTGACCATCGCGGGCGTGGTCATGGGCGTCGGTGAACTCGCGTACTGCAGCCTCGTCTTCGCGTTTGGTGCCTGCCGCTGCGGACTCCAGCTGGGGTCGCTGCAGACCCTGGCGTTTGTCGCCCTGGTGTTCGGCAACCAGGCGACGTCCTGGAACAACCGGGTGCGCCAGCGGATGTGGACCAGGCGGCCGAGCGTCTGGCTCGTGGTTTCCTCAATCACCGATATCCTGATCGCATCGGTTCTGGCCATTGCGGGTATAGCCATGACGCCGCTGCCGGCCATCGCGGTGGCCGCGGTGCTGGCGGCGGCGATCGTATTCATGCTGCTGCTGGATCTCATCAAGGTCCCGCTGTTCCGCCGCCTGCAGATCCGCTGACCGGGCAGCACCATTCACCCGCGGAAGATGTCGAAGGGCTCGATCTTCAGTACTTTGCGCACCCCGATGTAGCCGGAGATCGCGGCGATCAGCAACACCATGCCGAACGCCAGCGCCAGGTTCCAGTACGTGATCGTCGCCGCATAGTAGGGCGACAGGCTGCGTGCGGCGGCGATCGCCAGCGTCACGAGCAGTATCCCGAGGCCATAACCGGTCAGCGACGTCAGCAGGGCCATGAACAGGATCATGTAGACGAGCTTGCTGCCCTTGGCGCCGATCGCTTTGAGCGCGCCGAATTTCTCGAGGTTTTCGGAGATGAAGGTGAAGAAGGTCTGGCCCGAGATCGCCAGTCCCACGATAAAGGCGATCACCGTCATCAGCAGTATGTTGACGCCGACCCCGGTCTGGTAGATGTAGTAGTTGGCGATACTGCCGTTGAATTCATCCTTCGTCAGTGCCACATAGCCGAGCCGCGCCACGTCCTGCTTGATTCCCGCCACTGCTGCAGGGTCCTTCGGCTGTACCAGCACGTAGGACAGCGTGTAGTGCATCTGCGGGATGTACTGGATCGCACGATTGTAGGTCGTATAGAGCGTTGGAACCCCGGTGAGGCCATTCGATGCGACCCGCGCGATGCCGACGATCTTCACCATGTGGTTGTTCAGTTCGAATGTACTGCCGACCTTCGGGTTCAGCAGTTTCCGGAACTCCGCGTCGTCAACGACGAAGAAAGCGTTGTCGGCATAGATGTCGTGGATGTCGCCCTGCTCGAGTTCCGGACGCCCGAACAGGCTCTCATCGTCGAGGCCCACCACGCTGACGCCCTGGTAATTGCCGTTCGGCAGCTTGACCATGGCTCCGCCGATGAACAGCGGTACCGCGTAGCTGACACCGTCGATGCTGCGCACGGCATCCAGCAGGTAGTTGGGCATCGGAATCGGGCTGGAGGCCGTGTTGACGCCGGGATCCATGACCCAGATCGTCGCGCCGATGTTGGTGACGTTCGCGTAGGCGCGGTTGAGGATGCCGGCGAACATCGCCGTCATCTGCGTCATCAGGAAAACGGCGAAGGTGATGCCGATGAGCAGGGCCGAGAACTTGCCCTTGTCGTTGATCAGCAGCTTGTAGCCGATGCGCAGGACGCCGCTGTTCTTCATGGGGACGTCTGCGGCGTCGTGCGAGCCTCGTTCCACCAGCCTCCGCCGAGGGCGACGAACAGGGCGACGGTGTCCTGATGGCGCTGCGCGACCGCCTGCAGATACCCGATGGTCGCCTCGTGAAACTGCACGTCAGCCGCCCACACGTCCACGAAGGAAGCGAGGCCTGCACTGTAATTGACCTGCGTCAGGTGCAGCGCCTCCTGCGCGGCGCGCCGTGCGTCGAGTTCGGCCTGCAGACCCTGCGCGTCGTGCTGCAGCGCCTGCAGCGAATCGGCAACCTGTGCGAATGCGTCCAGTACGGTCTGGCGATAGGCAGCCTGGGCCGCCTGGAAAGCGTCGATCGCGGCTTTGCGTCCATACCACAGCCGTCCGCCCTGGAAGACCGGGATGGAGGCAGCAGGTCCTATGCTCCAGAACCGACCGGCGGAGGCGCCCAGACTCCCGAAACCGGAGCCGGCGCTGCCGTAGGTCGCGCTCAGCGAGATGCTCGGAAACATCGCCGCCGTGGCGACACCGATAGTGGCGCTGGCAGCGTGCAGCAGTGCCTCGGAGGCGAGAATGTCGGGCCTCTGGCGCGCGAGCTCGGATGGCAGGCTCACCGGCAGGTCGGTCGGCAGCGTCAGCGCCTCCAGATCGATGTCAGGAGGTGTCGTCGCAGACGGCACCGAGCCTTCGAGGCTTGCCAGCAGGTCACCGGTCTGGCTGACTTTCTGCCGCAGGGGCGCGAGGCTGGCCTGGTTGGCGGCAATCAGGCTGCGCAGGCTGAGTACGTCCGCGTACGGTGCCGCGCCGGCGTCGACCAGCGTTTGCGTCGATCGCAGCTGTTGCCGCTGCAGCTCGATCAGCTGCTCCGTCGCCCGCACCTGCGCAACATAGGCCGCGCGCGCGATACTGGTGTTGACGACGTTGGCGGACAGGGTCAGCCACGCCGCCCTGTTCAGGTAACGCTGATAGTCGACCTGGGCTTTGAGTCCTTCCACCTTGCGCCGTTCACCGCCGAACAGGTCGAGCGCATAACTGATGGTGCCGCTCAGGGTGACGAGGTTGAACACGGAGGAAGCCGCGCCGCTGGCTTGCCCCGGCGGTGTGCTGCGCTCGCGGGCTGCAGTGAGTTCAGCCGAGGCCTGCGGATAGAACACGCCATACCCCGCGCGCAGGTTGTCCTGGCTCTGACGCAGTGTGGCCGCGGAGGCCTGCAGCGTCGGACTGCCGGCAAGCGATCGCAGGACCTGCGCATCCAGTGGCGCCGAGCCGAACAGTCGCCACCAGTCCGCGCTCAAGGCATCGCCGGACCTGAACTGCTGGCTGCTGCCGTCGGCGGCCAGGGTGGCCGCAGGCATCGCCTCGCTGGTGTAGCGTTCTGCGGCGGGCGACGCCGGGCGAGTGAAGTTGGGGCCGACCGCACAGGCGCAGAGCGCTGTGAGGGTCAGGACGAGGCAGGAAGTCCTGCAGACCGATGCGAACTGGGTACTCATGGATCGCGCCGTCACTGCTGCCCGATATAGACATCCACTTCCTGACCCGGGTAGACCGGCGCATCCTGCTTGCGGAAGCGGAAGATCACCGGCAGCACCCGCAGGTCCACCTGCTCCTGGCGCTCATCGGACAGCTCGATCTTCGGTGAGACATACGGCTGCACGCGGACGAATTCCAGCGGTATGCGCACGTCGCTGCCGCGCACCGACATCTGCGCGCGGATGTGGAATCCGTTGGGTAGCCTCGAGACCAGGATCTCATCGACGAAGCAGCGCACCGCCAGGTATTCCTGCGGCGGCCCGATGACCATGATCGGGTCCTGGCCCTGCGTGTACGTGTCGTAGACCCCTTGCGGCGATACATAGCCGCCGGCGGTCGCGTAGAGCGCCAGTACGATGCCCTCCACCTGGGCCCTGACCGTATATTTGACCAGCAGCGCGTCGGCGGCGTTGTAGGCCTGCTGCAGGGCCTCGTAGGTCTTCTGCTGGTTCTGGATGTCATAGCTCCATGCACCGGCCCGGGTCAGGTCATACTGGCGGCGTGCGACGTCCAGCGCAGCCTCGCCCTGCTGCACGGCGTCTGCCGCGATGTCCAGCACGCTCTTGCTGATCGAATGCGGGTCAGCATCGAAGGCGGCGCGGTCCTTGCCGTACTGGTCGCGGACGGCTTTGAGGTTTGCGGTCGCGAGGTCAACCTGGGACGTGGCGATGTCGAGCGTTTCCTTCCTCGGCTGGGCCTTCAGTTCGTTGAGCAGTGCGAGGGCTGCGTCCGCCTGCGAGTGCAGCTGTGCGGTCGTCTGTTTCTGCACCGAGTCGTCGATCTTCAGCAAGGGCGCGCCCGCCACCACGGCCTGACCTTCCTTGACCAGCACCTGCGTCACCGGACCCGGGACCTCCGGGTACACGTTGATGTTCGAACCGCTCGTCTGGTCGCTTTCGATGATGCCGTTGGCGAAGATTGCCGTTGGGTACGGGCTCGTGGCCGGTGCGAACACGGGGGGCTGGGCCTTGCGCTGGATGCCGAAGAGCCAGGCTGCGACCAGCCCGGCCAGCACGCCGATGATCGCCAGCGAGAAGATGATCTTCGTTCTCATTCCGTGCCCTTGTCCAGGCCGGTAATGCGGCCGTCTTCCATATGGATGATCCGGTCCGCGTATTCATTGATGCGCGCGTCGTGCGTAACGATCAGGATGGAACGCCTGTCGTTGAGGATTTTCGTCTTCACGAACGAGATGATCATCTTGCCCGTGTCGCCATCGAGCGAAGCGGTGGGCTCGTCGAATATCAGGATTTCGGGCCCGCTGACGATGGCGCGGGCGATCGCGATCCTCTGCTGCTCGCCGCCGGAGAGTTTCACCGGGAGTACCTCACCGCGGCCCTTCAGGCCGACGACAGCGAGGACCTTGTTGGCTTCCGCGATGGATTCATCCCAGTCACGATCCTGCAGCAGCAGCGGAATCGCGACGTTTTCCGCTGCGGTCAGGCGCGGGAAAAGGTGGTAGTCCTGGAACACGAAGCCGATCGTATGGAGCCGGAAGTCGGCCAGCTGATCGCTGCTGCGCGTCCAGATGTCCGTGCCCATGACCGCCACCTGGCCGGCGGTCGGGCGCAGGATCCCCGAGATCATGCTGAGCAGGGTCGTCTTGCCGCTGCCGGATGGCCCGACGATGAAGAGCATCTCGCCGAACTTCGCAGAGAAGGTCACTCCCTTCACGGCCATGACCCGGGCTTCGCCTTCGCCGAAGGATTTGCTGAGTCCGTTTGCAACGATCGCCGGGGCGGCCGTTGCCCTGCCATCCAGTGCCTGCGTTGCCATGGCTCATGATCGGAGCTTGCGGCCTGCCAATCTGTTCGAGGCCGTACAGACCCGCAGCGCCAGCGGGGCATCATGCAGGCATGACCATCGCGGGCAATTCAACGGCTGGGTCGGAGCCGGCGGCCCCCCGTCTGCAGGCGGTCTGCTACGGACTGCTGGCGGCCGGTGTGGTCGTGCTGGCGGCAGGACTGTTCCTGGGGTTCGATGAAAAAGCCAGTCCGGTGCTGGTTTATATTCTGCTCGCCAGTGCGACGCTCGCGTTCGCCCTGGTCGTGCTGATGTTCCTGCAGCCGGGTGCCTTCGCGTTCATCGGCGGCGAAGCGCCAGCTGCCGGGACACCCCCCGATACCCATCCTGAAACTTCCGCGGAGCCCCACATGGACCCAGTACACGAGCCAGCTGTCGAACCCGTCAGGGCGCGCGCGGTAGAGCCGTCCATTGAACCGCCGCCGCAGCCCCCAGCTGAGCCGCCGGTTGTACCGAAGGCGCCGGCCCTGGGGCTGGTCATCGGGCTCAACACGACGCTCGGTGAGGTGCTGTTGCAGGCCATTCGTGCCGACCCGGAAGGCATGGTCCGCCTGCTCGCCGGCGTCATCGGCAAGTAGGCCGGCCGGTCAGCCTGCGGGGACGCGGCCCCCGAGCGCCAGCAGCAGCTCGATCGAATCCTGCAGGCGCTGCGCCTCGGCGCGCACCAGTCCCAGCCTGGCCTGTTCGTTCTGGCGCTGGGCTTCGAGGATCTGCAGCACGCCGGCATTGCCGGCGGCGTAGCTCTGCCGGGTCAGTTCCAGGTTCTCGGCGGAGATCGCGACGGCTGACTGTTCGCTCGTGATCATCTCCGCGTCCTGATCCAGCGCCTCCAGCACGTCGGCAACCTGACCGAAGGAGCGCAGCACGACCTGTTCGTAGGTTTCGAGCGATGCGCGCATCGCCTCGCGGGCCGCGCGCTCGCGCGCGCGCAGTGCGCCGTGGTTGAACAGCGGCTGGGTGAGGCTGCCGGTCAGGCCGGCCGCCTCGCTGCTGGCGTCGAACAGTGAATGCAGCGTCGTCGACTGCATGCTGGCCGACGCGGTGACGCTGATCTGCGGATAGAGATTGGCTGCAGCAACGCCCACGGCGGCGGTTGCGGCGTGCAGCTGCGCTTCGGCGGCCTGGATGTCGGGGCGGCGGTGTGCGAGTTCCGCCGGCAGCGTTGCCGGCAATGTGGCAGGCAGCAGAAAATCACCCAGGCCGAAATCCGGCGCGGTCCATTCGGACGGGGCGCGGCCGACCAGCAGCGCGAGCGCGTGTTCGGCGGTGCTGAGATCTCGCCGCAGCGGCGGCAGCAGCGTCTGGTCGTTGGCGAGCTGGCTCTGCGCGTTGAGCAGGTCGACGCGATTGGCGCTGCCGGCGTCGAATGCATCCCGTACGAGCTTCAGGTCCCTGGCGTCGTCGTCGAGCAGTGCCTCGACGCTCCCGATCCGGGCGCGCGCCGCGGCCGCGGCGAGCGCCTGCAGTGCGACATTGCCGCTGACGGACAGCGCAGCGGCATCCACCTCGTGGCTCTGGTAGTCCGCCAGCGCGCGCTGCTGTTCGACGCTGCGACGCACGCCGCCGGCAAAGTCGAACAGGTAGCTGACGCCGACACCCACCGAGTAGAAACTGAATGGCGGAAGGGCCTCGGGGCCGAGGAATGCCGCGCCGTATTTCTGCCGGCCGGCGCTCGACTGCAGGTCCACGCCCGGATAGAGCGCTCCGCTACTCGCCACCGCCAGTTGCTGCACCTGGCCGAGGGTCGCACGAGCTGCGGCCAGGTCGTGGTTATGCTCGAGCGCCAGGCGAATGGTGGCGTCCAGGCGCGGCGAGCCGACCGGCACCCACCAGCCCTGCGCATCGTCCGGGGACGGCTGCGGGGAGCCGGACTGTACGTGTGCCAGCGGCGTCGCAGTGAAGCGCTCCGGGTCCCCTTCGGCGGGCGCGACATAGTCCGGTCCCGCGACACACCCGACGAGAGTGGCGGCGAGAAGTCCGATCGGCAGGGCGCTACTCAATCGCGACATGTTGTGCTCCGGTCGTCTTGCCGCGGGCGGTGCGCACCAGCAGCAGCAGGGGCAGCGCCAGCACCGTCAACAGCAGCATCAGGTAGAAATCGTCGATATAGGCAATCATCGCGGCCTGCGCCGTCACCGCCGCGTTCAGCGCGGCCATCGACGCCGCGCCGCGCGCTGGGCCCACCGCATGGCGCGCAAGCAGCTCCGGCGTCAGGTGCTGCGCCAGCGAGGCATGCACGGTCTGGGTGTTGCTGACGAACAGCGCCTGCACGACCGAGATGCCTATGCTGCTGCCGATG
>Ga0302320_10007825_pt1 | contig 23426 bp, 14 predicted proteins | sample Bog_T0_3_FD_202130 | JGI IMG/M metagenome (GOLD analysis project Ga0302320, IMG submission 202130) | Peat permafrost microbial communities from Stordalen Mire near Abisko, Sweden - Bog_T0_3 | ecosystem: Environmental > Terrestrial > Soil > Wetlands > Peat | place: Sweden: Abisko, Stordalen Mire... | reverse complement strand
ACATAGCTAGACCTCGTATCTAATGATCTTGATTGGCGCGGGATTCGCCCGTAGAGGGAATCACAGGCTGCCTCGATAAGTCTGCAGGCGAACGGAAATTATAGCACGACTCTCTTCCGCCGATTGCTAGATTACCCTCATGATAAACAGGGGCGAGCGGCAGATCAAGCACGGCACAGACAAGCAGAACGGAGAGTGTTCCCTATTCGGTTATTGACTGCAGTGGACATGCGCCCTAACATGCCAGCGGGGCGCTCTCGCATATGACTGATCAGGTCATAGGTCACTACCGGATTCTCGAGAAAATCGGTGCGGGAGCCATGGGCGAGGTTTTTCGGGCTCGGGACGAAAGGCTGGGCCGCGATGTCGCTCTAAAGCTGATTCGTCCCGCTTCCAGCGACAACCCAGACCATCTCCGCCGTTTTGAACTGGAAGCTCGTGCCGCCGCGGCCCTGAATCATCCCAACATTGTCGCTATTTATGACGTAGGGCTTGAAGCAGGATCTCCTTACATCGTTTGCGAATTGCTGGAAGGCAAGACCCTGCGCCAACGACTGTCAGAAGGAGCACTGCCGGTTCGGCTGGCGGTGGACTACTCGCTGCAGATCGTACAAGGTCTCATCGCGGCTCATGATCGCCGCATCATTCACCGTGACCTCAAGCCCGAGAATCTGTTTGTAACCAGGGATGGCCGGGTCAAGATCCTCGACTTCGGCGTGGCCAAGCTTCAATCTGCTCCGGGAGAAGCCGGACGCCCGGTGGAAGATTTGACCACGGTAACCCGGAGTGGGGCGGTGATCGGTACTGTCGCTTACATGTCGCCTGAGCAGTTACGAGGCAAGACGGTCGACCACCGCAGCGACCTCTTCAGTGTGGGCGCGATTCTCTATGAAATGCTGACCGGGCGGCGAGCCTTTCACGGCGAAACCGAGGTGGACACGATTACTGCCGTCCTTCGCGAGGACCCTCCGGAGATCAGTCTGGAGGAGGCGAGGATCCCCATATCATTCCGGCAAATCGTCCGCCATTGCCTGGAGAAGGAGCCTGAGAAGCGCTTTCAATCGGCGCGCGATCTGGCATTTGCGCTGGACACTCTTTCAAGCACTTCCGGCGTAGGGACAGCACGCTTTGGTCGGGCAAAGTTCCAAGGAAAGATCCTGCCCTGGGCCTTAGTGGGAGCGCTCCTGATTGCGACGCTCCTGCTTGTGGGTAGGCAGGCACGGCTGGGCGCACCGTCGCTCAGCTACCGGCGCGTCACCTTTGAAGAGGGTACGGTGTATGCGGCACGCTTCGCGCCTGACTTTCACTCGGTCGTCTACGGTGCCGCCTGGAACGGCAAACCGCTACAGCTATTTTCCACCGTCGGGGAATCGGTTTCGACTCAACCGCTCAACCTCACGGATGCGAACTTGTTAGCGATTTCGAAGACCGGCGAACTGGCGCTAGTGCTTCACGGCGCTCACATGGCGCACCTTAAGATTGAACAGGGTACGTTGGCTCGCGCGCCTCTGGCCGGAGGTTCTCCGAGAGAGATGCTGGAAGACGTCACTTGGGCGGACTGGGGTCCGAACGGCGAATTGGCGGTGGTTCACCACGCTGAAGGGCGGGATCGCATTGAATACCCGATTGGCCATGTTTTGTACGAAAGCAATAGCTGGATCAGCCACGTCCGCGTGTCTCCACAAGCCGACAGGATTGCCTTCATCAACCATCCCATCATGTGGCATGATGGCGGGCTGGTTTGCGTGGTGGATCTTGCCGGACAAGTTCGGCCGCTCACCCGCGAGTGGGAATCAGCGGACGGCCTGGCCTGGAGTTCCGACGGAAAAGAAATCTGGTTTACGGCCGCCGAGAATAGTTACACCCGCGCCTTGCGGGCTGTAAGTATCAAGGGAGTAAGCCGGACAGTTCTAAAGATTCCGGCGGGATTGACCTTGCAGGATATGGCACCGGATGGTCGGGTGCTGGTGAGCCTGGATGCAGAACGTCTCGCCATGGCAACTTCTACGCGAGACGGCAAGGCGTCGGACATTTCCTGGCACGATTGGGATGTTGCCAAAGATATATCGCGGGACGGGCAGTCCGTGTTGTTCGAGGATGCAAGCGAAGCCGCGCCTCCTGACAGTTCAGTGGCGATTCGTAGAATCGACGGAACCCCACCCGTACAACTGGGGGAGGGGAGCGCAGGCGGGCTTTCCCCGGACGGCAAATGGGCGATTGCAATTATCCCAGGCAACCCGGGACGAATCACGCTTTACCCCATCGGTGCCGGCGAACCTCGAACGATTCCCGTGACCGGGCTGGAACACATCCACAGCGGCTCTTCTCATTTCCTGGCGGATGGGAAGCGAATCACCATCAACGGCAACGAACCCGGTCACGGAGTACGGTGCTATCTCGTGAACCTGGACGGGGGAAAGTTGACAGCGATAACCCCGGAAGGAATTACAGGCGGGTTGGTCTCGCCTGATGGTCAATATATTGTTGCCAACAACGGTCCGATCGCGGCAGTGTATCCGATCACTGGGGGTGCTCCGCATTCCATTCCCGGTCTCGAACCCGGCTTTGTTCCTTTGCAATGGTCGGAGGACAACTCGGCGGTTTATGGATATCGCCCCGGCCAGGTTCCAGCGAACGTGTACAAGGTTAACTTGGTCTCTGGCGCAAAGACTCTCATCCAGGAATTGCAGCCTCAGACGACTACAGGCGTGGTTAACATCGCTCCGGTGGTTGTGACGCGTGACGGTTCCCGCTTCGCCTACAGCTACTATCAGGTCTCCTCGGTACTCTTTGTCATTTCCGGTTTGCGATAGTCTGGCCGGAGCACAAGGCCAACCTACTCCAGTGACCCCGAAAAATCTGCCGGCACGTAATGGAAGAAAATGGAGGTCGAGGTATGTCCTGCGCCTAAGACGTCGCGGGAATGAGGCACTCTGGTTCCGCGGTAGACCAGGCCGTCACCAAGGGCCTGATAAACCGTGACTGCGCCTTCGGGAGTGTCGAGGCGGATCGGCCAGGAGGTCGCCAGGTCGGGCTCGGGAGAAAAATCCAGGCAGAGCGTAACGCTGAACTCGCACTGCTCCCGGTCAGTGTGCTTTTTCAGCTCGGCACCGCTCAGATAAGACGCCAGATAGACATAAGAGGGCTTGACCGGCTCTCCCGCGATGGCGCTTACCGCATTCGCAATCTGATGATGGAAAAATCGAGCGACACTCTCGTTGTGGGCAACGTATCGCCGTGAGCTCTGATAGTCGCCCAGTCTGATTGTTCCCTGCCGGATCGCATGCCGGTAGTAGCGCCGCAACGCAGCCAGATTGAAAGGGTGAATCAAGTTGCTGAGCGGTACGTATCCTTTCTCTCGAAACACCTGGGCATGCGGCCTGACGATTTCGGACCATTCCACAAGACGCCGCTCTGCATGGCCTGCAGGCGTCAAGATAGCGGCCTCGGCTAACAAGGACCGCATTTCGTTGCGGAGTGAAGCGGGCGCGGGTTCGCCTGTTTGAAGACGTAAAACAACCGCTTCCAGCTGAGCCCCCAGCCAGAACGGATGCAAAGATCCGGTTGTCGGGTCTCGCACCCAGGCTATCGTTCGTTGCAAGCTAAACCCGTCAAGCAAATGGCGACGAGCTTCCAGTTCTGCCGGCACTTGGCCAGGAGGCAGGACGGTGCAATCCGGATTGAGGAATAGCTGCTCAGGCAGGCCCTGCTGCAGCGATTGGGATCCCGCTGGACGGCGCGGAATCAGGTGAAGCGGCAACTCGTCGAGCAGACAATGGAATTGCCCGGGGGGCAGCGTCGCGGTTTGCGTTTGCCGCGATGCTACCCCCATCAGGCTTGCCATCCATTCAAGCCACGCCGTGTCTTTTATTTGTGAAGCCATCCGTTTAGGGTGAATCGGCTATCGGCGAAAGCCCGCGAGGGACAACGCACCGGGGTAATTTCGTGCAGCAGAGAACAGGGGAAAAACACGATCTGGTTCTGCTGGGGAACGATCGTCTGGTAGCTGCCGACGCTGAGGGGTTGCTCGCCTTTTTCGCGCGAGTCATGGATGCGTAACTCTCCGCCTTCGAACTGGCTGGGCTCGCGATGGAAAAAGTAGACGAACGTCATGCGCCGAGAAGCAATCCTCTCTTGCGCGTCGTCGCAGTGAGCGTGGAAGAAGTCGCCGTCATTGCTGGCCGTGATCTGGACTTCCGAGTGGGTAATCGGAAACTCCTCGATCCCAAGCTGCTCCAGCACCGCGGGCAGCACGCCGCGAACTCGGTTCAAAATGACTTCCTCATGCCGTCCCAAATCCATCAGCACCCGGGAGCGACGATGGCTGTAGTCAGTTACTCCTGGGGCTCCGGTGGGAGAAATCACCTCGCTGCCGCGAAATTCCGCCTCATGCTGCAGCGTGTATTGCATAAGCTCCTCAACCTCTTGCGGGGCGAGGAATTCGTCCAGCACAACGCACTGCGCGCGAACAACAGCAGGCGCGTCTAAGACGCCGACGCCGCTGCCGGAGTCGAATTGGCTTTGCCCTACGGCTTGCCGCACAGGTGCATTCTGGTGCCGCAGACTGATGCTCGGGGCCTGTGGTCCGCTCGGCGGTTGAGGTCCGCTGGGAGGGTGCGCGGGCGTATCATGCGGCCCGGAAGGCGGTTGAGGTCCGGTGCTTGGCGGCTGTGGGCCACCGAACACCGTTGCGGGTGTGTTCTCTTCCGTGCTAACCGAAGGCGCACTATTGGTAACGATTCGCTCGACGATGCTGCCGCCCAACAGAGCAAAAGCGCGTTGTGCCACGGTCTCGCCGACAGAGCGAGCGATGGCTGCGGTTACAGCCGATTGAGTCTCCGGACTGCTGCCGGACGCGGCCCTGGCATTTTGCAGAAGACTCGTCAGCAACTCCCGCTCTCGCGGGCTCAGAATCCGGTCATCCTGCATCAACGTTTCAGAAAAGGCATCGAGAATCTGTTTCGACGTCATTGAGCACACTCCTCCCTGTAATTACAAGGGCGTTTAAGTTCCGGTTGGGCAAAAAGGGAAGCGCTAACGCGGAGACAGTAACAGGAAACCGCCAACTTTTCAAACAGAATTTTGTTGCCCCAGAATCGCGATCTTGATTTTCAGATTGAATGCCCTACCTGCCGGCCATCGCACCCACCATCGAGTGAAAGACTTTCATCCCATCGGTGCAGCCAAGTTCGGGCTCGGCTGACCGTTCGGGATGGGGCATCATGCCAACGACGTTGCCGCCAGCGCTGCAAATACCGGCGATGTTGTCCAGCGAGCCGTTCGGATTGGCTGACGGCGAAATCTCGCCGGAGGGTGCGCAATAACGAAATACGATGCGGTTGCCGCGTTGCAACTCCTTCAATGTCTCCTGATCGCAGAAGTAGTTCCCCTCCATGTGGCCGATCGGGATGGTCAATACTTCTCCTTGGGAGCAGGCGTTGGTGAAGGGAGTCGCAGCATTTTCCACTCGCACCTGCACCGGCTTGCAAACGTATTTCAGGCCGGTGTTGCGCATGAGAGCGCCCGGCAAAAGGCCCGACTCACATAGGATTTGAAACCCATTGCAGATGCCCAGCACCAAGCCCCCGCCATCAGCAAAATGGCGCACCGATTCCATCACCGGAGAGAACTTCGCAATCGCGCCGGTCCGCAGGTAGTCCCCAAAAGCGAAACCTCCGGGGACAATGATGGCATCACAGTCTTCCAGATCATGCGATTCATGCCACAAAAATGTCACGGGCTGTCTTGCGACTTGCTGAACGGTCCAGTAGGCGTCGTGGTCACAGTTAGAGCCGGGAAAGATAATGACTCCAAATTTCATGGGCCCGTCCTTGGTGTGGGATTCGAGGTCAGTTTAGCACGTGCGGTTTCGCTGGATGAAATGCAGCTGCATTGCCCGGAGAGAACCCTCTTCTACGGATTTTCTGATTTCTTAGTGGTCACCGCATCCGGACTCGGTGGAGACAGGTTCAATGGAGATGGAAGCAACTGCGAAGGATTTGTTGGCGGGATCTGAGGACCAGTCTCGTTCGCTCCCGGCGAAGGCTGGCCCAGGCCTTGATCGGATTGCGCTATCGGAGCGTCGGGCAAGGTCTTAGGCGGAATTCCTTTGGCCCGCACGATCGCCCAGTGCCATTCCTGATCGGGAAAGAGAGCGAAATTCAGCTGGGTACGAAATAGCGCAGTCGCGGCCGGCGCGGCAGATCCCTTTACCCGCAACAGAACGGTAACGTCGGGCTGCTTCGGGAGGGAGTCTTGCATTTGCAGCGGCATCCCACTCGCTACAGCGGGAACGATTCGCGCCGGTCCATAGCGGAAGGCGGCGTCAACGGCATCGGGACGTCTGACAATCGTCAGGCCGATCACCACCTCGCGCAATTCCCATGCAGTTCCGTTGTGCATCGAGACCTGCAGTGAGTCTCCGTCGATCGTAGCCGGCCCGTCGAGCTTGGCCAGTTCGTTACGCGGCAACTCGTCCAGCAGCAATGGATCGTTGAGCAGCGAGCTGGTCTTCGCGCTAAAAGAAAGGCTGCAAGTGACATCGGGTGCGGAAACCTGAAAGCTCTTCCCTGCCGGGTCGAGCGAGAACACAAGCGTAGACCCCGCCGCGTGCCTGCTGTCCGCGTCGTCCATTACTTTGGAGAGATTATCGTTATCAATGACGACTTCAGACGAAGCAGTTTTCTTGCGAAAACTGCGCGCCACATCTCCAAGGGGCGTGTCATCGCCGTCGTCTTGCGCGCAAACACGCGTGGGCAAGGCCAACAGGAGCATGCCCGCAACCAGCAGGACCAATTTGAGGCGGCTTGAGGTAAGTGCTCGCAAAGTAATTCCAGATATCCTTGAAAGGCTGATCCGCAAACCATTCGGCTGCAACGGAAAGTTGTGCGGGGACGATGTCGCCACCGCGAGAACAGGGTTGATCACAATTGGCCGATCACCATGAATTGCAATGGTCCCTTCCAAGATTGTAGTAAGAAAGAGGAGCAAAGCAGAGATAACGCGGGCAAACCGAAGGACTAGCACCTCCGAGCGGAGGGAAAAGAGATGGGCGTGCGCTGACGAAATGGAAGCGCAACGGGGCGCACGCCCAAGACTTTGGTCTTGGCCTGAAGCTTTTTACAGAAGGCCCGAAGACCGCAAACGCGAGACTGGATCAGCAACTGGCTGCCGCTTAAATACCCAGCGTGCCACCGCAAAGCCCAGAGCTGCGTAACACAGATGCATGAACCTCATCGACACCCCCAAAACCTCCGAATCGGTCACTACCTCAGGGGAGGATCAGCATCACTATCGGCAACATAGCAGTGGATCGTGAGGCTGGACAAGGCACAACGGTGCTATTCGGGTGGCACAGAAGTAATAGAGCATGGCCCGCAAGTGGGTTACGCGCGGGACGATGCCAGCTGTTACTCCTCAGTGAGCGTCGGTATTTTCCGCTTCTCCGCTTCGCCCGGCGGGTGGAACCACGACCGTGGAAAGGCTGCCTTCCGCGGTCAGCTTCTGGAAGGCCGCCAGATCGTGACGCTGCAGGTCGTCCCAGCGGCTGAGCAGCTCTCCGCTTTGCCGCTTCAGCTTCTGAAACTGAAGTTGCTCAGCCTCCGTTGGAGCTGAATCCGCGCTTCCCACGTCCATCGCAAGATAGGCCAGCTTCGCGTCAAGCTGCGGCGGGTAGGCTAGTGAATCCTCGTTCGCGCTAATGGTGAGATTGAGGAGTTGGTTTCGCACTTCTATTAATTTCTTATCCAGATCATCCGCCGACGTTGTGATCGCTTTGGCGCTGGCGTTCTCCGGCAGCCGCCGCTTCAGGCCGGTCACTTGCGCGCGCACATCCTGAATCTGGTTGACGGCATCGTAAACACGGTTCAGTTCCTGATGAATCTGAATCTGCATGCTGAACTGCTGTGCCAAATCGGCCGCGCTGACGTTTACCCGCGGATCCAATTTCACTTCCAGAGGTGCAACCTGGCTCTCGCTGCCCACCGTCAGCCTGACCTGATACTGGCCCGGCACAGCCACCGGTCCCTTCGCGCCGCTGTTGTATTCCCACAGGTAATAACCGGGAACGCGATGAGCTTCTTCATTGCGCAAATCCCACACGAAGCGGTTTAAGCCAGCCTCCAGCTTTATCTCTTTTTCCGGCTTCTTGTCGTCCGGATCGAGGGGCTCGTCGGGCAGCTCCGTTTCAGCACTCGAATACTTGCGGATCGTCTTCCCCGAAGTATCCAGGATTTCCAGCTTGGTTTCAGTCCCCGCTTTCGGCGAATCTTTGAGATAGAAGTAAATGACCGCGCCCTCGGGCGGATTCAGTCCGGTGCGCTTGGATGGGTGATGTTCCCCGCTGGCACCCGCCTGGATACGGTAGGCCGTCCCCGGCGTATAGAGATGAACATCCTTCTTCGCTACGTCTTCATTGAACTGGCGCAGCGGACTGATGTCATCCAGAATCCAGAACGCTCTGCCGTGCGTGGCGACCACAAGATCGTTGTCCTTGATCACCAGGTCATGGACCGGCACGGTCGGCAGGTTCAGTTTAAGCGACCGCCAATCCGCGCCGTCGTTGAAGGAAACATATACGCCTTTCTCGGTTCCGGCATAGAGCAGGCCGCGCTTCTTCGGATCTTCGCGGACGGCGCGCACGAACGAACCATCGGGAATGCCGTTGGTCAGTTTCGTCCAGGTCAGGCCGTAATCACTGGTCTTGTAGATGTACGGTTTAAGATCGTCGCTCTGATGGCGATCCACAGCCACGTAGGCCGTGCCAGCATCGTAGGGGGAAGCCTCAATTTGGCTGACGCGGCTCCACTCCGGCAGATCTTTAGGCGTGATGTTGGTCCAGTTCTTGCCTTCGTCGCGCGTAATTTGGATCAGGCCGTCATCGGTGCCAACCCACAGCAAGCCCTTCGTGATCGGCGACTCGGCCAGCGCGAAGATCGTGTCGTAGTACTCCGTACCCGAATCGTCAATGGTGATGTCGCCACCGGAAACATGCTGCTTGCTCTTGTCGTTGCGCGTGAGGTCTGGACTAATCGCCTGCCAATGCACTCCGCCGTCCGTGGTTTTGAATAGCCGCTCGGCTGCGTGATAGAGCGTGTTGGGATCGTGCAGGGAAATCAGTACCGGCGCGGTCCACTGGAAGCGGTGCTCAAGAATGGCAGCGCCCCATGCGTCGGAAAGCTCAGGCTGCTCGGTGATCGATTTCACTTGCCCGATGCGCTTGTCGAAACGCGTGATGTTGCCCTGGTAGTCGGCGGCATAAACAATGTTCGGATCTGGCGGATAAGGAGCGATGTAGCCTGCCTCGCCTCCGCCCACGTCATACCAGTCGGAGCGATCGATGGCGCCCGCATCGCTGCGGCTGGCGATGGCCACGGTACCACTATCCTGCTGCGCTCCGTAAACCCGATAGGGTGTCGCCGCGTCGGTAGTTACGTGATAGAACTGCGCCGTGGGCTGATTGTCTTCGCTCGTCCAATTCTTGCCCCCATCTAATGTCACCGTGACCCCGCCATCGTTGGCCGCGATCATGCGCCGCGTATCTCTGGGATCGATCCACAAGCCGTGATTGTCGCCGTGCGGGACTTTCACCTTATTAAAGAGGTGGCCGCCATCGGTGGACTTGTAGCTCTCCACATCCATGATGTAAATCACGTTTTCGTCTCGCGGGTCGGCGAAGATGTGCATGTAATACCAGGGCCGCTGCCACAAGCTGTGGCTGGGATTCACAAAGTCCCAGGTTTCGCCGCCGTCGTCGGAGCGGTAGAGGCCGCCATCGGGATTGCGCGCCTCAATCAGCGCATACACGCGATCGGAGTTGGCCGCGACCGCGATGCCGATTCGCCCGTAAGGCCCCTTGGGCAGACCGTGTTCCTCAAGCCGCTTCCAGGTTGTGCCCCCGTCGTTCGAGCGGTAGACTCCGCTGCCCGGGCCGCCGTCCGTCAAACTCCAGGAAGTTCGGCGAGCCTGCCAGAGCGCGGCAAACAGGATATTAGGATTGTGCGGATCGAAGGCAACATCGATGCCTCCGGTGTTCTCATCTTTATAGAGAACTTTCTCCCAGGTCTTGCCGCCATCGACCGTGCGGAAAATACCGCGTTCGGCGTTCGGCCCATAGGGATGGCCAAGAGCCGCCACGAAAACGATGTCCGAATTATTGGGATTGATAATGACTTTTCCGATGGCTCGGGTGTCGCGCAGGCCAATGTTCTTCCAGGTCTTGCCCGCATCGAGAGACTTGTAGACTCCGTCGCCATGAGAAATGTTGCCGCGGATGCAGGCTTCACCCGTGCCCACGTAAATTGTGTTGCGGTCTGAGTTAGCGACCGCCAGGCTGCCGATGGATCCGCTTCCCTCTTTGTCGAATACCGGCGACCAGGTCATGGCTCCGTCGGTTGACTTCCACACCCCGCCGCCGGTGGCGCCGAAGTAGTAGGTTGTGGGGTCGCCCGGGATTCCGGCGGCGGTCAGCGAGCGGCCGCCGCGAAAGGGACCAATCAGGCGATACTTCATGCCCTTGAAGATCTTGTCTTCCGGCTTGTCCGATTCGTTCTCCGAAGCGGACTTCTGGTCAGAGGAGGTTCCCGCCGCCGGTGTGGTCTGGGTAGGCTTAGCCGCCTTCGATTGACGCTCCGGCTTGGTCTGAGCAAAAGCCGCGCCCTGCGCCCAAAGCCCGAGTGTGACGAGAAACAGCGGCAGCCAAAAAGCTATCGGAGCCTTTCCAGATTCGTTCCCGCAGGACGTGTTTCGACCACGCATGTTCGGATGCCCCCAATGTAGAGAAGTGGAACTGAAGACGAGAAACGGATCGCTGCTATGTTAACCCGGCGCTAACCGAATGGAAAGCCCAGCCCGACCGGCCGCCAGCTTTCACTTCTTCGTGAGTAGTTTGCGGGCAGCCAGGATTTCCTTGCGTTTCGCGCCATCCACCTTCGGATAGGAAAGCCCGAGCTCCTCAAGCGTTTCCACGATGGCCGCCGAAACCGCCAGATGCGTAAACCATTTATTGTCCGCGGGAATGATGTACCACGGAGCATGCTTCGTGGCAGTATTGCGGATCATGTCTTCGAAGGCTTTCTGATAATCGTCCCAATACTCGCGTTCGTGAATATCGGCTTCAGAGAACTTCCAATTCTTCTCCGGTTCATCGAGCCGCGCCAGGAAGCGAGTCTTCTGTTCCTTCTTCGATAGATGAAGAAAGAACTTGCGGATCACCGTGCCGTTCCTTGCCATGTGCCGCTCAAAGCTGCGGATATCCTCGAAGCGTTCTTCCCAGATGTTTTTCGTCAAGAGGCTCGGCGGAAGCTTTTCGCTCTCGAGCACCTTGGGATGCACCCGCACCACCAAGACTTCCTCGTAATAAGACCGGTTGAAAATTCCGATGTGGCCGCGCTCCGGCAGATGCTGCGTCGTGCGCCACAGGAAATCATGTTGCAGTTCCGTATCCGACGGCGTCTTGAACGAGTAGACCTGAACGCCCTCAGGGTTCACGCCCGACATGACGTGCTTGATGGTGCCGTCTTTCCCCGCCGCATCCATCGCTTGAAAGATAAGCAGCAGCGACCAACAGTCCTGGGCATAAAGCTTGGCCTGCAAATCGGCCATGCGCGCAATGCCATCTTGCAAAGCTTCGCGGGCATTTTCTACGGAGTGCCAGTGCCCGGTGTCGGCGGGGTCGAAGTCATTGATGCGGAAATGCTTGCCGTTGTCGATGCGGTAGGATTTGGCTAGTTTGGCAGTTTTCATTCTGGTCGCTCCTACGGCCTTGATAGAAAGTCTACCGCGTTTCGGAGGGAGAGTTGGCCCTTCCCGCACAGTCGATTTCACTTCACGACTCGGTCAGTGAGCGTAATAGAGATATTTCGACAGTTACGGTTTATCCGCCAGCACAACCTGAATCAGCTCACAACTCTAAAGATACTTGAAGATGTTGTCTTTGCATTTCGGGTACTCGCATACCCCTCGTCGTCTCCGCGCCAGAGTCCAGCACGATGAACGATGAATTTCAGCTTTAGCTGGGCCCAGCGTGCCATGGGTTCAAGGAAATCATGCATCCTGAATCCTTGGGGAGTTGCACCCACTCCGGCGGGCAGGGCCGTTTGGAGTCGCGTCGCCAGATAACCGCTTTCGCGCCCGACTCCGCCATTGAGCGAAGAGCGGCTCGCTGCAGCTCGAAAGAACTCGACCAAAACGAAGCTGAGTCAATCGACGTAATCTCCGCGACCACCGACACCTGCGCCCAATGCGCCCAAAACGCTACCTGACCGTCTCCAATAAGACCTACAGAATCGCCGGGCCGAACTCCATAATTTGGCATTGCCTCCGCGACAAGCACATCGCGTTCTATCGAGTCCTGGGCTGGCGAAGCGAGAGTATGCAGCAGGCCAGGGAGTGTGCAGGCTCCAAAGACCGCAACTCCTGATAGAAGTGCACGCCGCGCCAGGAGCCGAGAATTCGACGGCACAGAAATACATGAATAAGCCAGGCCCCACAGCACGAGTGAGAATCCGATCATGAACCTGACCACGAGGTGAACCAGCAAATACATACCAATGACAATCACGATTGGCATTACGCAGAACCAGGCAGCTGTAAGCCGGCGGAAGAAGGCTCTTGGGGCACCGCAGATCAGAATGATCATAGAAACCAATAGTGCCGAATGCGTCAGTAAGATTTCGTTTTCGAGGCCTATTCGATTGATCCAGAGCTGCCGGAGTTCGCCGCGTAGGTTAAAGTTCGCACGGCTGCGCTTGTCAAACCGCGCTGCATCGTACCAAGGAGCGTAAGTAACACCTTCGAGGCGGGGAATACGAAACACCTTTGGATTATTAAGCATAATTGGCCCGGGGAAGAACGGAAAAGCAGCGCCTCCGTCTACCCACGGTTTCCCGGTCTCAGTTCCATCAACGAACCAGGCGTAATTCAGCCGCCCGGTTTCTCCCACCGTGAAATGTCCGAGTGTGTGGGTCAAGGCGGCGACGTACGGACTCACAAGAAGCGTGCACACAAGCGCCGCAGTGATTGGACCTCGATAATACCGAGAAAGGAAACTCCGGATCATCAGCGCCATCAGCACAAAAAGTCCAAAGTAGAACAGAATAGCTTTTGCGTAAAAACCAACCGCAAGCAGAAAACCGAGGCCCACATAATCCGCGAGATGCTGCGGCTTGCCATCATCAAGTTCGAGGACTCGCGCGGCAATCAGCAAAACCATGCTGCCCACGAGAACATCAGGCGTCGCCACATCGATAAACCAATGAATCTTAGTTAGGAAGAGAGCATACCCGAGAAGCACCCACCCAAGTGGATACGCGTCAGCCAAGGGAAGTCCGTCATTATCCGGTTTCCTGTTCCAGTCAGCGACCGACCGCCAAAACCTACTAAAGGCGTACAAGCACAAAAGAAGAATCAGGAAGTTTACCGCGCGCACTGTGGCAAATTCGTGACGCGCAGTGGGGCGAACGATACGCATCATGGCGGCGAGGAGCCATGAATAGAGGGGGCCCCAATACCCATTCACAGCGAGTGACCAATCGTGGCGAAGATATACTCGTGCCACATCAAGATAGGCCAGCCCGTCTGAGTTGAGAGGTAAATTTCGCGACGCAATCGCACGGAGTAATCCGACGAGAATGACAACACCTTGTGCGATTCTTTCAATACGGTTGTGGTAGTCGTTGTGGGCTATGTCGATCAGAACTGGAGGCTGGCCGGCCATTAGTGATGTGCAACCATTCTAGATCATCTTAGGTCATCGCGGCGGCTACCTGACCTCATCAGGCGACAGCGCCCATGGACTTGTCGATGAGTGAGGAGGGCCCTTGCGCCGGCAATCCAGGTGCGCGGCTTGCGAGAGAGTTCTCGACCAACTCAAGCCTCGACCGCCTTCTCCGCAGCCACAGGCAATTTCGCCCCCTGCCAGGCGTCGAACCCTCCCACCACATTCACCACATTCCGAAACCCCGCCCGCAGCAGCAAGCTGCAGGCAATCATGCTGCGATAGCCGCCTTTGCAGTGCACGGCGATGGGAACCTCGCGATCGATTTCCGGCGGCGCGACCTTGAAGTTATCCAGCGGCCACCACGAAGCTCCTTCAATGTGACCGGCTTCCCACTCGGGCTCGCGGCGGACGTCCAGCACCTGCAGGCCGGAACCGTGTAGCCGCTCACTCAGAGCTTCAACACTCATCTGCGGCAGCGTAGCCAATGGCAATCCAGCTTCGTTCCACGCCGTAATGCCTCCGCGCAAATATCCCCGCGCATCCTCGAGACCAATGCGCGCCAGCCTCATTCGCGCTTCCGCCACTGCTTCCTCGGACTCCGCAATTAAGACCGGACGCGCGGCCAAACCGAGCAACGCTCCCGCCCACGAAGCAAACTGTCCCGACAATGCAATGTTCACCGATCCCGGAACATGCCCTGCCGCATACTGCTCGCCCGGACGCACATCGAGCGCGATTCCGCCTTCCGCAAGAATTGCTTTGAGTTCTGCAGGTTCGATCGGAGACAATGGCGGCAGGTCGGCGAGCGCCGGAGCTCCGCTGCGATTGATTTCCGCATCCTGCAAGAAGTATTCCGGACGCGTCGGCAGGTTGCTGGTCAACTGCTTAACAAACTCTTCCCTGCTCTCGATCTGCAAAGCGTAATTCGTCAGCCGCTCCGTGCCAATCGTGGAAACACGCTCGGCACGCATGTTGCGCCCACACAACGAGCCCGCCCCGTGCGCCGGATAGACCAGCACATCATCGGCGAGCTTGAGCACTTTATTGTGCAGGCTGTCGTAGAGCATTCCTGCAAGTTGAGTGGGACTATAACGCTTGGAAAGATCCGGACGGCCCACGTCTCCCAGGAACAGCGTATCTCCGGTCAGAACAGCCCAGGGCGCGGGAGACTTCTCTTCGTCCGTGATCACCAGGCACAAGCTCTCCGGCGTATGCCCCGGCGTTTCCAGAGCGGTGATCCGCATCTTCCCCACGCGCAACTGGAAGCCGTCCTCTACTGCAACGTGAGGAAATGTCGCCTCCGCTTGTACCCCAATGTAGATCTGCGCGCCGGTTCTCGAGGCCAGTTCTCGATGTCCGGAAACGAAATCAGCGTGGAGGTGAGTCTCGAAGATGTGGCGGATGGAGACCTGATTCTTCTCCGCAGCCTGCAGATAGATCTCCACATCGCGTTGCGGGTCGACCACAACCGCCTCGCCCTCCGACGCCAGCATGTACGATGCGTGCGCCAGACAGCCTAGATAAAACTGTTCAAAGTACATCGCTCTCCCCGCCCCAGATGCCGACTCATTCTACCCCGCGAGACCCGAATTTCGCACGCTCCTGCAGTCCACTCCCGACTGTAACTGATCGCCCGAAATTCCTTACACGATCGACGTTCTCTGAGGCTGAGGGGATTTAGGTCTCGCTGCAGGTTGGGGAGGGCGGAGACGACGGAGTGCGCAACGATCTTGTCCTCGAAGCTATGCGGGATGCCGTGTTCTTGGGGGCCGATTGCTAAAGCCTTTACCGCACAATTTGGGCGATCACAGGCAGCAAACGGCTGGAGGCTTCATGCTTGGGGACGAAAGCATCCACGGTGTTCAACGTGTGTTCCGGGATTTCTTCGTCACTGGAGAGCAGAATAATTGGAACTTCGGGCCGCAGTCGCCTGAGTTCGATCGCAACCTCATGGCCCGTCATTTCGGGCATGTGGTAGTCGACGATTACGGCCGCAAGAGCACATTCCAACGCGATTCTTAAGCCCTGCCGGGGGGAGGCGGCAGTGAGCACGTTATATCCGCGCCTTTCGAGCAATGCTTTTTGATAACTCAGGATGCTGCCATCGTCGTCGATGCACAGAATAGTCTTGCACGCCGAAGAATTGGACATATTACAGCTCCCACATTGCCGTCATCATCCCTCATCTGCCCGGGGCAAAACTGTTCACAAGTGCACACTTTTGCAGTTTTGTTAACTCTCTAGATTCCCGGCGGCAGATGCACCCGTAACGATCAGGATTGATCGTTATGACACCACTTATGACACAGGGACTGGCGTCCCTGCTTCTCTGGATGGTCTTCAGTTACTCGGAGCGGAAGTCTGTACCCAAGCCCCGCCGGTGACGGTTCTCGGAGTATCAGCCCTCCATAGTCGAGACATCTCCCGCGTCCACGCCTGCTTCTTTCGCTTTCAGAAAACGTCGCAGGATCTTCCCCGATCTCGTCTTCGGCAAGGACGCCACAAACTCCAGCGAAGATGGCGTCGCAATCGGCCCCAGTTCCCTTCTCACGTGTTCAATCAGGGCCGCGGCTAGAGCATCGGAAGGCACATGATCGGAACGAACTTGCACAAACACTTTAATGGTCTCGCCCTTCAAAGCGTCGGGCACGCCAATCGCCGCAGCTTCCGCAACCGCGGGATGCGATACCAGCGCGCTCTCTACCTCCGCCGTGCCGATGCGGTGTCCGGCTACGTTGAGCACGTCGTCGTAGCGGCCCAATACCGCGATGTATCCGTCTTTGTCCTTCATGGCGACATCGCCGGTAACGTAGCAGCCAGGAATAGTCAGCCAGTCTCGTTCGTAGCGCGCCGGGTCGCCCCAGACGGTGCGCAGCATGTGCGGAAAGGGCCTCTTGAGCACAAGCCGGCCGCCCACCCCTGGAGGCGCTGACTTGCCGTCTTCGTCCAGTACGTCGGCTTCGGCCCCGGGCACAGCCACGCCAACTTTCCCCGGACGCATTGCCATCGTCGGCGGCGTCCCAAGCGCGGGTCCGCCCAACTCGGTTTGCCACCAATTATCAATGACGTAGCCCCACTTGCCATCGCCGGCCAGGTGAGTCTGCGCCCAGCGCCACGCTTCCGGATTCAGCGGTTCCCCCGCGCATGCGATCACGCGCAAGCTGGTCAGGTCGTGCGCTGCCGGATAACTTTCGCCATAGCGCATGAACATTCGCAACGCGGTGGGAGCGGTGAACATCTTGGTCACGCCGTAGCGCTCCACGATATCCCATGCGGTTCCCGGATTCGGGTAATCGATTGCCCCTTCGCGAAACAGCGTGGTCACGCCCGCGCACAGTGGCGCATAGACGATGTAGGAGTGGCCGACAACCCACCCGATGTCCGAAGTACACCAGAAGATATCGCGGTCGCCTACGTCATAGTAGTTCTCCAAATGGTAGGTCGTGCCAACCATGTAGCCGCCATGCACGTGCACCACGCCTTTGGGCTTGCCGGTGGAACCCGAGGTGTAGAGCAGGAAGAGTGGATCTTCCGCGTCCATCTCCTCGGCGGGACAATCGGCAGGAAACTTGAGCAGTTCATTGAAGTCGATCTCGCGAGGAGCAGAGAGCTCAGCCCCGGTCCGCGAGTAGACCACCACCTTCTCGACCAGGTCCAGGTTTTCGAGAGCTTCATCGACGATGCCCTTGAGGGCCACGGTCTTGCCCCGCCGGAAGCCGACGTCCCCCACAATCACCACCTTGGCTTGCGCGTCGGTGATGCGGTCGCGCAAAGCGGTGTGGCCCAGGCCGGCATACACGACCGAATGAATCGCGCCAATACGCGCGCAAGCCAGCATAGCGACCGCGCCTTCGATCGTCAGGGGCATATAAATGACCACGCGATCGCCTTTCACCACGCCCAGCGACTTCAAACCGTTGGCGAAGCGGCAGACCAGGCGGTGCAGTTGTCCATAGGTAACGATGCGCTCGCTGCCATCTTCACCCAGCCAAATGAAGGCGGCGCGATTGCGCCGGTCCGAGTTGGCATGCCGGTCCAGCGCATTAATGGTGATATTGGTCTTGGCGCCGGTGAACCACTTGTGGTGGACTCCGTCCCACTCCAGCACGCGGTCCCACTTCTGCGACCACTCGAAGCGCGCTGCATAGTCCGCCCAGAAGCCTTCGGGATCTTTCCGAGAGCGGGCACATTCTCCCAGCCAGTCTTTTTGAATGGCATTGCGGACCACAATCTCCGGCGCTGCATATTCCTGATCCATGGCCAGCAGGTTGGAAATGTCTTCGGGCTTCGGGACGGTGAGAGTGTTCATGCGGACCTCCACGGAAGTGGGCAAAATGCTAACAGACTGGCGTGGATTTTGCTCTGGGGACAGGTCGTCGGCAGTGACCTAGATCACAGCCGGGTGTGTTTTGACGACGGGAAGGGGTCACCCCTACAGAAGTTGGTTGACATCGGGCGCGAAAATGACATAGGGTTCCGCTCCATGTTCTGTGCCAACGTCTGAGCCGGAACGAGGAGATACCGTCTATGTCGACGTCGAAGAGTTTATGGTCAGGCTTGTTAATGCTGGCCTTCGCAACTGCGCCCGCCTTAGCCGGAAGCAACGATGCGAAACCCGCAAATGAAAACGCAGCGAACGCCTCCGGCGCAGCAGCCACCTCGGCAGAGGCCACTCCGGCCCCAGCTAGCCCGAACTTGGCCCCGACCGCGGGCGATGCCAATGTCACGGCATTGCTCGGCGTGCTTGTGATGAAAGGAGTTCTGGCGCCGAATGAGGCTAACGCCATTCGAAACGCAGCTCCCGAAGCCGAATTTCAGCTTTTGGTACAAGCCCTCAGCCGCAAGGGTGTGTTGACCGCGGCGGATCTCTCGGCTGCCACCACGCCCGCAGCACCACCAGCCGCCCCAGCGGCAACTCCGGTCGCGGTTCCGGTGACGGTCGCAACATCGAGCTCTAGCGCCGAATCTGAGCCTTCTCCGCAAGCTGGCCATCCCACCCCCGCAATCCAGGGAACGCAGCCTCCGCCACCACCCTCGGTGGTCTCGGCGATTGCTCCCTTGCGAGTGATTGCCGCCGATCCGCCCAAGAAAGACGGCCTGAACGCCGCCTTTAAGATGGGCCCGGTTAAGATGACGCCGTACGGCTTCATCAAAGCCACGGCGGCCCATGATTCCAGCTCACCCGACGGCGATGATTTCCCGTTCATAGGTTTGTTTCTGAACTCAACCAATGCTTTGAGCACGGGGCCTACGCAAGATCCTGAATTTCACATCAAAGCGCGTTCCACTCGTATTGGCGCAAACATCGAATGGCCGGACTCGAACCCGCATCTGACGCTCACGGGCCGAATTGAAGCCGACTTCGAAGGCTTGTTCAGCAGCGTGGATAACCGCGATATCACGTCGATTCGAAACCCTAGTCCGCAATTGCGCCTGGCGTACGTGCGGATGGATTACGCCCCCAACGACAACACGGACGTCTTCTTTGAAGGCGGCCAGGATTGGTCGATCTTCGGTTCGACCGCTCTGCCCAACATTCTGGAAACCACATTCCTGGGCGCTTTCTATGGCGACATTTATACCCGTTCCCCTCAGTTTACGGGGGGTCTTGTCCAAAGGCTGAGCGGTTCGGTCAAGTTGCTTCCTACGGTCGCCATCATGATGCCAAGCAGCGGCGAAATCGACAAGCTTTGCAACAATGGCGCCTCTGGAGGCAACGCTACCTGCCTGGCTGGCTTTGAAGATCAGCTCGGACAGGGCGAGCGCCAGGGCGCCGACGCCGATCGTCCCGAGTACGAAGCCCGAGTGGCCTTGCAGTGGCAGCTCGACAAAGCGCCAGGCGTGGCTCCGGCTCAGGTCTTCTGGAGCGGATTCCACTCCAGGCGCACGTCGATCGTTCCCAACGCCAGCTACATTTGCGACGGAGGCGAGAACCCTCTGGCCTGTTCCGAAGAGGCCGCCTTCCCGAATGGCTTTCAAACTTCCAGCAAGCAATATGGCAACCAAATTGGCATCCAATTGCCCACTCGCTGGTTCACCTTGGTGGCGAGCGGCTATCGCGGCGGCGACTTACGCTTCTTTCTCGGCGGTCAAGTCAGTTCCTTCGTTAACAACGCCGCAGGGCTGACCGGCGTGACCGGCGGGTATCTCCCCCTCGACGGCGTGGTCAACGCTTCCGGCGCACCCTCTTTGGGTTGCAAGGCCGCGCTGGTTGGTGGGGCTTGCCCCTCCGGCGACGCCGTGATTGTTCCGCAAACTCCAGTTCGCGGGTTTGGCGGATTCGTCAATCTCGGCTTGCCGCTCTCCCGGTGGTTTAATGCCAATCCAAAAGGCCACAACGCCGGCTGGCAGCTCTTTCTGCACGCGGGCAAGGACCAGGCGGTGCATAGCGACCTGATTAACCCCAATTACAGCGGGTCATTGCCGCTTTTGATGGGCAAGATGTTTGCCGCAACCCTGTACTACAAACTCAACCCGTATTGCACATTCGGCTTCGAGCAGTCGGTGTACGGCACCCGACTCATTCCTAATGTACCTGGCGTTGCCTATGACATAGCCGGATCATCTGACAACCTGTGGCAGGATCATCGCACGGAGTTTGGGCCGATCTTCACGTTCTAAATCGACCCGGATGATCGAACGGCTTGTTCGTAGCTGACGCGGTTGAGACAACGAAAACAGGGCAGGCTCTACGCGGGCGATACGCTCAAGGTAGAGCCTGTCCTCTCCAGACCTGGCCAACGAAGAAACCGGTTGTGCGGCTTTGGCTGGGAGGTTCACAATGTACCGCATCTCCTGGGCAGCTCACGGGGTCTATGAGAATCGGGGCTGGTGCAATCGGCAAAGTGCGGGAGGAGTTGTTCATGAATCAGCGCAGGCGGGCGACCTTGCAGGCGGGCCTTTTGTTCGTTGCCCTGTGCGCAAATGCCGCCGTCAAGGACGACATCCGCATTAAGGTGCTCGATTCGGAAACCCGATCTGCGATCCTTGATGACAGCGGCGTTCCGAAGAATTGCGACCAGGTCAATTTCGACGCCTATTGCCACAACAGCAGGTCTACACAATCAACGAATACGATGCTGGTGCAGGAAGGCAATGAGCCGCCGTTCCGTATCAGCTGCATTATCGACTCGAAGTGGTCGCGGTGCATTCCGTTGCCCAAGGGAGAAAGTTTCGACGCCAAGAGGGAGAAGCGCGGCCTTGAAGTGTACTACGTGGACGACAAGGGCAAGGCGCGAAAGCAGTTGTACGCGCTGGTAGATGTAGATACGGACGGAAAAGCTGGTCCCCCGGCGGCTGCAGCCACGGCTGCGCCTAAGCCAGCCCCGCCCGCTGCTGCCCCCTCCCAGAGTGCACCGGCTCCAACTCCAGTCCCGGCAGTTGGATCCGCGCAGAAAGCAACTCCGGAGCAGCTAGAGAAGATAAAGTGCAATTTCACCTCGACTCCGATCGGCGCGGAAATCACCCTTGACGGCAAGTATGTGGGCAGCACGCCATCCGAAATCCCCCTTAGCACTGGAACCCATGTTGTCGTCTTGTCGATGCCAGGGTTTGCCGAGTGGAAGCGGGAGCTTACGGTAGCGCCGGGTTCAGTAGTGAATGTGACGGCTAACTTGCAAAAGTCGCAGCCGTGAGAATGTCGTGGTCTTTCGTCTTTAATCGGTAACAGGGCTGTACATCTGGTGGTAGGCGTAGAATGCTTGCCGCCAGGAATTCTGAGATGAATTCGTTGCCAAGTTGCAGGCGATGATTGAACGAGGAGGAGTCTTATGGCAGAAGATTCGAGGCGTGCCGGCACGCCCCCGGAAGAGCGCTACCAAGCGTCCCAGTCAACCTGGGACAAGATAGCAGAGAGCCAGAATTTTAAAGATCTGATGGCCACGAAGCGGAGCTTCATTGTGCCGGCCTTCATCTTTTTCGTTGTCTACTACTTCGCCTTGCCAGTGCTGGTGGGCTACGCGCCACAGTTCATGGCGACCAGGGTTGGCTGGGTAAACCTCGCTTACCTTTTTGCGTTATCTCAGTTCTTCGTTGCCTGGCTCATTGCCGGCCTCTACGTGAGAGCCGCCAACAACTTTGACCGGCTGGCGAAAGACATTGTGGAGAAGGCCGTGGTGGCGAAGGCCGATAGCAGCCAAGGAGGCAAGTAGGTTATGGCCAATATCTCACTTTTCATGTTCCTGTTGTTCATCGCTATCACTCTAGGCATCACCTACTGGGCCTCGAAGCGCTCGGCCGGCTCCAGCGCCTACTTTGCCGCCAGCCGCCAGATCAAAGGCTGGCAGAACGGAATCGCCGTGGCCGGCGACTACATGAGTGCCGCATCGTTTCTGGGAATCGCCGGCATCATCGCTTTTCAGGGATATGACGGCTTCCTGTTTTCGGTGGGCTGGCTGGTGGCGTACCTGACGGTCTTATTGGTGATCGCCGAACCGCTGCGCAACGCCGGCAAGTACACCATGGCCGACGTGCTCGCCTATCGCCTTAAGCCCAGACCGGTGCGGGCCATGGCCGCGCTCAGCACTTTGACCGTTAGCACCTTTTACATGATCGCTCAGATGGTCGGAGCGGGCGCGCTGGTGAAGCTCTTGCTCGGAGGCTATGTCAACTATAACCAGGCCGTAACCGGCGTGGGCATTCTGATGATCGTCTACGTAGTCTTCGGCGGCATGCTGGCGACCACGTGGGTCCAGATCGTCAAGGCAGTTCTGCTCATGGCTGGGACCATACTTCTCAGTATCCTGGTCATGGCTCACTTCGGTTTCAGTTTCGGCCAGTTCTTTGCAGCCATCGGGCACGTGACTTACCATGATGCCAAGGGAGCGACGGTGGTCAAAGATTTCCTGCAGCCGGGCCTGCGTTATAAACCGCCTTACGGACCCCTGGACCTGATTTCGCTAGGTCTCGCTCTGATCTTTGGTACAGCTGGCCTGCCTCACATCCTGGTGCGGTTCTATACCGTTCCGGACGCCAAGACGGCTCGTAACAGCGTAGTTTGGGCCATGGTGCTGATCGGCAGCTTCTATATTATGACCACGTTCCTCGGCTTCGGCGCCGCGACCATCGTGGGCCCCGACTTCATCAAGACTCACGGCGGCACCAACATGAGCGCGCCGTTGCTCGCTCAAGCACTGGCCGGAAACATCTTCTTCGCCTTCATTTCCGCCATTGCGTTTGCCACCATTCTGGCAGTCGTCGCGGGTCTCACCATCAGCGCGACTACCTCTTTTTCGCACGACTTCTGGACCAACGTCATCCACAACGGAGTCGAGCGCAAGCCCGGCGAGGAAGTGCTGGTAGCACGCATCTCGGCCTTTGGCGTGGGCGCGGTGGCCATCACTATCGCAATCGTGCTGGGACCGACTGCCAACGTCGCCTTCCTGGTGGCTCTGGCGTTCGCTGTGGCCGCGTCCGCGAACCTGCCTGTGATTGTGCTGTCTATTTTCTGGCGCAGATTCAACACGGCGGGAGCGGTTTCGGGACTTGGCGTTGGTTTGCTGGCTTCGATCGGACTCATCCTGATCAGTCCTAGTCTGATGGCGATCGATCCGCCCACGGTGGTCGGGACCGCCCGCCACTTGATTCAGGCCAAAGCCTGGTTCCCGCTGGAAAATCCTGGGATTTTGAGCATTCCGCTGGGATTCATCGGAGCGATTGTCGGCACGCTGTTGAGCAACGAGCCGACTTCGCAGCAGAAGTTCAATGAGCT
>Ga0302320_10007821_pt1 | contig 23432 bp, 11 predicted proteins | sample Bog_T0_3_FD_202130 | JGI IMG/M metagenome (GOLD analysis project Ga0302320, IMG submission 202130) | Peat permafrost microbial communities from Stordalen Mire near Abisko, Sweden - Bog_T0_3 | ecosystem: Environmental > Terrestrial > Soil > Wetlands > Peat | place: Sweden: Abisko, Stordalen Mire... | reverse complement strand
AAATCACAGTGCAAGCCCGCAAGCGGTGACGGTAAGTTCTGCTTTCACCTTAAAGTCCGTTCAGCAGGTGACGCCAACTGGCGGGCGGGCGGTTGCTCTTCAAGGGTCGAAGTGGAAGCTGGACCTGGAACCCTTCGAGGCTGCGGTTTTTGACTGGAGATAACGAATGAGGAACACATTCCCATTCTTGAACGGAGGACAAAAGGCATGATTGGAGCCCTTGATATTGGCGGCACGAAAATTGCCGTGGGCGTGGTGGATGCGAATGGACGAATACTGGCAAAAGAGGAGTTTCCAACCGACCCTCCTTTGGGATTCGATCATGCCGTGCAGCGGGCCTGCGAAACTCTTGCCCGTTGCACGGCCCAGTCTGGAGTGAAGTTGCAGGGGATTGGCATTGGGAGCACTGGCCCCGTGGATCCAGTGACGGGCATCATGGGGGACGTCAACACTTTGCCGGGGTGGCAGGGAGGCAACCTAATCACAAGGCTATCGGCTGAATTCCATGTTCCCGTCGCGCTCGAAAACGATGCGGATGCGGTTGCCCTTGGTGAATTGGCTTGGGGGGCCGGCAAAGGCAGGCTTCGCATGATCTGCGTGACCATCGGCACAGGTATTGGAGCGGGTGTCGTACTCGATGGAAAGGTCTATCGTGGTGCAGGAGGTTCACATCCGGAACTCGGGCACCATGTTATTGAAGCATCGGGGCCGCTGTGCACCTGCGGTGCGCGTGGCTGCTGGGAGGCTCTGGCGAGTGGGCCCTCCATGGTGGACTGGATCAATACCATCCTTCCAGCAGATTATCCATGCCAGGACCTAACCGGGCGTGAGATCTGCGCGCGCGCCGTGCGTGGGGATGAATGGGCACGACGGGCGGTAGAGCGTGAGGGATACTACCTCGGTATCGGTTTCGCCAATCTCATTACCCTGTTTGTTCCCGAAACCATTGTGCTCGGCGGCAGCGTTATGAAGAGCGCGAATCTGTTCCTTGATCAGATTCACCAGGTTATCCGCCAGAACTGTGGTCTGGTTCCCTATCAAAGGGTTGAGATCTCGCTGGCATCCCTGGGTCAAGATGCAGGCTTGATCGGCGCTGCCGCAGTCTGGCTTAATCACTTCCCTTTATCAGAGGATGCATCATGAATAACGTTGAAAAAACTTATCGGATTGTCGAAGGTGAATATTTTCGGGACATCCTGGATCAGCCTCGTGCGCTCGCGGCAACGATGGAGGGCGTAATCTCCCCTGATGCCTTGCTCCCCATAGTTGGGCAGCTCAAGCAGGGTATTTTGAAGCGGGTCGTACTGACAGGAATGGGATCGTCGTTTCATGGCCTCTACCCACTGTACTTATTTCTCTCCTCGCGCGGCTGCGAGACATTGCTCGTTGAGACCTCGGAATTGGTACACTACCTGCCCCATCTGCTCAACCCTTCAACCCTGATCATCGCGGTTTCGCAATCCGGCCGGAGCGCGGAAATCGTCACCCTGCTGGAAAAGAATCAAGGCCGCGCCCGCTTGATCGCAGTCACCAACACCGCAGAAAGCCCACTCGGTTCGGGCGCCGATGTTGCCCTGCTGACAAACGCGGGGGAGGAATTTTCAGTTTCCTGTAAGACCTATGTTACGGCGCTGATGGTCATCAGCCAGATTGGCGCGCTGCTTGGATACGCTGATCTTGGGCCAATACGAAGCGAACTGGCGCAAGCCACCCCTGCGGTGGCGGCATATCTCAAGTCCTGGCGCGAGCACGTCCTGGAATTGGCCGTTTGTCTGGAAAATGTCCAAAACCTGTTCCTGGTCGGACGGGGAATCTCGCTTGCCGCGGTTGGAACGGGAGCGCTCACCACGAAAGAGTCCGTTCATTTCCCCGCTGAGGGAATGGGCAGCGCGGCATTCCGGCATGGCCCTATGGAGATGGTCGGTGGTAAGACGTTTGTGGGTGTTTTCGCCGGAGTTGAAACCACAAAAGGGCTTAACGCCAGGCTGGTGGAGGACATCCTGAACCGGGGCGGCAGGGCCGAGTTGATCGGGCCCGAAGCGCGGCTTGAGTCTCTGCGTATTCCCGTGGCGCCGGAAAGTGTGATTCCGATTCTTGAGATTTTACCTGCGCAAATGATCACGCTGGCGCTGGCCGCACAATCCGGAAGGGAAGCCGGGCGGTTCAGTCATGCTTCCAAGGTCACCACAACGGAGTGAACGACGCGGACGAGGGGCCGCTTTTCCTATGAAGCGAAGCAATTACATCGTCGGTTTGGTTTTTGCGATTTTTTTCGTCATCTCGTTACTTACCAACATTCTTGGGCCCATCATCCCTGACATCATCCAGAGTTTTCATGTCAGCCTGGCATCAGCAGCCTTCCTGCCGTTCGCCTTCTTCATTGCCTATGGAGTGCTCTCCATTCCCGCAGGTTTTCTCGTCGAGATATGGGGAGAGAAGCGGGTGATGCTGGTTTCCTTCGCCGTGGCGCTCGCCGGCTCGCTCTATTTTTCGCTGCTTCCCGTCTATCACGTTTCCCTGATATCCCTGTTTCTCATTGGAGGGAGCATGGCCGTGCTGCAGGTGGCCATCAATCCGCTTCTGCGTGTTGCCGGCGGGGAGGAGCACTTTGCCTTCAATGCGGCATTTGCCCAATTGATCTTCGGATCGGCCTCATTTGTTAGCCCGCTGGTTTATTCCTACGTCGTGCTTCACCTTGGAGACGCGACGGGCAGGAAGAATTTCCCTCTGCTCATCCTGCAGCGGCTCGTTCCGGCAGGCCTGCCTTGGGTTTCAATGTACTGGATCTTCAGCGCGTCGATCATCGTGATCCTGGTGGTGTTGTCGGCGTCCCGACTGCCGCATGTGGAGCGCACCGAAGATGAAAAGGCCGGCGCTTTCAGCATGTACGGCCATCTCCTCAAGAAGCCCATCGTGTTGTTGTTCTTTGTCAGCATCTTCATGTACGTGGGCTCGGAGCAGGGGACCGCGGACTGGATCTCCCAGTTCCTCGAGCAGTATCACGGGTACGATCCTCATACCACGGGGGCGACGGTGGTGGCGTGGTTCTGGGGATTACTCACGGCAGGCTGTGGGCTTGGCATGATATTGCTCAAGCTGTTCGATAGCCGCAAGGTCTTGCTGGGATTCAGCCTCGGGGCACTGGCGAGCCTGACGCTCGCCCTATTCGGAGGTGGCAACGCAGCGAAACTGGCGTTTCCACTCACAGGTCTTTTTGCCTCCGTAATGTGGCCAATTATTATTTCTCTGGGATTGAACTCGGTTGCGGAGCACCAGGGTCCGTTTGCGGGGATCCTTTGCACCGGCATCATGGGCGGAGCGATAGTGCCGCTCATCATCGGGCGGCTTGGTGATGCTTTTGGGCTTCGCACGGGAATGATGTTTTTGTATTTCACTTTCGGGTGGGTCTTGTGCGTATCGTTGTGGGCGAAACCTCTGATCACAAACGAGACCATTGGCAACAAGAAGACGCATGAGGCCTCCCTATAGACCCGGCCGCAAGTTGTGTGGTTGTGAACAGGCCATCTCACCCGAGAATGCCAGAGCTTTGAGAATTCAGGACGTCATGCCATTGTTGCGTGGGAGAGGACGGCGGAGTCGGCAACTTCACGTTCGAGGATGTTGGAGAGTGCCACGGCAACCGCGCCCAGCAAGCTGGGGGGCGGTGGGACGGATGAGGGTACGATCTCGACCGCTGCGAGAGTGGGATTGTGCATACGGCTGTGAATTGTTTCCTGGATGATGGGGCTGATGATGTCCCACGCTTGGGCCACATGGCCGCCGACGATGATGGTTTGGGGTGATAAACCATGAATGAGTCCAAGGATGCCGAGACCCAGGTAGCGGGCGTTCTCCGTAAGAGCTTCGAGTGCGGTGGAATTGCCGCGCATGGCCGCCGCAATGATGCTCTCCGCGTGCGTGCCCTCGCCTCCCGTGGCGCTTGATTCTCCTCCCAATTCGGTGAACCGCCGGCGCAATGCCTTGTCAGACGCGAGAGATTCCCAGCATCCGAAGGCGCCGCAAAAGCATGGCGGACCATGGGGGTCCATGGGCATATGGCCAAAGCCTCCCGTACCGAGTCGTGAACCCCGGTAGAGTCGACCCTCAAGAATCAGCCCCGTTCCGATGCCTTCCACCACCAGCACATACACAATGTTTCGGTAGCCCAACAGGTTCGCTGAGCCAAGCCAAATTTCACCCAAGGCGGCGGCGCTGGCGTCGTTCTCAACAAAAGTAGGCACGCCAAGCCGTTCCTCGAATATTTGCCGGACCCGAACCTTTACCCAACCTTGCTCCAAACCCAGGAGCATGCTGCCATCCTGCACGTCAACCAGTTCAGGTACGCTGACCCCCACGGCGCTAAGCACCCGCTCCTGAGAGAAGCGCGTCTCCGCCAGTTGCTTCAAGATGTCATCGCAAAGCTGGTGAAGAAAATCCTCGGACTCGGCCGCCGTGGGCAGTGTCCGCCACATGACCTGACGGCCATTGAAATCAGAAACAGTGTAAGACGTTTGCCAAACACCGAGGTCGACTCCCAAGACCGACATCTTTTCGGGATTAATGGCGAGGAAGGTGGGTCGGCGACCGCCGGTTGAGTGTCCCGTCGATCCTTCAGAAATCATCTCGTGTGCCAGGAGACGCTTGACGATCATCGTTACCGTACTGGCATTAAGCCCCGTCAATTTCGAGATCTGTATCCGGGAAATCGGCTGGCACTGGCGGATGACGTTGAGGAGGCGGAGCTCATTTACGATTCGAACATCCCGCGTTCCCAGACTTTGAAAGGGCAGATCTGGCATGTGTAACAAGGTCCTCCAACACATCTTAGCAGAATTTGGAGCGGAAAACCCTTCAAAGTTAATTCATGATGTAAAACAAGTTGAAGTTTTTTTGAAGCTCTGTTCTTTGACCTTTCGCCGGATTTTTGCGCCAGGGTTGTGAGAGCTCTTTGCGAAAAAATGCCAATTAAATCCGTAAAAAACTCAGTAGTGTTTGGCTCAAGCCTCATATTTCAAGCTATTGCTGCGCGTATTGGACAAATTCTCACGCTAGGCCTAGGGAAATGAAGGTGCCAATTAAAAAGTTTATTCATCTCATAAAATAAGTCTTGACAGCGGGTATCGACCATGTTTATATACCCGTCCGTTAGGTGGATTCATGGGTCAGAGGAATCTTGTCGTGGAGGAAACCATGATTGAGCGGTGTAAGAATTTATCTTCTTGGAAATACGTTTTGATAATTCTGGCTTTGGCGATCCTGGGTTGGGCTTCACTCGTGCCGAGCTACGCGCAGATGGTAAATGCGACTCTTTACGGGTCGGTCACGGATCAGAGTGGGGCAGCCATCCCAGGTGTGACTGTTACCGTCACGAACCAGGATACAGGAGTTGCCACTAAAGGCGTTACCGATGCGGCAGGTAGTTATTCCTTCCCATCACTTGCTCCTGGAACTTACAGCGTCGCGGCTGAGAAACAAGGATTCAAGAGCAAGGTCGTTTCAGGCATCACCCTTTTGGTGACCCAGCAGGCTCGCTTGGATGTGCCGCTCGAAGTCGGACAGGTTACGACGCAGGTGGAAGTTAAGGGCGCTGCGCAAATTGTGGAAACCAGTACTGCCAGCGTGGGCACTGTTATCGGCGAGAGGCAAGTTGAGGATCTGCCCTTAAACCTCCGCCGCCTGACCTCCCTTGCCACCCTGGTCCCTGGGACCGTAGCGGCAGGCTCTTTTGGATATGCCGCCAATATCGTGGGCGGGTCACCATTCAGTGAGGCGACTTATACTTCCGGGGGCTCACGGGACTCCAGCAACACGCTGCTCATTGACGGAATGGAGTCTCGCGCCTATGACACCGGTGGTTTCGGCCTCGCGCCGCCACCCGACGCTGTACAGGAGTTTAAGATTCAGACCAACATTTACTCCGCCGCGTTCGGCAAGACCGCCGGCTCCACGATGAATTTGGTGACGAAGTCCGGCACCAACGCTCTCCACGGCGACCTTTACGAATTCCTCCGCAACAACGACTTGGACTCACGAAACTTCTTTGCCGATAACCAAACCGATCCCAACACCGGCGCCGAAATACCTGGCTCCGCGCGCCCCGGATATCGGCGCAATCAGTTTGGGGTTACCGCCGGCGGGCCGGTTATCAAGAACAAGACTTTTCTATTCGGGTTCTATGACGCCCTGCGCGAGGTAAAAGGGTTGTCACTCGGCAACTTTGTTCCAACCGACGCCGAGAGACAAGGCAATTTTGGCGGTGTTCTTACCGGACAAATGGCCAACCTTTGCGCTGGCAGCGGAAGCGCCGCACCCGCGAACCTCAACTACGACACGGGCCAACTTTTTAGTCCCGGCAGCGAGTCTCTCTACACATGCCCGCAGAACCCCGCAACCCCAAGTGTAGCCCCTTCCACCATTCTTGTGGGAGCGCCAGTCCCGGGGAACGTCATCAGTAATCTCGACCCCGTCGGGGCGAAGGTCCTTCAGGATTTTCCCCAACCCAACCGCCCAGGGTTCCCTAATTACGTCAACCAGACACCTCGCGTCCGGGCCGACAACCAGTTCGGAATTCGAGTGGACCACAATCTTGGGGACAGAGACCGGATTTTCGGCCGGTACATTATGGCTCAGTCCAACATTACCGATCCGTCGGCGGGCTATACCTCCCTCCCGACGTTTGGTGACAAGATTTCCTATCGCGGGCAGAACCTGACAGCCACTTGGTATCGCACTTTTGGCCCGCAATTGCTGAATGAATTCCAGGTGGGCTTTCAACGTAACAACCCCCAAGAAAACTGCCTGACCTGCAGTACTCCTGGACAATTGGCAAGTTATGGTATCAATGGGTTAACGCCGCTGGGCCCCACATTAGACGGCGTGCCGTATTTCAGCTTTAGCAATTTCGCCGGTGTTGGAGACGCAGGTTACCGTCCCATCAGCAACGTGGAAATGACTGAGGATTATCGTGATAACCTCACCTGGACCCACGGACGCCACACCATCGTCGCCGGCGCTGACATGCAGTGGCTGCAAAATCTTCGCCAGCAAAATCCTTATTCTCCGCGCGGCCAGTTTACCTATAACGGCCAATTCTCCTCACTTGGAGGAGAGAGCCCCAATGTTGGCGGCGTTTCTGACCTTGCCGACCTGCTCCTTGGGTATCCAAGCTTCGCTGCCCGGTCTTTGAATTACGAGGACGTAAACCAGGTGGGCTCCACATTTTGGAGTTTCTACACGCAGGACGACATCAAAATCAGTTCCAATCTTTCCGTTAATCTCGGCCTGCGCTATGAATTCCGAGGCAACCCGACCGACAAGAGAAACAACATCGTTTCATTCATGCCCTTGGGGGAGCCTTTCTCAGGCCCCGGGAACGCCGCTCTCCTCACGGCTTTTCCTGACGCCCAAAACGATGCGCTTTGCAGCGAACCGAGTCACGCCAACCTGATTTCCGCAACTGGCGAGTGCCTTGTCGTGAGCTCTGCCCAACGAGCCAAAATGGGCTTCACGGGCGGAACGAGTCGGACGCTGGTTTACCCCGACTGGCGCGACTGGGCGCCCCGCCTCGGCGTAACCTGGCGGCCCACCGCCTCTGACAAGCTGGTGATTCGCACCGGTTATGGAATTTTCTACGACTTGTCGAATCTCAACGTGAAAGAGTTCGTGAGCGGCAATCCCATTACAGCTCCCACACAGCTCTTCAACACGAGTTTTGGCGACCCGCCACCCACTTATGGTGGAAATCCGGTAACGGCTGCCAATGTATTTGCCACAGGTACGGTTCCCCTCCTCAACCAGCAGTACTCCGCTCTCTGGGTGGAACCCAACTTCGTAACCCCCCGCGTGCAGGAATGGAGCTTTGGAATCGAGTCCCAGTTAGGCCGGGACTACGGCCTTGAAATCGACTACGTGGGTACGGAGGCGAATCACCTTGATGCTCTCCACTACTTTGGCAATCAGCCCGAGCCTGGTAACGGGCCCTTGCAGTCCCGGCGGCCATACGTGGACTTTAACAGCCTGGCTTATTTCACTTCGGATGCAAACTCCAACTACAACTCCCTCCAGGCCAAACTGACCAAGCGCTTTTCCAAAGGGTTCCTCCTTCTGGTCGCCTACACTTACGCCAAAGGTCTCAGCGACAATGAAGGGAATGAGGGCTCATTCGGGGTGAGCGGGAACAACCCTCAGGATGCCAACAATTTCGAGGCCAACTATGGACGCGGCGTTGGCGACGTTCGTCAACGCTTTGTGCTCAGTTCCGTATGGCAATTGCCGGTCGGGAAGGGAAAGCACTTCATGGACCGCTCCGGTGCGGCCAACGTCATTCTGGGCAACTGGAACGTGTCGGGGATCCTCTCGCTCCAGTCCGGATTCCCAATCAGTGTGACTTCGTCCCAGGATTTTTCCAATACCAACTCCCAGAGCCCGCGCCCAGACCGGATTTGCCAGGGCAACGGCCCGCGAACCGTGGCCGATTGGTTTAACACCAACTGCTTCACCACCGACGCTCTCGAAGCAGCCTTGACTGCGGGCACGCCCCGCTTTGGCAACTCGGGCCGCAACATCATCGATGGGCCGGGGTTGACCAATCTCGACCTCGCTCTTTACAAGCAGTTCCACTTCGGTGATCGCGTCCACTTGGAGTTCCGCGCCGAGGCTTTTGATTCCCTCAACCATGCGAACTTCGGCTTGCCTGATTCTTCCTTTGGCACTGGCAATTTCGGCGCCCTTGGGTCCGCGAGCGATGGTCGCGATATTCAATTCAGCCTGAAGCTGGTTTATTGAAAAGTGATGATTTATTGTGCGCAGCGTTGGGGTCAAAAAATGCAGGTTGGGGAAGCTTGCATTTGTCTCCTGTCCGGTGATGTAAGGCCCGCGAATCGGAATGACTTTTGGTCCGCGTCTGGATGATTTGTCATGACGATTTCGCGGGTGAATTTCTCCTGACGCGGGCTGGACCTGGGGAAAATCCCGACCCTTCGTCCAGTCCCGCAAGTGGTGAGGCAATTCATGGGTACGAAAGCTGGGGCAACAAAAGCGATGAACAGCAATAGCACGTCTGACATGAAAGACATTTTTCGCGCCGAGTGTCTGGAGCAGCCCGCGCGCCTGGCCGAGGTTTTTCGCGCCTACTCGGCAGACGGCGAAATCTGCGATGAAATCAACCGCCTGAAAAAGCTCGTCGCGCCCGGTCGACCCCTGGTCTGGCTGGGGATGGGCGCATCCTACTGCTCGGCCATTGCGGGGGCGACCCGGTTTACCCTCTCCGGCCGCCCCTCGTTTTGCGTGGAGGCAAGCGAGTGGCTGCACTTCGCCTTTTCCACCTGGGACAGCATCGCGGGCCCGATTCTGCTGACCACTTCCGGCAAGAGCGCCGAACTGGTGGAGCTCTGCCGTCAGCGTGAAAAGGGTCCGCGCATCCTGATCTGCAACGATCCGCAGAGTGTTTGTTGGCAGGCAGCGGACATCCGTTTGCCGATTCTTTCCGGAATTGAAAAGGGTAATGCCACTCAATCCTACTCAAACGCCACGGCAATATGCGGCATTCTGGCCGCGGAGTTTCTGGGGCGGCCATGGCAGGCGGACGTGGCCCCCATCCTCGATGCCTTTGCCCACAGCCTCGACGTGGCATTCAGCCGCGCCCAGGAAATTGAAGAGTTCTGCCGCGGCAGTTTGACTCTGGAAATCATGGGCCGTGGTGCGGCGGTGGGCGGCGCCATCATGGGTGCGCTTTGCGTCCGCGAGATGACCACCTGGCGCGCCAACGGGCTCTCGGCCGGAGCTTTCCGTCATGGGCCGTCCCTGGATGTTGATTCCACGCACACCGCGATGATTCTGGCCCTGGGCGGGACGGCGGAACTCGGCCGCCGCATCGCCACGGACTGTGTCGCCAAGGGGGGCAAAGCGATCCTGGTGGTGGATCAGGATCCTGTGGAGAATTCCGATCATCTCCTCACCCTCAAAATTGATGCCGTTCCCGCAGGATGGGAGGGACTGACCTCCGTGCTGGTTCCCCAGGCCCTCACCCAGGCTCTGATTGCGCGCCTCGGCAGCGGTTACATCAGAAGTTCCACCACGATTGAGTAGCACGCTTATGTCTTTTGCACGAGGCAAGGTTATCGCAAATGTCGGCTCGACTTTCAGCTCCAGTCGAGATCCTGCGCGGCCCTCATCGCCCGAGTCATGGCGAGCTGCGCGACAAAGTCCAGAAAGGCAATATGCGGAAAAATATCCCTCCCCGCTGGCTGGCAGGCATTGACCTCGGCGTTACCCATTACCGCATCGGAATTGTGGAAGCATCATCCGGTAAGATTCAAAAACTGTCCAAATTAAAAACGAACGGATTCACCCTCCCACTATTTTGCGACGCGCTGTCCAAGGTGGCAGGCCCTTACAAGAAGCACCTGGCCGGAATCGGCGTTGCGGTTCCGGGATTTCCTGATCATCTTCAGCGCCGCGTTATCACCACCTGTGGAACTGTTCCGTTTCTTGAATCGTGCGACGTTGCCGACGCCGTGGAAGAGCGGTTAAAGGTGCCCACCTGGGTTGACAACGACGCGCGGGCGCATGCTGTGGGCGAATTTCAATACGGCGGCTGGGGCAAGCCGCGCTCGCTGGTGGTGATGACGCTGGGAACCGGTGTGGGACTGGCCTGGCACGTTGAGGGCCGGCTCTATCCGCCTCCTGACCATGGCGCGCAGGGCGGGCACATGGCCGTGCTCCCGAATACCGGCAACCCCTGTTACTGCGGCATCTCGGGATGCCTGGAATCACTTGCCGGGGGAACAGCGATTGCCGCGGCCGCCAATGAATGCCTGGCGCGTTTCTATCCTTCCAAACTCGTCGCTCCCGCGGATACCGAGCAGATTTGCCGCCTGGGCACGACCGACCAGCTGTCAAAGAAATGCATTGAGCGCGCCATTGAAGCGCTTCGGGGGGCACTGCACACCCTTCATCATCTCTACTTTCCCGATGTGCTTGTCTTGGGAGGAGGCGCCTCCGTCGGATTGTGGCCCTACCTTGGACCACTGCGCAAGTGGTTTGCCAAGGCGGAACGGTTTGATGGCCGGCACAACCGCCTGGTGCTCTCGCGTCTCGGCGATAAGGCCGGCGTACTTGGGGCCGCAGCGCTTGCCCTCAGTAAATTGCCATCGGCGAAGTAAACAGTCGCTGCCGTTTCTCCTTATGCTGAGGGCAATCCGTGATCCGCGTTGCGGGCGAAGCCCTTCACGCAGGTTCACAAAGCGCTTGGCGCGCTGGGTTGTAGCGTCGATCTCCGATCGACGGCGGCGGTCGGAGACCGCCGCTACAGCCAGATCTATGTTCTTGGGTATACAGGAGGACGATATGCAGCAACCAGGAATCAGGAAGAGTGAATTTCCTTTGCGTACACCGCGACTGCGACGGTCATTTCTGCGCAGCGTGGCCCTGACTCTGGGCGCACTCGCCTTCCTCCTGGGCGTGGCCTCGAATGGGTTGACCCCCATGCGGGCCGAATCGAAACCAGCCCTGGCCGCCAATCCTGCTGCCTTCACCACCACGGAAGCGCACGGCCTCTGGACGCACTTCAGCCCTCCCGCTGACGCCCCCAACCTGGCCCTGAGAAGCGCCGGCGCCTGGGCCACAGCCTCCACGACCGGCGACAAATTCGATCCCAATGGCGCCCTCGATGGCAATTGGACCGTGCGCGATTGGGGCAAAGGCCATGGCTGGCAGAACGCCAAACGCCACGAATATCCCTCCTGGCTGGACATTCACCTGCCGCGCGCCGAGGAGATCGATGCCGTTGTTGTTCAGACGTTTCCCGAAGTTTCGCATGGAGTGAACTGGGCGGGAATTCGCAATGCTGACATCCAGGTGAAGTACGAAGGGAAGTGGGCGACGCTGGGCGAGGCGGGAAGCATGCGCGCCAACGTGAAGGGAACCATTGTGCAGCGTTTTGCCCCCATGCACGTCGATGAGCTGCGGATCCTGGTTCTGGGCGTGAACACCGGCCAGCAGGAAGACGTCTTCTATGACGATGATGACTTTGCCCGTATTTTGCAGGTGGGCATTTACAGGGTTCATACACCCTATCCCTTTGTCGATGAGCAAGTGAGCGCGCAGGTGGAGCGCGGTCCCAGTGGCAGGGTGGCGATTTATCGTGACAACCTGCCGGTGAAACCGGCCAATTCTTCCTCGCCCGAAGCGCTTGCCGCTCTCTTTCGCAAGGCGGGTTATGGCGTGACGTTTCTCGACTCCAAAGAGCTCTGCGTGCCGGAAATCTTCAATCGCGAAAATTTTGACGTTTTTGTTCAGCCCTATGGCGCCCCTTTCCCGGTGGGAAGCGCGCTTTATCAATTCCTATCCGCCGGCGGGCACCTGATTACGCTCGGTGGGCATCCGTTCCGCCAGGCCTTGATGTTTGATTTTCAGGGAAAGCTGGTGGATGCCGGTTACGACGCGGGCATTACCACCAGCGTGGCGCGGCAATCCGATTACAAGCTGCCCTTCCGCGAGCAGTTGGGGATGTTCTACACCGGTTATGAGCGCCTGGAAAATGTTTCGTATGTCGCGCCCGCGCCGGACCAGGAGATTGTGAAGTCGTCCTTTAAATTGAATGCCCACCTCGAAGGCGCGGTGGCCGCGGGTTACGTGGGTGACAGGTTATCGATTGACGAAGGCGAGCGCCTGACCCGCGAAGGGACTTTTGCCGAATACGCGAATGCGGCGCGCCGGGGCGTTTCAAACTTTGTCTCCATCGTCAACGATTCCCCGGGCGGAGTGAGCTTCAACGATCAGGACGGTTACATTTTCAACTGGCCGCGTTCGCGCTGGATTCCCCTGGTGAATTCCTACGACCGCCTGGGCCATCTGCGCGGTTCAGTGGTCAGCGTGCTGGCCAACTACCGCGGAATCTACCGGGGGTCGGGCTGGATCTATTGCGGCGTTGAAAATATGGACCTCTTCTCCGCCGACCATCCGGAATTCGGCCAGGTTCTGCTGGATGCCGTGCGTTATCTTGAGTCCAGTGCGGGCCTGCATGACGTCCTGCCGGAGCTGGATTGCTACTACCAGGGTGAGACGGCCAAGGTGGCGGCGACGGTGGAGAACTATCAGCCCACCAAACGGCATCTGGCGGTGAATTTTGAGCTGATTGCCTCCGGCGCCAAGTCGCCCGTCTACTCGAAGCGCGTGGAACTGGACGTGCCGCCGAATTCGAATGCGCGCCCCTCCGCCTCCTGGAACCCGCCGCACTATGATTCCGATTACTACCTGATACGTGCCACGCTCTATGATGGCCAGCGGCAGCTCGACACTTCGGAAAGCGCCTTCGTGGTGTGGGATCCCCGCGTCATTGCCCAGGGCCCCACGGTGGATTTTCACGACAACTACTTTCACCGGAACGGCAAGCGCCAGCTCTTGATTGGCAGCCGCACCAATGGAATTGAGCCCAAGGGGCAGGTGGATGAAGATGTGCTCGGTTGGGAGCGGCAATATTCCCAGATGTATGACAACGGCATCCGGGTTTTCTCCTCGGTCTATTTCAGCATCTATATTTCCGGCCTTGCCTGGGGGCAGCCGCAGAATCCGATCATTCCCGTGCCCTTGCAGCGCCAGATGGACGCGCAGGTGTTCCTGGCGCAGAAGCATCACCTGATCTTTGCTCCCGATATCTTTTTCTTCGCCAAGAATGCGGCGATGCAGCGCATGGAGTTAAGCCGCCGCCTCTGCGCCGAAGTGGGAAAACGCTATGCCTCGGTGCCGGGAATGATGTTCTATATCTTCGACGATGGCACGCCCAAGACGCCGTTGCAACAATACCAGGACTGGTCAAAGAACTGCCTGGACGCGTTCTGGAGTTCGGGACGCAAGTACATTGTGCTGGGCGAAACCGAAGGCGTCGGCATGGAACGCTATGGCAGCCAGGCGCTGGCGATGCCCGCAAACGGCAACTATCACCCCGGGCAACCCGCAATTTTCCGCACGCTTGACATGCGTGCCGCGGGAAAGAGTTTTCACCTTTCCGAGTTCGGTGTGAATTCGCCGGGCGCGAAACCGGGTGACATTGATCTGCACACCTACCCGGGCAACAACGTTTCCGGCTCGGTGGCGGGCGACTATAGCGTCTATCTGACGCAGCCTCACTTTAATTTCGGGCTGGGCGGGGCGTACGTTCTCGACTGGGTTTGGAAGGATACCGCGCATCTGATCTTTCCCTGGGGAATCACCCATCCCAACGACTATCTTGCCACCCGGCCGCTGCTGGCCTTCCGCAACGATAGCTATTTTCTGCGGCACTTCCAGCCTGAGTTTCACTTTCCCAAAACGCTGGTGGTGCTTCCCAAGCAGCGCGTGATCAGGGATGAAGCCGCCTATCTGCCCGGCTTGCTGGACATGATGAGCACGCTCTTTGACCGTGGCGTGCAGTTTGCCACCATCGATGATACGGATCTTGACCGCATTCCCGCCGGGCCGCACGTGCTGATCTATCTCGACCCGGAATACGCGGTGCCTGAAGTCATCGAGAAGCTCCAGGCCCGCGCCGAGGCTGGCGACGAAGTCTTCATTACCGGCGATTTCAGCCAGCCGCTTGAGGCCGGCGGCACGCGCCAGACCGAACTCTTCGCGCGGCTTGCCGGACTGCGCTGGTTGGGCGATTATGAGCGCGGCAGTGAAATTCCCCTGGCGCCCGTGCTTGGCACGGGAGTCCTGAACCCTTACATCGGTCATCCGCGCAGCATGTTTGAAGCAAGTGGAGCGCAGGTTCTGGCCCGCGATCCCGAAGGTCACGCCGTGATCGCCCTGCGCGAGCTTGGTTCCGGGCACGTCTTCTTTACTTCGGATTCCGGCCTGGATGGCGTGCGGCGCGCCCTGGATGATTTTCTGCAACTTCGTGCGGTGCCGGCCACCGATCTCTCCCCCCGGCAGGCAAACCGCGATATTTTTGAAGTTGACCGCATGGGAGGCGGAAAGATCTATACTCTGGCTGCGACTCGTCCCGACGGGGATAAATACGCGCTCAATGGCCCGTGGATCGATCATCCGGAAAGCTTTGTGCTGAACACGGGAAATCAGAGGGTTGATGTGCCGCTTGGCGCTTTGGGGCTGTCGGTGCTTGCCACCCGTCAGGATGGCCATGTCGATGCGCTGGAGGGCCAGGGCAAATTCAATGTGGACGGCGCCACCCTGGCCGAAGCCGAACCGCATGTGATGATCATGTCGCTGGACGATGCGGAGTTGAGCAAGTCCCATGCGCTGGGCCTCTTCGCGCTGGGGGTGGGCAAGGTTGCACTGGCCGTTCCTGAGGACGTGGACGTGGTGGAAGTCGGAGACATCAACGATGGGCAGTTCCAGCCGGTGGAGGAAGTTAAAACCACGCGCGAAGACGGCCGGTTGACTTTCCAGCTTGATGACGTGCAGGTGCGCGGCGTGCTGCTGATCACCTCCAAGGCGGAACGCGACCACGCGCGGCAATTGATGACTGCGGCGCTGCAGTAAGACCCGGCAACCACCCCCGTCGCTTGCGCTCCGGCCCCTCCTTAAATAAGGAGGGGAGCGCCGGTGTGCCACGGCATCTTGCCAGTGCAGGGGGTCAGCGCCAGTGCAGGGTGCAGCGGCCGCTCGGCGGGGCGCAAATGGCTCAATAGTCCTGAGGAGGACGACGTGCAGCAACCCGGAATCATGACCTTTCTGCCGCAGCGCGGGCGGTGGGTCGAGCGCGCACTCGCAGTGACGCTGGGCACTCTTGCTATCCTGATCTGTTCGGCCAGTAGCGCGCTCACCCCCGCCCAGTCCCACCCCAATGCGTCTCTCACACACGGAGCAGCTTCCTTCACAACTTTTGATGTTCACGGGTTCTGGACACACTTGAAATTGCCCGCGGACGCGGTGAATCTTGCGTCACGCAGCGCCGGCGCCTCGGCTTCGGCATCCAGCACCGCGGCGAAATTCGATCCGGCTGGGGCCATCGATGGCAACTGGACCGTGCAGGGTTGGGGAAAGGGGCATGGTTGGCAAAACGCCAAACGGCATGAATATCCGTCGTGGCTGGAGGTTCGCCTGCCGCGCGAAGAGGAGATCGATTCGATTGTGGTCTCCACGTTTCCTGAGGTCGCCCGCGGCGTGAACTGGATGGGCATCCGCAACGCTGACATCGACGTGCGAATCAAGGGACAGTGGTTCAAAGTCGGCGGCCGGGCCACCACGCGCGCCAATCTGAAGGGGATCATCTTTCTTCAGACTCCGCCGCTGCGCATTGATGCCGTGCGCATCAACATTGTGGGCGCCAACACCGGCAGCCAGGAAGACATCTATTATGATGATGACGACTTTGCCCGCATCCTTCAGGTGGGCGTCTACCGGCTCCGAACGCCCTATCCCTTTTCTGACGAAGATGTGAGCGCGCACGTTGAACGCGGCCCGCGCGGCAGTGTGGCCATCTATCGCGACGACCTTCCGGTAAAACCCCACAATCCCTCTTCGCCGGAGTACCTTGCCAGCATGTTTCGCAAGGCGGGTTATGGCGTAACGTTTCTCGATTCCAAAGCGGTGATGGTTCCGGAAATCCTGAACCCGCGGAATTTTGACGTGTTTGTTCAGCCTTATGGCGCACCCTTCCCGGTGGAGAGCGCGTTGTATCAATTCCTCGCGGGCGGCGGACACCTGGTCACTCTGGGCGGACATCCCTTCAAGCAGGCGCTGATGTTCACGCCTGAAGGCAAGCTGGTGGACGCGGGCTACGATGCCGGAATCACTACCACCGCCACGCGCCAGTCCGATTACAAGCTGCCCTTCCGCCAGCAGCTTGGCATGTTCTACACGGGCTTTGAACGGTTTGAAGATGTGGCGTACGTGCAGCCTGCGCCCGGCCAGCAGATTGTGAAGAGCCAGTTCAAAACGAGCGCGCACCTGGAAGGCGAAGTTGCCGCGGGGTATGTGGGCGAGCGCTTGTCCATGGAAGACGCCGAACAACTGGTGCGCGAGGGCACGTTTCCCGAATACGCTCAGCGCGCGCGAAGAAGTTTGGCAAACCTGGTTTCCGTTCTCAACGCTTCACCCGACGAAGGCGGTATGGATTATCTTTCGGGCTACGTTTTCAATTGGCCGCGCGCCCGCTGGATTCCCCTGGTGAATGCCTACGACCGCGTGGGCCGCTTGCGCGGAGCCGTGATCAGCATGATCGCTAACTTTCGCGGACCCTATCGCGGGTCAAGCTGGATCTTCTGCGGCGTCGAAAATCAGGATCTGTTTACGGCGGAGCATCCGGAATTCATTGGGGCACTGCTGGATGTCGTTCGCTCGCTCAACCCGGGAATGGGTCTGCACGATGCCTTGCCGGAAATGGACTGCTACTACCAGGGTGAAACGGCGCGCGTTGCCGTGACCGTAGAGAATTATCTGACAAAGCCCCGCCAGGTGAGTGTTAATTTTCAGTTCGTCCCTACCGGAGGAAAAGCTCCGGCGTTTGAAAAGCGCATCGCTGTGGACGTTCCGGCGGGTGGAAAAGTGCGGCCGTCGCTCGATTGGAAGCCTGCGCACTTTGATTCCGATCTGTACACAATCCGAGTGACGCTGTGGGAGGGCGATCGCCAGATTGACGCCGCTGAGAGCGCCTTTGTAGTTTGGGATCCAAAGATTATCGCGCAGGGGCCAAAGGTTGATTTTCATGACAGCTACTTCCACGTGGGTGGGCGCCCGCAGCTTCTGATCGGAAATCGTACCATGGGATTCCAGCCGCATGGGCAGGTTGACGAAGATGTGCTAAGCATCGACCGGCAGTACGCGCAGATGCATGAATACGGGATGAAAGTCTTCTCGCCGGTCTTCTTCAGCTTCTACATTCCCGGGCTGGCGTGGGGTGATCCGCAGACGCCCGCGGTTCCGCCGCAGCTTCAGCGGCAGATCGACGCCCAGGCGCAACTGGCCCAGAAGCATCACCTGATTTTCGCCCCCTGCCTCTTCTTCATCGCCAAACGCATGGCGATGGCGCATCCGGAATTCAGCCGGCGCATCTGCGAGGAGATGGGAAAACGCTATGCGAACGTGCCGGGGATGATCTTCTACATTTTCGACGATGGCACGCTCACGACCCCGCTGAAGGATTTTGAGGATTGGACCAGGCAGTGTACGGAAGGCTTTGCCGCATCGGGACGCAAGTACGTGGTGATGGCGGAAACCGGGGGCATGAGGCAGGAGCGCTACGGCAGCCAGGCCCTTACGATGCCCGCCAATGGGAATTATCATCCCGGCCGCCCCGCCTTTTACCGCGGGATGGACATGCGCATGGCAGGGAAGAGTTTTCACCTCTCCGAGTTCGGCGTCAATTCCCCCGGCGCCCAGCCCAGCGATATTGACCTGCACACCTACCCCGGCTACAACGTTTCCGGATCTCCCGCGGGGGACTACAGCCTCTATCTGATGGAGCCGCACCTGCTCTTTGCCACAGGCGGTTCGTACCTGGTGAACTGGGTGTGGAAAGATACCGCGCACCTGCTTTTCCCCTGGGGTATTAACCACGCGAATGATTACACTCCTACGAAACCCATGATCAGTTACCGGAATGAAAGCTTCTTCCTGCGGCGCTTTCAGCCGGAGTTCATTCCGCCCAAAGTGCTGGTGGTGTTTCCCCAGGCGCGGCTGGAACGGGATGAGGAGACTTACGCCGCCTATCTGCACGGGGTGATGAACGTGCTGCTGGAAGCAGGCGTGCAGTTTGCCGCCATTGATGATGGCGATCTCGACCGGATTCCCGCCGGTCCTCACGTGCTGATCTACCCCGACCCACATTATGCCTCGCCGGAGGTGCTGGCAAAGCTGCGGACGCGCGTCGAGGCAGGTGACGATCTTTTTCTCAGCGGTGATTTCAGCCAGCCGCTGGAGACGGGCGGGCCGCGGGCGACAGATTTATTTAGTGACCTTGCCGGACTCAAATGGGTGGGCGATTACCCCGAGGGGAGTGAAATTCCCCTCGCTCCTTCGGACGCTTCCGGCTTGCTGAACCCTTACATCGGCCATCCGCTAAGTATGTTTCAGCCTGCCGGGGCGCGCGTGCTGGCGGTGGATTCCGCTGGGAATGCTGTGATCGCCGCGCAAAACGTGGGCTCTGGGCAGGTGTTCTTCACCTCTGACGCCGGCCTCGATGGCGCCGGGCGGGCGCTCAATGCCTTCTTCGCTTTGGGCCACGTGCCTTCAACGGAGATGTTTCCCAAGCGGGCGAACCGCGACATTCTTGAAATCGATCGCATAGGTGGCGGCAAGATCTACACCCTGGCGGCGACGCGGCCTGATATTCCCAGCGCGACGTTCAACGGCCCGTGGATCGAACATCCGGAAAGTTATGTGGTGAACACCGGCAACCAGCGAATTGACCTGCCACTGGGAGCTTACGGAATTTCGCTCTTTGCCGTGCGGGGTGATGGCGCCGTGGATGCGGTGGAAGGGCAGGGAATCTTCCGCGCCGGGGGGAAGGAACTGTTCAGCGCTGAACAGCATGCCATGGCGGTTTCACTGGATGATGCGGCGCTCGTGAATTCGCACACCGTGGGTCTGTTTGTGCTGGGCGGCGGCAAAATCTCAATTGCGCTTTCCGCCGATGTGGACACGGTGGAGACGGGCGAGACCATGGGCGGGCAATTCCATCCGCTGGAAGAAGTAAGAACCACCCGCGAAGATGGACGCCTGACTTTTGAATTGGATGACGTGCAAGCCCGCGGCGTAGTGCTGATCACCTCAAAGGCGGAGCGGGAACACGCGCGGCAATTGATGAGCGCGGCCATCGAATGAGCCGTTGATTTGAAGTGGAACTCTTCATTCAAGTTGTGATTCACCCTGACACGGTTGAAGGAGACCATCGGAATGCCTGACATCACTTCGCGCGAACGGCTTCAAAGGGCGCTCAGCCACGAAACTCCTGATTATGTGCCCTGCAGTTTTATGAGCTTCACCGCGCTGCGTCGGCGCTGCCATGAAGACCTGTTCGAACTGGCGAAGGCCGAGCAGGCGATGGGGCTGGATTCCTTCCTGTTTATCCCCACCCTGCCGCGCCCCCAGCGGCCTGAACACCCGGAGCTACGTGGCTTGCCGGTGAGGTTTGACCCTGCCGTGGAGACGCGGGAGCAGAGGGAGGACCTGCCGGGCGAGCACGGCGTCCTGCACAAGGAATACCTGACGCCGGCGGGCAAGCTTCGTACCAGCGTGCGGCTTTCCGACGATTGGCCGCATGGCGATCACATCCCCTTTGTGGATGATTTCCAAGTGCCGCGTGCCATCAAGCCGCTGCTCTCGGGCGACATGGCGGAGCTCGAGGCTTTGCAGTTCCTCCTCACGCCGCCAAATTCCGATGACGTGGCGCATTTCAAAGCGGAAGCGGAGCGCGCCCATGCTTTCACCTCCGCCCGAGGCGTGCTGCTGGCAGGGGGGTGGGGCGTTGGTTTGGATATGGCCGACTGGCTTTGCGGGTTCGAGAACCTCATGCTGCTCGCACACGACCGCCCGGCGTTTGTGGAAGCGCTGCTGGAGATGATCCACGTCTGGAATCAGCGGCGCATGGCCGTGGTGCTTGCGGGCATAGTTGACCTCTTTATTTACCGCGCATGGTATGAGGGTTGCGATTTTGTGAACCCGAAATTCTACCGGAAGGTCATCCTTCCGCGGCTCAAGAGTGACGCGGCCCTGGCGCACGAACACGGAGCGAAGTTTGGCTATATCTGCTCCACCGGAATCCTGCCGCTGCTCGACGATTTTCTTGAAGCTGGAATCGACGTGCTGATCGGCCTTGATCCCGTGCAGGGCACCAAGACGGACATGGCGGTGATCCGGCAGAAAACCGCGGGCCGAATCGCGCTGTGGGGCGGCGTTTCGGGAGCCGTCACCGTGGAAATGGGCGAAGAGCAGGAGATTCGCGCTGCTGTCAGGCACGCTATTGAGACCCTCGGACCCAGAGGCTTCATTCTTTCCCCCGTCGATAACATCACTGTGGACGCGCCCCGGACCTGGCAAAATCTTGAGGTCTTTATTGATGAATGGAAATTGCGGCGAAGTGTGAAATAATCCGGCAGAGGCGCTCTGAGTGCGGAATGGGTTGTCAACGCGAGGCGGGATGTTGCGGCGATGGGCCCAAATCGCGCTGATTGCCCTGTCTGGCACAGGGCCCGCCTGGGGCGCTGGCGCTCCGCCGCCCGAGGACGGGAAGCCTCCGTCCATCATCCTCATCTCAATCGATACATTGCGAGCCGACCGCCTGGGCTGCTACGGGTATAAGCGTATTCGCACTCCGCATATCGATGCCTTAACTGCGGGCGGCACTCAATTCCAGGCAATTGAATCACCCGTCCCCCTGACGTTCCCCGCGCATGTGTCGCTGTTCACGTCCACCTATCCGTTTTTCAACGGGATTGAAGACAACGGTGAGGCACTCAGCTCCAAATTCGTGACGCTCGCCGCCGTTTTGAAATCGCACGGATATCAAACGGCCGCCGTCGTGGGGGGCTTCGTCCTCGATCGCCGCTTCGGATTGAACAAGGGCTTTGACCACTACGACAGCACCTTCAACGTGCATCACGAACAGTCCTCGGACCCGGGCGACATCAAGCGCCTCGGGGCAGACGTGGTGGTCACCGCCACCAATTGGCTGAAGGGAAATTCCCACCAGCCGTTCTTTCTCTTCGTCCACCTCTATGACCTGCACACGCCATACAACCTTCCCGCCACATACCGCTCCCGATTCGGTTCCAGCTATGACGGGGAACTTCAGTACATCGATGAGCAGGTGGGCGTACTTTGCGATTACCTTCGCAAGTCTGGACTGTTTGACAAGAGCCTTGTTGTTTTGACCTCAGACCACGGCGAAAGCCTGGGCGAGCATGGGGAAAAGAACCACGGCTATTTCATTTATCAGAGCAGCATGTGGCTTCCGCTTATTATGCACTGGCCGGCAGGGAGCGGGGCGCAGCCGGCGCAGGTGGCCGAACCCGCCAGTCTGATGGACGTTGCTCCCACGATTCTGCAATTTGTGGGGATTCCCCCGCCACCGGAGTTTCAGGGGCGCAGTCTGTTGGAGCTGTTGCATGTTGCGTCGCCAAACCCGGAGCGCGAGATCTACAGTGAGAGCCTCTATGCGCACAACCATTTTGGATGCAGCTCCCTGCGCAGCCTGCGCGTGGGGCGCTATAAATATATCCAGGCCCCCAAACCGGAACTCTACGACCTTGCCGCTGACCCGCACGAGACCACCAATATTTATACGCAGCATCAATCCCTCGGCCTGGCTTCCGGGGAGCGGCTGGCGGGGCTTCGCTCGCGATTTCGCGCTGATCATCCGGGTGCGGCGAAGGCGCTCGATCCGGAAACTGTGGCGCGATTGGGATCGCTTGGTTACGTCGCCTTAAGCTCACAACATTCTGATTCCCCCGAAAGCGGGGCTGATCCCAAAGACCGCATCGCAGATTTTGAATCCTACGGGCAGGCCATTGGACTGGCCGCGACGGGCCAGGTGAGTGAATCGAATGCTCTGCTGAGCCACCTTTTGGAGTTGCACCCGGAGCTCTTCGACTTGCGAATGAATCTGGGGCTTAATGATCAGCGGCAGCAGATGCCAGACGCAGCCGCGCGCGAGTTCCAGCAAGTCCTGAAGGCCGATCCGCTGAATATTCAGGCGCATTTCAATCTGGGGCTGAGCTTCTTCGAACTTCACCAAATGGAAGGCGCCGAGAAAGAACTGCAAGCCGCGCTGGCCATCGCACCTTACTATACGCACGCGCAGCAACTATTGGGTACCATCATGCTCCAGCAGGGCGACTACATCCACGCGCGTGAGCAGTTTGCCCACATTTTGATTATCGACCCCAACGATTATGGCGCGCATTACAACCTGGGGGCGCTCGCTATGCTTGAAGGCGATTGGGCCGCGGGCGAGCAGCACCTTGAAGCCGCGCTGGGCATCGATCCGAATGACGCCGACGCGCACAACCTGCTTGGGAGCCTCTACCTGCGCAAGGGTGATTTGGACAAGGCGGCTCTGGAACTGAGGCAGGCGATCCGTCTGCGGCCCCAGTTTGCGGGCGCCCATTTCAACCTGGGTTTGGTGTTCGAGAAACAGCATCGCGATGAAGAGGCCGCGCGCGAGTACAGACAAGCACTGGCGGCCGATCCGCAGTTTGGCCCGGCGCGCGATGCTCTGCAAAAGGCGGAGAGGGCATCGGGTCATTGATCCATTTTCGGGAATCCAGAATGGCACCTCACAAAAATCTGACTGGGACCTTTCTGATCTTTGTTGGTTTGTCCATTGGAGCTTCGCCAGCGCTTGCCCAGGAAAACGGCAAGACCATTCTGGCGCTCGCTGCGCAAGCCCAGAGCCTTGAGGCACAAGGTCAATTCGAAGCGGCAGCCGCCGAATACCAGAAGATCCTGAAGATTGACCCTCGTTCCGTCCCCGCCCTCAACGCCCTGGGGGC
>Ga0302320_10007820_pt1 | contig 23433 bp, 14 predicted proteins | sample Bog_T0_3_FD_202130 | JGI IMG/M metagenome (GOLD analysis project Ga0302320, IMG submission 202130) | Peat permafrost microbial communities from Stordalen Mire near Abisko, Sweden - Bog_T0_3 | ecosystem: Environmental > Terrestrial > Soil > Wetlands > Peat | place: Sweden: Abisko, Stordalen Mire... | reverse complement strand
CTTATCTTGATATACGCGGAGATCTTTTGCCGCTGGCAGATGATCTGAAGCAGTTGCCAATGCCGTTTCTCGACCCGGCTGTGATTCAGCCGCTCAGCATTCCCATCGTCTTTGCTTCAGCGCCATCCTACAAAGCGATTCAAGCCGCGGGAGTAGTTTCCAGTTACTTCGGACTCATGTCTGAAAGCAGGCCGGTGCGTTTTCCCGTCCACATTGGGACGATTCCACAGGGCAACGCCATCGTGATCTCGGACAGTCCTGCGAATTTGCCGGCGGGTGTCAATTTGCCTTCGGTCAATTCACCCACGATTGCGATGCGAACAAATCCGAACGATCCGTACAGCAAGATCCTGGTTATTGCGGGCGGAGATGCGGACCAGGCACTTGCCGCCGCGCAGGCCGTGTCATTGCACAGCGATATGCTTTCGGGCGCGGAAACGACGATCAGTAATATCAAGCTTCCTAATCGGCAGGAGCCGGACGCAGCGCCACGCTGGGCGCGAACGGACCAGACGATTGGCTTGTGGAACTATGCCACTGCCGACCAGTTGCAAGGGGACGGGTCTTCTCCGTTGCCGGTTTACTTTCGCATCGCACCCGACATTTACTATGCCGCGAAACAACCCAATGCAATTTTGAGGCTGGTGTACCGATACAATTCCATTCCAATTGGGCCGATTTCAAGCATGCAGGTGCGCGTGAATAATGCTTTTCTGGGGTCGGTCCCGCTGGTTCCCGGACAAGAGGCATCGCGCCGAATGCAGGCAGATGTGCCTGTGCCAGTTGTGAATCTGCGTCCATTTTCGAATTCGCTCTCGTTCGACTTCACGTTCCAACTTCTGAAGAAGGGCGGATGCCAGGACACGACGCCGATCAATATGCAGGCGGCAATTCTTCGCGATACCTATCTTGACTTGCGCGGGTATCCGCATTATGCGCCACTACCGAACCTGGAAATTTTCGCGAATGCGGGATTTCCCTTTACGCGTTTGGCTGATCTTGGGGAAACTGTGGTGGTGCTGCCACCCGCTCCCACGGAACAGGAGATCGAAACGTTTGTCACCCTGATGGGACATTTCAGTCGCCAGACCGGCTTTCCGGTTTTGCGAGTGACGGTGGCCGGTCCTGACGCGTTGCAGCAGGGCGCGAAGTCAGACTTCCTGATTATTGGCACGGGCGATGACCAGCCGGGGTTCGACAAGCTCAACAACAACCTGCCTGTCGCGTTGCGGAGTGGTCAGATACAGGTTCATGATACGCAGGGTTTCTTCGCTCCTTTGCATCATGCGTGGTGGAAACTGCAGTCCGACGACCATACAGAATCCGGGGATCTGACTGCCGCGGGCACGCCGGACTCGGTAATCGAAGGCATCCAGTCACCTTTTGATCCGGGTGGAACTCGCAGCATCGTGGCGATCCATTTAAAAGATGGCTCGACGTTCGAAGCGTTCATGGACACGTTCATGAAGGTTCAGCAATCCAGCGCAATCTCCGGATCAGTTTCCGTTTTGCACGGGGCTCAATTCCAATCGTTCCGCATTGGCTCAGAGGTGTATCACGTCGGCGTGCTGCCTTGGTGGACATGGTTGACGTTGTGGTTTATGGAAGTGCCGTGGCTGGCGGCCGTTGTCGTGATGCTCCTGGCTTTTCTTATTGCGATTTGGGCAAGGCAGTGGCTGCGCAACAAGGCGAAAGCGCGCTTGAAGATGGTCGAGGATTAGGAGCGGTCCGGTTCTAATTGTGCAGTTAGTCAAAGAATCGTGGTCTCCCACCCTTCGCCAGAAAGAATGCCAAGGATGGGGCAGCCAGAGTAAGTGGTGGTTAGCTTCTACTCGCCGAGGAGAACTAAGATTTGAGGTCTCCCACATCTCAGAAGCTTGATGTGCGGCACCCAGATTTTTTGTGAATGGTAGCAGTTGGAACAAAGGGTCGCGGTTTCCACAGGCTGCCGGGAGCAAGGCGGAGAATTGGGAGCCCAGCCCGCGTATGAAGCCCGGGAGATGGTCCGGAGCGGCTCGTTGCCGGCTGCATCAACCGGAGTCCCGCTGAAAACCCTAGTTGGAGATTTCTCGATGGGCCTTCGGACATTGCCGCCGCGGAAGCGTTGGTTGGTCATGGCACTGTTGTTCGCGCTTGGCGCTTCAGGCGGGTGCAAAGAGAGTCCATGGACGCTTTGGAATTCCTATTCAACGCGCTTCATCGATAACCAGGGGAGAGTGATCGATCCTCAGGGGGGCTCGCGCACAACTTCAGAAGGTCAGGCCTACGCCCTGTTTTTTGCGCTGGCCGATAACGATCGCCCCAGTTTTGAGCGTGTGCTGAACTGGACTGAAGCAAACCTTGCCGATGGAGATCTGCAGACGCATCTTCCCGCCTGGTTGTGGGGAAGGAGTCCGGACGGACAATGGAAAACGCTTGATGCTAACTCCGCGTCCGATGCTGATGTATGGATGGCTTATTCGCTGGTGGAAGCTGGCCGGTTGTGGAAATACCAGGCTTATTCCAATCTTGGCCGAAAGATGATGGCGCAGGTTGCGAAAAGCGAAGTGGACGATTTGCCTGGGTTCGGGAAGATGCTCCTGCCGGGTCCAACTGGTTTCAAACATGACCAGCACTGGACGCTGAATCCGAGTTACGTGCCGCTCTTCCTGTTTGAGAGGTTTGCGACTGTCGATCCCACCGGCCCATGGAAACAGATCGCAGCGGGCATTCCGCGCTTGCTGGAACAGAGTGCTCGTCACGGGTTTGCAATGGATTGGGTGGAGTACATCCCGGGGGACGGGTTTTATCCGACGAGCCGGCAACGAGCAGATAGCAAAGATTCCGCGGCACAGGAAGGAAGCCCGGGAGGAAGCTATGATGCGATCCGCGTGTATCTCTGGGCGGGGATGCTGGATAGCAAGGACAGAGTACGTGCCGAGTTGCTGAGCGCGGTACCCGGAATGAGCGTGTATCTTGCCGATCACCCCGCACCTCCTGAGAAGGTCGGCGACCAGGGCATTCCTCTCTCGCAGGATGGGCCTGTTGGTTTCTCCGCGGCACTTCTGCCTTACTTGCGGGCGTTCCCTCATCTCTCTAGAGAAGGTGCCCTGCAGACGATTCGCATGAGTGCACAGAGAGACCCGAACTCGGGATTGTACGGGAAGGACTTGACGTATTACGATCAGAACCTTGCCCTATTCGCAACCGGCTTTGTCGACGGCAGATTTCGGTTTGGTGCGGGTGGAGAGCTGAACGTAGAATGGACACGATGAGGGTTGGCAGCTGGGCGTCAAGAAAGAGCTGGATCATTGCGGGCTGCCTTGTCGTGGCGCTGCAGGTGGGTTTTGCTCAAAAAGGCACGCCGGTCAACTCACCGCAATCGACCCGAGCGATCCTGGTTGAGAAGGCGCACGCGTTGGAATCGCGCGGACGTCCGGACATGGCCATCCAGTTGTGGCAGCAGATTCTACTTTCCGATCCCAGGAATACGGATGCGCTCGCCGGACTTGCGAAGGATTTGAAGTTGATCGGCTCGATCGACAAATCCTATGAAGCGCTGGAGCGTCTGCGCAAAGTCAATCCGAACGATCCGAATATTCCGAAGATTGAAGCGTTGGCAAGTACGCGCGTTGAGAGCGACCAGCTTCGCCATGCAGGCGAGTTGGCGCGCCAGGGGAAGCTCGAAGACTCAATGCGCATTTACCGCGAGCTCTATGGCGATCATCCGCCGGACGGCGATGTTGCGCTGGCCTATTATCAGACTCTTTATGGCACGGCCAACGGGAAGCAAGCGGCTATTTCGGCGATGCGTGCGCTGGCGGAGCGCAATCCCGGTGATCCTCGGTTTGTCGTCGAACTAGGCATCATGCTGACCTACGATGCAAAGACACGAGCCGAGGGAATTCGTATTCTTCAAGCGCACCCGAAGGATTCAAATGCGCAGACGGCAATTCGCCAGGCTCTCATCTGGGATGCTGCGAATCCGACGTCGGCAGCGGAATTGCGCCAATATCTTCATGACCATCCGCAGGACGCAGAACTAGCCGGCTACCTGAAGGAAAATGAGTCGAAGCTGGCGCAAATGAATTCCGGGATCGCGCGAACGCCTGCGGAGCGAGAGGCCTTCGCCGCGCTGAATGCGCACAAGTTGGGAGATGCGGAGAAGCGGTTTACAGACATTCTTGCGCAGCATCCCGAGAATTCCCGGGCAGCAGCGGGCATGGGCTTTCTGCGCATGCAGCAAAACAATTTTGGCGGTGCAATCACATATCTGACGCAGGCGGAGCAGAACGGCTTCAAGGACAAGATCGTCGACGAAGCGCTGGTTACGTCGCGTTTCTGGTTCACGATGAGCGAGGCTGCGCAGGCCTTCAATGAGAACCAGCTCGATGTGGCTGCGGCAAAGTATCGCGCAGCCCTGGTTATGCGCCCGCACAGCCAGGAGGCTCTGAACGGTCTAGCTGGCTTGCTAACGAAGGAGGAGCAATATGAAGCAGCCTCCGAAATCTATGAGCAACTGCTCAAAGTTCAGCCTCGGTCAACGGACGGGTGGCGCGGTCTGTTTCTTGCGTATGCGCGCGACGGGCAAAATCAGAAGGCACTGGCAACTTCCGCACGCTTTCCTGCGGCGGTGAAAGCTGCGTTGACGAAAGATCCTGAATACTTGCGAACGCTAGCGACGATCTATCACGCCGAGAACCGCAACGCGGATGCGGAGCGGGTGCTTGCACAGGCGCTGGCGTTGCCGTTTCCGAACAATGGCGCGAATCTGAAAGCCGACGCGAAACTGCAATATGCCGGCATTCTGATGGAGGCAAAGCGATACGAGCAGGCAGCGGGTATTTATGCGCAGATACTTTCTGACGATCCCGGAAATCTTTCCGCCTGGATGGGAATCGTAAGCGCGCACCACGAAATCGGTCAGGACAACCAAGCCATCGCAGACGTGCAAAAGATGCCGCCGGCCAGCTACGAGGCAGCACTTTCCGATCCCGGATTTCTGTCAATGCTCGGATCAATGTATCAGCAATCCAACCAATTTGAGGTTGCGCAAGGATTGCTGGAGCGCTCGGCCAAGATTCAGATTGCCGCTGGCGGACAACCAAGCATTTCTCTGCAATTGCAGTTAGCGGCAATCTATCTGCAACGCAACAACACTACCCAGGCTTATGCAATCTATCGCCAGTTGCTGGCTACAAATCCTGAACGCGCCGATGCATGGAAGGGCTTGATTGCCACGCTGCAGGCAACGAACCGCGATGGAGAGGCACTGAAGCAGATTGCTGCGATCCCTCTTTCGGTAAGGAAGGAACTGGAAGCTGACATCGAGTTTGTGCAGACGGAAGCAAGCCTCTACGCTGCGAACGGTGATTTTCCGCGTGCTGTGCAACTGATGAACCGCGTGCAGGCGCATTATGCGACGCTGAAGACTCAACCGCCTGCGAGCACCGAGATTCAAAATGCGTGGCTGCTGTTCAATACAAAAAATGATCGCGGGCTTTACCCGGAGCTGATGCGCCTGGGAGGCAGAAAAGATCTGACCGTTGCGCAACGCGAAACCATTGAGCAGATCTGGGCCAACTGGAGCGTGCGTCGCGCCGGTACTGCGATGGACAATGGCGACAACCAGAGGGCCGGTGAAATTCTTGACGCGGCGTCGCAGGCATTCCCTGCAAACTTGAGTGTGCGCAAGGCCGTGGCGGGCGGATATGTGCGTGTGGGGCGGGCGAAGGAAGCACTGGCTCTCTACAAGACCATTCCCATGCAGGACGCGACAGCAGGGGATTTCCAGGGAGCGGTGGGCGCAGCGCTGGCGGCCAACGATAAAGTGCAGGCCGAAGCGTGGCTGCGGCAGGCGCTCGATCGATACCCTCGCGACTCTGCGATTTTGTCATTGGCAGCGCGCTTCGAGCAGGCACGCGGCGACAATCAGCGCGCTGCGGACTATTGGAGAGCTGCTCTTGCGGCGATGCCGCAGTCCTCGCCCACCGACAAGCTGGCGCATGAACTTGTATTCCCCGAGCAGGACACGAGGGCGCACCGTGCCGTGACCGCCGCGGATCTGCAGCGATTGCTCGATCCAAGCGATGAGCCCTTCGCAAAGACGACCAAGGTTCCGCCGTTGCCCGCCTATGGCGCCGATCCGTACACAGGTTCAGCGCCCGTGATTCTTTCACCGCGACAGCCAGGACCGCAGTCCAGCTCACAAGCTCTTCCGTGGCTAAGTACGCCGCCGTCTGAAAACCAATCGCCTTCTGTGCCGATTTCCGATTCTAGTGTGACTGATATACCGAACCCGCAGCCTGCCAGAACCCAGTTGGACAGCCCGCAAGACAGGGCACAGAACTCAGATGAACTGCTTGTGCCCGGAAAGCCGGCCAATTCAAAGTCAGGCAGAAAGAAACCATCAGGCCAAACGCACTTCGCGGGAAATATCCCCCTGCCTTCAGGGAATGAGAGCATCAATTCACAGCAGGCGACTTCCTCTAGTGGACCTGCCGAATCTAATGGTTCGATTGCCGGTGACCCGGCGCAGGGCATGAGAGCGGAGATACCGGCTGAGTCGGATAGCCCGTCCTTGGTCCCGTTAACCGCGAATCCGCGCCATTCGCAAGCTTCGGACGCATGGAAGGGACTCGTACTTTCGTTGGCGGCCAACAATCGGAATGCAGACGCGCTTCGAGAGATGGCTAGAATTCCACCGGATATACGTAGGCTTTTGGAGTCGGACATCGCTTTCGTGCAGAGCGAGGCCAGCATGTATGCCGCCGTTGGCGATACAGATCGAGCGGCTAATTGTGTGGGCCGATTGGAAACGTTCTACCTTGTTCACCAGGCGGGAGTGCCTGCGGCAACTGAAGTGCAGTATGCGTGGCTTCTCTACAACACCAAAGACGAGCGCCGGCTTTATGCACAGTTGCAACATCTGGATGGACGCCGGGACCTGGCGGCTGCACAGCGAGACCAGGTGAAGGACCTGTGGGCAAGCTGGGCGGTCAGGAGAGCTTCTGAAGCCTTGAGCCACGGAGACCTGACCCGAGGCGTGGAAATACTCGAGGGCGCATCTGAAGAATTCCCCAACGATATGGGCGTAAGAAGAGCGGTGGCGGGTGCCTATGCGCAAGTCGGCAGACCGGCAGAAGCCGTGAGCCTCTTCAAGACGATTCCGATGCAGGACGCCAGTTCAGGAGACTTTCAGGGAGCTATTGGAGCAGCACTGGCCGCCAAAGACTCAACCCAGGCTGAAGCCTGGTTGCGGCAGGCACTCGTGCGTTTTCCGAATGATCCTAAGATCCTGGGACTCGCTGCAAGATTCGAAGAGAGCCGCGGAAACGGCCAGCGCGCCAGCGCCTTTTGGAGAGCTGCCGTAGCTGCCGCACCGGCTGGGTCAACGACCCAGGGGCTGCAGAACGACCCGGCGGGGTCGGGCCGGCAGACGGATACCCAGAGTGTCCCGGCAACAGGAAACTTGAAGCACCTGCTCGATCCACGCAACGATCCGCCGCAAAAGGCTGCGCCGCTTCCGCCTTTGCCGTCCTATCCGCAGTCGTCGCAACTCGTGCCTGGAATTGGACTGGAACCATCGACGACGCCGCCCCGTCAGAGCCAGTCGAACGATGCAACTCCCCCCCTCCCGCTTCCTCTTCCAAATTCAGCAGCTGATTCAAACGGCGTGCCGCTCTATATCCCGCATAACCCGCCTCCAGAAAAGTCTCCGGCCCAACCGGCTCTTGTTGAACAAAGCGCAACACAGGACGGGACGATTCAACCCGCCGCTACTGCCAGAAAGCCACAGCCGCATCCATCCCACGCGCCAAAAAAGACAAAGAATTCTTCAACCGAATCGAACTATGCAGGCAAGATGAATTTGCCGGCATCCGAAGTGGAGATCAATTCAACCGAGATTGGTTCTCAGCAAGCGAGCCCCGCGCCGAAATTAAGGATCACGTCTGAGTCCTTGGACAATGCGGCGGCACAGGCGCAATTGCTCTTCGCCGAGCAGACAGATGGGCAGCTGACAGATGGGTTATCCGCCAACATTCATGCGCTGCCGAACGCGCCAGTTGGCGCCTCAGGACGCCTCGGGACGATTCCCTCCGGCACCGGGAGCTACGCGACGGCGCAATACACACCATCGGCGCAGGAAGCAGCCACCGGAGCGTATTCCGCGCCGAAACAGCAAACTTCGCAGGGCGCGAGTCAGCAACAACAGCATTCTGCTCCGCCGGCGTCGCCGACTCCGGCGATTACTCCAGAAAAGAAAAGCAAGAGGCAAAAAACGGCTCGCAAGCATGCAGGCCAGGCTGCCACTCCAACGTTGGAGCAGGCGGCTCCGGCTGCCGAGAGCCCAGGGCAGAATCCGGATCAAAGCCCAGCGCCGTCCGACAATCCCACGGCGCCTTCTCAGACAACTGCGCCAAGCACTTCCGGTACGGGGCTCAGTGATGAAGAACTTGAGCAGCGCAACTTGCCTCCTTTGCGTGGTCCTTGGGTCCGCGTGCAGAGAGAAGCGCGATCGACAAGTCCTCGCGATGAAGCAGAGTTGCAACTGCGCACCATTGAAAGCGGCTATAGCCCGTGGCTGGGCGGCGCCGGGCTGCTGAACTATCGCTCGGGAAATCTAGGATACGATCACTTGTCGGCTCTCGAGGCCCCGTTCGAGGCTTCGATGGCGCTGGGCTACAACGCTCGGCTGACGGTGGTTGCGAAGCCCGTGTTTCTGGACTCCGGACAAGCCGACGGAACGGCCGTGATCACGTTGCAGGAATCAACCACCGCTGGTTCAACGCTGGTGACGGTGCCGGAACCGATTGGAACATTGACGACCACCAACACGACCCCGCCCGCGCAGCAGAATGCCGTTGGCATCGGGGGGGAAGTGCAGTTGGCGTTTCCGCACCTTGCAATTGCGGGTGGATATACGCCTGCTGGTTTCCTGGTGTCCACGTTTACGGCACGCGGGCAGTGGAAGCCGGGCAACGGGCCATTCACGTTCAGCTTTGTGCGCGATCCTGTCAGGGATACGCAACTCTCTTACGCCGGCCTGCGCGATCCCAGCGGAAACTCGCTGGGCACTCTTGGGCAGATCTGGGGCGCAGTTGTGGCAAACCAGGGAAATGCTCAATTCGCGCGCGGAGACGCGGAGTCTGGATATTACATTGGTGGAGGCGGACAATATCTGAGCGGCTACCAGGTTGAAACCAACACGCGCGTCGAAGGTTCCGGCGGCGCGTACTGGCGGCTGAAAACCACGCCCGAGTATGGCAATTTGAGCATTGGCGCCAATTTTTTTGGAATGCATTATGCGCATAACGAGGACGCGTTCACGCATGGAATGGGTGGGTATTTCAGTCCGCAGGCTTACTTCCTGGCCAACGTCCCCTTCACCTGGGTGGGGCACTACAAGACGCGCTGGCACTACAACATTCTTGGCAGCCTGGGTGTGCAGGCCTTTCAGCAAGACCTGACGCCCTTGTGGCCGCTGGCGGGCGACAAGGCACTGGAAACGAGCCAGAACAATGCGATGCTCCCGGCGAAAACCAGCGTGGGGCCGAACTACGATTTTCGCACGCAGGTGGCTTATCAGATCAGCCCACACTGGTTCGCAGGCGGCTATCTTAGCGCCAACAACTCTCGCAATTACGAATCGGTGACAACCGGCTTCTACATTCGCTTTCTTTTCCGTGAGCAGCCCTCGACCGTGAATGGACCAACAGGAATTTTCCCAACCGATGGATTGCGCCCATTTACGGTGCCTTAGGAAGATCCGGATGCGAAGTCGGCATCAATGACAAAGGGATGCACGATCAGGTTCGGTCAAGCGCGTCGCAGCGCCTTCTGCACCGGCACTACCTGGACGGTGACGTCGCGGACTTCCGAAAGAAAGCGATTGAGTACCGAGCCGCGGAACAGGATGTCCCACCGCGATCGAGCCGATTGACCGAAGACCACGTGCGAAATGTTTTCTTGCTGCGCAAAACGGATCAGGGCGTCTGAAACATTGCGGTCGGTCAAGGACACAACCTTCGCCCCGAGATCGCGAGCCATGCGCTGGTATTCCTCAAGGCGGTGATGAGCCTCAGGGTCGCCGTGACCTTTGTCGTCGGGGCGGGTTACATAAACGGCGTACCAATTTGTGGCCAGGCGGCCAGCCACCCGCGCGCCGACGCGGAGCAATCTTTCAGTGCCGGGTCGCGTGCTGAGACACACCATCACTTTTTCGGGTATGGGTGCTTGTTCCAAGCCCTGCGTGCGTCGATATTCCGCAGCCCGGTTGCCGACCTGCTCGGCAGTCGTGCGCAGAGCCAATTCGCGGAGCATGCTCAAATTGCCTTTGCGGAAGAAGTTTGCCAGTGACTGCTCAACTTTTTCAGCGGCGTAGATCTTGCCCTGGCGGAGACGGGAGCGCAATTCGTCAACTGTTAGATCGACGTTCACAACTTCGTCCGCGCGCTTGAGGAAGCTGTCAGGCACAGTCTCTCGAATGGTGGTGTTGGCGGATCGACTGACGGCATCGTTTAACGTTTCAAGGTGCTGAATATTCACAGCGGTCAAGACATTGATTCCCGCGTCTAGCAACTCCACCACGTCTTCATAACGCTTGCGGTTCTTGCTGCCAGGCACATTCGTGTGGGCCAACTCGTCAACCAGGACGGTGTGTGGATGGCGTGCGAGGATCGCCTCGACGTCCATTTCCTTCAGGTTGACACCGCGATAGGGAATCACGCGCTGGGGCACGATCTCAAGATCGCGAATCCGGTCTTCAGTTTCTTTGCGGCCATGCGATTCCACGAGGCCGATGACGACATCGACGCTTTGCTGATGCTTCATCAGGTAAGCATCGTTGAGCATGTGGTAGGTCTTGCCCACGCCGGGTGCTGCCCCGATATATATGCGCAGCCTGGCGGGTTCCTGCTGCTTGTCTAAGATGATTTCAGCCATGGTTCAGCCCACCTCTACCGGATGACGGTCCACTCCCAGTGCAGCGAGCGGAAGAGTAAAGCGAAAGGTGGTGCCGTGACCGAGTCGGCTTTCGACGGCGATCTGGCCGCCGAGGGACTCGATGAGTCTTCGAACCAAAGCCAGGCCGAGGCCAGATCCGCTTTCAGAGAAAGGATTGAAGCGGTCGAAGATGGTGCTTAACCGTTCAGCCTCGATGCCGCGGCCGGAGTCGCGCACGGTGAACTGAACGAAGCTTTTGATCTCTTCGGCGGCTAGCAGAATCTCTCCTTCGGCAGGAGTGTAGCGGAGCGCGTTAGAGATCAGGTTGTCGAGGATGGAACGAAGTGCTCGTCGATCAGTGCTGACCACGGCAAGATCGGCGTAGGCGTTTATATCGACACGGATGTGCTTTCGACCTGCTTCATCGCAATATCGATCGCGAGCTTCGCTGAGGGCCTGAAGGGGGCGAACGCGCTCAAGCTTAAGTTCGCGCTTGCCGGTATCGAGTTCAGCGACTTCAATGAGGTCGGCCATGATGTCGTCAAGCTTTTCAGTCTCATTGTTTGCGGAAGTTACTAGCTCTGTCTGGAGCGGGCTTAATTCTCCGCCGAAGCCTTGACCGAGGGCATAGAGACCACGGCGCAACTGCAGCAACGGATCGCGGAGCTTGCGGCTGGCAACAGTTATGAACTGCGTTTTGAAACGGTCAGTGTCTTGCAGGCTGGTTACGTCTTCGAGCGTGGTGACGGTGCCTAGCAGGCGGCCTTCGGAGTCGCGCATAGGAGTGGTCCGCAGCCGAAAGCTTCGTTCATGTTTTCCAATGCGCATGGGCAACATGGAGGCTTCATCTTCGGCAGCGACCGCTTTTTGCATGGAGACCGCGTTGCGGATGGCGCTTAGAATTTTGTCGCCGCCTGGGGTATTGGCCAGCGCCATCCGGTCAGTAGCTGCCTCGCCAAGCAACTCGGCGGCGGCCTGATTCAGCTTGAGTACGTGTCCCTTTCCATCCGTGACAATAATGGGCTCGAAGATTGATTGAAGAACGGCGTCGGAGAGCTGAAACTCCATCTGCCTCCGTCCGGCTTCCGTGTCGCGCAGTTCGCGCAGACGAACCGCAAGGCGGTTCAACTCGGAGGCAATCACCCCGAAATCGTCGCGGCTGCTCCACTCGGCGCGATGTTCGAGGTTGCCTTGAGCGATTTTGCGCGCATCGCGAGCCAGCAGATGGATCGGTCGCAAGACGAAGTGGACGGTGCCCAACTCGATCAAGAGGGCAACAATAACAAAGATCCACGCGACGTAAGATTTTCCGGCAGCCTCCAAAGGGCCGCGCGCCACGACGACCAGGGCAACTGTAAGGCCAGCAAGGAGCGCACAGCCGAGAATCAGTCGCTGAGAAAGATTGAGCATCGCCGGGTCTCCGTACCAAATGCAGTAATTCCAGTTTATGCGGTATGGACGGACCGGCAGCCGACAGCATGGCAAAAACCACGATCCGGTTCCCTTTGCGCTATTTGAAATTAAGATTGCGGTGCTACATATCCATTCTGGCTCATCGCTTCAAATAGCGCAAAGGCACGCGCGGAGAAGGATTTGTTCAAGAGGCCTTGATGGCTAAGGGATCCTGCAAATAGAAAGCGTGTCATTGTGCCATCGGCAGGGCAAGCCGTGAGGTTGCGGATAGGAAACCAAGGCCCAGTCCACGCCGAATTTTGATTTAAGGCGCTCGAAGTCCGCTAGTTGGAAATCAGACCAGCCAGCCTGTGCTTTCACTTGTTGATCCCACTCCGGAGCAAGACTGGGCACTTGAGTTACAACAGCCGCGTCCTTGATGGCATCCGCCAACCTGCTGCGCTCCGCCAATGCCCGGAAACTGTGAAAGCCTTCACGGGGAGCGGCGAGGTATCGCGGATCGACGGCGAAATATGCGTTGGTTGGAGTGTTTTGGCGAATCCAGGCGAAGGCCTGCAACCAGGGATTAGCGTCGTCGCTGGCCGCCGTCTCGATGTGGGTTCCATCGTCAATGAATTCTCTCTGCGTGTAGAACATGCTGACGTTCAGCACGAGCAAATAGGCCCCCCAGCGCCAGACACTAGTCTTCAGAAGGCCGCCAATCAATCCGCCGGCGACGAGGGCCATGCACACGTAGACGAGTTGAAGATAGCGCATTGGCTGCAAGGGCGTAAGGCGTACCAATGGATCTGCGCCGAGGATAATCATTGCGACTACCTGCTGGAAAACGCCGTACGCAAGGACGCCGAGGGAAAAGCGTGCCAGGCGATCATCGCCACGCCGCTGTGCGAAGCGGCGCAGGAGCCCGAAGAGCAAGAGAGGCGCGAGAGCGCCAAGCCATTCGTACCAGGTCCAATGGTAGAGAAAGTAATAGCTACGCGTATTGAGCGCTTCTCGCCATTGCGGTGATGGTGGTTCGAGGATCCAGCCGAGCGGGACGGCAGCCGAGACGGAGCCTTCCGCGACCCTGAGGTAGTAAGGGACACGCTGGAGCATGCTCACCGTAAGAAAAGCGCAAAACGATATACCCAGCGCCGCCATGATGGGGTGTAGGAGAAAAGCGATTAGCAGAAGGGGAATGGCTTGCAGGCGTTTGCCGTCGAGGATACGCGAAATGGCCATGAGGATAAGTGCGGTGGCTAGATTGCGCGGATGCAGATGCTGGTCAGCGATGTTGAGTGCCGTTCCAGCGACGGGCAGCGTGAACATGGCTGAGACCATTGCGACCGCTGCCCAATGTGAGCGCTTTTGATCAAAAATATGAGTCGAGATTCTTTTTGTCGCCCAGAGTATCAGAAACAACGCCGCGAACTGCCAGATCAACTCGGCGGTAGCTAAAGAGATCCCGGTCCAACGCACGAACTGAGCCATCCACCCGTCGAAGGCGGTCGCTTGCAGTTGAAGGCGAAAAAAGGCTGCGTCATGTGGGAAAAGCGCAGGGTTGAGGTCGGATTTAACTGCCGTGAGATAGACGCCGTCGTCCTCGAAGCCGGGATGATAACCCATCACGAGAAATCCGAGCGATGTAAAAAGCAATAGAGGCAGCGACTCTAGAAATAAACGCTTTAACCTCAAAAGGTGATCTCCCTGTGTCATTTTAGAACTCACAAGCTATGAAACCAGAACAAAAAGGCTGGCAAATCTATAGGATGCCGAATTCGTAATAGTTAGACGATAGGTTGTCGTTCGGGTTGAGTGCGTATCCCCGTCTCGACCGCAAGACAACCGACCCGCGGGATGATGAAGGCTGTACCTAGCATCGCGATTTGCGGGATGCGAGGCTCGTATATGGGTTTCCCCCGGTGGCGTCAGGCCCCTATACTAAGCTTCAATATGTCGTCGTTAACAATGGAGACGTCTCATATCCGCACAGCCGCCACTGATCCGTTGACGGCACCCGGGGCAGGATCCGCTCTGCGCGCCCCGGAGAAGCTTGCGCTGGTTATTCCGACGCTTGACGAAGCCGAGAATATCTCCGGATTGCTTGACCATGTTCGGGTGGTATTGGACCGGGTGGCGATCGCCTACGAAATCCTGGTCGTGGATGATGAGAGCCGCGATGGTACCGGCTTGGTAGTCACTGCCATCATGGAGAAAGATCCGCGAGTGCGCCTGCTCGTGCGCAAAGGGGAGAGAGGTTTGTCGGGAGCAATCCTCCACGGCTGGCAGAATACAGATGCGCCCCTTCTTGGGGTGATGGATGCTGACCTTCAGCATCCGCCGGAGCTTTTGCCGGAGTTGATTGCGGCCATTCTTGAAGGCCGGGATATTGTGATCGGGAGCCGTTATACGGCGGGGGGCGATTTAGGGGGATGGAATCCGGTAAGGAAGCTGTTGTCGTCCATTGCTGTGTGGGTCACTTGGCCATTGCAAAAGGCTCGGCTCCGGGCTAAGGATCCGATGTCGGGTTTCTTCCTGGTAAGGAGAAGATGCCTGCCGCGAGCGACTTTTCAGCGGACGGGCTTCAAACTTTTGCTTGAGATCCTGGTGCGAGGGCACATTCAATCGATCAAAGAAGTTCCATTTGCATTTGGGCAGCGCTATCGGGGCGCAAGCAAGGCGAATTTCAAAGTTGCCTGGGATTATGGGCGATTGCTGGTGCGTCTGTACGCGGGCAAGTTAGGTATGTGGGACCGTGGCTGATCTGCGAGCCTATTAGCTTAAGAAAAAATTAGATGGCGGGCAGAATCGTCCGCAATAGAAGAAAAGCAGCCACGCCGGCGAAGAATACGAGTGCCATTCTGATTCCCGGTTCGCGGTTCACTTCCGGAACGAGGTCAGTGGCTGCAACGTAAAGAGCAACGCCGGCAGAGATGGGAAGGCCATATGGAACCCACGACGGTACGAGTTCAATGACGAGGACGCCGGCCAGCGTGGCCGCGGCCAGCGCCACAGCTGACGAGAAGGCGGTTGCTCTGCTTCGACCGCTGGCCAGCATGACAGAAGCCATGGTGAAACCTTCAGGCGCCTTATGCAAAAAGATGGCCAGAAAAATCAGCCATCCCATCCAATTGGAAACCACGAAGCCGGAGCCAATCGCCACGCCGTCAAACAGGGCATGGACGCTCAGCCCCACCATGACCGAGTTGCCGGTATGCCGCGAGACGAATTCACCGTGGTGGGTTTCCTCTCCGAAATGGAAGTGGGAGTTGATGGTGTGTTCAAGCAGATGGACGACGCAGTACCCGGCCATGATGAGAATCGGTCCAAGCCGAGGACTGAGACGCAGGCTTTCCGGGGTCATTTCGAGGAGGGCGGCCGCCATGAGAAATCCGGCACCCAGGGCGACGAAGTAGCGCAGATAGCGTTCAACGCCGCGTGCGCGGACCAATACCAGTCCGCCGGCCACGTCCGCCAGGGCGGCAATGGCGCCGAGAATCAGGGAGATTTTCAGCATTTGTCGCTATCCGCTATGTCGGATGTGCATGACGTCTCCGTCCTGCACGATGTATTCCTTGCCCTCAAGGCGCAGTATTCCCTTGGAGCGGGCGACAGCCTCGGAGCCCGCAGCTAGGAGATTGTCCCAACGAATGGTCTCGGCGCGAATGAAATGATGTTCGAGGTCAGAGTGAATGGCTCCCGCAGCCTGCGGTGCTTTTGAGCCCACCGGCACTGTCCATGCCCGACACTCATCCTCGCCTGCAGTGAAGAAGCTGATCAGGCCCTGCAACTCATAACTCTTGCGGATGAGCCGCACCAGGCCGCTTTCGCGGAGGCCATAGCTGCCAAGAAATTCAGCCGCCTCCTCGTCGTCCATTTCGGCGAGCTCGGCTTCGACTTTGCCGCAGATTGCTGTGGCGCCGGCATTGGGACGTTGCGCCCACTCGTCCAGCTTGAAGCGGCTGACAGCCGACTCAAGATCGTCACCGAGGGTGGTGCTCTCACCGATGTTGAGGGTATATAAGATCGGCTTTTGCGAAAGAAACATGAAGCCCTTGATCAGCTTTCTTTCTTCCGGAGTCATTTCCAGTTCGCGCAGCGGCTGCTCTTTTTCAAGCGCCTCCTTGGAGCGGAGCAGTAATGCCTGCTCGCGTTCCAAATCGCTGGTGCGGCCTTTTTTTAAGTCTTTCTCAAGACGTTCGAGCCTTTTTTCCACCTGGGTCAGATCGCTGATCATCAGGTCAAACTCGACATTTTTGATATCTCGAAGCGGATCGATGGGGCCTGCGTGCGGAATTGAATCATCTTCAAACGCGCGCAAGACGTGAATCAGCGCGTCCACGTTGCGCAGGCTGGTCAGGAAGGCCGTTTCTTTCAGCGCCTCCTGACCGATGGCTGCGACGTCAACGAATTCAACTGCGGCGAACGTCGTTTTGCGCGGAGAATAAAGTGCGGAGAGCTTATCCAGCCGCTCGTCCGGTACGCGCGCGACGCCGATGTGTTCTTCGCGGGGATTGGAATAACCGCTCCGCTCCTCGAGTTTGGCCTTGGTGAGAATCTTGAATAACGAAGTTTTGCCTACCTGTGGCAGGCCGATGATTCCTGTCTTCATGCACTTCCTGTGGGGCGAGTGAACGGCGACAACCGCGCTTCAACGCCTTTTCGATGATACAAGAACTGAGATGGCGGAATGGGATAGTGGAGTGGCTATATGCTTTCTGCTCGGGCCACAAACACCACTGTTGCGAGTCCTAAGAACAGGATTGCTTCTTCAACATGCTCGCTGCGGACGTGAAGCTTGTTGAAGTGGATGCGGCCTGGATTAGCGGGATCGGCAGCATCAATCGATCCGCCCGCGGCGATGCGGTCGTGTTCCATGGCGGGGATCACGGAGTATTGGGAGTACACGGTGAGAGCGATCATCACCACGACAAAGGCCATGGGCGCCAATACCGATCGCGGCTTATATATGCTCCATGCCGGAGCCAGGGAAAGAAGGGCTAACGCAACCATACCCGACACTAGTCCCATGCCGTGCAGAATGCGCAGTAGTTGCCCGACGACTGCGCCGGCCGCGTGCGTGTCCGGACGCAACGTGCCGAAGGTGATTGCCGCCACGATGGGGAAGAAGATCTCCGCGCCTAGCCAGACAATCAGCGCGAGATAGAGAAGCGTCCGAAGCAGAGTCTTCATTCAGAAAGCATATAGGGACAGATCGGCGTTTTGAATTCCAGGCCTCATTGGCAAGATCTTTAGCGGTCTAGTGGAAACGGAATTATTGATTTGGCCGATGGATTGCCATGTTGCTGGTCGATCAGCCGCTGCGAATTGTGCAGGTGCGGCTGATCGGCCTTTTTTAATTGAAGATCTATTTTTAATTTACTTTGCGGAAAAATCGGCTCTCCGGACCATCCCTTCGACAAATTGTTCGGCAGTCACTGCGGCTCAACAAGGAGTCCCGTTCCGGAATCGCCGTTGCAAAGGCCATTTGAAACCTGCCAGTTTGTGACGGTGAGTTGAGTAGCAGCGCTGTTGAAGGTTCCCACAGCGGTGATGGTTGCGCCGCTGACGGAATCTGTGTAGGTGGTGGAGAGGCTGCTGCCGGTGACAAGCGAGTCGGTTACAACGGGCTGGGTAAAGCACGGGTTGCCGGGGAAAGTCGCTGATCCGGAAAGATGGAACTGGCCATTGGCGTCGGGTTCAGATGTCTGGGTAAGGGTTGCGGAGACGGCAAGTTTGTTGTTGTCTTTGTCAACGAAGTTGCCGGAGTAGGTGCCGTTGATTTCAGCGTATGCGGTCGCGACGACTTTCGCGCTGCCAAGCGCTGCGCAATTCCCGCCTGAGAAGCTCCAGTTGGCATTTGAAAGTGACTTGCCATCCGCAGCCAACTGTCCGTTCAGCAACAGCGTACTTCCGTTGAATGGTTTTGAGGTGAGCGCGAGCTGATCATTCGAATCGATCGAGCCGAAGAACGTAATCTCTGTGGTTGAGCTGATGCAAGTAGCGCCAGCAAGGTGGGCAATCGCACTCAAGGTCTGTTTCGAGGGATTGGTGAAACCAACGTTCAAAGTGAGCGCTTGGGGGGCTGTCTGGGTTGCTGTAGTGGTGAAGGCCCAGTTCCCGTTGACCGATGCAGCGAGTTCGTTGGACGTGAATTGTGATGTGGAACTGCATCCTACGGCGAACGAGGAAACAAATAGGGTGGCCGCGAAGGCCATGATACGGCGTTTGTTCGCCATAGTTAACTCCGAGAAGCGATGATTTTCTCGAGAGTAGCAACAACAGAAAGCATAAACAATACTAAAGTAATTAATGTGTAGTGACTATGGTGACCTAGGTAACGGTGATGTTTAGTCGGAGGTTGCGGGCGCATTGGGGGATCCCAGCCTGGAGCGGGAACTATGCGCTGCGCTTTAACGCACGGCGGAGGACGGTCTCTAGAGCGGCCTTCACGTCTGAATATTCCTGTGGGTCAATTGTCCCCGATATTTTCTCGCTTTCTACCGCGAAGAGTTCTTCCTTCAAAACGTTCAGCAGGGCGCCGTTTCGATCTAGCGGCAGTGCAGAAACGGGGTCGCGGACAGTGGGAACAGCGGCGATGCCGACGGCTGAGGGAGGGCCCGCTGGATTGCGAAGCAGAAATGCTGCGGCGGCGGCAAGAAGGAGAGCCAGGCCGCCGAGGATCCACCACTTGTACTTGCTGAGGGGATCCGGGGTGTTGATGGGAGTTCCGATCCCCCCACCAGGCTGGTTTCCAGGGGCCGCGGGGCTAGCGTCCTGCGACGGGGCATTGCCGTCCTGCCCTGCCATTCCGGCAGCCTGTTGCTGACCGTTGGCGGCTTGCTGTTCGCGCGGAATTGAGCCCGTGCCGGAGATGGTGAAATCGACTGTCTTTCCGGGCGTGGCGTTCTTGGCCACGAATGTCTGAATACTGGCATCTTCAGGGACGGACTTGAAGGATGTGCCCGAGCCGGGCACGAAGGTCATGCTCTTTGGCATCAGCACCGCAAGGTTGTCCGCGGGCAAAGAGACCTGGGACTTGAAGGTGTAGCTGCCGCCACTGTACGGCACGTTGTAGCTAAGCTGGAAAAGAGTGTCTTTATCGCCTTCGTCAGGTTGAATGGGAAAGTTGAAGGAGTAGTGGCCTTTGGGGCCGTCTGGATCGAGTTTGACAGAAGTGGGCAAGCCGCTGGGGCGCTGGGCACCAACGCCATTGACTACTGCATCCGGAGGGAGCGTGATTTCAAAAGAGTGCGCGCTCCACTGGGTCAGGGGAGGAGAACTGGTGTTGTGGACGAAATAGCGCTCTGTGACTTTGAGCTGGCCGCTCTCGGTCTCAACCTCGATAACGTCGGCCTCGATGAAGACGCCCTGAACTTTGGCGGCGACGTCGTAGACGGGGATGTCGCCGGGCGCTCCACCTTGAGGGGCGGCAATAAAATAGCCGGCGCCTTGGTGAGTTACGCGCACGAGGTAGGGGTTGCTGCCAGGCTCGGTGAGTGAATAGCGGCCGCGGGAGTCCGTGGTGGCGTGGGCCACTTCGCCCATTCCGGCCTGTACGTCTACAAGCACAACGGCGTCGCCCACGGCGGGCTTGTTCGTAGTCTTGTCAGTGACGGTGCCTGTAACCGTAGCTGCCTGAACCAGAGCGCCTGTGAAAAGTGTCGTCAAAGCAAGCGTGCGGAGAACGATCGGAATCAATTTCATGTCTTAAAGAAATCCTTCAAGTAAGCGGAACTCCAGTGAATTCGATACAGGAGCCATTATCAGGCTTACTGCAAGAGGTCGATTTCCGCCAGCAACTGGGCCGCTTCGTTTTCAAGTTGGGCGCGCTGGATTGCGAAGTCCTCATCAGGGTATTTTCCGGCGCGGTATTCGAAGTTCAGATCCCGCAAGTTTTCGTAGAGCTGTTCTTTGCGTTCGAGCAGGTAGTCAAGGCGCGTCTTCTCTCGTTGACTTGCGAAGACATTTTCCGGCCAGAAGGTATAAAACAGGAGCGCGAAAGCCAACAGCACGCCAGCCAATTCACCTTGCAAAGTGGTCATTGCTCAAAACCCCCATCGGCGCCGGTCTCGCGGCGAATCTTTTCACGTCGCGCCTGGTCGGCGGGATTGTCAGTCGGCCCGGCGTGAACGGCGGACTGCGTCTTGCCTTCCGACCAGCGAAAGATCAGTAGAACCGTGCCAAGACAAGCGGCTGCAAAGACGGCGAAGGGTGCGATCCAAGCCACGAGATCGAAGCCGTGCGTGGTGGGAGCTGCGAGTACGGTAGCTCCGTATTTAGCTGAGAAAGAAGCCAAAATATCCTTGTCGCTGCTTCCGCCGGCGATGGCCGTTGTCAATTCGTCGCGCATGCGAGATGAATCGGGACACCCCACGTGATTGCATTCACCTAGAAGTTGCGCGCAACCGCAGACGCACATCATGCGGTGGCCGAGATCATTGAATCGCGAGCTTGCGTCAGTTGCGCCCAAAGAGAAAAAAACCGCCAATGCCAGCGTGAGCGCTTGTGCGGATTTAATACAGACCAAAAGGCGAGTGCGGGCGGCTGACATCAATGGCCTGCTTTCAGCGCAGGTTCAGAGGGCGTGGCGCGAGAGGGGACGCGCAAAGATGCGGTGGCCGGAGTCAAGCTTGGCACCAACGCGAGCAGTGTTCCAAAAACGAGCACGACGAGGCCGGCCCAGATCCAGCCGACCAGCGGATTGAGAAAGGCTTTGATGATGGGCTGGCCAGTGTCGGCATTGGTGCCCTCATAAACGACGTAAAGATCCCAGCTGGGAACGGAGTGGATGGCCACCATGGTCTGCGGCTGTTCACTGGCGAGATAGACGCGCTTCTCTGGAGTCATCTGGAACTGTTTCTTGCCGTTGGTGTAGACGTCCAGCAGGGCGTACTCGGAGTTGTAGTTGGCGTTCGACTCCTGGGTGGCACCGACTTGCACAAGCGTATATGGACCGATGGTCATGGTGCCGTGCAGACCGAGTTCTTTTTCTTCATTGCGGTTGAAGGCCGATCCGGCAAGACCGATGACGATGATGACGACGCCGATGTGAATGATGTATCCACCGTAGCGGCGGGTGTTGCGGCGTGTCAGCAGCCAGGTGGACGCGATGAGATTGCGCCCGGTCTGCCTGGATATGACGCCGGCACCGCGCAAGAACTCTGAAAGAATCGCCGTGAATACTGCGACGGCTGTTGCTATGGCGACCAGGGCATAGAAGTTGCCGGTATCGAATGCGCCATCTTTCCAGGGATGTACGCCGACGGCGAGCAGAACAATGACGGTAGCCCATAGAGCGACGACAGGTAGAACAAAGTTGCGGCGGATGCTCCGCAGCGATGTGGCGCGCCAGGGAAGCAGGGGACCCACGCCGGTTAAAAAGAGAAGGAAGATGCCGATGGGGATGGCGACGCGATTGTAAAAGGGAGCGCCGACCGTGACCTTATTGCCGACGACATATTCGCTGATGATGGGAAAAAGCGTTCCCCAGAGAATGACGAAGCACGCCGTCAATAAAACGAGATTGTTGAAGAGGAAACTTGATTCGCGGCTGACGAGCGATTCAAGGTGATGCTCGCTCTTGAGATGCCCGCGCTGCAGGACGTAGGTAAATATGCAGACGGCCAGCACGATTCCCATGAAGACAACGAACCATGTGCCGATGGAGGATTGTGCGAAGGCATGAACGGAGCTGACTAGACCGGCGCGCGTAAGCAGCGTTCCCAGCAGCGTGAGCAGGAAAGTGGAGAAGATGAGCCAGACGTTCCAGCTCTTCATCATGCCTTTCTTTTCCTGCATCATTACGGAGTGGAGAAATGCGGTTCCGGTGAGCCAGGGCATGAAGCTTGCGTTCTCAACCGGATCCCAGCCCCAATACCCACCCCAACCGAGCACGGCGTAGGCCCAGTGCATGCCTAAGAAGATTCCAGCGGTAAGAAACATCCAGGTGACCATGGTCCAGATGCGGGTGACCTTGATCCATTTCTCACCGGGGTAGCGCATCATGAGCGCTCCGAGGGCAAACGCGAAGGGAACCGAGAAGCCCACATAGCCGAGGTAAAGCATGGGGGGGTGGATCACCATCTCCGGATACTGGAGAAGAGGATTGAGGCCATTGCCATCCTCGGGGAGTGCGCCGCTATAGAGGGCGAATGGGGGCGCAGCGAAGCAGAGTACAGAAAGGAAAAAGACCTGGATTCCTGCCAGGATGGTGCCGGCGTACGCGTAAAGCTTTACATCTGTCCTGTGGGTCAGCCGGAGGACAAAGCCGTACGTACCCAAGAGCCAAGCCCAAAGCAGCAATGAGCCTTCCTGGCCGCTCCAGAGCGCCGAGAATTTGTAGGGTCCGGGTAGGGCGCGGTTGGAATGCTCCATGATGTAAGTGATTGAGAAATCGTTGGCGAAGACCGACCAGATGAGTGCGAAGGCTGCTGCGGTGACGGCGACAAAGACGGCGATCCCGGCACGGCGCGCGGTATCGGCTAGACGCTCAGGCAATATGCGAGCTTGCCTCCCCGTGGCGATGAGGCGCAGCGCGAGTGCACCGGCGAAAAGGTTGTAGGCGGCCAGCGCCAGCGCGATGAGAAGAGCAAAACTACCAAACGCTGCCATTAAGACTCCACGATGATTCTCGCATGCGGAGGTCGAGCCGCGAGAGTTGCCAATACGGGCATTCTCAATCCATGATAGGCCTTTGACGGGTGATCTGGCTCACTCTATGGGGTGGAGACCATATGGTGGTGAGTGGCGAATCTACGGCGTTTAGCACTTAGACGTTGGGGTTAGAGCGAAGTTTCGTCGCTCCCAACCTGCGCAGGCAAAAGGGGCAAATGATTGGCCACAAGAGGATTGAGTGAGGTAGATCTGGTCGAATTTGGGCATGTGCTAACCGAATAAGAATTCCTTCTCACGCAGTTCTTTAATCATGTCGCGCAAACGCGCTGCCTTTTCGAAATCGAATTTTCTTGCGGCTTCGCGCATATCGGCTTCCATCTGGGTGATGTAACCGTCGAGCTGTTCCTGCGAAGTAAACTCAGGCGCTCCTGCGATCTCCGTGTCTTCCACCTCGCCGTATTCAGCCTTGAGAATCTGCGCGAGGCCCATATCCATTTTGTT
>Ga0302320_10007819_pt1 | contig 23435 bp, 18 predicted proteins | sample Bog_T0_3_FD_202130 | JGI IMG/M metagenome (GOLD analysis project Ga0302320, IMG submission 202130) | Peat permafrost microbial communities from Stordalen Mire near Abisko, Sweden - Bog_T0_3 | ecosystem: Environmental > Terrestrial > Soil > Wetlands > Peat | place: Sweden: Abisko, Stordalen Mire... | reverse complement strand
GGAACGCCTGCACCAGTTCCCGCGCCGGCTTGGAACCGCCCGGCTCCAGCACCTCGCGCCGGTAGCGCATCGCCGTCGGCCCGCTAATCAGGTCTTTCGCGTCCGGCTTCTTGAACTCCGCAAAGAACTCCAGCGCCATCACCTTGTCATAAAGATAGGTGTAGTAGTTCGACGTGTATCCCACCAGGTGGGTGAACGCGGCGTACATGCGGTTGCCGTCGACAAACTCGTACCGCGAAAAGCGGTCGTAGCCCTCGCGCAGCAACACATCCAGATCGAGCGAAGCTGCGGGCAGATCATGGGTGTTAAGCGAGTAGCTGGCATACATCACCTGCGTCAGCGTGCTCAACGCCCGGCCATGCGCGCTGGCCCGCGTCATCCGTGCGACAGTCTCGGTCGGAATCGGCTCGCCGGTCTGATAGCGCTTCGCAAACGTCTGCAGCAGCGTCGCGTCCTCAAAGAACTCCTCCAGCATCTGCGAGGGCACCTCGACGAAGTCACCCTCGGTCGCAATGCCGCTCTGCCCCGCCCAGCGCTGTCGCCCGCCCAGCACCTCGTGCATTAGGTGGCCGAACTCGTGGAAGTACGTCACCACATCCGAGTACTGCATCAGCCCGGGATCGTCTTTCGTGGGTTCGGGGAAGTTACACACCAGCGACGCCTCCGGCATCTGCCGACCGCGCACCCCACCCACCAGCGAGCACTCACTGAACCACTTGCTCTTGCCCTCGCGCGGATGCATATCCAGATAAATCCGCCCCACCACCTGGGGTGGCCCATCCTTTGCGGCTTCATCGCAAAGGGTGGGGTCCGCATCCACTACATCAAACGCCTTTACCGCCGGGTCCCACACCGCCGCGTCCTTCACCCGCACAAACGCGACTTGGAACAGCCGGCCGGCCGTGGCGAGAATCCCGGCTTCGACCTGCTCATAGGGAAAGTATGGCCGCACGCTCTGCGAGTCGAAGTCGAACTTCGCCCGCCGGTACTGCTCCTCCCAGAAGCGCGCATCGCTTAGCGTCAGCGGCAGTGCCGCCGCATCCCGCTCACGCACGAACGCCTCCAACTCGGCGAACTCGTGTTGCGCTCCCTCGCGAGCGGCCTCTTCGACCTCGTTCAGGAACTTCCGCATGTTCGCCGCCGAGCCCATCATCTGGTCGGTCGTCGCCAAATCCGCCCAGCTGCGAAATCCCAGTAGCCCGGCCATCTCCCCGCGCGCCGTCAGAAGGTCCAGCAGCACCTGTTTGTTCGCCGGATAGCCGCGGTCGTTGTAGGCCAGATACATCCGCCGCCGCAGTTGCGGACTCACGGCGTAGCTCATCACCGGCGACATCTCCGGTGGATCCGTCGTCAGCACCACCGGTCCATCCGCAACCAACCTGGGTGGCCCATCCTTTCCGGCCTTATCGGAAGCCGGGGTCCCCAGCGGACGCTCTTTGTCCGATAGGGTGGTAAGGGTGGGGTCCGCGTGCACCCCATGCCGCGCCAGATAATCCTCCGGCAGCCCGCGCAGCTCTTCCGCGTCCGCGACCTCGATCTTGCGAACGTCGTCCTGCACGGTCCGGCTGAAGCTCATGCTCAACTCGGTCATCTTGTCCGCCAGCGCGCGAATCCGCTCCCGCGTGGCGTCGTCCTTGTCCACGCCGCTCAGCCGGTAGCCCAGCAGCGCGCGCTCCACGTAGTACTGGGTGGCGGCATCCTCGCCGCTCACGTCCAGATCCCGCAGCGCCTGGTAGACCTCACGGTTCAGGCTCAGCGCGGTTCCCTCTGCACTGATCGTCTGCTGTAGCTCCTGCGCCGCATCCCGCACCCCGGCCAGCGGATGCACCATGAACATCACGCCGCTCTGCGAGCCCGCCATGCGCAGGTGCCAGCAGGCACGGTCATAAGGCTCCAGCGTGTTCTCCGCCGTGCGCGCGCCGCTCACCCCCAGCAGTCCCGCAATCTCCGCTCGCGATGCCGCCAGGTGCGACTCCACCCACGCCCTGGCGTCCTCAGCACCCGTCAGCCCCACCCACACATGCAGCTCGTCCTGCACACTCACCGCTTCTGCTACTGCCATCGTCTGTCTCTCCCCGCACGCACTGTATCCCTAAAAGGATACAAGCGCGGAAGGCGCGCGTTGCGCCATCTGGACTCTATCGAATTCGCGGGAAAGCGGCGGGAATTGCCGGCAGCGCCCCAAAATGCAGCGACCAGGCAAAGCCGGCCTCCGCAGCAGGCGCTGCCGTAGAGACCCTGAGCCGCTCGCCGCGCTTCTCTGGCGTGCCCTTATCCACTGCGCCCGGGGGCCCGGGGCCCATCACCACGTTCGGCTCCACGACCGCCTTCGCATCCTTCGGCTCGACTACCGCAATGTTCAGCAACACGTTGCCGGCTTGAATCATAGAGTGCTGATCGTCAGCCTCCTTCACCACGGTGTCCGAGTGCAGCAACTCGGTGAACACATGCGGCACGGACGAAGTGATGTGGTCTTCGATCGTGAGCTTGCCGCCCGGCTTGCTCAGAGTGAGGCGCAGCGTCCGCCGGTACTGCGTGAGCCCAAGACTCGCGCTATACGCCGCCGCGCCCTCGCCGGTGGCCTCAAATGTGGTGGCGGTCGCGCTCACATCGGTCAGCCGAATCCGGTTGAGCTGCGCATAGGGGATCGCGCCCCAGGCATCGTGCGTGCCCTCCTTGCCCTGCCCGTGGCCGTCCACCAGCAGAGTATTGTGCTCCACGGTCTTCGGCACGCCCGCGTAGCCGGAGTCGCCGGTAAGGTACTCACCCTTCGCGAAGAGGATGAAGCTGTTTACGTCCGGATGCACGTGCCCGTCCTCGAGCCGCCAGTCCTTGTCCTGCTCCAGCAGCGCAGTGGTTTCGTGACCCTCAGGCGGGCCGCACTTGAACGCAATTGCAGTCGCGTTCGCGCTCCAGTCGGTGCGCCAGAAGACCACGTCAATGTCCGGGAAGCTGTGCCACGGCGCGAGCGTCGCCATCGGCGCGGAGACCAGGTACTCGTCGCGCCACGCCAGCGACCACCACTCCTCGGCGTTCACCTGATGCAGGTCGTTCTTCATCCAATCAGCGACGCCCTGGATCTCCGCGCTGTGAAAACGCGCGGCCAGATCATAGAGCACGTTGTAGTTGGTGAGGAAGTGACCGCCGGGATGGCTGCGCTCGTAGTCCTCGCCCTGTTTGGCGCGCGAGACCGGGCCGTCATAAACGTCGCCGTAGTCGAACATCTGCTGGCCGCCAGGCAACAGCGCGTGCGCCGCGTACAGATGCATCTGGTGCAGCCCCGGCTGGTCAAAGAGGTTCTCGCCCGTGGCGTGCAGTTGCGCGTCGAGGTAGTGGATCATCCATGGCGTGGCGAAGATCCAATACTCGTAGCCCTCATAGTAGTAGCCGTCATGCGAGTAGGTCTGGAGCACGCGCTGATAGATCGCCCGCGAGAGCTTCGCCCACTCGGCAGCTTCCGGCACCTCGCCGTAGACCGTATACGCTGCGATGCCCAGCCCGGCGATGGGGATAAACGTGTGGTTCTGGCTGTAGGCGTAGCTACGGCCGGGCTTGGGCTTGAATGCCTGGTACATCAGGTGGCCCTGCAGCGCGAGCTTGTTGCGGTAGCGTTTGCGCTCGGCCGGCGTCAGGTCGTTGTACAGCAGGTCATAGCCCACGCCGAGCCCATAGAGCAGATGGCCAGCGGCCAGATCGGTGTTGGGTTTGTTGGTCGCGTAACCCCAGATGTCGTAGCTCACCGCCGCGTCCATGTACTGCTTCGCAGCGTTCAGGTATTTAGGATCGCCCTCCATCTTGTAGGCGAACGCGGCCTCGGCGATGCCCATGCCGACCTCATTCTGGGCGCGGCGCAACTCCGCCGGGGGAGGGGGCGCAGGCACCTGTAGCGCGCGGATGTTCGCCAGCACCGCCTGCCACTCCGCCTTCCGGCTGCCGTGGGCCTTCACGCGCAGCGCGTCCAGCTCGGCAGCAGTGAAGTACACCCGCGGATGCACGCCGGCCAGCTCCGGCTTCAGCGTGGAGGGCAGCGTAGCCATCATCGCCGTCAGCGGCGACGGGGCCTTGGACTGGGGATCGTCCTTCGCGCCCAGCGCCTCATGCGCGTCCTGTGCTGTAGCGGCACCGCAGGCCAGCAACACGGCCAGCACTACACGGCGGCTGCGAAAGAGTGTTAGCGTTAGCATCGTCGGAAACCCTTGATGAAACTAGCACAATCGCCGCGCCGTGAAAAAGTCCGCGTCCTCATTCCCGGCCTGCGTTGGTGGATTCTCGCGCTCATCTTCACCATTACGTGCATCAACTACATTGACCGCAGCTCCATCGGCCTTCTGGTCACGGACTTCGGCCCGCGCATCGGCATCACCAAAGAGCTCTACGGCAACGTCGCCACGGTGCTGCTCTTCGCCTACACCATCTCGCAGGCCGTCTCCGGACGGTTGTACGACCGCTTCGGCGCGCGCATCGGCTTCTCGGTGTCGATTGTGCTGTGGTGCGTCGCCGCGATGGCGCACGCATTCATCACCGGGTATGTATCCTTCGCCATTTGCTCGTTCTTTCTAGGTCTGGGCGAGGCGGGCAACTGGCCGGGCGCGGCTAAGGTCATCGCCGAGTGGTTCCCGCAGCGCGAGCGCGCCATCGGCATGGCCGTCTTCAACTCCGGCGCGTCGATGGGCGGTGTGCTCGCTCCGCTGCTGGTCGCGCGCTGGCTGGATCCCGCAGTCGGCTGGCGCAATACGTTCCTGATCGTCGGCAGCCTGGGCTTCTTCTGGCTCGCGCTCTGGCTTCTGTTCTATCGCCCGGTCAATCGCCACCCGCGCCTGACCCCGCTGGAACGCGAACACATCGAACTCGGCCACACCAGCTCGACGTACCTGCCCGCGCCGCCGCTCTTGCATCTGCTCAAGCTACGCCAGGTCTGGGGCATCCTGATCGCGCGCTTCCTGGTCGATCCCGTCTGGTGGCTGTACATGCTCTGGCTGCCCACGTACCTCAAGGACGCGCGCCACCTGGACATCAAGGCCATCGGTGCGGCCGCGTGGGCGCCGTACCTCGCCGCCGCGGTCGGCGCACTCTTTGGTGGATGGCTCGCTGGCCGGCTGATCCGCGCAAGTTTCTCGGTGAATACATCCCGTTGGGTCGTCATCGGAATAGCCGCCTGCATGATGCCATTCGGCATCTTCGCCGCGCACGCGGCCACCACGGTGCACGCGCTGGAGTGCATCGCCGTGGTGCTCTTCGGCTTCCAGATGTGGATCTCGAACGTCCAGACGCTGCCCAGCGATTACTTCCCTACCAACGCCGTGGGCACCGTCGCCGGCATGGGAGGTATGGCCGCGGGACTCGCCTCCATCTTCTTCATCCACTACACCGCGGCGATGGTCAACCACTTCAGCTACAACTTCGTGCTGACCATCGCCGGCGCAGTGGCGCCCGTCGCCGCGGTACTGCTGTTCTTCATCGCGGGTCCCATTCACCGTATCGAGCTGGCAACTGGCAAACTGGTAACTGGCAACTGACAATCGAGAACTGGCACCACCAAGGAGTCCTTCATGCCCACATCTGACCTCACGAACACCCTCGCGCTCGTCTTCGGCGGAGGCCGCGACATCGGCGGCGCCGTCTCCGTCGCGCTGGCGCAACGTGGCGCGCAGATCGCGCTCACCTATCACAGCTCCAACCCCGCCTCGGTCATCGCCGCCGTCGAAGCCTGCGGCCACAAGGCGCTCGCGCAGAAGGTCGACGCGCTCGATACCGCCGCCGTCCGCGCCTTCGCCGTCTGGGCCGCGCAGCAGGCCGGAAAGCCCATCGGCATCCTCGTCAACGTGGTCGGCGGCCTCGTCGCCCGCAAGAAGATGGAGGAGATGGACGACGCCTTCTGGGACCACGTCTATGCGCTCAACGTCCGCAGCGTCTTCGCCATGACCCAGGCATCGCTTCCGTTGATGAGCGACGGTGCGGCCATCGTCAACGTGTCCTCGCAGGCCGGACGCGACGGCGGCGGCCCCGGCGGCATCGCCTACGGCTCTTCGAAGGCGGCCATCATGGCCATGACGCGCGGCCTCGCCAAGGAACTCGCGCCTCGCCGCATCCGGGTCAACGCCGTCTGCCCGGGCATGATCGCCACCAAGTTCCACGACGACTTCACCAAGCCCGAGGTCCGCCAGCGCGTCGCCGGCATGACACCGCTGAGCCGCGAAGGCCGCGCCACGGAGGTCGCCGACCTGGTGACATACCTTGCCTCCGGACAGGCCTCCTTTGTCAACGGCACCTGTGTGGACATCAACGGCGGCATACTCTTTAGCTGACCCCCTACAATGAAAGCTGCCATGCGCTATCTCATTGCCCTACTCGCCCTCGCCGGTATTGTCGACTCCGCGCTCGCCCTGCACATCCACTTCCAGGACCCCGCTGCTGCCCCGCCCTGCGCTGTAACCGAGAAGTTCGACTGCGGCGCCGTCAACCACTCGCGCTTCGCCGTCTTCCCACCCACTAGCTTTGATGAAGCCCCCGACTCGAAGAAGCTGCACATCCCGGTCGCGATCTTCGGCATCGCTGGCTACGCGCTGATCGCGGGTCTCGCGCTCTGGCCGGGCCGGCTCACCGGCCGCTACTTCCTCCTGCTGCAGATCTCTGAGGTCGGCTTCGCCTTCGCCGCCTTCCTCACCTACATGGAGGACTACATCCTGCAGAAGTGGTGCATCTACTGCATCTGGTCGCAGGGCCTGATCGCCGCCATCCTTGTCCTCAGCTTTTTCGCCTTCTTCCACAACGCCCGCCAGGTCGCTGCCGCGCGCCGTTCACTTACAACTTAAGACCTCGAACCTACAACCAAGAACCTACAACCCGCGCCACCCGCTACAATCCCACCATGTGGCCCAAGGCAATCGCGCAGCTCATCGAACTCCTCCCCCACGCCACCCGGCTGTTGCCCATGGCCGACCGCTTCTTCAACGCCAAGACCGCCGACGCCGAGGCCAGCCGCAACGCCATGGAGCAGATGGCCGAAGGACTGCGCGGAGACCTCGGCCAGGTCACCGCCTCCCACGCCGGGCTCTACCGCCAGCTCAACGACCAGAGCGCGCAGCTCTCCGATCTCGCCGTCTCGCAGCGCGCCATCCACAGCTCCATCGCGTCGCTCGAAGGCCGCCTCACGCAGCTCGAAGCGAAGACCACCGGCCTGTGCCGCCTCGTCGCCTTCGGCCTCATTGCCCTGGGACTGCTGATCGTCGTCACGGCTATCCTGCTAAGACATGCCTAAGCCCTTCACGGGAACCACCCGTCTCGCGCAGCGCCTGCGCCGCCGTCGCCAGGCCATCGCCGAGCGTCCTCGCCTCTACTCCGCCATCGGTCTGCTGCTGCTCGCCCTGATCGTCGCCCTCGCTTGGCCCTTCACCCAGGCGCACCTACAGGCCATCGCCGTGCTGGACCTCGTCGCCAACAAGCCGGTCCCGGCGCTGCTGCGCCGCATCGTCGCCGAACCCGTCACCACCACCGAGATCACGCTCCCGCTGCCCAGCGGCCCGGTCCGCGCGCGCCTCTACACACCCAGCAAACATCCCGACGCCCCCGCGCTGGTTGTGCTGCACGGCGTCCACTACCTCGGCATGGACGAGCCCCGCCTGGTCGCCTTCGCCTCTGCCATCTCCGCCTGTGGACTGCGCGTGCTCACCCCCGAACTCCCCGGCATCAAGGACTACCAGGTCGACGCCCACACCATCCCCACCATCGGCGACACCGCCAAGTGGATGGCCTCGCAGTACATCGATCAACCCTACGACCGCGCCGTCGGCGTGATGGGGCTCAGCTTCTCCGGCAGCCTCTCACTGCTCGCCGCCTCCAACCCCGAGTACCGCCCCTACATCAAGTTCGTCGTCGCCATCGGCTCGCAGGATGAGATGGCGCGCGTCGCCGCCTTCTACCGCACCGGCGAAGATGAACTCCCCAACGGCAGCGAGGAGGCCCTGAAGCCCCACGAGTATGGCCCGCTGGTCATCGAGTACGAACACCTCAGCGACTTCGCTCCGCAGCCCGACCTGCCCGCGCTGCGCGCTGTGCTGCGCGCCCACCTCTACGAGGACAAGCCCGGCGAAGCCGCCGCCCTCGCCCGGCTCAGCCCGTCGCAACTCGCCGAGGCCACCCAGCTCATGGACGTCAACTCGCCCATCACGCGCCAGCGCCTCGCCGCCGCCGAGGCCCGCCACGTGCAGGACATGGCCGGCGTCAGCCCGCACGGCCACCTCGCGCACCTCACCACGCCCGTCTACCTGCTGCATGGCGCGGCCGACAACATCATCCCCTCCGCCGAGACCGAGTGGATGGAGTCCGAACTCCCCAGCGAAACCCTGAAAGCCGCGCTCATCTCTCCGGTCATCTCCCACCTGGACGTCAACGGCTCTGCCCCCAGCACCCTCGACCAGCTGCGCCTCATTCACTTCTTCGCCCTCGTCCTCCACGCCGCCGAATCCCGCTAGCGCCCACAGTCTTCCTTGGCGTCCTCTGCGCAACCTTCGCGTCCTCCGCGTGAGCGCTTTTGCCGTTGCCTGTTTTTCCCGCAGGACTACTACAATCAAACCGATGGTCACCCTCGCCGACATCCGCGCCGCCGCCGCCCGCATTGCGCCCGCGGCCGTGCGCACGCCGCTGGTCCGCCTCGACCCCGCAAAGCTCCGCGCCTTCGGCATCACACAAGAACTGCCGGCGATCTACCTCAAGGACGAGTCCGCCCAACCCATCCGCAGCTTCAAACTCCGCGGCGCGTACAACAAGATCGCCCATATCTCGCCCGACGAACTCAAGCGCGGCGTCATCACCTACAGCTCCGGCAACCACGCGCAGGGCGTCGCCTACGCAGCGCGCGCACTCGGCTCGAAGGCCGTCATCGTCATGCCGACCAACAGCCCACCTATCAAAATCAAGGCCACCGAAGCCCTCGGAGCGGAGATCGTCTTCGTCGGCCCCGCGAGCACGGAGCGCAAGCAGCGCGCCGAGGCGCTCGCCGCCGAGCACGGCTACACCATCGTCCCGCCCTACGACGACCCCGCCATCATCGCCGGCCAGGCCACCTGCGGTCTCGAAATCCTCCAACAACTCAGCGACCTCGGCCTTACCGCCGACCTCATCCTCTCCCCCGTCTCCGGCGGCGGCCTGCTGTCCGGCGTCGCCACCGCCGTCAAACTTTTGCAGGAAGCCCATTCCACAGAAGCTCGGGTGGCCCATCCTTTGCCGTCCTTTGGCAAAGGGTGGGGTGACACGCAAGTTTGGGGATGTGAACCCGAAGTCGCCCCCGACGCCAAGCAATCCTTCGACACCCGCATCCTCACCGAGCTCCCTGCCGCCGACACCACCCGCACCATCTGCGACGGCCTCCGCACCCAGTCCCTCGGCGAGCTCAACTTCGAGCACATCCTGAAGTACGTCGACGGCATCGTCTCCGTCTCCGAGTCCGAGGTCCGCCTCGCCACCCGCATCATCTTCTCCTGCACCGACATCGTCGCCGAGCCCTCCGGCGCCATTACCCTCGCCGCCGCCCTCTTCCACCAGAGCGAACTCCCGCCCGCACAGACCATCGTCGCCATCGTCTCCGGCGGCAACCTCGACCCCAGCCTCCGCGCCGAACTCGAATCCGAAGCCGCCACACCCGCATGATGCCGCACCTCGTCTAACAAGGGAGCCACGAAAGGACAGAGCAACCGCCACTCTCCTCCGCGACCTCCGCGTTTTTCCTCTGCGTCCTCCGCGTTAAGGATTTTGCTCTTGCCGTTGCTTTTATTTTGCACTTGCTTTTTTACATTTCTGGTTGTCATCCCGAAGGGACCTGCTTCTCGCCATGCGCCGCTCAATCCTCTTCCTCGCCGCCGCCCTCCTCGTCACCACGCTCCACGCCCAAAAGCCGCAGAAGCCCCGCAACAACAAATCCGGCTACGACAACGCCGCGCGAGCCACCGTCCTGCACACAGCCAACGTCTACGTCACGGCCGACACCAGCTCGCCGCCCATCACCACCGTCGGCGTCGGGCATGAGGTTGTGGTCTCCGCCCGCAACGGAGACTGGATCAACGTCTTCGCCAACACCGACACCAAGGACGCCGCCAACGAAGACTCCGAGCCCGAGTTCACCGACCCCGCCGATAACCCCGACCCCAGCTCCGGCTGGATACGCGACAAGGGCATCGTCTCACCCTCCACGCCCAGCGGCGACCTCATCCTCTACGGCGCCGCCGCAGACCTCGAAGCCCAGGCAGCCGCGCCGCACCCGCCCAGGGACGCCGCCGCCGCCGCGCACCGCCTTTACCGCCGCGTCGCCGACTACTTCCCCAACTCGCCGCTCGCCGCCGACGCGCTCTTCCGCTCCGCCGACATCCGCTGGCAGCTCGACAAGGCCGACATCGCCACGCTGCCCAGCGCGCACGAGCAGCAGGCCTACCTGCGCCCGCAACTCTATGAGGGCGACCTGCGCAAGGTGATGAAGCTCTACCCCGGCTCCCCCGTCGCCGCGCGCGCCGACTTCGACCTCATCGACTCCAAGCTATGCGGCGACTGGCAGGGCCTGCCCAAGTGCCCCGAGCAGGAGTCGCAGCTCTACCTGAAGTACGCCGACCGCTACCCCGGCGGCCCCAAATCCGCTGAGGCGCTCTACGACGCCGCCTACCGCCAGGGCGCGCTGGTCACCATGTACCTGGTGGACGAAGACAAGAAGCGCTCCGACGCCGCGGCAAAGAACTGCCAGTCGATCGCCGACGAGCTGCGCAAGAACTACCCGCAATCCGACTACACCGCCCGCGCCCAGAGCATCGCCTACCGCGTCGCCCAGGGCATCCCCATCTACGGCTCCGACAGGGACTGACCGCGATCTGCCACAAACCATACGCAGCCACCATCCCTCCGCGACCTTTGCGTTCTTCCTTCGCGCTCTCTGCGTTGTTAAGGCTTTGCCTTTGCTGTTGCCCTTCTGGTTTGTCATTACGACGCCGCTACTTAATCCGGCCATGCTCTTCGCCACAATGCCAAATCGGCAAGACATCTGCGGATCAACTTGACACGCCGCATACAATAGAAGTTGAAGTGCAAGGGCCACGGGCACGCTGGGGCGCGCCCCGTGAGAACGCTTCGAAGCTGTACGCTGTACGCCGCTAACTCCTTATTTCTGCCAACTTTGCGCGAAATAGGGGGGAGGGAGGGGCCCCAAACAGGAGCTTGGCCGAGATACAGCGAGCAGGGCTTCGGCCCTCTGGCCGAGACGCTTCCAGAGCAGCCGGTACGGTCACTCGCATGGCTAATGTTCTAATGGAACTATGCGCTCCTGACGGACGCAGAAAGATCTTTCAGGAGTCCGGATTCGAATGTGTGATGTGCGCAAGTCAGCGGTACGTTGGGTGATGTTGGGATTGGCAGCCGGGATGGCAGCAGGGGCATTGGCCACGGCGCGGGCCCAGATAGGGACCTCCACGACGATTCACACCAACAAGCAGCCCCAGCACGCACGCCGCGAGACCAATGCCAGCCGCCAGGCCCGCATCCAGCGCACCATCGATGAGACCTACTCCCACCGCTGGGAGGTCTTCGGCGGCGGTGGCTATCTCCGCTGGCGCAGCGGCCAGTACACCAAGAGAAACAACGAGGTCAGTTGGGCGGCCGCGGGCAACTACTACCTCAATCCCAAGTTCGCCATCGTCGGCGACGCGCGCGGCTCCTTCGGCTACGCCCATGCCATCCTCAACAACCCCTACGGCGTCTACAACCCGCAGATTAACGAGTACACCTTCATGGGCGGCGCCAGCTACCGCTTCTACCGCAAAGAGAAGATCGCGCTCAGCGCGCAGGGTCTCGGCGGCATCGGCTGGGGCATCTTCTCCGGTGGCGCCAAGGGCCTGACCGGCACCACCATCGGGTTGTGGCCGGACGGCTTCAAGCCCGCCTTCTCGGCCGGAGTGAGCGCGGACTACAACTTCTTTCCTAACCTCGCCGTGCGTTTTACGCCCACCTATGTGGGCACCACCTTCGGCGGCAAGGTGCAAAACAACCTCGGCTTGAACGCCGGCGTGGTCTATCGCTTCGGCAAGCAGTAACGCAAGAGTAAAATCAGGCTATGTCCAAAGGCTGGGAGTCGAAGAGCGTCGAGGCACAGCAGGCGGAGGCAGCCGCGCCCAAGTCTGCCAACGCCGCGGATCTGGATCCCGAGGCCCGGCGGGCAGAGGCAGAGCGCAAGCGCCGCAGGCAGGCGCTGGAGATGCAGCGCGAGCGCGTGCTCTCCGAGCGTACCTCCAGCCCGCACCGGCGCAGCGCCCTGGAGTTGGCGCTGGCCACGATCGAGCGGGAGCTGGAGCAGCTCGGCTGGTCGATCAAAATCTAGCTCTTGCGGGTGAGCACAAACGGATTGGCCTGCGCCGTCGGCGTGAGCACAACCGTCTGAATGCTCACATGCTCGGGCCGCGTCGCCGCCCACACGATGGCGTCGGCAACGTCCTCCGGCTGTAGCGGGTCGACATTCTGGTAGGTCTTGGCGGCGCGCTGCTCGTCGCCGCGGAAGCGCACCTTGCTGAAGTCGGTCTCCACCATGCCCGGATCGATGGAGGTCACCCGCACCGGCGTTCCGTTCAGGTCGATGCGCAGTCCGTCGCTGAGGAAGCGCTCCGCCGCCTTGGTCGCACAGTAGACGCCGCCGTTGGCATAAGCCATGTGCCCGGCGATAGACCCCAGGTTGATCACATGCCCCCGGCCCCGCTCCACCATGCCGGGCACCACGGCTCGCGTGACATAGAGCAGACCTTTGATATTGGTGTCGATCATCTCTTCCCAATTTTCAATCTCGTCTTCATACATTTTGGTCAGACCGCGGCTTAGGCCGGCGTTGTTCACCAGCACATCGACCGCGCTCCAAGAGCCAGGCAATTTACCCAGTGTTGAAGCCACCGCATCGCGCTGCTGGACGTCGAGCGCGAAGCTGTACACGTCGGACGCGCCGGCATCTCGTAACCCGGCATCCATGGCCTGCAGCAGATCGAGCCTGCGCGCGCACAGCAGCAGCTTCGCTCCGAGCCGCGCAAAGGCTTCTGCGGTCGCGGCGCCGATGCCGGAGCTTGCTCCGGTGATGAATACGATCTTGTCCTTCAGAGATAGGCTCACCGGTTCCCAGGTCCTCGCATTTTGTTGCTCTTTGCATGTTGCCACAATGCGCCAGGACCGCGAAATCTCGCGGCCCTGGGAGTGAGGCAGTTGCGAAGTTGAGCTACCTTGAGCCGTCTACTCCCGCTGGATGGGATTCAGGAGCGACCGTCTTCACGCCGATGGCTTCGCCGGAAACGATCATCTCCACGCGCCGGTTCTGCGCCCGGCCCGAAGAGGTGGTGTTCACCGCAACGAAGTCCGTTGCACCATAGCCCATCGCGGTCACGTTGTCCTGCGAGACGCCGTTCTGGACGAGGAAGTTCTTCACCGAATCGGCGCGGTTCTCGCTGAGCGTCTGGTTGAAGGCAGGAGCTCCGACTGAATCGGTGTACCCTTCCACCTGCACCTTCAGGCCAGGATAAAGTTGCAGAATCGTCGAGACCTTGGCCAGCGAAACCTGTGTGCCTGACTTTAACGTGTATCTGCCGGTGTCAAACAGCACATCGCTGAGATTGATGACCAGGCCGCGCGGTGTTTCAGTCGTCTGTAGCACCGTGTTTAGCTGCTTCAGCAGACGGTCTCTCAGAGCCTGTTCGCTGGCTGCGCTTTTTTCCGCCCGCTGATTGGCCTCGTCAGCCTGTGCGCGCGCGTTTGCAGCCTCTGCGTCTGCCTTGGCCTTGGCAGCCTCTGCCTGCGCCTGCGCCGCGCTGGCTGCATTTGCCTGAGCCTGAGACTGCGCCGCCTGCAACTGTGCCTGTTCGGCCTGCAGCTGCGACTTCTGCGCCTGTTCCTGCGCCGCAAGCTTGGCGTCCTGCGCCTGCTGCTGGCGTTGCTCTGCCTCCTTGCGGAGCGTCACAATGCGGGCATCTTCAGCGTGTTCCACGGCGCCGCGCGCGAAGGTGAACTCCATCCTGATGTCGCGGTGTCTGGAAGACTGTAGTTCCTGGGCATTCTGGATGTCGGTCGCAACCTCCTTCATGATGTCCGGAGCATACTGCTCGGCTCCTGCCGTTTGCGCAACGCGTTGAGCGTTGTAAGCCTCAAAGAGAGCCAACGGTGTGTGTTCGCGGTCCGTAATGGGATGCGGGACCGACTTGGCACCTTCCGTATTCGCGTAGAGGCCGCGCGGCAGCAACTGGTAATGCACGTTGACCTGCTGCAGAACGCCATTCGTATTGTCATTGAAGACGTTCTTCAGAACGATCACATCGCTAGGCGTCGAAACCGCAAAGTACGGCTCGGCGGTCACGATCATGCCGAAGGTCTGAAAAGAGGTTGTCACGTTCAGATTGGCTTTGTTGCCGGCGAGTTCCAACTCACCCAGGTTCTGCGGTCTGCCGTCCGCGGAGATGGCCCAAAGAACGTAAGTCAGGTACTCCTGACCAAAGCCATTCGCAGGAGTAAGACCCTCGAACTTGACTGAGATTTCAGTCTTGCCGGTGACCGCATTGACCTTCGCATCACCCCGAGCGCTGGGCATCAAATTAGTTCCCACGAACCCGACATGAGTCGATCCGCTGCGATTCAGGTAGTTCACCGCTTCCAGGCTCTCCTGCACGACATTGACGTGATAAATGTAGATGCCGTTGACGCCCTGAGTCACTGCTTCGGCCGACTGTGCTCCTGGGACAATCGATGTTGGATTGGGCACTTGAGCTATCAAAGGAGTTAATGGAGTAGTGATTAAGCCAACAACTGCTGCCACAAACACAGCGGTCTTGATCTGCATCTGCTTCTGTATTCCTGACATTTGCTTAGACCTCCTTGCCTTCTCGGCCGCGTGCAGATGCAACTCCACCAAACAGAGCGCCATCAAGTCGGATGCTCGGAGGCAAGACAAAGGTGTCCGCAGATTAGCCTAGTTCGCAGGCAACCTATCGGGGAAGTGCTATGGGAATAGGTCGGATCAGCTACTGACCCAGGATGGAAACGCCGCCCACAGCCATGCTGTGCGCAATGCGCTGTTTCCACTCTTCAGGGCCGGTGATATGGACGCTGGTGCCTTGGGTATCAACCGCGACGGTTACTGGCATATCCACTACGTCGAACTCGTAGATGGCCTCCATGCCGAGGTCCCCAAACGCGACCAGTCGCGAGTGCTTGATGGCCTTCGAAACCAGATACGCCGCGCCACCGATGGCGATGAGATACACGGCCTCATTGTCGCGGATGGCATCAATCGCTGCGACGCCGCGTTCCGCCTTGCCTACCATTCCCAGCAGGCCGGTCTGTTCCAGCATCTGGCGGGTGAACTTGTCCATGCGGGTCGCGGTCGTCGGGCCGGCTGGGCCGACTGCCTCGTCGCGCACCGCCTCGACTGGCCCAACGTAATAGATGAGTCGGTTATGGAAGTCGACCGGCAGCGTCTCGCCGCGGCTCAGCATCTCCGTCATGCGCTTGTGCGCTGCATCGCGACCGGTCAGCAGCTTGCCATTGAGCAGGAGCACCTCGCCCGGCTTCCACTGCCGGACTTCCTCATGCGTGAGTGTGTCGAGATTCACCCGCTTACCACCATGCGGATCATAGGTCAGCTTGGGCCATTTCTCCAGGTTCGGCGGATCAAGATACACAGGCCCGTTTCCGTCCAATACAAAGTGGGCATGCCGCGTAGCGGCGCAGTTGGGAATCATCGCTACAGGAAGATTGGCGGCATGCGTCGGCCAGTCGAGGATCTTCACATCCAGCACTGTCGTCAGGCCGCCTAGCCCCTGAGCTCCAATGCCGAGCGCATTGACTTTGTCGTAGATCTCCACACGCAGCTTCTCGATGTTCGTCTGCGCGCCTCGCGCCTTGAGCTCCTGCATATCAATCGGGTCCATCAAACTCTGCTTCGCCAGCAGCATGGCCTTCTCCGCAGTCCCGCCTATACCGATGCCGAGCATCCCTGGAGGACACCAGCCGGCACCCATCGTCGGCACGGTCTTGAGCACCCAGTCCACGATCGAATCCGAAGGATTGAGCATCACGAACTTTGACTTCGCCTCGCTACCGCCTCCTTTGGCGGCAACGGTTACGTCCAGCTTGTCGCCCGTCACAACGGACACCTCAACGACGCAAGGCGTATTGTCCACTGTGTTCTTACGGGCGAATGCCGGGTCGGCAAGGATGCTCCCGCGCAACTTATTGTCCGGATCGAGCCACGCACGGCGCACGCCCTCGTCGCATATCTGTTGAAGGCTCATCGCAGGCGCTTGACCATCCGGACCAACCAGGCGGCAATCAAGACCTAGCTTGAGGAAGATGGTGACTATGCCGGTGTCCTGACAGATGGGACGGTGACCTTCCGCGCACATGCGGGAGTTCACGAGGATCTGCTGGATGGCATCCTTGGCAGCGGGCGACTGCTCCAGATGGTACGCGCGGGCAAGATTCTCAATGTAATCCACGGGATGGTAAAAGCTGATGAACTGGAGCGCCGCTCGCACGCTCTCAATCAGGTCGTCTTGTCGAATCGTTTTCATGAAAGCTCAGATGCTATCGCAACTCCTCCATGATACGTCTTGATTGCAGCAGACCGGAAGAGAGGCTTTCGCCTGACGGCCGTGAGCTAGCCGCCCCGCTTTGCTCTATGCAGCTTCGCCGCGAGGTCCTTTGCGATGAGATTGCCGTGAAAGCGACCATTTTCAATGAATATCTCGTTCGTGCGCTCGCCGGCGACGATCACGCCGGCCAGGTAAATCCCAGGCACATTAGACTCCAGTGTCTCGCGGCTGCAAACCGGGCAGCGGGCGTTCGAGCTGTCGAGATGGACGCCGAGCGATTCGATGAAACTGAAGTCTGGGTGGTAGCCGGTCAAGGCAAAGACGAACTGGTTGCACAGTTCCTTAGTCCCAAGCGGCGTGTGCAAGGTAACGGTATCCTCTGTGATCTCACTGACAGTGCTGGAGAAGAAGGCTTTTACTTCGCCGTGCTTGATGCGGTTCTCAATATCAGGCTTGATCCAGTATTTGATGTGACGGTGCAGTTCGGCCCCTCGATGCACCAGCGTCACGCGGGCACCATGACGCCAAAGATCGAGTGCCGCGATTGCTGCGGAGTTTTTCCCCCCTATGATCAGCACGTCCTGCGCGAAGTAGGGATGCGGCTCGTCATAGTAGTGCTTCACCTTCGGCAGGCTCTCGCCAGGAATGTTGAGATAGTTGGGAAGGTCGTAGTAGCCGGTCGAGACGATCAACTTGCGGGTCTGGTGGCATAGTTTGCGGCCAAACTGGTCGGTTGTCCAAACACAAAAGTCGCCGTCCTTCCCGGTCACGCGGTCCACGTTCTGGTACTGGCGGATATCGAGACGATAGTGCTCGGCAACCTTGCGATAATATTCCAGCGCCTCTGACCTTGTGGGCTTCTGGTTCGGCGAGGAGAAGGGCATGTCTCCGATCTCCAGCAACTCAGGCGTCGTAAAGAAGGTCATATTCGCCGGATAGTGGAAGAGCGAGTTCGTCAAACAGCCCTTGTCGACCAGTACGACTTTCAAACCTGTTTGCTGCGCAGCAATGGCGCAAGCCAATCCAGTAGGGCCTGCGCCGATCACGAGCACATCGTAGAGAACCTTCTCCGTCATACCTCTATTGTATGGACGCTGACAGAATTGGTCATGGTCCTCCGTGCCGTGGAATCTGCCGGCTCAGCAGTATGGAAGGATGGTTCTGTGCTGATCAGACCGCAGTGTCCATATCGGAGCAGTTTGGGAGTTATAGCGACAATCTCGCTCGGCGTCACACTTGTGCTTGCGCCGCTCCGCGCTCTTCATTCGCAGAACTCTACGGCAGGCGATGTCGCCGCAGCTCGTCAGGCTTTGGCGGAGAAGCGATTCAGTGTGGCAAAAAATATCCTCGCGGCCGTAGTCCGTCAGCATCCCGAGAGCGTCGAAGCCCGCCTTGGAGTCGCCGATGCGGAGCTTGGATTGTACGAGTACGACAGCGCCGAGCTGGACTACCGCCGGGTTGTGGCCGCCCAGCCGGAGTTGTGGATCGCTCATAAAAATCTCGTTATCGTCGAGGCAGGCCTGGGCAGGTGGAGCGAGTTCGACAGAGAGCGGGCCCTGCTGCACGCAGCGCGCGACCGCAATGCTCCCGGAATCAGCACCGGCGACTCCGATGTCATCGATAGCTTCACCATTCATAGGCAGCGCTGGATTGTGCGCGAGTACTATGAGCCAGCCGGCCGTTCGCTAGCGCGCTACAACTTTCAAAGCTTTCGACCCGATGGCCGGATTCAGGAATATATCTCCCTAGAGTCTGCAGAAGACGCGGAGCGTGCAGTTCCTGGCGGTGAAGTACGAATTGGGCCGGAGCATCGCGCGTACACATCCATCAAAACATTTGCTGTGAACTGGTATACGGGCCGGGCGCACGGGGCTATCGCCCTCTATGCGCACGGCGAACCGACCTACGAAACGGTCCGCGCGGACGTGCTCCGTTACTTGCGTAGGCAGAAGTGATGCATGGAATTTTCCTCACCGCAGTGCGGCATCTACCTCGGCGTAGTAGCTTGGGGCTTTTAGTATCTCGCGGGGCTTGGAGCCGTCCGCGGGGCCGACCAGTCCGTCGCGCTCCATCAGATCAATTAGATGAGCGGCGCGACCGTAGCCGATCCTGAGCCGGCGCTGCAAAAGCGATGTGGAAGCCTTCCCAAACTCGAAGACCAGACGCACCGCATCATCGAACATAGGATCGTTGTCCTCTCCGTCCGTTCCGCTGCCGCTTTCGGCATTACCCTTTTCGTCCTTCGGTCCCTCGAGAAAGCCCTCCACATATTCGGCTTGACCTTGCGCCCTCCAGAACTCGGTGACCGCAGCAATCTCTTTCTCGGTGACGAACGGCGCATGGACGCGCTGCAGGCGCGAGGTGCCGGGGGGTAGAAAGAGCATGTCGCCGCGGCCCAACAGACTTTCAGCCCCATTCGAGTCAATGATCGTCCGCGAGTCCACCTTCGTTGCCAGGCGGAAGCTCATACGCGTGGGGACATTGGCCTTGATCAATCCGGTAATCACATCTACGGACGGCCGCTGCGTGGCCAGCACCAGGTGGATTCCAACGGCGCGGGCCATCTGTGCCAGGCGGGTGATCGCCTCTTCGACGTTGGAACGGTCCAGCATCATCAGGTCTGCCAGCTCGTCGATGATGATCATGATGTACGGCAGAGGTTCCTGATTAACGTCGTCAAATAGATACTCGCTGCCATTCTCAAAGAGTTTGTTGAACTGGTCGATGTTGCGGACGTGATTGGCTGCCAACAGCTTCAGGCGGCGCTCCATCTCCCGCACAGCGTTGCGCAGCGCGTTTGCGGCCAGCTTCGCCTCTGTGATGATCGGGGTAAAGAGATGCGGAATGCCCTCATACATTCCCAGCTCAACCCGCTTCGGGTCCACCAAGATCATGCGCACCTGCTCCGGTGTCGACTTGAACAGAACGCTCATGATCATGGCGTTGATGGCCACCGACTTGCCTGATCCGGTTGAACCTGCGATCAGCACATGCGGCATCGCGGTCAGGTCGCCTGTGACGATACGGCCGCTGATGTCTTTACCCAGCGCGACCGCCAGCCGTGACTTCGACTGCGCAAAGCTCTCGCACTCCACGACATCGCGCAGCCAGATGGTCTCGCGCTCGTCATTCGGCACCTGGATTCCAACCGTGGACTTGCCCGGCATGCGTTCGATCAGGATGGACTCCGCCGCCATAGCGAGGCACAGATCGTCGGCCAGACCTGTAACCCGCGAGTACTTGACCCCGGCGTCGGGACGGAACTCGAAGGTCGTTACTACCGGGCCCGGATTGATCTGCTCCACGCTGCCGGCAACGCCGAACTCAGCGCACTTCTCCACTAACGTGCGTGCCTCTTCACGCAGAGCATCTTCGCGGACCACAGCTTGTTCCTCGCTGCGATACAGCAGCGAACTTGGCGGCAGCCTGTAGCCGCGTATCGACTTCGGCGCGATCGCTACCGAGCGCAGGTCGGCGTCGGCGCGCTTGCCGAAGGCGATGTTCTGCGCCGCAATGTCCTGCATCGGCGAAGGCATCGGCGGGAGCACCTTGTACGGCGGTTGCGACCGGCCTGCTGAACCGCGCCCGGACAGAATCGGAGCCGGCGTCTTACGCTCCGGGGCATTCAGCCAGTCTTCATCCTTTGCGCGCTCCGTAACTGCGTCTGCTATCGAATCCTCAAATAGCAGCCGCGGTTCGGCGATGCCGCGCAGAAACGCCGGTTCCGTGGAGAACGGAGCTGCAGCGCCACTGGAAGGAACCTCTGCCGCTGCAACAGCCTCGACCTGGGTGCGCGGAAGATTGTCCCAGACCGAGATCGCCTCGGGCACAAACGCAGCACGGTCCTCGCGCGGCGTGATGGAGAGACTGTCGTTCTTGCCACTGCGACGACCGAACCAGCCGAACAGGCCGGCGAGCAGTGACGAATTGGCTGTGCGCTCCGGTTCCTCGGCGGCGTGCTGCTCCGGCTCATCCTCATACTTCGCGGACGCTGCGGCGCGCCGGCGGGCCTTCTCCACAGCACGCTCGCGCTTGGACTCGTAGGCAGCGATGACCTCGTCCGCTGACGCATCCTTGCGGCTGCGCTTCCATGCGGAGAATCGACCCCTCAGCACGCTCAGGAAGCCGAAGTGAGTGGCAAACCACTCGCCCGAAGTGGTGAACGTGAAGCTCGTGGTCAGATAGAGCGAGAGCGCGACCATCAGTCCGCAGAGAATTCCCGCGCCGGGAAAGTTCAGCAGGTGGATCAGGGTCTCCGCGAGGATGCGGCCCACCACCCCTGCAATCGGCAGCGCATGCCGCCAGAGCATCGCGCCGGGAAGCAGAGCCAGCGCTGCCGGCGCGAAGACCATCCATAGCAGCAGACCAAAGCCCTTGGCGAAGACCGGGCCGAAGGACCGCGAACGCATCCACGCGATGCCGAGGCGCAGCAGCAGCAGCGGCAGAAAGAGCACCGCAACGCCCAGCCACTGCAGAAGCACATCGGCAAGATATGCTCCCAGCAGTCCGGTCCAGTTGTGCGCCGGCCGCGATCCGGCGCTGCCGCCGATGGAGTTCAGAGACGGATCGGTCGCTGTGTAGGTCAGCAGCGAAAGCAGCAGCAGGCCGGCGGCTACCAGCACTACCAGTCCCAGCATCTCGTTGAGCCGGCGGTTGCGGGTTGGCGAATAGACAAGTCTTTGAGTCTTCATGGGTTGGATGGACGCACGGTTGCGATAGCTCACCCGGCCGCCTTTCGACGGCAAAGACGCTGAGCTGTGCACTACCGGGAACAACCAGAGCAACTTCATTGTTCCATAGCGTCCGCTGCGCTGCGCACGCTCACTTTCGTGGAACCAGAGTGGTGACGGGGCAGTTGCTTTGGCCCATTTCAGGCCGCGGGTCAACGCGCATCGCCAGTTGTGCATCTAGCAGAGTGGACGGATGGGGAAGTTCCCCCAAACAGGAATTGAGGATGTACGTCATGGCCAATGTAAATGTGCTCGATGGATCGAACCGCAACAAAGAGATGGAGCGCGTCGTTCTGGACATCATCCAGGTATTGCAGGACGGACAGAAGGGTTTTGCCGACATCGGAGAGCACCTGAAGGACGAGACGGTCAAGCGTTACTTCCTGGCCGAAAGCCTGAAGCGCGCCAACTTCCGCGCGGAGCTGGAGAACGAGTTGCACCGCGCCGGAATGCACGACGTGCAGGAGAACGGCACAGTCTCGGGCACGCTGCATCGCGGCTGGGGCGACATCAAAGCCGCGCTCGGCGGCGGCGACCACACCCTGCTGGCGACCGCCGAACAGGGCGAAGACGCGGCCAAGAAGGCCTACAAAGACGCGCTCGACGAGGAGCTTCCGCTGCCTATCCGCCAGTTGCTGGCCGAGCAGCAGTCGCACATCCTCTGCGCGCACGACTATGTGCGGAATCATCGCGACGCGCTGGTGACGAAGTAGCCTGAGCACGAAATTTTTCCAGCTACAGTGAAGCTATGCGACTGGGCCGCGTTCTGATGGGCGTGCTGTACGTGGTGGCAGGTATGGGCCACTTCGCCTTCACGCGCGCTTACGAACGCGTGATGCCCCCCTACCTGCCCGCGCACCACGCGCTGGTGCTGCTGAGCGGCGCGGCCGAGATCGCCGGCGGCCTCGGCGTCCTGATTCCCGGACGGCGGCGCGCGGCGGCCTGGGGGCTGGTCTGCCTGCTGGTCGCCGTCTTCCCTGCCAACCTGTGGATGGCCCAGCACCCGGAGCTCTCTCCCGGAACACCGCCGTGGCTGCTGTGGCTGCGGCTGCCGCTCCAACTGCCGTTAATCTGGTGGGCCTGGCAGTACACGCAGCCCGAGACCGAAGCCTGATTCCCGCGCCTAGTAGCCGCGATAGTGCAGCGTAAAGACCACGACACTGGCCAGCAGGCAGTAGATCCCGAACAGGTACCAGCGCCCGTTCTCCAGCCAAGCGCTCAGCCAGCGCAGCGCGAGGAGCCCGGCGAGGAAGGCAAAGACCATGCCCAGCAGAGCGGCGACCACGCTGCCGTGCAGGTCCAACTGCGCTCCCGCAGCGGCCGCCTCGTGCGAGGCCTTGAGCAGCCGCAGCGCCTCGCGGCCCACCACCGCGGGCGTCAGGATCACCGCCAGCGCGAAGCTGAAGCGCTCCGCGCGCTCGCGGTTGGCCCCGGCCAGCAGTCCCGCCGAGATGGTCGAACCCGAGCGCGAGAAGCCGCGAAACGGCAGGCTCAGCCCCTGCACCGCGCCCATCCAGCCAGACTGCGCGAAGGTCACATTGTCGCCGGAGCGCGCCACGGAACGCTCATAGGCGTTGGTGGCGGCGGCCTCGGCATCGCGACCGGATAGTCCGGCCCACAGGATGAGCAGACCCACCGCAAACAGCGCGTAGGCGACCAGATCGAGCCGGCCAAAGAGGTCCTCAATCTGGGCCTTGGGCGCGCCGGGAAAGGCCAGGTGCGCGACCAGCTTCTGCAGCGGATAGCCGATGGCGCCGGTGAGCAGCGTGGCCCAGACAGCGCGGATGGCGAAGCGCTTGAAGGCGTCCGCGGTGGCAAAGTAGGCGCGCTTCCACTGCGCCCAGAAGTAGACGATCACTGCGAACATGGTCCCGGTGTGCAGCATCACCAGCACCAGCGTCATCTGCGGCGAGGACGGATCGAGCCCGAGGAGCTTCTCCGCCACCACCACATGCGCGGAGCTGGAGACCGGCAGCAGTTCGGCGAGTCCTTGAACGACTGCCAGAATGAAAATCTTGAGCAAAGACATAAGCTCGATTCTAACCGGGCAGCGAGGACGCAGAATGAATCCGGCTCCAAAGCATCTTTGGCTGCCGCGATGCTCCCACCCCCTCCCCCC
>Ga0302320_10007818_pt1 | contig 23435 bp, 28 predicted proteins | sample Bog_T0_3_FD_202130 | JGI IMG/M metagenome (GOLD analysis project Ga0302320, IMG submission 202130) | Peat permafrost microbial communities from Stordalen Mire near Abisko, Sweden - Bog_T0_3 | ecosystem: Environmental > Terrestrial > Soil > Wetlands > Peat | place: Sweden: Abisko, Stordalen Mire... | reverse complement strand
GAAGTAGCCACCGAAAGGTGGCCCCAATTACGTCGGGGCCGCGTTAGCGTCCCCGCTCAAGCCGCTTTGAGCGGCTCACATAATCAAGCCCCCGGCTCTGCCGGGGGTATTGACAGGCCCCGGAATTTCGCCCTCTTTCAGGGGGTTGAAACCCCCTGCTCCCTCCGGATTTTCCGATCTACAACTGTAGTACTTTCCTTTTTGTTTAGGTCAGCCGATCCGATCGGTTCCGGCAGTGGCGCGACTCAAGGGTGCAGGGCCGGGCGTTATGCCCTCACATGACGTGTTCACCCCGAACGTAGAGCCGCTGCCCTGTGATCCAGCGTGCTTGCGAGGAGGCGAGAAAGACGGCCACGTCGGCAACCTCCTCCGGGGTACCGATTCGACGCAGCGGGATTGCAGGCAAGATCTCCTTCTCCAACTGAGGAGTGATCCATCCAGTCTGGACAGGGCCGGGCGGAATGGCGTTGACGGTGATGCCGAGCCTGCCGAGTTCGGTGGCCGCGCTTCGCGTGTAGCTTTCGAGGGCCAATTTGCTGGCAAAGTAGGTCACCTCCGACGGACCGCACCAAGCTCCGTCGCTACTGATATTCACGATTCGGCCCCACGCAGCTCCGCGTTGAATATGCCGCTGGGCAAGCTCTCGGGTCAGGAGTGCGTGGGCGCGGGTGTTCAGGGCGAAGATGCGATCGAATGATTCAGTGGTGATGGATGGCGGGCGACCTGTCCAGAGTTCGACGACCTTGTTGCTGAGTTCGATATCTGCGGGCAAGAACGTGTCCCGCTCCCAATGGGCCGCGTTGTTGATCAGAAGCTCCACGGGGCCAAGCTGCCGCTCTGCCTGGTCGAAGAGCGCGGGAACGAGGTTCGAATCGGAGAGATCGCCTTCCGCGGCAAGTGCATCCGCTCCGGCTGCGTGTACGGCGGCCAACACTTCATCGGCGGACTTGGTTTGCTGCAGGCTATAAAAGCGATCGGACGGGGAAGGTAAGCTGCTGGTTTCGTGGCCTTGCTCGGCGAGATTGCTTTCGCGATGGAAATGGAGAAAGAGCCTCGATCCCTGTGCGGCAAATCCGCGTGCGATGGCGGCGCCAATGCCAAGGGGATTGTTGGCTCCGGTGATGAGAACGACTTTCCCTTGAAGTTCTGGATCGATCATCGCGGCTCCTCGTTGGATATTCTGAGCTGGATATTCTGTCGAGTGGTGGTCGTCGCAGCCATTATCATGCTGCCGCCTCGGGGCAGGGGAAAGAATATGCAGATTAGAGGGTGGGGTTCAAAGATGCGCCCAGGAAGCTGATTAGGGACAGATCCTTGAAAACCTGAGGATTGAGAATAGGCGGATTGTTCCACGTGGAACATTTTTGGGAGTCTGCCCACCGAGGGAATTGTTCCACGTGGAACATTCCCAACCCGGCCCATTTTGGCACCAGACCCATTATGGGACAGGGTGTGAGAATTCCTCTGGGGAGGCTGGGAATCGAGGAAGTTTTCCACCATAAGCCGCTTTTTCGGCTGATCGTGGAGACTCCAGTGCGCTCACTCAAAAGCCCTTCCCTCTCATGGGTTTCGCCAGTGCGGGGCCCTGGCGGAACTGGTTGCTTTCCACAGGCGGGCTCCGTTCTCCACAGTGCAAGTAGCTACCCCCGATTCCCCTCTTCCCGTTACTCTGGAAAGCCATGGGCAAAATCATCGGTGTCGTCAATCAAAAGGGTGGTGTGGGCAAGACCACCACTGCCATCAACCTGGCCGCGTGCCTGGCATTGGAGAGCCTCAAGGTGCTCCTGGTGGACTGCGATCCGCAGGCTAACGCCTCCTCTGGCATCGGTTTTGCGAGGGATGATAACCGTCACTCCATCTACGACGTTTTGATGGGCAACGCCCCGGCCGAGACGGTTATTCTGCCCACGGAGATCGGCACGCTCTGGCTGCTGCCGGGCTCGAAGAACCTGACCGGCGCCAACATTGAACTGGCTTCTGTCGAGGATCGCGCCCTGCGACTCCGCGATGCCCTGCAACCGATTCGGGATGAATACGACCTCATCATTCTTGATTGCCCCCCGGCGCTCGACTTGCTGACCCTGAACGTCCTCGTAGCTGCCGATACTCTGATTGTTCCCATGCAAGCGGAGTACTTTGCGCTTGAGGGCATCTCGGAACTGGTCTCGACGCTGGAACGGGTTCGTGCGGCATTCAATCCTGCGGTGACCATCGAGGGCGTCCTTCTGACGATGTACGACGATCGCACGAACCTGGCGCAGCAGGTAACCGAGACGCTGCGCACGTACTTCCGGGAGCGGTTGTTCACCACGGTGATTCCGCGCAACGTGCGGCTGGCCGAGGCGCCCAGCCACGGCAAACCGGTGGCGCTGTACGATCCAAAATCCCGGGGGACCGAGGCCTATTTCCAGTTGGCAGGGGAGTTCATGGCCCGCAATGGGATCGAGATTCCGGTCGAACGGGAGCCCAGAAAAGTGGGTCAGGCCAGGCCGGAGCCGGCGGTTCATTCCTGGCCCTACTCCTGACCCGTGCGCCCCGGCATTCGTGCCCGCCGCAAACTCTGCCGATGACCTAATTCTGAACACCGGCGGCTTCAGCCGGAATAGAGGGTTTTGAATGATGAATACGCCTGTTCTTGATGTCAAGCGCCGCGCCCTGGGTAAGGGCCTGGACTCACTGCTGCCTCGCGTACCGGTCACGGTCTCCACGGTTGTTCCGGAGTCGGAGGGCGGCAAGCCGCTCGAGATCCTGCTGGAGCAGATCGATCGAAATCCCTTCCAGACGCGCTCGCAGATGAACGAAGAGCAGTTGGCGGAGCTGGCTGCTTCCATTACGGCAAACGGAGTTGTCCAGCCAGTGCTGGTTCGTCCGTTGGCAGGTGGGAGATTCCAACTGATTGCCGGCGAACGGCGTTGGCGAGCCTCGCAACTGGCAGGCAAGAAGACCATTCCGGCCATCCTGCGCCAAGTGTCGGACGAGCAGGCGATGGAGATTACCATCGTGGAGAACCTGCAGCGCGCCGACCTGAACCCGATGGAGCAGGCGCGGGCCTTTGAGCGGCTGTCGCGCGAGTTTCACATGACGCAGGAGCAGATGGCGGTGAGGACCGGGAAGGATCGGGCCACGGTGGCCAATTTTTTGCGGTTGCTGCGGTTGCCGACGAGCGTGCAGGCGCGGGTGGAGACCGGTGAGCTGAGCTTTGGCCACGCGCGGACGCTGCTGGCGTTCGAGCACGCGGAGGAGATGGAGAAGGCGGCACAACGGATCGCCGCACTTTCGCTTTCTGTTCGCCAGACAGAGAACTATGTGCAGAGCCTGTTGCACCCGGAAAAGGCAGGCAAGAAGCATCCGAAACCGGAGGCTCCGCTCGACCCGAATGTGAAGGAAGTACAGGAGCGGTTGCAGCGGGCGCTCGGACTCAAGGTTCACATTGAAGACCACAACGGGCGCGGCAAGGTGATTATTGAATATGCGCGCCTGGAAGACTTCGACACGCTGATGGAGCAGTTGGCGGGGGAGTGAGCTGGGGCCTGGCGGCGCTGGTGGGAGATCGCTGCATTCGAGTAGCGATTCGATGAAAACGGCGAAGTTGCTCGATCTCGGGCGCAGGTTACTCGGTGTCGGGCTTGGTGGTGTCTTCTTCTTCTTCGCCTTCGACGGAGATGCGCAGCGAGCGGAGGAAGTGGAGATCGTTCTGGGTGAAGGGCGGCTCGACAGCGCCATCTTCACCTTCCGCTGCCTCAGCCTCTTTGGCAGCCACCTCGTTCAGGCCGATGGTGGCTTCAAGCATGAGCAACACATCGAAACCGTGCTGACGGATATCGGAGACCACTCCGGCAATCTGTTCGCTCTCAATGACCGACTCATGGATAGCCTCGCCCAGTTGCTGGATCAGTTCGCGCAGTCGGGATGTCACAGGAACCTCCAAGGGCGGCGTCCGGCGCGGAGCTGTTGGGCCGGGAGCAGCATGAGATTTATATACCTTACTTCCGACTTCGGCCGGGGGCAATGGCGAATCGCAAATATGCTGTGAAAAGCTGCTCCCCAATCGTCGCTGCTACCATGATAGACGAGATGAAACCGCAACGTATCGGCCGGATTCTGGGTACAGGATTGCGGGTAGCCGGGCGCATGGCCGGCGAGCAGATGGCGGCCAGCGCCAAGGCTAGAGCCGCATCGGCCGCGGCACAGCCGGCTGCGAGTCCTGGCCAGCGTGGGCAGGCGGCAGGGCAGGTGGCGGGTCAGGCTGCCCGCGGTGTCGCCCGCGGCATAGGCGGGTTTCTGCGCCCGTTTGGCCGCGTGGGCGGTGTGATTTGGCTTGAAGTCACCGGGGTCTTCTTTCTGCTGCCCGCGATGGTGTTTGCACCCAATTTGTGGCGGATGCGCGCGAGTTCTTTGCATGGGCCAGACCACCGGACCTTTCTGGTGACCGCCGTGGTGGTGGTGGTGTTTCTTTACCTGGGAGTGAGCTCGTTCTGGCGGGCGCACAAGCGGTCTGCTAACCGCAATTAGAGCGAAACCCGAGTCACTGTATCCTGTTGAGTTCTGTGCGGGGTCGCCGCTCCTTGTGGTCGCGTCGACTTGCGTATCGTGGTTTCGGGACACATCGACTCTGGTTCCGCTTTAGCCTTTCGATTGTTCGTTGGTCGAGGGCCGCGTCAAAGCCCAGATGATGCCGCCCACCACCGCGAGCAGAATCAGCATCGGGAAAAACCCGACGCCTCTGCCGAATCCCAAACGCATCAGCATCATTGCAGCCAATCCTGTGGTCAGCATGCGGAGCCTCCGAGGGCCGGGACTCCCTGCCCGGCCACTGCATCTATTGAGACGCAAATCCGTGTGTAAAGTTGTGGTGGAGAATTGCCGGTCTGGGTTCAGGATCTTATGCGCGTGGTCAAGCACCTGCGAGGTCTCGGCCAAGCGGGGCTGCGCCCGGTACGCGGTTGCAGCGATTGGACATGGGCTTTGGGGCTGCGGGCTAAACCAGCGGCTTGTCGGGATTGCGGGTGATGCGCCAGATGCCCAGCGCGATGGCGACTATGCCCAGCGCGTAGGCCCACAGGGCGCGCTGGCTGTTGTGCATGGCCCATCCGTGGTAAAGCGCGAAGGCGCCTACGCCAAACATCAGAATTCCGCGAAACAGATTCATCGGTGCCTTCTCTTGCGAATATCTTCTCGGAATTGGGAGCGCGACGGGGCTGGTTTGACCCCACGCGCGCCGAGTCCCTATCGTGAACAGGGTACAGCAGTGCAGCTTGAAAGGAACATCCCCATGACCAGCCCCGACGCGTCCCTTGCAATTGAACTGAAAAAGACCGCCCTCAACGCTACGCATCGCGCCCTGAAAGCAAAGATGGTGGACTTTGGGGGATGGGATATGCCGGTGGAGTATCCAGGCGTGGGTGGCGGGTTGATTGCAGAGCACCTGGCCGTGCGCAACGGTGTGGGGCTCTTCGATGTGAGCCACATGGGCGAGATTCAGTTTCGCGGGCCGGGGGCGCTGGCGGCGGTGCAACACATCACCATGAACGATGCGAGCAAGCTGAAGGATGGGCAGGCGCAGTACTCGGCGCTGCTGACGCCGGAGGGGACGTTTGTGGACGATATCCTGGTGCACCGGTTGAGCGAGAACGATTTTCTTCTGGTTGTCAACGCCGGTACCAAGGATAAAGACGTAGCGTGGATCCGGCAGCAGGTGGGGCGGTTTCCGTCGATTCATATCAGCGACTATTCGGCGTACTACTCGCAACTGGCGGTGCAGGGGCCGCGTGCGCTGGAGACGCTGCAGAAGCTGACCAAGGTGGATCTGGCGGCGATCAGGAACTACTGGTTCACGTGGGGGACGGTGGCGGGCGTGCCCAATGTGATGATCGCGCGGACGGGGTACTCGGGCGAGGATGGGTTTGAGGTGTATCTGCCAGCCGACGAGGCGACCACGGTGAAGATGTGGGAGTCGCTGCTGGAGGCGGGGGCGGAGTTCGGCATCAGGCCGTGCGGGCTGGGGGCGCGGAATACGCTGCGGCTGGAGGCGGGGATGCCGCTGTATGGGCACGAGATTTCAGACGAGATCAACGTGCTGGAGGCGGGGCTGGAGCGGTGGCTGAAGCTGGACAAGGGCTTTTTTATTGGACGGGATGCCTTGGTGGCCGTGCAGAGCTCTGGCGGGCCGAAGCGGAAGTTGGTGGCGTTGGAGATGGTGGACCGGGGCATCGCTCGGGACGCGTACCCGGTGCTGTCACTGGATGGAGAGCCGATTGGCGTGGTGACTTCGGGCTCGCCGGCGCCGTTTTTGAAGAAGAATATTGCGTTCGCGCTGGTGCGGCCGGAGGTGGCGGCGAGCGGGGCGGATGTGGTGGTGCAGGTGCGGGCGAATCAGGTGCGGGCCAGGCAGGTGGCGGCGCCGTTTTATAAGAGGGTGAAGGGGTAGGGTGGATTGTTCAGCTCCCTCTGGAGCGGAGGTTAGGGGATGATTGGCTGGAACGTAAGTGTCTATCGGCAAAAGGACGGGGGGAACTCGCCGGCAACGGACGACTCAAAGGTTGGTGCACGTCTTGCGGTTTGGCAAACCGGGGGTGGCGGATTGGACTGGCTCTGCGATCTTGCAAAAGCGGGCAAGGCAATCGATCTGGGTGGAGACGGCTATCCGAACAGTTTTACGGCTCCCGCCGAATATGTGATTCCTCGTATTCTTGAGGATCCGCCTCATGCTCGCGAAGTATGGGGGCGAGGCGATTGCGACACTGTTCATGACAGTTGGGCGGGAAGAACGGTCGTTGACCGCGATGCGGCCAGACAATGCCGCTTCGATGAATGGTTGAAAATCATCGCGTGGGACGAGAGCTAACCTGAACCAGGCAGGGCCCGGTTGTTGCGAGGAATCATGTAACTAGGCCTTCGTGTCCCTCACACCTGCATGACTTCGGCTTCTTTTTTGTGGGAGAGTTCTTCCATGCGGCGAATCTCTTCGTCGGTCATCTTCTGGATCTCTTCGAGGGCACGCTTTTCTTCGTCTTCGGAGATCTTCTTGTCTTTGGCGAGCTTTTTGAGGGCGTCGTTGCCGTCGCGGCGGACGTTGCGGACGGCGGTGCGGTGCTCTTCAAGGACCCGGCTCAGGTGCTTGCAGACGTCGCGGCGGCGCTCCTCGGTCATGGGCGGGACGGGGACGCGGAGGACTTTACCGTCAGAGATGGGGTTGAAGCCCAGGTCGGCGGTGCGGAGGGATTTCTCGATTTCCTTGATGACGCTGGGGTCCCAGGGCGCGACGACGATGAGCTGGGCCTCGGGCGTGGAGACCTGGGCGAGCTGGCTGATGGGGGTTTGGGTGCCGTAGTAGTCCACCTTGACCTGGTCAAGCATGTGGACGCTGGCGCGGCCGGTGCGGGTAGAGGCCAGATGGGCCTGGAAGGTGGCTACGGCGCCATCCATGCGGCGGCGGAGATCGGTGTTGAGATCTTTGAGTGCCGGGATGCCGGCCATGATGGAAACTGCCATATCGTTCGTCCTCACAACGTCCAAAACACTATAGTAGCGAATCCCCCGCAGCGCAAAGCGCCCTTGAGGCGGGAGAGGTTGTTTTCAGCCGGAAGAACTACGAAGCCAATGTGAGGCCGGTGGAGGCAGCCTGCTCGTGGGCGTGATAGCTGGAGCGGACCAGCGGGCCGGATTCCACGTGGCGGAAACCCATGCGGAGCGCTGCGGCTTTGAGGCCGGCAAACTCCTGCGGCGTGTAATGGCGCGCCATCGGCAGGTGGTCGCGGGAGGGGCGCAGGTACTGGCCGATGGTGAGGATGTCGCAGCCGACGGCGGCCAGATCGCGGAAGACTTCAAGCAGCTCGACGGTTTCTTCGCCAAGGCCGACCATTACGCCGGATTTGGTTCGGCCTTCGGGGTGCAGCTCTTTGGCGTAGCGCAAGAGTTCAAGCGAACGCTCATAGCGTGCGCCGGAGCGGACGACGCGGTAGAGGCGGGGCACGGACTCGATGTTGTGGTTGAGCACGCCGGGGCGAGCGTCGGCGACGATACGGATGGCTTCGCGGTCGCCCTGGAAGTCGGGGATGAGCACTTCAACGTGGCAAGTGGGAGCCTGGCGGCGCACCTCTTCAATGACCAGGGCAAAGGCGCGTGCGCCTCCGAGCAGATCGTCGTCGCGGTTGACGCTGGTAATGACAGCGAACTGGAGGCCGAGGGTGGCGACGGCCTCAGCGACGCGGCGAGGCTCGTCAAAGTCGATGGGGTCGGGGCGGCCTTTGGGGACCGCGCAAAAGCCGCAGCGGCGGGTGCAGAGGTTGCCCAGCATCATGAAGGTGGCGGTTTTGTGGTGCCAGCACTCGCCAATGTTGGGGCATTGGGCGCTCTCGCAGACGGTGTGGAGACTGAGGGAGCGGGCCAGGCGCTTGAGGTCGTGGTAGTTTTCGCCCATGGGCGCGCGGGCACGGAGCCACGCGGGCTTGGGGGCGGGGGCGGTGCGGGCGGGCGAGATTTGGACCAGGTCCATCACGCTCTTATTGTAGCGGTTGCGGAAAACCAGCGATCAGCGCCGACCCGCGGCAGCCGCGTCCCAAGTCAACTTGTTCCACGCTTACATCGCATCCGATCATTGCAGGCTAACCGCCTTTTCCGGAATCGGAGTTCTGCTTTACTTCAGCACTGCCGTTCCGACGGTAGGCTCCCCTGGGTCCCCCGCGGTCATGGTCAACAGGACAACACCGGCAACGTTGGCGCTGTTGAAATCACCGAGACTCATAGCCAGTGGCTCCTCACCCATCCCTGTCTGAATCATCATGGTGCCCGTCCCGGCCGAGGTTACGGTATAGGTTCCCGAAGCCGAGGAGGTCGTGGGAGCATCGTACACGGCATGTCCTGAGTTCACGTTATAGCCAGGACTCTTGGCGCTGCCCGAGCAAGTAACAGTTATGGTGTTGGCGCTGGCAGCCTGGTCAAACTCTCCCGATTGCGTGGCGCTGCCGCTGTAAGTGCCCGTACCGGTGAACGTGAACAAGCCTGTGACGAGATCTGTGTCGACAGCCTGACCGCTTGCGCCGCCGGTGAATCTAGTGCCATAACAAGTGATCGAAAAAGACTTGGACCAACTCACCATCTTCACGGAGGTCACCTGAAAGAAGTAGGCGCCTTTCAAGCTGGCATTGGATGGGCTTGCAGCATGCGCTGCCAATGAGAGAACCAACCCTGCTATTACCCCTAATGCAATACGTTTCATGGACCTGCCTCCTATCGTGAAATTCCGGGACAGCCCAGGATCTCTACCGCGGATCCCAGCGGGAAAAGTATACGCGCATCCGGCACAACTGGCTGTCTTTTCTGTCGAAGCTATCTCATCAACCGGTCTTGAAAGGGCCCGGCTGGCAGGTTGGGGGACTTAACTGGAATCTCTCTTTTTTGAACTAGAATCGGTGCAATTGAATCGATCCTGAGGCAGAATGCGGGGGTAAGAGAACAATTGCACTGAACAGGCCAGCGCTTGTGGCAGAGAAGAGTCGCGGTTCAGTGTCTTTTTCCGACCAGGGTCCTCAGCGACAGGTCTTCGCCGCTGGGGTGGGAGTAAGAGCCACCTTCCGCTACACTTGAAACGCCACGCAAACCGGTGAACCGCTCTGGAATCGCCGCGGAAGCTAACTGTGAGGAATCTGGGATGAGGCGAATTCTGTATGGAGTCATGCTCGGGGTGGTGCTGGGGTCGCCACTTATGGCTAGGGCGTTCCAGTCCTCGTATCAGCCGGTAACGCCAGCACCCAGCCAGCCCTTTGCGGGAAAACTTGATCGGCACCCGACGGTGGCGCTGACCTTTGACGATCTGCCCGCGGCCGGCAGCCTGCCTCCGGGTGAGAACCGCGCGAAGATCGCGACGGCCCTGGCCGCCGAGTTGAAAGCCAATCACCTCACCGGGACATACGGCTTTGTGAATGCCGTCAAGCTGGAAAACGATCCGGACGCGCAGCAGGCGCTGCGGGCCTGGGTGGAAGCGGGGATGAATCTCGGCAGCCATACCTGGTCGCATATGTCTTTGACGGACCACACGGCCGAGGCCTTTGAGCAGGAGATTGCGCTGAATGAGCCGGCGCTGGCGCGCTACGCCGGTGGGCGCGACTGGCACTGGTTTCGTTATCCGTTTCTATGGGAGGGCGACACGCTGGAGAAGCGGCGGGCGGTGCGCGCTTATCTGAGTGACCACGGCTATCGCGTGGCCCAGGTGACGCTGGACTTTGAGGATTACGCCTGGAACGAAACTTATGCTCGCTGCTCAGCCAAGGGTGACGAAGCAGCAATTGAGTGGCTGCGGCAGAGTTACCTTGATGCAGCGGCGGAGTACATTCGCCTGGGTCGCGAAGAAGAGCACATCGCCTTCGGGCACGAGATTCCGAACGTGATCCTGCTTCATGCCACGGCGTTTACGACGCTCATGCTGCCGGATCTGTTGAATCTGCTGCGCGAGGAAGGCTTCCGGCTGGACCCGCTGCCCAAGGTGGAGCGAGACCCGGCCTATGCCAAGGACCCGGATACTGCGCTGAAGTACGGCGGCACGCTTCCAGACCAGTTTATGGACGCAAGCCACCTGCCCTATCCGCCGTTCAAGCCCAAGCCGTTCGACAAGCTGAAGAGCCTGTGCCAGTAAGGTTCGCGGGCGCTGCTTAGCGCAGCTTTACCCGCACTTCAGGGCGCACGAGGTAGAGAAAGAAGACGAGGTTGAGCAGGCCCTGGACCAGCGCCGGGCCTTGATGGGTGCTCGAAAAGATCCACAGGTTGTAGATTGCCACCAGAAAGATCGCGCTCAGCGCCATGGCCCAGGCCCAGCGCAGCAGCAGCAGCAGGCCGGCGCTGGCGGCAATGAGCGCGGCAGAAAGCACGAGATAAAGCGGCGGATAGTGCTGACCGGCCACCACGCCGAAGACGATGACTCCGGCCAGCATGAGCAGGTAAAGGGCGATGGCCGCCAGGCCCGGGAGCTGAAGAAATCGCGGGCGCGGGCTGGTCGGCTTGCCGTTGTGGTCTTCTGCGCTCATAGCGTGTGCAGGTAGGCCAGCAGGTCTTCGAGCTGGTCGTCGGTGAGCGGCGTGCCGGGCATCATGTTGCGCCCATGCAGGGTGACATAGGTGATGCGTTCGTCCGTGGGCGGCGCGCCGGAGGGCATGGCCTTGATCTTGGTGAGGGCCTGCAACCCCGGGCCGTTCAACGGATGGGTGTTGGTGGGGTAGTGGCACTTGCCGCATTTGACCTGGTAGATCTGGGCGCCGCGGGCTTCCTGCGGGGTCCACTGGTCGGCGGGCTTGGACGGGGGCAGCGAACGGCAGCCGGAGAGCGAGGCGGCCAAGCCGAGAGCGCAGCTCAGGAGGGCGATGGAAGGAGTAAAAAAACGGATGCGCATTTGGCTCTGATGATACCGCGTTAGTCCGCGGCGGCAATGGCCTCGGCGATGCGATCGATGGCCTGGGCCTCGGCTTCGCTTCCCGGACGGTGTCCGTTGACCAAAATGGAAAAGGCCAGGGTTTTGCCGCTGGCCGCGGTGAGGTAGCCGGAGAGGGCATTCACCTCGTTGAGCGTGCCGGTCTTGGCCTGCAACCTTGCTTTGAGAGGTGAGTTCTTGAAGCGCCCGGCGAGGGTGCCGTCAATGCCGGCGATGGGGAAGGTGCGGCGCCAGTCGTCGCCCCAGGGCTGCTTTGCGGCATAGGTGAGCAGTTGCGTGAGGGCGCGCGGGGCGATGCGATCGTCGGGGCTCATGCCCGAGCCGTCGTAGAGAAAGAAGTCGTCGTCGCTGACGCCCGCATCCAGAAGAAACTGCCTCACGACGCGGGTTCCCTGGGCAAAGCTGCCTTCCTTGGCGAGGACCTTGCCCAGCAGACGGAGCAGCAGCTCGGCATGGAGGTTCTGGCTGATTTTGTTGATGACCGTGATGTCCTGGGCCACGGGCACCGAGCCGTGTACGGCTACAATTCTGTGGCCGCCGGTGGGCGCGGTGACGGTGGCCTCATCGTAGCGGGCCAGTTTGAGCGGCTCGGCGCGCTCGGCGGCAAAGTCGCCAGTGCCGATGGAGACCCTGTGCTGCGAGACAGCCGCGCCGGTGACGCGCACGCCGCGGCCCCGGAGCGCATCGATGAAGGTGGTCGCGGTGAACTGCGCGGGGTCGTCCACGGCCAACCCGGCATGGAAGCCCTCGGCCGGCACGGTGCCCCAGGCGCGCACCATCATGCTGCCGGGGCGGCGCTCCAGGCCGGGATGGGCTTTCTCACCGGGCTTTGCCACCGTCATGGTGTTGTCGAGCGTGAAGTACTCGGTCTTGGGGGTCCAGTCGGCCTGCGTCTGCCCTTCGGCGGCCGGATCGGGGGTGACTGCCAGCTCAGCCGTGTTCTCAGCAAAGGTGAGCGCGGAGACGGGAGCGCCATAGCTCCATTGCAGATCGTCCCAGCCCCAGGCCTGGCCGAAAGGTTCGTGGAGAAAGAAGCTGTCGTCGCCCACGACGCTGCCATCCACGGTGCGAATGCCGGATTGCTCCACCTGCTCGGCCAGCAGATCGAGCGCAGCAAAGGCGGTTGGCTTTTTCGCAGTCTCAGCTTCGCCGCCGGGGGCGGCCGGCGCGGCGGGCGGCAACTGGTAGGGATAGCGGCGCGCGCTCAGCGTGGGATCGCCGGCGCCGAGCAGAACCAGGTCGCCGTGCAGCACGCCTTGAGAGTCCACTTGGCCTGCGGCAACCACCAGCGTGGTCCAGGTGAGCGTGTCCACCGGCAACAGGGCATAGGCCGCGGCGGTGGTGGCGAGCTTGGCGCTGGAGGCTGGGGTGAAGAGGCGCGCGTCGTTGAGGCCGTAGATTGGTTGGCCGTCGAGGGTGGTGACACTGATGCCGAACTCGGCATGGCTCAGGGCGGGCTCGGCGAGAAGGACGCTGATGCGGTCAGCCAGCGCGCTTTTGGCAGGCGCGGGGTGGGTGGCGGCGTGGGCCGCCGGCTTGGCGTGCTGGGTTTGCGCAAACAGCCCCGCGGAGGGGACCAGAACCGCAGCTAAGAGGAGCGCGGGAATTCGCTCGGAGATTGCCATGGGGGGAGTTTAGCAGGAGACAATCGGGCAACGGCGTACCATCGGAAGTTGAGGACTGAAGCTAGCCGTGTTGGAAATGCACGGCTGCTCCGATTGAGGTTCCTGGGAACAGAGATGATGCAACCAGCACGGACTGATACGGCATGGCAACTGCGGACGCGTTCCCTGGAGCTGGGGCGGCGGACGCTGGTGATGGGCGTGGTGAACATCACGCCGGATTCGTTCAGCGATGGGGGGCTCTACGCCTCCCAAGAGCACGCGTTGGCCCGCGCCGTGCGGTTGCTGGGGGAGGGCGCGGAGATTCTGGACCTGGGGGCGGAGAGTACGCGGCCGGGATCGCGGGCGGGCGGGATCTTTGGCACGACGCAGGCGCCGGCGGTGAGTGCGGAAGAGGAGCAGGCGCGGCTGCTTCCGGTGCTTGAAGGGATTCTTCGCGCACGGCCTGACGCGGTGGTTTCAGTGGATACCTACAAGGCGGCGACGGCGCGGACGGCGCTCATGGCAGGCGCTGAGATTGTGAACGATGTGAGCGGCTTCACGTGGGACCCGGAGATGGCCACAGTGTGTGCGGAGGCTCGCTGCGGGGTGGTGCTGATGCATACGCGGGGGCGGCCGGAGGAGTGGCGGACGCAGCGACGGCTGGGCGGCGATGAGGTGCTGTTTAAAGTTCAAGCCGGGCTTGAGAAGAGCCTCGAAGTTGCCAGGGAAGCGGGAGTTCGAACGGAGTCAATTGTTTTGGATCCTGGCTACGGCTTCGGCAAGCGGTTTGAGGAGAACTACGCGTTGCTGGCACGGCAGCAGAAGTTGCTGGAGCTGGGCAGGCCGCTGTTGGCGGGGGTGAGCCGGAAGTCGTTTCTGGGCCGGACGCTGGCGCCACTGTATGGGGGTACCGACGCACCTCCCAATGCACGCGAGACAGCCAGCGTGGCGGCGATGGTGGCGGCGATTCTGCATGGAGCGTCGATTGTGCGGGTGCACAGCGTCCGCGCCGCGGTTGAGGCAGCGCGGATTGCGGATGCGGTGTCGGCGGCCGGTTGAGCCGGGGCGCGACTAGCTGATGCCGACTTTCAGGCGCTTCCAGAGGGGGCGCATGGACCCGTGGTCGATTGCGGGTACGCTCTCGCACTCGACTTCGATGACCGTCACCGGCTGGTCGGGGGCGGTGAGGGGCAGGCCGGTCAGGCGCAGACAGAATTCGTCCTGGGTGAAGGGAACGGCCTCGCCGGTTTTGAGCAGCCGTGCCGACTTCACCTTGGTATTGAGGCCGCCGAGGGCGATGACTGTCTCCGGCTTGAAGAAGGGGATGACGTCGGCCGCCGGGGTGTGGCCGGGCCAGAACTGCTGGTGGATGTAAAGCGTGTTGCCGCGGCGGGTGTAGTTGGCGTTGGGGTTGCCGTCGTAGTGAATCCGCTCAGTGCCGTAGATGGATTTGCCGTTGGTGTCGAGCCATTTGCCGACGGTTTCAAGCACGGACACGGTTTCTTCAGGGATGGAGCCGTCGGGTTTGGGACCGATGTTGAGCAGGTAGTTGCCGCCGCCGCCGGCGCACTCGGACAGGTTGGTCACGATCTTTTTGGGGGTTTTCCAGGCATCGTCGCCGCGGTTGAAGCCCCAACTGTCGTTGAGGGTCATGCAACTCTCCCAGGCGCGGCCCTCGGCGGAGGCTTCAATGTTCTGTTCCGGCGTGGAGAAGTCGCCGTCGAGACCATTGCGGTTGTTGACGATAATCTCCGGCTGGAGCTCGAAGATCATCCGGTTCATGCGCTCGGATTCCCACTCGGCAGCGGTGAGCGGCCAGTCCACGTCGTACCAGAGAACGTCGATCTTGCCGTAGTTGGTGAGCAATTCACGAATGAGGCCGTGGGTGTACTCGACAAAGCGCTTGCGGGCTTCGGGGTCGGTTTTGCAGGTGGCGCCGTCGGGGTGGTGCCAGTCCATGAGGGAGTAGTAGAAGCCTACGCGGAGGCCCTCGGCGCGGGCGGCCTCGACAAACTCGCGCACCAGGTCGCGGCCGGGACCCTGCTGCATGGCGTTGTAGCTGGTGAGTTTGGAGTCCCAGTGGCAGAAGCCTTCGTGGTGCTTGGTGGTCATGACCATATAGCGCTGGCCGGCCTGTTTGGCCAGGCGCGCCCAGTCGCGGGCGGCATTGGGTTTGGGCTTGAAGGCGTGGGCCAACTGCTCGTATTGGTCGAGGGGAATGCCCTCGAATTCCTTGGCCCACTCGTGCTGGCCGATGACGCTGTACAGGCCCCAGTGGATGAACATGCCGAACTTGGCCTGATGCCACCACTTCATGCGGTCAGTTCGCGTAGCGGCCATGCGGGCCTCGATGGGCGAAACCTTGTTCTCAGCGGGCGCGGCCGGCAGGCTCAGGCCCTCAACGTGCGCAACAGAGGCCGCAACCGCTCCCGCTGCCCCAAGACTCTTGAGAAAGGACCGCCTCGTGCTTCCAATTCCGCTCATGTTGGATCTCCCCGTGTTGGTGCGATTCGCCGCGCCGGCATTCCGGGAAGCAGCGTCGGAAAAACTATAGCAGGCCCGATTTGTGGTTGGCTGGCGTTGGCCATTCGCGTGCGGAAACCGCCCAGGGTTTATCATCAGAAACGGTGCAACGCGATGGTTGCATCCATTTCACTGCCCTGGTTCGGGCTGCCTGTTGGCAGCCGGCCCGGGATACTCCTCTAGAGAAACGGAAGACCATGCGAGCAAAGACGGCGGTAGTGTTGGGCGCCCAGTGGGGCGACGAGGGCAAGGGCAAGATTGTGGACGTGCTGAGCGAGCGCTTCAACGCCGTGGCCCGCTATGCCGGCGGGCACAACGCCGGACACACGGTGATTCACAGCGGGCAGAAGTTCATCTTGCAACTGATTCCCTGCGGCGTGCTGCGGGCGGGATGCAAGGGGATTATCGGGAATGGCGTGGTGCTTGACCCTATCGCGTTTTTGAAGGAAGTGGCCAAGCTGCGGACGCTGGGCGTGGACGTGGACGGGCAGCTTTTTGTGTCGAACCGCGCACAGGTGATTCTGCCCTATCACCGGATGATCGAGCTGGCCGCGGAAAGCGCGCCGGGACGGAAGAAGATCGGCACCACCAGCCGCGGCATTGGGCCGGCTTACGAAGACAAGATGGCGCGCAGCGGCCTGCGGATTGTGGACCTGCTGCGTCCCGACCTGCTGAAAACCCACATCGAGGCCGCCTGCCACGAGAAGAACGCCATTGCGCATGCGCTGTTCGGCACCGATCCCCTGGACCCGGCGAAGATGTATGAGGAATACGCGGCGGCGGCGGAAGAAGTGCGCCCGTTTGTGACGGACACGGGCCGCCTGCTGAATACGATTCTGGCCGAGGGCGGCAGCGTGATGTTTGAAGGCGCGCAGGGAACCATGCTGGACATCGACCACGGCACCTATCCGTTTGTGACGTCTTCGTCGGCTACGGCCGGCGGCGCAGCCACGGGAACAGGGGTGGGACCGACGGCCATCGGCACGGTCATTTCGGTAACCAAGGCTTATGTGACGCGGGTGGGCGAGGGACCGTTCCCGACTGAGATCAGCGACGCCGTGGGCGACCACCTGCGGGCGCGAGGGAACGAGTACGGGGCGGTGACCGGCCGGCCACGGCGTTGCGGCTGGCTCGACATTCCCCTGCTGCGCTATTCCAACCAGGTGAATGGCGCGGAATGGCTGGTGATTACCAAGATGGACGTGATGGACGAGCTGGCCGAGATTCCCATCTGCACCGGCTACGAGATTGACGGCAAGGTAACTGACCTGATTCCGGCGGATGTGCATGGGCTGATGAAGATCAAGCCGATCTATACGACGCTGAAGGGCTGGCGCGAATCGACCGAGGGGATTACCGATTTCGAAAAGCTGCCGCAGGCGGCGCGCGACTATCTCCGCTTTCAGGAGCGGGAGAGCGGGGCGAAGATCGGGATGGTCTCGACCGGCCCGGATAGGGAGCAAACGATGGTGCTTCCGGAGTTCGCCGCTGTGCTCGACGGGATGAACGGGTAAAGCCTGGGCCGCGCCCTGCTACTTGAACGGAATATCAACCTCAGCAAAGCTGCCCGGCGTGGCCGCGTTTACTGCCGCAACGACCTGCGCCCCATGGGGCTGGATGAGCGTCCAACGGCCTTTTCCGAGTACGACAACCGCAATCTTGCGGCCAGCCAGATTCTGCTGATAGCTGAGGTTTCTGCCAGTCGTCACCAGCACGTCAAAACCTGCAGCCTCAGCCTCGTTCAAAAGCACTCCGTTATCCAATTCCTGCCACCCACGGGCACGGGGCTCCGTGACCGCGTGGCGGTCGATCAGATAGCGTGCGAGAGTGCGCGGTGTGCCGTTGTCGAAAAGAACCAGCATTACGGATGCGAAACCACTGCTTCTGTGCTTTGCGCCGCGAATTGCAGAACGGCGTGAACCTGTTCTCGCGTCACGCCATATTCGTCGATCAGCTCGTCAACGCTCATATCCTCAAGGCATTCGAAGACGAGCGAAACCGGTGTCCGGGTTCCCCGAAAGACCCACGCGCCACTGCGCTTGCCGGGAATGCTCTCCACGGCGGGGCACTGGGACCAATCAAGTGTGGAAGTTGCCATCGTCGCCTCCTTTCTTTCATCGTGATCCCATTCGCGAAATTGCTTCACTGCATTCCGCAAAGAGAAACTCTCTGCCCGGTGAACCCGCCTTTCCGGAACACGGCTACGGCTTCACGGTACAATCTTTTATGATCAGTTTTGCCGTCCGGCTGAAGTTTGCCCCTGAAGATCGCGCCGATGTGGCCGAAACCCTGCGCCAACTGGCTACCGCTTCGCGCCAGGAGCCTGGATGCGTCAGCTACATCCCGCACCAGGTCGAGGACGATCCCGACACCGTGCTGATCTACGAGCAATACAAGGATGCACAGGCGCTGGCCGCGCACCGCGACTCGGAGCATTTCAAGAAACACGCGGTCGGCGGGCTCTACCAGAAGATGCGGGAGCGCAGCATGGAGAACCTGATCGCTCTCGTTTAGAGCCCTGTTCGCGGCGGATTGGCGTAGGTCCCGGTACGGTATGCGGATTATTCCGGAAAGACCGCCGGGATTTCACAGCGAACCGGTCAATTCCGCATTGACCTTCGCAACCCGCCGGGGATACTATCCGATACGCTTATGCCCGGCACTGTCAGCAACGCCTCAAAACGCCTGAGCCGAAGGGTGGCTCTCTCTGTTGCACTTGTGTTGGCAGCCTGCGCTCCCGCCCAGGCTGCCGGATACCTGTGGGTGCAAAAGCACGAAAACCGGCACGATATTGAGCAAATTGAGGATGCCTGGCGCGTTGCCATCCTCAAGGGCGACGTTGCCGCCATGAATTCCCTGCTCTCCGACGACTACATGGCCATCACTGCCTTTGGCACACTTGAGACCAAGGAGAAGACGCTGGCCAATCTGCGCGCCGGATTGGCGCATTTCACCGCTATCGAATTCTCTGAGCGCAAGCTTCGTTTTTATGGGGCTACGGCGCTGCTAACCGCGCGCGCTGAAGTGAAGGGCATGGCAGCGAGCAGAGACATCTCCGGCAGCTACCGCTATACCCACGTCTATGTCCGCGACGCGCAGGGCAAGTGGAAGATCGTGAGTTTTGAAGCCAATCGGATTCGAAGCGCGGACGAGCACAAGTAACTTCAGGTCCATTTCAGCCGAGACCCTGAGACATCAGTACTCCTGGAGTTAGGATCAAGATCGCCACTGGTAACATCGTATAGAAGTTACCTTTATGGTATTTTGAAGATTACTTCAGTTGCAAATGCCGCAGCATCTTCGTTGCCGCAATCCCCCTGAGCCAGTCTGAGCCCCCTCTCCCAAAGTTCGACTCTTGTTTCGCCCAGCAAATTCATATACTTTTATACGAGTTAGTGGTACATAATTAAATTGAGCGTATAGCTGAGTCGCACAGGCGGAGCCAACCAAAGGCGCCGGCGCCGGCGGTCGCGGCAAGCGCGCAGTGGGATCAGGTTGGCGCATGACTCGGCCTACACAGGCGACAAGATCGCCACTCTCTTCGGGCCAGATATCCATAGCTCGGTGCAAGCTCCGCAAGCCCCTGGGCATGTTCACTTCGCAATGAGGGAAGAAATCCCTTGCGGCAAGGAGTGGCCAGCCGATTTGCATGCGGCGTCCCTGCTGAAGGAAACAGCATGAAGACCTCGCAGTTAGTCTTTCTTAGAATCGTCGCCCTCATATTTCTGCTGCCTGGCCTGGCGGGACTGGTAGTCTCTGCCATGATCTCAACCCACTATCTTGAGACGATGCCGCGCATGCCCGCCCCGGAAGAGTTGCGCATGACGCCGCGCAATATCCATGGCACGGTTGTGTACCAGACCGCGGAAGAAGACACCAGGCTCAGCCTGATTGAATACTCATCCGTAGGCGTCTTTGTCATCGGGCTGGGCCTCAGCATCGTCTATCTTGAGCAATGGAGCAGCGCACGGGCACGCGAGGCCGAAGAAGACGAGTTGTCAGAAGATTCCGTCTGAGGGCGCAACCGCCCGCCTTGCTTCTGCGCGCTGCATCAGCCTCTACAATAGACGCATGCCTGAACTGCCAGAGGTGGAAACCATCGCCCGTGGCGTCCACCAGCGGGTGCGCGGTGAGCGCATTGTGCAGGCGTGGTTCTGCGCGCATAAACAAACCTTCAAAACTCCGCCGGCACAGCAGGCCAAAGGGCTTGAGGGCCGCGCAATTCTCGCGGTTCATCGCACCGGCAAGCACATTGTCTGCGAGCTCGGTGCTCGCCCTGCGGGCGGCGGCGCTTTGGATGAGAGCGGTGGCGAGATTGGCGCCCAATGGATCGTGCACCTGGGCATGACCGGGCGGTTGCTGGTGACGACGCCCGATGCGCCGCTGGCCGCGCATACTCACGCGCGGCTTGGTCTCTCCAATGGGAAAGAACTGCGGTTTGTTGACCCGCGCCGCTTTGGCCGGCTGGAGCTCCGCGACCTCAAGCGCACCGCAGGCTTCACTGCGCCGGGCGAGGAGCCGCTCACAATCAGGCAAGAGGAGTTTGCCGCACTGTTCCACGGGCGGCGGCTGCCGATCAAAGCCGCGCTGCTGAATCAAGCATTACTGGCCGGGGTGGGAAACATCTATGCCGATGAGAGTCTCTTCCAGGCCGGCATCCGGCCACGCAGGCGCTGCGAGCGGCTGACCAGGGCAGAGCTGGAGCGGCTGCGGCTGGCCCTACGCCGAGTGCTTCAAGCCGCGGTCCGGCTGGGCGGATCTTCGGTTTCCGATTATGTGGATGCGGAAGGGATGCGCGGCTTTTTCCAGTTGGAACACTGTGTCTACCTGCGTACCGGGCTGCCCTGCCGGCGGTGTGGGAGTCCGATCCGGCGGATTCTGGTGGCCGGCCGGGGGACACATTACTGTTCCCAGTGCCAGCATTGAGGCCGGGTTCTATGGTTTTGAGAATTGGATAGCCTGAAAGCATCCCATATTGCAGAAAAGAGAGTGCATCTGAAAGTTGTAAGATATTGAAACGAAAGAGCCATCCGATTGGCACGCTGATTGCTATTAGGAAAGCGCCAGTGATGATTCGGCTGCTGGAGTCACTTCAGCCAGCCCAAAAGAACAGCAGGCGCCCGGCAAGAGCCTCCGCACACGATGCGGCCCTTCAAGAAGGGAAAACCGGCCGGGAAAGCCGCAATAGGAACGGGGGATATAGCCCCCGTCCAAAGTCAATTTGGGGGCCAGTGACCAGCGCAGGAGACCGAAACGCCACTCCCAACGGAGTGGCGTTTTTGCGTGTGTTCCAGTTGTGCCGGTTCCGTCCCTACCTATTTGAGCTCAAGCCTTTGCCTTTCCTGAGGAGCCGACTTGCCAGCCGGAGCGCTTCGCTGTACTATCAGACTTGCCTAACAAGCGGCTGACGCGGGCCACCCGGATTCGGGCAGTGCAAGCTCGCCGAGCTAGGAAACTTCGTCACCCAGTTCAGTTGATGCTGGCAGCAAGCGGCAGAAGTTCCCTGACTGATGGCATCACCAGAGGAAAGCAGCAGCCGCACCGTATCGATGCGCACATCAAGCCTGATAAGTGGATGGAACGCCTGTAGGGTGTTTGCTAAAACGGCGGCAAGGCTCCTTGGAAATCACGGCAGTTGAGCGCGGAGCGCTGCTCCCCGCCCGCCTGCCTGAGGTCCTGTTTTAGGTGGACCGCTCACCGTCAAGTTCCCCGTCCTTATCTGGACAGGCGGCGGGCATCGGAAGTTCGGCACCCGTTGTGGGTTGGCTGAACCAGGAAACGCAATGCACTTGATGGCAGAGTGCCAGGAAGAACACGCATGACGACAGATTTATCGCAGCCCCAGTCTGAACTGGAGCAGGCCCCGGCCAACGGCCAGGTGCAGTCACCGGGACACAGGCGCCGCCGGCGTCGCCGCAAGAGCAAGTCAAACCAGCAGGGCACGGCCCAGGCGCAGCAAGCTCAGCCCCAGGCCGCCCAGCCTCAGGCACAGGCTCCGCCGCCTCCCGCGCAACCCAAGCCGCAGGCTCCGCCGCGCCAGAGCCAGAATCAGAATCAAGGCCAGAGCCGGAAAAAGAAAAAATTCTTCCAGAAGGCCGCGCCGGCCCCGGTTCGCGAGCCGGGCAACAGCATCTCAGGGCCGCCGCAGGGCAAGCGCAAGGGCGGCAAGCAGAAGGGCCCTCGCGAGTTTGTCGGTCCCATGGACCATAGCTATCGCATTGCCAATGGCAACGTGGCCGACGGCCCGCCCTCGACGATCCAACTGGGCAATGGCCACGGCGGCGGGTATTACCAGGACAACTACTCGCCTTCCCCGCCAGTGCCCATTCGCGAAGACGTGCCGACGCGCATCTTCTGCTTCATTGAAGATTTGTTTTTCCTGGCCAAGATCCAGGAAACGGCGCGCAAGCTGGGCGTGAAGGTGGAGTTCATCAAGGGCGACAAGGAGTCCGTGGCCCGGCTGACCGATCTGCCGGAAGAAGAGCGGCCCAAGCTGGTGGTCTTCGACCTCAACAACCTGAACGCGAAGCCGATCTCGCTGATTCCCAAACTGAAGACCAAGTTCAAGAAGGCTACTTCAATCATCGGCTTCCTCAACCACCTGCAAGGGGAGTTGAAGGCCAAGGCGATTGAGGCAGGCTGCGACACGGTGATGCCGCGTTCGGCTTTCTCGCAGACGCTGCCGAATCTTCTGCGCCGCTATGGCATGGAAGAGGAAGAAGACCACATGCCGCAGCCCGTTTAAGGGTGCGCTCAAGCCAGAAAAAAAGGACGCTTCCCGCCGGGGAGCGTCCTTTTTTGCGAGCCGCAAGCCTCTATCCCGGAGGCCAGCTGAGCGCGCGGCCGCCGAGCAGGTGGACGTGGAGGTGATCCACGGTCTGGCCGCCGTCGGCGCCGGTGTTGATGACCACGCGATAGCCTTTGGCGAGGCCTTTGGCGCGGGCAATCTCTGCCACAGCACCCAGCAAATGACCCAGCAGCGCCTGGTCGCCCTCATTGCTTTCGGCCAGCGAGGCGATGTGTTCTCGCGGCGCCAGCAGCACATGGACCGGAGCCTGCGGATTGATGTCGGCAAAGGCGTAGCACAGCTCGTCCTGGTAGACGGCGGTGGAGGGAATGCTTCCTTCAATGATCTTGCAGAAAAGGCAACTCATGGCGAGACCAGTGTACAGGAGTTGGTTTCACTGCGGTGAGGACCGGCCCGACGGCCGGAGAGCGTCTTAATCCTTGCGAGCACAGGATGGGTGTATAACGGTGTGCGCGAGCGAATGTGCGGAAGAGGGCGGCGGTTGCGGTTGGTGGAGGCCCGGCTTTGGAATTCCCGGCTCGCATGGAGGAAAGCATGATTTCGCGCACCATTTACCTCAGCAGGCTGATTGGCCTGTACTGCATCCTCGTTGACTTGTCCCTGATCATTCACAGACCGGGCAGCGTGGGTTCCATTGTGGCTGTGTTCAACGACCCCGCTGTGATGCTGACCTTGGGAATCGCCACGGTGGCAGCCGGGCTGGCGATGGTTCTGGCGCATAACATCTGGTCGGGCGGGGCGCCGACGGTGGTGGTAACGCTCGTCGGCTGGTTGGCGCTGATCAAGGGCGTGCTGTTCCTGGCTCTCCCGGCCGGTGTGGAAAGGGAGATGATTGTGGGCTGGCTGCGCACTCCGACGTGTTTTTACGTCTGTCTGGCTCCGTCGCTGCTGATCGGGATCTACCTGACGGTTTGCGGATTCAGGACAAGAGCGTCTTGATAAGAAACAAGCTCGATTTCGCCCCGGCCCTTGTATGTTGCGTTCAGAGGCGTGAGGATGATTTCACGTTTCGGCGGTCAGGCCGTCCGTCCCTTAGGCCAACGCGAGTTGAGCCTGTCCTGTAGATCGGCCACCGCCCCTC
>Ga0302320_10007817_pt1 | contig 23438 bp, 24 predicted proteins | sample Bog_T0_3_FD_202130 | JGI IMG/M metagenome (GOLD analysis project Ga0302320, IMG submission 202130) | Peat permafrost microbial communities from Stordalen Mire near Abisko, Sweden - Bog_T0_3 | ecosystem: Environmental > Terrestrial > Soil > Wetlands > Peat | place: Sweden: Abisko, Stordalen Mire... | reverse complement strand
TAATATCCTCGAGTGACTTTCTTATACAGACCTTCCATATCTTCAGCTCGAAAAGGTGGTTTCAAAGTCGCCATTTCATATAAAACACAACCTAAAGACCAAATATCAGACTTTTGATCATATGGAAGATCCTTCCATACCTCAGGACTTTATAAAAGCAAAGTTAATTTTTAAATGAAAAAATCAATAAAAAGACCTAGCATAATAGGGAGTGCCTGTTTGAGTGTAAAGCAAACCCTTTTTAGCTATTTTTGAGACGTTCATGTCTCCCAATTTGCAGGTTCCATCTTTATTTAAGAAAACATTAGCACTCTAAAATATATTACATTATATTCAAAAAGAAAAGAAGAAAAACTTTCAAGTCACGATGGAAAATCTTCATATTGTGAAGAGATTTCAGACCTTTGACAATCTTCATTAAAAAAAAGAATTTAAAGAGTTCATAAGGGGTTAAGAACTTGAATGAAAATATTCCAAATTTCGTTTTCATTCATCAATTGACCTTTTTTTTGATGATCTAGGATTTTCTGGAATAAATCTCCATTATCTGCATATTCCATCACGATGCTAATAAAAAGTTAGAGTTATTTAATTTATTTTTCAAAAAAAAACGAAACCATAATGAAGATGATGCCTCATCAATGAAAACTTCTTTATACGCGATAATGTTATTATCACGAATCGAAGCTAAAATTCGAACTTCATTCAAAGCATTTTGCTTCTCTTTATCGGATAAACTGCTCAATTTCACTTTTTTTAACGCGTATTCAGTTCCATCAAATATTCTCATGACTTTATAGACAGAACTATAAGCTCCTTCTCCTATTTCGATAAACAAATTTAAAATTTGAGTTTTGTAAAAGTATTGCCCATTTACCTAATTTGCTGACCAACTTAAAATCTTTAATTGACATTGAGGAAAACAAAATTTAGTCTCTCTGCTTCTGTATGCTTATTTTTTCTATTTGTTTTTTAAGTAGTGAAGTTTCAGATAAAATATATTAAATAAAGACAATAAAAGTACTTGAAAAAATTTGCTAACATGCTTCAAATTTAATAAGATTTACAGACTTTATGTATAAAAAGAAGATTATTTAAAAAAAAGGTTTTTCATGGAAACAACTTCTTTTTCAAAAATGAATTTTGTAAAAATGTAATTTTAAAATATAAAATAGAGAGAAAAAAATTTAAATGTCAAACAAAAAATATGGACAGCTGTTCTCTTATTTTTTTATGTTTAGTTGAAGAATCTTTATTAAAGAAGACAAAAGAAAAACAATTTGAAGTATTTTACCTCTTGAAAATTTTTCCCTATCTTATATTTCGAAGAAATTTGGTATAAAGTTTTTGTTTCACAATTTTTTATTTTGATTTTGATTTCGATTTTTGATTTTGATTATTTTTTGTTTGAATTATATTTTTGTTTTCAGGTTTTGAGCGCTAGTATTAAATGTCCTTTGAACGTTTTTATGCTAAATTTTACAGTTATTAATTCAGATTTAAATTAGTCTAATAATTTGAATTTTCTATATTTAAAACACGAATTTGGGAGTTCTGATAACTAAAAAATTTAAATTTTTTTAAACATTATAAATTTCAAGTTAGCTCAGTTTTCCTTTCCAGTTCATGGATTTCGAGAAATTATATGAGTTTTTGCCCAAATCATCAGAAAAATGGTCAATAGATGATGTAGCTCTATGGCTGAATTTTATCGGGCTCGGGAACTATTCAGACAAATTCAGTAATATTTGAAATTTCAAAAATTTCTAAAATTGTTTTTTCTTTTTTCTCACTTTAGAGCAAACAGCAATAGATGGCGCCTCAATTCTTTTGTTAGAAAACGATGACTTAGTTAACGATCTTCAAATATCTTCAACCATGATCCGGAAGAAAGTCTTGAATTGTAAGATTTCTAATGATAAAAATATAAATATTTCTATTAACAGGGACCAAATATGGTTTGAAAGAATATTCCTCCTTCATCCTTCAAAAGCAAAAAATCCTTAGAGAAGTGCAAGTCAACAATAAAGAAAACATAAACATGCAAATCGAAAGTAATATCTTAAATTTTTAAATATCTCCTTCAAATTTTAAAAAAAAATTAAGATCCACTCTTTGAAATCCCCATCAAAAAGGAAAAAGAATTCTTAAAAAAGCCGTCCTTTTATGAGGAGTACCCACTCAACGAAAACACCAACCCAATCAGCAATCCTTCAAAATACCTTTCAAACGACCATAACAGCATTATGGAATTTGATCATCTTGCCACAAATAATCTCCAACTCAACAACAACCTCATATTGGGCCAAAACCCATATCAAGACCCACAAAACAAAGTTTCAAATTCATTACCCTTCAATAGCCAAAATCCATTCATCAATGCTTTAGCCTCTGAACCTTTAGAATTCAATAACTTCTACCCAAATCAAAACCATTTCATTCCAAATCCTTTCATCTATATGGAAAATGGAAACAATCCAAATGTGAACCCGCTGATCCCTTTGAGTCGAGGAGAAAATCCAGTTGTTCCTAACTCCTTTAAGAGAAATTTCAGATCAAACTCAATTCATAACAATCAACAGAATGAAATGCAAGATGAAAATGAAGGTTTGACTTGCAAATCAAATCAAGGGAAGCCTTTACCAAAATTCGAGATTGAAAACAAAGAAAATATTCAAAACACACCATATGTGGCAGGTGTAGTAGCTGAAAATGAGCTGATCATTCAACCCACTGAAGGAGCCCAAACTACATTCTATTGCATCAAGGACTCAGGTGGAAAAATCGGAAGACATTCCAGCAATCAAATGGTGATTTTGGAAGAAAGTGTCAGTCGTTATCACGCTGAAATTCTCTTCAAAAACAAAGATTTTTATATCAGAGATATAGGCAGCACCACAGGAACTTTCCTGAAAATCATAGCAAATATCTTTCTGGAGGTAGGTATGATAATTGAAATGGGGTCTAATCAGTTCCTGATTGAGAAAATGGGCTGCTTGAACAACGCTGGAGAATTGCAAATGACAATTTGTGAAGGTCCAAATGTTGGACAAAGACTGGTGGTGAGTTTGAAAGACCAGTTGACCAGCAATTCCATCGGACGAAAAAATACTAATACTTTTCCTTTTGGAGATGATCAACATCTTAGCAACATTCATGCTAAATTCTTTATTTTAGATAATAAATTTTACTTGGAAGACTTAAGCTCAACCAATGGGTAAAAAAACAAATTTTTAAATAATTATATATTTATTAAATAGGAGCTGGAGGAGGCTGAGTAGAGAGGGAGAAAATAGTCCGATTTTCATATTAAATGACCAAACTGTTTTCAAAATTGGAACAACTTCCACTTTTATTGTAAATAAACAAGTTTCTGGCAACGCTGTGAGGAAAATAGAGGTTGAAAGCAGTAAAGGAGATTGCATAATTTGCTGTGAGAATGAAAGAGATGCTCTATATTTGCCTTGCAAACACAACACTGCATGTGTCAAATGCTCCAAAAATCTGAGAGAATGCCCAATTTGCAAATTGAAAATTGAAGATATCATCAAAATTTATAGAGCCTAAACTAAATAACAATATTTTCTTTGTCCTTTTTAGTTTAAGGAATGTTTAATGAACAGTTATAAGAAAATTTTAGTTAGTTAATAAAAACTTTTAAATTAGAAAAAAATAAATTTTTTTAATATCGTTTTTCATCTTCTGACATTAAAAAAATAGGATTTTTTCGAAAAAATTTCCAAAATTTCAAAGTTTAGTTGTAATAATTAAAAAAAAAAAAATTATTTTTATTCGTTTTTCTTAATTTCTTTTTTTTATTTTTCATTATTTCATTATTTGAAACTTCTTGAACCAATTTTTAGTTAAAGAATATTTTGAAACTTTTTAACATTTGAATTTTTGAAAATAAAAAAATTCAATGACATTAAGTCGGGAAATATATGATGATTTGTATAAAAGTACATTGTTTTTTTTTCAATAATGCAATTTTTATTGTTTGCCATTAGTTATTTTGGTGGGTGATGCTCAAGTTGGGAAAACAAGCTATTTGATAAGGTTGTGCATTAATATCATCAATAATTTAAAAAGAGTTTTAAGGTGTACCAAAAACGTGTTTTTTAAGAACACCAAACCAACAGTGGGTGTGGAATATGCAACTAAATGTGTGGTTTTGAAAAATGAGGAAAAAAAAATAATAAAAGTTCAAATATGGGATACATGTAAGATTTTTCGAAATTTTAACAAAAAATGAATTCATTATTTCTTAAGCAGGATCAGAAAAATATAAATCTATTACAACAGCGTTTCATTTTCTATATTAATTATTCTCAGATTGGCTTAAGTCATTATAGAAAAGCTGTTGGTGCTCTTCTTTTTTATGATTTGACAGATCCTCCTTCTTATCAAAATGCGAATAAATGGCTTGCTGAAATTCAAAAATATACGGAAGAAGGAATTATTATTATGCTCATTGGAAATAAATATGATGAATTTGAAATTGATCCAAATTCAAGAAAAGTGACTGAAGCTGAAGCGGGAAAATTTTGCAATAAAGAGTACTTGTTATTTAACGAAGTTTCTGCCAAAACAGGTTATAATGTTAGGGAAAGTTTTGAGAATTTTATTGAAAGTATAAAAAAAAAAAATTATATAGCTAAATTTATTTTTCAAAAAAAAAAAGAAATTTATCAAGAAAACGAGAAAAGAAAAAAAAACATTGAGCCTTATCAAAGGTTAAGTTTTGGGGAGCCATTTGGGTTGAAATTGGAAAACTTAGAAGAAGGAAATGAATTCAATAAAAAGAAATGTTGTTGTTAATAAAAGAATGAAAATTTTATGAAAAAAAATTTGAATTTCTATACAAGTATATTCCCTCGTATTTTTTAAAAAAAATTTAAACTCAAAAATTTTGTAAAACACAATTAAAAATTTTCCTCCATTCATAACTATGTCTGACTCATATGAATTCTCAATCTATCCTTCAGAAGGCAACCCTCTCCAACATATAAAATATAAAATTACCAAGAAGGAGTCAATTTTGGGAAAAAGCAAATTTAAATGCGATGTGATTCTCCAGTTTTCTGATGTTTCTGATGTTCACGCCAAATTGATTATCAATGGTCCTAATGATTACATGATTCGAGATTTAAATAGTGATACTGGGGTTTTTCTTTGTGACTCTGAAACTGGAATTAAGCAAAGAATAAATCCAGGGAAGGATTATGATATAATGCCGAATGTTCCTTTTTATGTTTCAAGATACAAATGTGTTTTTTCGGAAGGACAAAGTAACATCAAAGATAATAAAAATGAAGAACCTGTAGTTCTAAAAGAAGTGAGCAAGAAACCAATTCCAGTTTATGCCAAAAAATTCAAACCGAAAACCTCTGCCCAAACGGAAATAAAGGAAGAAATTGATGATGATCTTGTTTTTAAGAACAAAATACAAGAGGAGAATCAGAAAAGACTGAAGGAATTGAAAGAAATAGAAGAAAAACAACAGGGAGAAGAGAATGATCAAGAGGAAAAACAAATAAAAAATGAAATTTCATTCGAGGAGGAAGATAGAGAAAGTGGTCATGTTCAAATGGAAAATAAAAACATTTCAATTCCAATTATGAAACAAAAAAGCTTGAAACTCAACAAGCTTAAAAGAATGAATTCAATAAAAAGTGATTTTGACGAAGAGTTAGATCAGGAAAAAAAGAAAATTCAAATTACCAAAGACGAAAAAATTAAAAGTCAAACTAGTTTGCAAACTGTGGATCAACCTGAAAATAAACAAATTATAAAGAAAAAGAAAATCGAACTTGAAAACCCAAAGAAAATTCAAATAAACAAACCAAAAAAGCCTGAAAATCAATCATCAGTGCATTCGGAAGATTTGGATAAAAAAAGTAGGAAATTTCCTATTAATGAAGCGAAAAAACTAGGAACTGACAAAACTTTGCAAAGTATTGAATATGAAGAAACTAAACAAGTTTCCAAAAAACTTGAAATGGATGAATCGAATAAATTGGAAAATAAAGAGAATAATAAGGAAAAAGAAGAGACACTACCTGAGAAACCAAGGAAGAAAAGAATTTTACTTCATAATAAAGAAGAAAACAAAAACGTGAATGAAGGATTAGAAGAAGAGAATGTTTCAAAACCAGATGCCATTTTTGATAAATTCCAGTTTCAGGCAAAAAACAAAGAAAAAAAAGAAGAAAAAATTTCCAACAAAGCAAAAAAGGAAAAGACCCCTGAAGTTGAAAACCAAGAAAAAGAAGAGGAATATAAAGAAGATGCGGAGGCTTCTCCAGAAAAGCCATCAACAAAAATTCCTAAACAAAAAATTGAAAAAGCCAAAAAGAAAAAAAACAAAGAGATAAAAGATCAAAATGAAGATGGTCTCTCCGAACACGAAAAAAGGGATACCTCCAATTTACCAATCCCAAACCAAAAACAAAAAAAAAGAATTACAAAAGCATCAACTTCAACCAAAGAAATCGAAGTGCCCGAACAAGGAAACGAAAAGATAAATGATGATCTTTCGAATAAAAATATTGAAGAGAAAAAAACTCCCAGAAAAACCTCAAAATCTAAAAAAACCACTTCCTCCTACTACAAAGTCAAACTTCAAATTGGAATATCTGGCTTTTTATTAGATGAAGGAGATATAATAATGATGAATGCTCTCGGTGTCAAAATCATTGAAAATAAAGAAAAGCCAATAAATTATCTTGTTTTGAAAAGTTTCAGGAGAACAATCAGGTTGCTTTTGGCGATAAACAAAGGAATCGAAATTATTGATAAAAAGTGGATAGATGATTGCATTGAGAAAGGGGAAATTTTAGATCCTATGAATTATATTTTCCAAGACAAAGAAAATGAAAAAACATTTGGGTTTAAATTTCAGGAAAGTTTATTAAAAGCAAGAGAAAATAATGAAGGTGTGTTTCATGGATATTCGATTTGGGTCTCTAAAAACGTCTCCCCCTCATATGAGGAAATAAAATTATTGATAATTGGTGGAAATGGAACGGTGCTAAAAAAAAAACCCTTTTTGGGTGAGGAAAAAACAATTTTAATAATGTCGAATGAAGAAACGAAGGAGATCGAAAAGCTCAAGGAAGCTGGGTATAAAATATATTCGACAGAATTTATTTTTTCGGCTTGTTTGAGACAACAAATGGAGTTAGAAAATTATTTTTTATAATTTAAGGGTTCCTGTTTAAATTTTTGTTAAAAATAAAGTAGCATTTACAAAAAAATATTTTCTTATTTATTAAAAAAATCATAATCTAAAAGAAATAAGAGAGCTAATGTTCAAAGTTTTCATATTGTTTAAGTTTTTTGAAAAATACTATTTAAAATAAAGAAAAAAGAAGCAACATTTAAGAATTGCTTAAAACAAAAGTTTTTTTAGCAGTTTTTTTTAACTAAAAATGAAAAAATAAATGAACTTCCATGTCATTATATCATTGAGTAAATTTGCATAAAGGACAAACATTTTTCTCCTGCAGCCAACTGTCAATGCATTTTTTATGGAATCTGTGTTTGCAGTTAAGAATTCTTTTAAAAATTAATGTTTATTTCAAATTTTTCCAAAACTAACCTTATTTTTTCTCGAACTTTGTAGTCATTTAGGCAGATGCAACATGTACTTTTATAAAAATAGATAAATTCTAAAAAATGAATAAAAAAAAAATAAACATATAGGCAGTTGGCTCGTTTTGCTCAGTCTCCGATTCGGAAGAGGAAAACGACTCATCAGTCAATAGTGATTTGGCTTTTTTGAGCGGTTTTGAAGTTTGTTTTGTTTTTTTGAATTTTTTGATTTTTTTTGTAAATGAAATTATTGGAATCTTATTGATTTCCTCTTTTGTCAGTGCTCTTAAAGGTCCCCAAAAAAATATTCTTTAGATGTTTTTTTGTCTTAGTACCTGATATTGTCATCTGTTATGAGGATTTCCACAGGTCTTCTCCTCGGGTTTTGAAAATTAGTGAACTTTTTTATCAAAAAACAAGCGATTATAAAATGAGTTATTATTTTATATTTTTTTTGAAAATAACATTAAATGAAGCTTGATCCATCGTTAAACTGCTTGCAGGCATAGAAAAAGCATTGGTATTCGGCTGTCTGAAGATAATTCCTTGTAACATTTCATCTATTTTGCGATGAATTGCCATTAAATCATTGAATGAATCCATTGTCAACAGATTTATAAGAAAATTTTGAAGGGAAAGTTTCATCAAAAGGTTTTTTGTGAATTCTTCATAGGGACTTGGTGGAATTAGAATGTTAGGGTATATAGAAAAAGACGGAAACATTTCATGATTCATCCTGAAAAAATTTATAATTTTCTTGTTTTTTCGATTATGATTTTCGGAATTAATATATATGAAATTTTCGAGAAATCGTTCCAAGACTAAGATTTTTTTACTGAAAATATATATATTCAGTCCTAGAATGGAAAAAATTTAGCTTTCTGACCCTTTAATTTATATCTTTGTTCATTAAAAAATTAAGAGGACATTGCGCATTATGCGTATTTTCGTATGTGTCATATAATCATCAATAATTTTTTTCTTCTAAAAAACTATATAAAAGCTATTTTAGATTTTTTGAAATTTTAATATTTTTTTTCTTCTATTTTTTTTTTTATAATTTCCCATAAAATTTAATTTTCCTTTGAGAAACGAAAAGTTGATGGATTCTTAATCTAGTTTGCTCATCAAGTCTTCATATTTATTCGTTTTTTCCCCTATAACTTTCTTTCCTTCGGTTTTTTCCAAATCTTAAAATGCAATATTTCAAAAAAATAAAATTTTAATAAAATTCGAATTATAAATTTCAGCACCTTTTGGTGGAACCCATTTATCAGCTCTTCTTTTTTTGGTGGATTCTCTATCAATCAAATAAGTATTCATTATAGTATGAGCGAAAAAACAGCAAAATTAATAATTATTTACATGAAATCCATCCTATTGACATTTTGCGGTGATCCCAACGGTTTGTGATGCAAAGGTGTTCCGGATAAGCTTTCAGTGTGTGGTTTTTGATAATGTGGTTTATAAAAATGATCTTCCTAAAACCAGTTTCCCAACATCTAAATTATCTGAATTTTTATTATTTTACAGATGGGGGGTCATCATAAACTTGAGCCATCCATCCATGCCATCTTGGAGGAACCGAATCACCTGTTTTACCAAGTGACAAGAAATAATCACTATATTCAACCCATCTTTTATTGAATCGATCTATACAAAAGACATAAAAAAATAATCAGATTTTCATTAATAAATTTTTTTTTTACGAGAAACATCAAAATCTTCATAGTATTTGTTTCCGAATTCGTCTTGGCCAACACATCTTACCACGCCAACATGACCTCCAGCATAATGAGCATGACGTGATGTTTGATGTTCTCTAATATAAGTTCTAAGAAACCCTTCCTTTTTCACCAATTTCCAAAATTTTGGAGTTAGCATTTGTGACAATGTCCAAGCCCATAAACCCTGTAAAGTTTCATAAAGAAATTAAATTTCCATAGAAATGCTTTACCATAGATAGAAACTTTTATTTATAAAGCAGAAAATATTGTTTTCTTTTTTTAAAAATTTCCTTAAATTTTAATAATTGAATTTGTTTTAGGGAAGCTTTTTCTCATAAAAAAAAATTTATTTTGTTTTGGTTATCACAATATGGTCATAGATTTATGGTCAATTTTTTTTATTTTGAAGATAAGAGAGCACCAACTAATAAACTAATAGCCGCAGCTAACAAAACATGCCATAATTGAAATCCAAATTGTGTTTCTTGATGTTTTTTTTTTTAATTAAAATTAAATTTTGTTTTTACCTTTATCCCCAGCATTTGAATGTTTAAATGTGGTATTTTTATATTGTGATAATTCCTTCACCAGTCTGCTTCGATCTTGATTTAGTTTATTCTATTTTCCAAAAAAATATTAAATCATCTTGAAACCATAAAATCACCAATAATTTCTCTTGTTGATCCACTTTATCAAGAATTTCCTCATATTTTTTCTGATAATCACTTTCAAATTTACCTTTCTCATTTGAATCACCGATGTTATTTGCTGAAGAGTTCAAATTTTGGTTTTTTTGAGGTTCATATTGGCTTTTAGCATTGATCTCCTAACATTTTTTAAAAAAATACATTTTTTTTTAATTACCCTTATGTTTGATTTTTCAAAGGTGCTCTTGAAAGTTTCATTCTCGTAACCACCGGTGTTAATGACAGATTTGAAAGCTTGGTAACTTCTTTCTCCTTCTAGAGTTTTAGCAATTTTTTCTGAGGAAACTTTCTCATTTGTTGGATTGTTTTCTCTTGGTGTTGATTCAGAATTAAAATTTGCAACAGATACCTTGAGTTTTTGTTGTTGGATTTGTGTTGGATGAATGTTTTTCCAAAACTTTTCTATAGGTTCTGTCTGCAAGGAAAAAAAATATAAAAATTTGGAAATATCTCTCTCTTTTTTTTTCTCATTTTACATTATTCCCAGCCTCTGCGCACATTATCAAAAACTTGTCATTGTTGATAAGTTGAATATTAGAAGTGAGCTATGCAAAATAAAATAAATGTTATTTTCACATTGAACTTTGTTCTACGTTAGTCAAAACAGTTATTTCAATGGAAGCAGATTCATTTGGCGCTAAATATCCTATACTGGGTCGAACCAAATAATTTTTTGGCACTGTAGTTTTGATCTAAACAAATTTTTATTATTATATTATTTTTTGAAGAACTTTGAAAGCAACATAGCCTTTTCCTTTATTTTTGATATCTAAATTCGTGATAATGGATTTGTTAGATTGAAGAGAACAATCGAAAATGATTTCTTCTGGTTTCAAAGAAACCAAAGTAATGCTAAGTTTTTAAGAGAGTTTTTCAATTACTAGTGTATTTTTAACCTTGATATTTCATTCGTGGAAACATAATATCCAGTTTTTGAGGCATCAGTCATAGCTGTATGGATTAAAACTTTTTAAAAATTTCAAATAATTAAAATACAAATTTGATTTTTTTTTTGGCCAAATTATACAAAGAAATATATTTCTTATTTTTTCGCTAAAATTTCAATCATTTATTTCATGGAACATCCATCAGAAATTTTAAAAGGGGGACAATTCACTTTTTCCCCTATGGATCCCCTTAGCTTGGACGAAGATGAATTAAAATCAGGGGTTCAAATAGATTTAGACAATTCAGGCAACAACTTTCCAAAATCAAATGTCATTCTAGCCCAAATAAAATCAAAATCAATGATTATTCCAGGTGGAAATTGCCATGGCAATAACATGACTTTTTCAGATAAAATATTTAATATAAAACAAGCAAAAATAAGGGATGGTCTACCATTACCTATTAGAGATAGCAGGAAAATGTCATCATTTATACAAGTTTTCATTTCCACAAAAATTTCAGCTTTTGATAAATTCACTTATTGTATGAACAATTTCTTTATTGTTCACTGCATTGTGGTTTTTTTGAGTGTTTTGAAAATAATTTTCCAAAATTACTACCACAAAAATTGTTGGATGGACAAAATTTGTATTTGTCCATCTGATATCCAAACGAAGATTTATTCAGCTATGCTTTATTTTTTTCTTCATCTTAATATTTTGGTTATTTCTATTTCAAAAACTACTATTGAAATAAACTTTGAAACCCCAAACACCAGAATGTTTTGCTTTGCTTTCTATTTCGCTTGTTGCTTTCTTTTTTCTTTTTCATATCTCCTGTCAATTGACCTTATGAATGCCCTTCCTATGTACCTATTTTTTATAGTTTTCAGCTTAGTATTTCCAATGAAAAGATTATTCGATTGGAAGGGATTTTCCTTTCGTTGGGTCAAATATGTTCTCAAAACAAATGTGTTTGGATTATTGATTTTGGGGCATTATTCTCTTTGCACTAGGATTTTTCCTGAATTAAACTCTTATATTTTCGATAATTTTGATATAAGTTCGGCAAAAAACTGGATTAGACTTTACCAATTTTTTTACTTTAAAGTTTTCTCCACACTTTTTCTGCAGCTTTTTCATGTTTATAACGATTGCATTCTTGAGTTCCACTATAATGAATATTCATCTACTATTGTTTTAATAAGAATTTGTTCTGTTTTTTTTGTTTCAGTGCCAATTTCAGGGATTATCACGATGGAAGATTTTAGTGAATGGGGGGGTTGGCTATTGTTAGTCTCCTATGCACATTTTATTTTTACATACTATACAAGATTTGATATAAATGGATATGTCATCAAGAAAATTTTAAATTTTTGTCATATTAATAAAGCGAATGAGCAATTTAAACAAAAAAATGAAAATGATATGTTGTGTTCTCAACTGATATCAGGTTGTTTGATTGATATGGTATTTCTCATAAATTCTCGACTTATGGTTTTAATTATAACAAGGAGATGGATGACCTTTCCAGTTCATGAACTTTATTATGCAGATTGCGGTTTTCTTATTAGTGATAAATTCACTATGAATAATTTTGGAGCGTTTGCTATCATTACAGTAAATTTTGTCATCAGTGGTGTATTATTATTGTATATGAAGTGTAAGAATGAGTTTTTTCTAGATTATAAAAAACCCAAAAATTATTTCCTAAATTTATATTTTCTGCTTTTGTTGCATAGTTTTTTTGAAGGATGCATTCAAATGGTTGTAGGAGCAAATCAACAAGACATTACAACAGAAAATTGATTACTAAAATTCAAGAATTATTATGATCTTTTAAGTAGATATCTATTTTTTCGGATTGCAAATTAATTATTTCTAAAAATACAACTAATTATTGTTTATTAACAATGAAAAAATCTCAACAAATAAAATAAAAACGAAGAAATGTATATGAAACTTGATTATTTTTCTCATAGAGTAACGGATGAGAAGTCCCCGCTTCATAAGCAATCCTCACAGTCACTTGCAAATCCTTCTGTCTGGGTTGCCAAACGACAACGTAACAAAGTTGAAAAGGATCTTGACATCTTGAAAAATCGAATCAATCTTCTCTCCCAAGTAGAGAATAAAGCCCAAAAAAAAGTCAAAGAAATGCAACAAAAAACTGATAAAATTCTCGAATTGAAACAAACGGTAAAATCCATAAAAGCTGTTTTAAAGTAAATAAATTTTTTGAAGAAAATGCGTTTTGTGAATTCGAAAGAAGAGGAAAACAAAAAAAAAGATTGGGAGATGAAGAGAAAAAAGCAAGAAAAACAACAATCTTTAATAAATTTAAGGGAGTCATTGAAAAAACTTAAGACTGAGGAATCGCAAGAAATAAAACGAATAAAACTGGAAAATGAATTGAAGCTTAAACTGTTAAGAGAAGACCTCACGCAACAAAACAGAGAGAAAAAAACTAAAATTCAGAAAGATTCTGAACTTTCGAAAAAAAAAATTGATAAATTCTGGGAAATGAAACAAAAGCAATATATCGATGAACATTTATTAGAAATTTGCGAGCAAGAAGCCATAAGGAAAGTGAAAGAAAGCGAGATAAATGAATTGGAGAAAAAAGAGGTTAATTTGTTGAAAAAATTAGATAGGACACAAAATGTGCACAATGATTTATGCGAGAAATTGGAAAATGCATTGATTTTGAGCTCTCAAGACTTTCACAAATTATATGGAATGGAAAAAAAGAAGAATGATGAAAAAATGAAAACAGAAAATTAAAATTAATAAATAATGTCATGAATTTCTATTTTTAAAGACTGAAAATAAAAGAAAAACGAAAAATATGAATAATTCTTTTTTATATTCGGATCGCGAATTTTTTTTTTTTATTGAATAATTCTTAAGAATTTAAAATATTTTTTTGCAAAAAAAAATATTAAACTATATAATAAACTATCCAAGAATCTATGCTCTTTTGTCATTGTTTGTTGAAAGGGCCTCTTAAAACGATAGAGAATTTCTTTATTCAAGCAAGGATTAGCATAAAACTCTTGGGGTTTTCAATGGATAAAGAAAAGTTTTTATTTCAACATAGAGAAGGTCTCATGGACTTGATTAAAAACACCATGAAAATTGATGATTTTTTAATGCTTGTTTTCGTTCTCGTCGGTTTAGGCTTTGAAATTTATGAGGTTTTGAATAAAATTGCAATAAATAAAGCCTATTTCCATTTTAGAATAATATCTATTATGATAGTTCGATATACAGAGAGTTGTTAGAAACCGATAATGGAGAATTTGATGCTATAAAACTTGTAATATTTTGTTAATAAGAAAAAATCCCATATTTTTCTAGAGACCAAATGTTTATAATGAAACTTCATTGATTCTCAGATTATTCGTTAGTTTAGCTACAATAGGGGCAGGTTCATGATTATAGCTTAAATGAATACAAAAAATGATAAACTATAGTTTCATAGATATTTTGCTGATTAGGAGATATTACCTTTATCTAGCTTTCCTCAAGGCCCAAAATAAAATCGAGCATACTGCAACCTTGGTTTCTACGAGATTGATTATTTGGTTGATTATGGAATTATTTATTGTGTCGGTCCATTTCCCTCCTTCTTGGTCCAATCCAATTCTTCAAATCCCTGCAATGCAAGAATTTGATATAGACTTCCAGTATAAAATTAAAAAAATAAAAGATATGACTTAAGAATTTTTTTTCAGATTCTCATCTCTAATACTTTTGTCAATGTTTGGGAGATTCTATTTGGTTTTCAGATATTATGCCTTTAATTCATCATTTAACAATTTAGAAGCAACGATAATTTGGTAATCTTTATTATTTTTTTATTTGGTTTGGAAAATAATTATGGATAAAGTTCGAGAAATAATGTGGATCATTCAAATCATTTTTTGTTGAAAACAATAATAAACATGAAATCTGGATTTGTGATATTTCTGATATTCATGACTTTCCTTATTGTTTGGGGTTTCTCGTTGAGAATCGCTGAGAGACCCTTTATGTATTATTCAAATTTGAATTGGGATTATGTCTGGAATGGTTTTTGGTGTGTGATTGTGTTAATTTCAACAGGTTATCATAATTTTTTCTTTTAATCAAATTTGCAAATAGTTGGGTATGGGGATATTTATCCCAGAACTCATTTAGGAAGGTTCATAGCAACATGCATCATGTTTTTTGCAAGTTTCTTCACATCTTTGACATCTTTTCATTTGAGGAAACAGGCAGAATTTACTACGAGTGAAAAAAGAGTTTTTATTTTTTGAAATCAATCAAAAATAAATTTAATTTTTTAGGCTTACAAAAATATGAAAATAAAAAGTCAGGGCAGAAAAGTAGCGGTTATGGCTAGCAATTCTTTGAAATATTTATTCAAATTCCAACATTTAAGAAAAGCTCAAAGGCCTTGTAATTTTTCAAATTCTTTGTTAGTGGTTGCAGCTAAACTTCGAGCATATTTGTGTGATTTTCACCAAGAAAGAAAGTAGTTTTTACCATTTAATTGTCTTTTTAAATAATTGATTTTAAAGCTTCTACTCTATGCTCCTTTCAGAGAAAAAAATATCCGAGATATTGACAAGCTCTTCATATCAAAACAATTTCTCAAAATTTAAAGAAACCTTCAAGGTAGCCTCTGAACTCAACACCTTAAACAAAAAATTCAATAGGCTGATGTTGAACAATACAAAAATCATGAAAACGATGCAAAATCTCAACTTAAGATACTCAAAAATTTTGGCTAATCTTAACAAAAAAAAAATTTCGGGTATTTTTCATCTTTTGGAAGAAAAAATTGGGCAAAAAATGCAAATTTATGATTCTCCAAAATTGACAAAATATCCAAAGACTAGTCCTGAACGATCTAGTCCACTTGAAAATAAAGAGAGTTTCAGCCAACATAATTGTCGGATACCAAGCAAATTTCAAAGAGCTTCAGATGAAACAACAATTCATAATAAGATTGATGCTTTTGTGGTATCCAACAACTTAAATTTCGTTTCAAATGCCAGAAAACTGAATAATTTCGTGGGAATTGAGTCAATGAGTGAAATTAAAAATTCTAGAAAGACGACCAAATCAAAAGAACATAGCCTTTTGATAAGAACCAAAACAAATGAAAGAGTTCATACAGGAATATTCCAAAATAAGAATGAGGCAAAACAAGCATGCAAATTTTTGCAAGAATTCACAAAAAGAAATGAAGAAAGATCAATGACACTGACAGATATTTGCAAAAGTTCGGAAAATAGGTTGCTTTCTTCTTTGCGACAGGATCAAAATTAACTTAGAAAATTAAATGATTTTTAAAAATCTTTGATATAAATGCAAAATAATTACTTTAAATGAAAACATATCAAATTAAGTACAAATTCAAAAAAATTATGTATATGAAAACATATAAAAATTAATTGAGTTTTTTTAATAATTTCCCAAATTACTATCCTTATAAGAATTTGAGTATAATAATTAAAGAATAAATTATATTTGTTTTTAAATTTTTAGTAAAATTTTCGAAAAAAAACTTTAATCTTGGGTCCAAAATTGTTATAAAATTAATTTCTCTGCATGCTCGATATCATATTCCATATTTCCTTTAAAAAATTTATAGAAAAAAGAATTAATATGATATGTTGAATACCTTGCAGAACTCCGATTATTTTACCAAAAAGGCAGGCATTTGTATCAAAGTTTGTTTGTGTGCCATTATTTTCAATGATATCAAGTAAAGAAATATAACCTTGACCTTTAAAAAATCAAAAAATTAAATTAAAGAAAATAATCTCATTAACCAATTAAAGCCTCATTATTTTGATTATCAATGGAAGTAATGGTGTAAACAATATGTTGATATTTTAAATATTTGAAATCAGAAATTACTGCCTGAAGAACTGGTATTTGATCTTTTTCCCATTTGAGGTTATAAGATTCTTCAAACTAGAAAATTATTATCAAAAGAGCGAAACTAGAAATAAACTTTATCAATTTTCAATGAATTTGTCGTTGATATATTTTTTAGAAATTTTCCTGCAAAAGTCAAGCTCAGTTCAAAAGGAAAAATGATAGCCACGAAATCATTTAAGTTCATCAGACTCCTCATATCATATTCCAATTTTATTTCATTTATCCTAATAAATCCATCCGGATTTTTCTTTCTCAAATGCAAAGGAGGGTTTCCCAAATAAGGGGTTTCAATCTCAATTTCAAATTTTGCATAAGCAGGCCGATGGTCACTAAAAAACTAAAAAAATTAATTAAATAGGCTCCAACCTTCCATATTGTTGCTCTCTGCTTCCATATTCAAGAAGTTCTAAATAACTATTTGGTTTCGTCCTAAATAACACTCTGTCACACCAAGATGGAGATTGATTTTTTTTATTGCTCCAGGTGTCATCGTTTCGAATTCTTCGATATGTTGGTCTAAAGTTCAATTGACCCTCATTGAAATCAGAAAAAATATTGTTTTCATCCCTTTCTTTTGTTAATTGATCATATTCTTGCAACTTTTCATAAGCTTCAGCTTGGCATAAATCCGCTGCTTTTTCAAAAGGAACTAAATATTAAATTTTATATGATTTGTAATGTATTAATTTAAAAACCATCATTTCTAAAATTGAGGTCTCCACACCAAAACACATAATCAAATTGAAAAATCGCCTCCAATTCTTTCACTCCAGTCCTCATATTTTTTATCAGATCATAATAATTATTTTTTCTCAATTCGACATTATGAGGTTTTGCTGCCAAATGAGATGATATAAAGCAAAAAGAAGTCTCCATTATGGAAAAACTAACCAAAAGACCTCCTTTATTTCCTATCAAATTCGCTATTCCTGTGGGTTTAGATACCACCTCCAAATTTGAAATTTCAGGCACATGTTGATTTTTTACAAAAATGCACATCATCATCTAAATATTAATAATAATAAAAAAAAATAACTATTAAGAAATACCCTCCACATCGTAACCACTATAAGCAAAGTAAATTTGTAGAACTTCATTCTTGATGATAACTTTTCAATCCAAATGTTATATTTACATTCTTGCAGGGCAATCGTGACAATATCGCAAGTCTCCAAATTTTTCAGGAAAAAGAATGTTAAATCATTTGGAGGTTCTGAAAAACCAACATTCCATGTAGTAATATAAACTTTGAACCTCGGTTTGGGGATTTCTTTGGTATCAGGATAAACCATTGAATAAAAAGAAGAAAAAAAAAGGAATTTTGTTTTGACATCCTGGAAAACTAATTCAATTTTTTTTGTTTTGGTGATCACGTTTCTTTTTTTGATGCTCAAAACAACCTTTCTATTATCATAGAAGGATTGTGATATTCCAACTATTTTTTTGACATCAATTTGTTTGACCAAATCTTGATTAGGTTTGAGCAAAGTGACCACATTGTTAATGAAATTTATGTGCAAAATCTGCTTTTGATCTCCTTGTTTTGTGATGTTGATCACATTGAAATGAATATCCACAGTTTTCCCAGAATAAAATTTATCTTTGATGTCCTTCATTTTGCTGATGTTGTAAATGTTTTGTTGGCAAAGCCAAGAGTATCTTTTGATGTCTTTTCTAATCGATCTACTTGGAGAAGCTTCTAATGTGTGGAATTTCTTAAAGTTTTCCAAAACAACATGGTGGTAATAATTAACCAAAGAAATTGCTTCTTCATGCGAATTGAAATATATTTTGACGTATTTCAATTTTTTCTGTTTTTTATAAAGAATAAATTAAGCTAAAAAATTACGTTCTTAAAGTCAAGAATGATTTTATCATTATCTTTGACACTAATATCTGATATTTCAGAAATATTATAACTATTTAAAAGCTTGTTTGATTTCCCTGAAGTAAAGACCTCAACATCAAAGCTGTTTGTGAATTTCACCACTCGTTCACATTTTATTTTTAAAATTGACTTTATTTTGGCCACAAAACTTTTTTCAAAATTTTCTTCACTTTTTGAATCTTCCTATTATTATTTTTATTAGTAAAAAAAAAGATTAGAAAAGAAAAAAATTTTAAACATCGAATTTTTTCATTTCTTCTTCAATGTGTTTATGTTCCTTTTCCTCTACAATTAGCATTGTTAAAAAATCAATCAAATAGAACAGACAAAATTATTAATAAAATTAATAACCGATGTGATCTAAAATCATATTGATGTCTTTAGTCGTTTGCAAAATTTCTTCCAATGTGAGATTTTCTTTGATCATCTTATCATTTTTTTGTGTTGAAACCTTTTGAAGATCATCGAAAGGCACCATATTTGAACTTTCTAAATCACATTAAAGAGAAAATTTTATAGATAAATATTTATTACTCATTGATGTTTTTTGTTTTTTGACGCTGACTTCCAAAAAAATTTCAAGGAAACCCAAATACAGTTTTTCAGATAGAAACCAAATGTAAATATCTCCCCATTTTAATTCTTCAATAAAACTGATTTTGATCCTGATTTCTTCATTGTTCTCTTCATTAATTCCTCTTTTAAATGGAACTTTTTCAATATTTTTTATTCCATTAATTGGAAAAGCCACTTCATCATCTTCCGTTAATCTCATCATAACCACATAGACATAATCCACTTTCAGAAAAATAATACAAATAAATGAAAAAATATTTAATAATTTAAAAACATGAATCGCTTCTCACGGATAATATCCTTTTGCTTAATTTGCTTGCACCATGTTCATATTTGACCATAGTTCTCATTTTTTCATTGGGCTCTTTATTTTTTAACATAATGGTTTTCATAATATCCATTTCTATATTTTTTTGTTTGATCTTCATTGTTATGCTCAAGACATTTCCCATCAACGATTCCTCCAAATGATTCTTTAAAACTTATTAAAAAATTTCTGAAAAAATTAAAGTACCTTTGAAATCATCACTCCCAAACTCAATTCCTCATCTTGTTTCTGAATTTCGATATCTTTGAATAAAAAAACGAAAAAATCCATTTCATATGAAAGAAAAGATTCTTTATATAAAGCTTCAAGATTTTTAAGAGTCATTAATTTCAAATCTTTCAATGTGTGATCAACGGAAGTGAGCACTTCAACACAAATATTGACTATTTACAAATAAATTAATGAAAAAAAGTAAGAAGAACTTGTTTCAATCCAAATTTTGGCAATATTTATGTCTCTGATCTGGTTGCTGAATTGAAAATCTAAGGACATGTTTTCCTTATTGATGTTTTTAAAATCATCCAAGTATATGAGACAAGTTTTTTTGAAGACTTTTTTCGGATTGACAATGATTGTTTGATCAGCTAAAGGACGTTCTTGCAATTTTAAATTGGCTTTGGCAACTCCTGCTATCACGCTTTTAGTGTTGGTGAATTCGACCTTTATTTGATCATTTTCATCAAAGGATGTTATCATACTCCTTAAGAGAAGTTCATAGATTTCTTCATTTATATCAAATAAGCAGCCACCATTTTCATTTTCATTTGCGGATTCAGAAATGGAGTTTATATCTGATTCATTGGAGTTTTCCTCTTCTATTTGATTCATGAAAATTTTGTTTTATTTTTATCTATTTAAATAAAATGTTAAATTTCCCATTTATATTTTGATTTACGAAATCATTTGAAAATTAATTACTTAATTAAATAGTATATTTTTTGATTTTATGCAAAACTCATTTATCTAATTCAAAAAAAAAACATCATAATTCAAAAATAAATAAAAAAAATCTGTTTTTGTTTTCGTTATTTATCCTTCAATAAAGTCACTTTTGAGTCTTGAACTCCGAAATCTTTCATCATTTCTTGGACCATTTTCTTTTGTTCTTCTTCGTTTGGAGCTTCCTCTTCATTTTCCCCATCATCACCCTTAGGCCCTCCAATTTTTCCACTGCTATTTGATTTCATTCCATCTCCTAACATTCCAAACGGTTCAGATGTTCCTCCATATTGGAGTAATAATTTATGTTTCTCAAAGTAATTCAAAAGATCTTGATCTGCGGCCAAAACTTTTACTTTATTCGCTGTTTTATCGCTTAAAAATGTTTTCACGACAGTGAACATGGCTCTGAAAAACCAATTTGCTCCCATAACATAATAACAATGAAGTCTTTCAGGGTAATAATCTTGCAAAATTGGAATCAACAATTTCATAGCTTTCATGGAATTCGGATCTTGTTGTTTCTTAGTATATCCTCTTCGATCATAAATTACACAGATTTGCCTTGATCCCAATTTATCTGCTTCAGCACATCCTTGCTCAATCATATGCACCAAAAACCTCAAGTTGTTATCTAAATCAGCCAGATTAGGCACATGATATTTCATTCTGTAGTAGAGACAAGGCCTATTACCTTTATCGGTCTTATGCCATAACAATTTCCCAGTCTCTATTTGTTTTTTTATACATTCTTCAGTTGGAGAAATTTGTTCAGGCTTATATGATAGGCGCCAGTCAACCCATTTTTTCCACATGTCAAATGCTTTCGTTGGGTCAAATTCTCGCGCAGTCAAAAACCGCAAAATACAATCAATATTCGTATAAAATTCTTGCTGGGGAACCAATTGCGGATATGTTGATTGGAGAACTGAAATGGCTTTTTGATGAAGAACTTCTAGCTTTTGAAGTTGGGCCTCGGTAATATTATATTCATTGATTTCGAGATTTTTGGAGAACATAACTCAATCAAGATATTGTTTGTTTTTTTAAATTTTTATGCATTTTTTGCAAATTCAAATTAATTTTAAAAAATCACTTTGTCATGTGAGAGCACTTGATATATAATTTAGTGCTTGTGAATATTTCAATTATTTAAAAAACAATATTACATACAGAAATTTCTTCCAAAAAAAATGAGAGTTTTAATTTTCAATAAATTATTGAGTTTAATAAAATATTCGATTTCCTATTAACTTCAAAAAAAACAAAATATATTTAATTTAGGTTTTTTCGAAAGTTTTCTTCTTGAAATGATTTTAGTTTTTTTATTTAACATTTTTAGTCATTTTTAAAGTTCAGGTGAATGTTCTATTTTTTCAACAAAGACTGCATTTTTTTCATTTCCCAATGACTTAATTTGTTCTATAGTATCCTCGTCAATTTTTTGGATCTCTGTATTCTAATAATGGATAAATTTAAAGACAAAATGAACACTTATAAAGCGACTTCTGGGAGGTTGCAAAACTCTGAATAAATCGTTGGTTTTTTTCTCAAAATTTCAGGTCCTTTCACATAAAATTATTTTTTTCTTAAAAAATGACATACCTCCTCCATATAATTTTTGGAAGATTTTCCACATGAATCCATTCACAATGACATAATCTTCATCCTTTTTCAAATTATGTAAAGGTATACCTTCTTCAACATTGAGCAGTAAAGATTTATTATCAATTATCTCAGGGAATGGATATCCTTTGATGAAATGTCTGGTAGAAAATCTTTTTTCAGAATATAAATATTGCTTCCATTTTTTGTGCCAATGAATATCTAAAACAGCGTATCCGCCATCTTCTAGATTCATGTACTTTGACACAAGGCTCCTCTCTAAAATTTTTCGTTGTCTCAAATTCTGGCTGTAAAGCAAGCAAGTTTGACAAATTTTCATTTCATTCCCGAAACTGTTTCCTCCAAACTTCTCAGTCAAATATTCAACAATAGCTTTAGGCAAGGTAACACTTTCGAAGGATATTCTTTGATTCGTGATTTTGGTTTGACAAGATTGTCGGTTCATTTGGACTTCGTATGGCATATCAATGTTTTCAAGAGGACTTTGCAAACAGACCAAAATCTTATAGAATTCAGCAAAATCCTTACAATTCTTAATTTCCAAAAAAGGAAAACAATCATAAAAGTCAGGCTTTAACAATTTATGGGGGCACACATACTGATCAGTTAGAAGTTTTCCAGGTCTCTTCAAAGTCATGAGCTTTTCGTACCAATATCCTGGCACAAAAACTAAGTCTTTTTCATCAATTTTCAACTGCTTTTCTTTTATTAGCTTGCGTTGAGATGAGATATTGTGCCTGATATTACGATCTTGTTTTTCTGCTTTCAAGGCATATAATAAAATATAAGCCTGACATTCATTGGCAAATTTCTTCTCAACTTTGCTAACGAGAGCATCTTCCATCAAGAAATAGACCCCATTTTTATGATGACGGATCACTGTGCGAAATTTCTCATGACCTTTTGATTTTTTATGTTCAATAACTGCCAAAAATTCGTAATTACAACTTTTATCCTAAAAAAATAAAAATAAATTTTCATTTTTAGAAAAATATTAAATAGCAACATCAAAGAAATCCCCTAAAGAAAGATCATCTGTGGAATATTCAACAAAATCATTTATTTTTTCTTTTCTTGAGAATCTGTTTAGATGAATGCAAAGATAATTAGGGAATGATTTGACCTCATGTGTTTTTGTAATTGTCTTTGGATTTTTGTTACATTTTGGACAATGGGAATCAAAATCGTTGGGAGTTTCAATGGTTTTGTGCTTGAAAAAATAATAATTCA